>Ga0315275_10000066_pt1 | contig 77620 bp, 73 predicted proteins | sample YL17G03_0_MG_FD_205557 | JGI IMG/M metagenome (GOLD analysis project Ga0315275, IMG submission 205557) | Sediment microbial communities from Yellowstone Lake, YNP, Wyoming, USA - YL17G03_0 | ecosystem: Environmental > Aquatic > Freshwater > Lake > Sediment | place: USA: Wyoming | collected... | reverse complement strand
CGGCCGCTAAATCGAGCATCGCATCCTGGAAAGCGGGATTGTTCAGTATCTGGGGGTTTGTTATCGCTTTCATGGCATCGAGGAGGTCACCGCAGTATTTGTCCTGCGGTTCTCCGTTGAGGTCTGCAGCAAGCGCACTGGCGTATTGATTGACAAAGTTCTGGCCGATTTTCCCGACACCGAATAGCATGCTCTGCTCGTTTGACATTGTGCCGCCCATGGCGAATGCAAGGTCGTCGTCGCGGGTTGCGATGCGCATCATGTTGCCCATCGGGGAGAATCTGGACAGCTCTAAGCGCCGGTAACTGCCTGCGGTCGCACCGCGGCCGCCGCCAGCGTCAGTCGTCATCACCGGAGGGCCTTCTACGCCCAGTTCTGACAGGTAGTTCATTTCGCCGGAGACAGAACGATAGGCCAGATAGCGCTCCAGCATATCCTCATTTTCGAGCATTTTCGTATTTATCTCTCTGAATATCTTGATGAGCTCCGGTCCTTGGTTGCCCATGTCGCTTGTCTTTGAGACCATCGGTGCAAGGTTGCTGGTACCCTGTGCGATTTTCTCGTTCAGTTTAGCGATGGCCTCGTCTTGGCTACCGAACTGTTTTGTCACTTCGTCGTAGAGCATCCTCGCCTTCGGATCAGAAGGCCGGCCTCCGGCAACCGACACTTGCACCTTCCACAGGTCAACCAGATTGCTTGCGAGCTGGTTGGGCTTGTCCACAGAAACTGACGCATCAATATTTTTGACCAGGTTCAACTGCCTCTGCTGATAATCGGTCAGTTGCACCGACTCCTTTGTTGCTTGTGCCATTTTCAGTCACCTCATATACGTGAATGCTGAAGACATAGGAGCATTAAGAGTTAAAATATGCTCCGGTGATGCAACAAGGAAAGTGGAAGCCGCAGCTAGAGCGACTGCTAGTCTGGCAGGCGCCCGCTCATGGCGATTCTCAGGTCCTTGGCCCACGTTGCCTTTTTTTAGTTTCATGATTCCCCACCTCTCTTTCATCCCTCATTAAACATGTTATCATTTTTTGTATATCTTAACAGCCGCATCGAGCGTCGTGGCTTGGGTGAATGTGCCTGCCCTGGACCCGTGGTCGGGTCCATAGACCATGGCTGCTGCACGCGAATCCACATACTGGGGGTTCAGAGTCATGCTCCCATCCTTGGCTTTCTCAAGCTTGTAGAGCACATCGTAATTTCCGGACGCATCCAGATACGCTGCATATTCCAGAGATTTGGACTGGTCAAAGCCGGTCTTCTCACCGGGCTTCTGGACCCTCACCACGGCATATTCACCACTGGGCAGCTTCACAGCCATGCCGATGAACGCCGCTCCGCCCTTCCGCACATAATTCGGGTCTTTGCTCAGCTCTGGGTTTATGACCATCCAGTTGCCGCCGTATTGCGCATAGAATACCCAGTTGTATCCAAGATTCTGGACGCCATTCTTCTTCTCATATTCAGGAAGCAACTGGCCGTTCTTTGGCAAATCCACCCCGCTCACGTTGACGGTGGCATCCCAGGTCTGGAACAGGTTGCCTCCGGTTTCCAATACCTTTCCTGGTTTCACGGTAGGCGTGAATGTGACTGTGACTCCAGGCGTCAGCCCCTGCAGGTGCTCGTCCCTCAGGGCCTCTATGCCGTTCTCTGCTATGGCGGTGGCCAGCTTCGGGTTTATGCCCACGTACAGGTTCGTGCCGAGCGAGACTTTCCCGCGGTACTTCTGTGCTTCTGCCAGCCACTCCTTCGCGCGGGTGACGTAGTAGCTTCCCTCGTTTTTGGACGTCTCCAGGGAGCGCACGCTCACGATGCTGCCATTATTGAGCTTGACCTTGCCGTTCAGCCTGGTCTCCAGCTCGGCTATCCTGAGGTCCAGGACCGCCACGTTGATGGAGTTCAGCCGGGCCAGCCTGGACTCGTCTGCCCCTGCATAAAGCTGCGCCTTGCGCATCGCATTGTTCAGCACCACCAGCGGTGGCGTGTTGGACACATATTCGTCCACCTTCCCGGTTATGCCAAGGCTTTCGGCTCCGCCCAGGTTCTGGATGAGCGTCTTCATGGCCGCTTCGGTCTTGCTCCGCAGCTCCTTGTCCTGGGCCTCGAAATCCTTGCGGACAGGCAGCTGGGCAGGCGGCGTCTTGAAATTTTGGAGGAACGCGGGCGTGCTGTCATTGAACGCCGCCGTGAGCTGGCTGCGCACCTCGTTGTATGTCGCGCCCCAGTTGCTGTGTTCTATCCATTCGTGCGGGGCTGACGCGAAGGCGATTGCGGTGTTCGCATCAGGCACGAAATGCCTGTCCACCTCGGTGGACATGGGCTTTCCTTTCGTTATCACCCTCTTTTCCAGGTCTGGGAATCTGAAATCCGCGAACAGCGGATCGTCCACGGTAAGATTCCTGAGGGTCTTTGTCTTGGCCTCAGCATCATCTGTGGTGAGTTGCGCCTCTCCCTCTGCCCAGTTCAAGGCATTGAACTGGCCCCTCAGCTTGGCCCTGGCGATGCTGGCCGCGGTTGCGGACTGCGGGAAGAGTGTCTTGTCATCCTTTGAGGCCACGAGTATGGAAAGGTGCTTTGCCTCCACAAGCGCTGCGGTTTCAAGCGCCTGCTCAGGAGTGAAGTCATCAGATAAATCAGTATTGTAGCCCGGCGGGTATACGTAGGCTTGCGTCGCGGTGTACATCGCAGGCATCTCAGTCACAGCGAAGGCGTTTGTTGCGACGGACAATGCGCTGCCGTTGTCTGCCAGCTGGTGCGAGACCGCCGCGTGGTATGGGGAGTCAAGCTTCACCTTGGAGAAGGCACGGACATATTCCTCCTCTGCGGTCTTCAGGTTCGCTTTCACCCAGGAGATTACGTTGTCTTTCTTGTCGCCCAGGTCGCGCTGCAACTCGGATTTGTTTGCCCACCCATAATTCTCAGCCAGCGAAGCGAGGCACAGCGCCGCGTAATAAAGGTTGTCTGACGCGGCCGGGATGTTTTCGGCCGAAGGTGCCTTGGTTGCCGAGGCCAAAAGCGCCTTGGCTGTTTCAATCGCCTTGGCTGCTTCCATCGTCTGGCTTTTGGATTCTTTCTGCAGTGCGGCCATAAGTTTTTCTGCAGCCGTGATTTCCTTCGTAAGGAACTCTTTCGCAAGCTCGAACCTTTTCGGTGATACGCTATCGGCTTTGAATTTATCCGCCTCGTTTATCCTGGCTTCATTGTCACGATAGCGGAGATAGAGGTTGAACGCGTAGACAGCCCTTAAGGAGCGGACTTCGGCGAGCGCTGTGATGACCGGGTCTGATGGAACCGGAACCTGCCCCTCGCGTATTATGGTATCGTAGACATTCACCGCCGAGTCATCATAGCGGTATTGCTTGGAGGACCTGTAAAGGGCGCGCATCTTCTTCTCTGCATTCTCCCTGGTCGTTTTGTCCAGTGGTTCATTCGGTCCCAGGCCAAGGAACAGTCTGACATTGGTTTCGCGCTGTTTGGGCGAATCTTCCCTGAATGGGTCCTGCGATCCTGCTTCCAAATCCTCTATGAAAGATGTCCTTATGGCTCCGGAGTACTCCTTGGCCAGCTGGTCGGCACCTGGCAGGCTTTTCGCTTTGGCATACCCTGCAGTGCTCACAATATTCTGGAGCGCAACGGACTCTTCGGCCACCGCGACATAGAGGTTGTACACCGCATTGAACGGAATGCGATCCGCCGTCTTGAGTTTTTCGGCTTCGGCAAGACGGTCCTGCCACAGCTTCTTTATTTTGGCTGAATATTCTTTCGGCAGCGAAGCCGGGTCCAAGCTGGCAATCTCCTTGGCGACCGGGATTATCACGTCTTCCAGCACGCGGCGGTAGCGCTTCTGCTGGTCTTCATAGACGCCCTGCGCGCGCTTGACATATTTTTGCGCATCGGCATCGCTGGCCGATGCGGCTTTGTTAAGGAGCGATATCGTCTCATCCATGGACAGGTAACCCAGCAGCCAAAGGTCCGGCAACAGCTTTGCCGCATCCTTGCCGGCTTGCGTGGTGCTCTTTGCGAGCAGCTCGGCCTTGAGATCTTCCATTTCCTTATCGAACGGATGCGGACCAGGAGCGGTGAGCTTCCTGCCTTTCTCGCTCGCAGCGCTCATGGCGGACTTGAATTCCTTGTCAACGAATGCCTGGGCAACTTTGACCTGCTTGTCCACATTCTTCAGGTTTATCCTGCGGGCATCAAGCTGGTTCTCAAGCGCCGTAAGTTGCTTCTTGGCCTTTTTCTTGGCGGCCTTGTCCCCGTTTTCGGAGATATAATTAAGATCGGAGAGCAACTGCGCGTTCTCGGCGCGGAGCGATTCGGATGTCGGCTTCGAAGGCTTTATCTCAGCTACTGGCGGCCTTACCTCTTCCGTGGTTCCGGCCACAGTCGAAGGAGGAGCCACACCCTCCCCAGCATTCACTTTCGCGAGCAGCCCGGGGGTGCCCGCATCAGCATATGGTGATGCGAGAGCAGCCTCGACCTTGGTCTGCAGCTGTTTCACGATGTCTGATGTCCATGAGGCGCCCGGATCCTGCCCGAGCCATCTGTTGACTGAGTTGAAACGCTCCTTTGGCGTGGCGCCGCTTATCGGGATGACGTCCATGCCGCCGTTGGAAGGCTTGAGCCTCTCGTTGAGCGTGACAAGGTCGGCGAGGATTGTCTGCACCGGCAGGTGTATGTGGCTTATCATGCCCGCACCGGGCATGCTATCCAGTATCTTCTTGGCAGCAGAAAAGTCATCCACCAGCTTGACCCTGACACCCTGAACGTCCGTCTGCGTCTGCGCAGAAGCCTGTTTCATAGCACCCATAGGAGCACCAGCCATAAATGCGACTACTGCCGCACTGGCAAGGAACCGCTCAAACGCGTTCCTTCTCACTAAATTTAATCTGGTAGAATTTAAATGCTGACTATTGTGAGCATCTTCCTGGTCACGTCTCAGTCTGAATCCACCCATATCTCCCGCCTCTCGTATGGTATGTGCTACTCCATACATTACTGTATACTATTTAAAACAAATGATTTATAAACCAATCTTTTCCACCGTCGGCGACTCGATTTCGGCCATGGCGGGGTTGGATTGTCTCGCCAGCCCACCATAAGGGAATATGTGGGGTTTAGTATATAAATATTATAGAAACCAATCCGGCACCACCAAAACCGGTCCGCGGACCAATCAGCAATATAAATCTGATATGAGTAATATCAGCCATGGTCGTTGCCGAATCCATGGGATGCTGCTCAGGATTAGTGTTCATAGTTTTCCCGGCCCTGTTCATACTTTCGATATTCATCCGGGTGGTGTATGATTACCAGAAGGGACTGGTCCTGACCCTGGGCAGGTTCTCAGGCCTGCGGGGGAGCGGCCTCCAGGTCATCATACCGTTCATCCAGCAGATGAGGGTCGTGGACCTCAGGATACAGACCATAGATATCCCCAAACAGGAGGTCCTCACCAAGGACAATGTGAGCGCGTTCATCAACGCGGTCGTCTATTTCAAGATAGTGAAGCCGGAATCTGCGGTGTTCAATGTCCAGGACTACAATGTGGCGGTCTACCAGCACAGCCAGACCGCCATAAGGGACGTCGTGGGAAGCAGGACGCTCGACCAGCTGCTGACCGACAGGAAATCCATCGCTGAATCCATTTCCCAGGCTGTCGAGAAGGATGCGCTTGAATGGGGGGTGGACATAACCGGGATAAAGATCCAGGACATCATGCTGCCTGACACCATGAAGAAGGCCATGGCAAGGCAGGCCCAGGCAGAGAGGGAGAAACGTGCTTCCATCATCATCTCGGAAGGAGAGAACATGGCTGCAGACAAGCTCGCCGCGGCTGCAAAAATCCTCAGTGAATCGCCTGGCGCGCTCCACCTGAGGACGCTCCAGATGATATCCAGCGTCGCAGCTGACAAGACCAACATAATGAATTTCGTCCTGCCCATAGAAGGGATGAAGGCGTCGGTGGACACTGACGAGAAGCCGAAGAAAGGCAAGGAGACACCGAGGTGACTTACATGGTGTTCACGATAATCAACCAGTATGAGAGGGGAGTTAGGTTCGTCTGGGGCAGGTACGACGCGGTCGTGGGGCCCGGTTTCACCTGGAACATACCGTTCTTCCACAACATACGTACCCTGGACATGCGCATCAAGACTATCCCCATCGAGCCGCAGGATGCCATGACCAAGGACAACGTACCGGTCAAGATAGCCGCTGTCGTGTATTACAAGATAGTGGACCCGCTAAAGGTCATCATGGCCATCTCTGACTACAATTACGCCATCGCCCAGTACGCCCAGACCGCGGTGCGGGACGTCATCGGCAACAACGAGCTCGATTTCGTGCTCGCGGACCGCGACAAGATAGCGCTGGAGATAGAGAAACTGGTGGATGAGGAAACCAAGGACTGGGGCGTGGACGTCTCGGCGATAAAGCTCCAGGACATCGAGCTTCCTGAGGACATGAAGCGCGCGATGGCCAAGCAGGCTGAAGCGGAAAGAGAGAAGCGCGCCACCATCATACTCAGCGAGGGCGAATACCGGTCGGCCGACAACTACGCTGATGCGGCCAGGAAGCTATCGTCCATATCCGGGGCGCTGCACCTGAGGACCCTGCAGACCCTTGCGACCAATGTGTCTTCAGAGGATTCGCCAACGCACCTGTGGCTGCTTCCGACCCAGATAATGAAGTTCTTCGAGAGCCAGGGGAAGAGATAGTGGGTGCTTTTCCCGGGTTGTTTCTATAACGGCGAACGGAAGCGAGCTAATTGGTTAGCTTTTTGTTTTACGACGAGGTTTTGGTTCTTACCAACCGGTTTTTTGTCAAACTTTTTTACAGCTCGTTTTTTGGTTCTTCAGCAACCGGTTTTTTGTAAAACTTTTTTCCTAAAAAAGTTTTTGCAGGGGAAGAGATTCGAACTCTCGAACGGACTAACCGATTAGGCCCTGAACCTAACGCGTTTGACCACTTCGCTACCCCTGCGTGAAAATAAACATCTCACAAGAAGCGTTTTCTAATTGGGTAACCAACCAAATATAAACTTACTCTCCCTCGCCAGCCTGCGCGAATTCTATCGGCTGCCTTGTGAATACCCTGGTGCCTGACGGCACATTCTTGTTCACGACCACGCCGGAATGTATCCAGCAGTTCGCGCCTATGAGCTTGCCGGGCATGGTGCAGGACAGCACGCCGAACTTGGTGTTGTCACCGACGAAGACGCCGAGCTTCTTCCTTCCTGAGTTGGCCCAGCCCTTCTCGGTCTGCACGTTCACGTTCTCTCCATCGAACCTGAAGTTCGCTATCTGCGTACCTGAACCGAAATTGACATTCTCGCCTATGACGCTGTCGCCGATGTAGGCGAGATGCTTGGCATTGACGTGGTCCATCAGTATGCTGTTCTTCACCGTGGTACCGGAACCGATGGAGCACCATTTGCCGATGCAGTTGTATCCCTTGAGATATGCATTCGGACCGATGACCGTGCCTGCGCCGATGTAAGCGCTTCCCTCCACATAACTGTTGATTATCCTCGCTCCTTCCTCCATGATGACCTTGCCCTCTATGGTGGAGTTCTCGATATGGCCTGATTGGGAATCCATCTTGGAGAGCAGATATTCATTCGCCTCGAGCAGGTCCCATGGGTAGGCGACATCCCTCCAGTAGCCGTCCACCACTACGCCCTTCGCCCCTACGAAAAGGTTCACTATCTCGTGCTCGCCGCGCTCGGATTTGCCTATGGACGTGAGCTCGCTGAACACGGTCGGCTCCATGCAATAGACCGAGAGGTTGGCAAGGTCGCTTTTCGGGTGTTTGGGCTTCTCCTCGAAAATGCTCACCTTGCCGTTGGACAGCTCCACCACGCCATATTCGTGCGGGTTGTCAACCTTCTTGAGGCCCAGGGTTATGCCGCCCTCATGGCCTTTCATGACCGCCTTTATCACCGATGATTCAGTCACTATGTCCCCTGCGAGCGCCATGAACGTGTCTTGCACATGGTCCTTTGCGCAGAGCAGCGCTGCTCCTGTGCCGTTCTCGTTTCCCTGCTCCACGAAAGTGAGCTTCATGCCGACATCGGCCTTGGAAAGATATTCGATGATTTTCTCCTTCATGTGGCGGACGACTATGACCGCCTCGTCCACGCCCGCCGTCTTCGCCTCAATGAGCAACTGGTGTATCAGCGGCTTGCCTGCCACCGGCAGCATGGCCTTGGGCCGGGTCTCGGTGAGCGGCCTCAGCCTCTTGCCTTCGCCTGCGGCGAGTATTATGCATTTCATATGAGAATTCCTCCCCATTGGATTGCTGCATTCGGGTTTAAACCTTTTCTGATTTGAAAGCATAAAGGTTTATAAATTATAACAAACATATTTAACGCATGCTTCACACAAAAAGGCTCGCTTATCAGAGTGGTAAAGAGACCGAACGGCCAAGGCATATCAAGAACCTGTTTTTCGGAGCTTTGTGCGGCGCTGCGCTGACTACTTTCATATCCTGCGCCCACGCGGATTCGATGTCAAAGGCAGGGACTACAGCTCCGAAGAAGGAGATGCCTGCCTGGGTCTTCGGGAAGGCTAAGGATGAAAGCGTGAAAGGTAAGTGCGGAGCAGCCGCATCAGTTTTGGCCAGCGAAGGCAGGAAGGCAGTGAAGAGCATATGCACGGGAAGTTTCGAGTATGTGCTCACAGCGGAGGACATCTTTATTTTCCCTAGGGAAAAACAGAACGACATGGATGCGGACCAGGTCTCGGTGACATTCAGCTATATGAAGCTCGGCGTGGCGAACATACTCAAGCCAGGCGTGGTGGACTGGGAGGCGACGGATGCAGGGGCGTACCTGATGCTCCGCGACAACACGCTGGTCGTGGTGCTGCGCGAAAGGGCTGGCCCGGAGTTGCCGACCTATAACCTGAATTTCGACGCGGCGAGTATGGGAACGGAACGCATGGCCAGCGTCGGGGGATATCTTGTCCTTGCTGCGCCTGACGGCGACCTCCAGTTCCTGAAGGATGGTAAGTGGTGCGCCAGGCCAAGCGGCATAAGCGAGCCTGATGCCGGCCTGCATAAAACAGGGAACAAGCTGTTCTTCGGGAAGAAAGACGGCGCGGATGTGGAGATAATAATAGATGAGGACGGCCCCTGGGTGGCCGCCCCCCGGAAATAATTCAGACAGACGGCTTCTTCGAGCGCATGATGGTTGCGCCTGCATCGGAGTGTATGGCATCCATGAACTCGGCAATCGTCCCGTTCTGCACCTTGAGCACTTTGTTGTCCTCACCATAGAGCAGGATGCGGCGCCTCGCGTCATCAGTACCTGTGAGCGGTTTCTCGCAAGTTATCATGAATGATTTGCCATTGGCTTCCACGCTATAAACGAAGCCTACCGCTTCAGCCTTCTTAGGTATCGCTACAGCCACCGCTGTGGATGTGGGCCCTTTGAGCAGGTAAGACGCAACGTTCTCCTTTGTCACCGGCCCGGATGAGTGGCGGAGGTTCCATACGAGCTGGGCATCCTGCTTGTCGATGCCGAAACCTGCCTTCATGTCAAGGTTCCTCGGCTTTGTCATCTCCATTATGCGACTCACCGCATCAGGACCATATCCTGCTTTCGCCAGCTTGTTGGCCAATGCTGTTTCCAATTCCGCAGTTGTCAGGGGTTTAGCCATCTTTTCAGCCATTCGAATCACCTCAGTGTTTTTCCATTGCAACGCTTTTAATCATACGCTCTCGACTTTCAGCTCTTTCATGAATGCGCGGTACTGCGAAGCCAGATAGGCGACATACTTCTCGAGCATTTCGCCGTTCTGCTCGGTAATGAATTCATTCCGTGGTGTGGTGACGGACACGACCGCAGCAGGCTCTTTCTGGAGGATGTTGAAAAGCTCTGCCTTGAGATCCCTGCCTTCCAGCTTCCTGTTGAGCGTGACTCCGTATTTCTGGCCGTAGATGTCTATGCTGTAGGCGTATTCGGTGGTGGCCTTCAACGGTTCAGCTTCCGTCGGCACGGCTTCGGTTCCGGATTCCTCTCCGTATGTGAAGGCCTGGGCCAGCTTCACCTTGATGCCCTTGGTAACCGACAGCAGGTATGCGATGTCCCTCTGGAGGCCCGTGGCTTCGTTGACGACATCCCCGCGCGGGGTGTTGATTGAGAGCACGGACTTGGGGCTCTCCTCAAGGACCCTGCGGAGCTCTGCATTCAGCTCTCTTGATTTTTTGCCCTTGAGTTCCACATTGAGCGTGACCATATACGGCTGGCCATAGATATCAAGGTTATAGACGTATTCTGTGGTCGTCTTAACGGCCTTCTGAGGCGCAGGCTTAGGCGTCTCCTCCTTGGCCGCGGCTATCTTGGTTTCTGGTGCCTTGGACTTCTTAGGGTAGAGGGGATCGTCCATGGTGAAATCCGCGGTGCGGAGTTCTGGTTTTATTTTCCTGGGTATCATGGCAAGACGGCCGCCGAGTTTGGTTTCCTCTTTTTCCGCGACCTCGGTCTTTGGCGCTTCCTGGGCCTTTTGCCTGAGGGGCGGCACCTTCACCGGTCCCCGGAATATCAGGTCGGCCATCACCATACGATAATCCGCCTTCGGGTGGGCCTGTAGATATTCGAGCGTTTCCTTGACCGAGGAGACGTCATAATCCTCTATCCTGTTGAAGCCGGGCATCTGGAACCCCTGACCTAACCCAGGGCGGGCGCGGCCCACGATCTCGTATGCCTCCGCTGCGTTGTAGCCTTTCTTCATGAGTTTTGGCATGAGGGCCAATAGGTCGCGGGCATCTTCCACGGCATCGCGCATCTTCTTTTGCGTGGCGCGGTCCTCCCTGGTTTTTGGAGGCAGGGACTTGACTTCCTTGCCTTTGGAAGCGTCAGAAGCCAGTTTGATGACCATATCCGCCACCTGTGGCTTGAAGCCCTGGGTGATAAGATTCTGGCGTATCATATCCTGGGTCTGCTGCATCATGGGTGTGAGCGCTTCCTTTGTTTCCTCTTTCTTGAGTGCTGTGGGCATAATATCACATCAGGAACGGTGTTAAAATAAACACCGCCTTTGCCGGCCATACGCCTGGCATAATGTTATTTGTGGTAAAGGATTTATAAAACTGCGATTTGTAGCCCGGAACGGCGGAGGGCTGGGCGGAGAGAAGTTTTTTAAGCAGAAGAACGCATTACATGATATGCTTGAAAGAAAAAAAATAGAGGACATGTTATCAGGCTACAGGAAGTTCAAGATAGCGACTATTTGTTCCCACTCCTCGCTCCAGATATTCAAGGGCGCTAGGGAGGAGGGCATAAAGACCATAGGCATAGTCCAGAAAGACAAGCGGAAGCTCTACGAATCCTTCCCGCTCGGACGGCCTGACGAGTTCCTGGAAGTGGACAGCTACGATGACATACCGTTCGAGGACCTGGTCTCGGAAGAGGCCATAATCATACCGCACGGCTCGTTCGTGGAGTATGTCGGCGAGGCTTTTGATGATTTGAAGGCGCCGGTATACGGGAACCGGGCGAGCATAGCCTGGGAACGGAGCAGGGACAAGATGCTCGAGTGGCTCCGCAAGGCAGGCATAAAGACGCCAAGAATATATGCCAGGCCTGAGGAGATAGACGGCCCGGCGCTTGTGAAGTTTCCCGGAGCCAAGGGTGGCCGTGGATACACCATAGTCGGCTCCAAGGCAGACTTCGACAAGAAAATCGGCAAGCGAGAATGCATGATACAGGAGTTCATCGTGGGTGTGCGCGCCTATCCGCATTATTTCTTCACGCCATTCGAGAAGCTCGGTTATCCGACCAAGCAGGGGTGGCTTGAGCTGCTCGGCGTGGACAGGCGGGTGGAGAGCAGCGCTGATGAGATAGCGAGGGCGGTGTCTGCGGGCATAGAACCGCACATGGGATTCACTGTCATAGGCAACGAGCCGCTGGTGCTTAGGGAATCGCTGCTTTCCGAGTACATGGAGATCGGCAGGAAGATAAGCGAGATGTCCTTCAAGCTTTTCGGCGGGTTGTACGGGCCGTTCTGCGTGGAGACCATAATAACAGAGGAATTGGAAATATCAGCGTTCGAGGTGAGCGCCAGGATAGTCGCTGGGACGAATGTCTATCCAGAAGGCTCGCCATATTCTGTCTATTACTACAAGGAGCCCATGAGCGCAGGGAGAAGGATAGCGCGCGAGCTCAAGGTGGCTGCGAAAAAGAAGAAGCTGAACGAAGTGGTTTATTAGTTTGGGAGGCAGGCAGATGGAAAAGAAAGCAGTGCCGCATCATATCGCTATCATCCCGGACGGGAACCGCCGCTGGGCCGTCAAGAAGGGCATCAGCAAGAAAGAGGGCTACGCCATAGGCATACAGAAGATAGGCGACGTGCTGAAATGGTGCAAGACGCACGATGTCCACATGCTCACCATGTGGGGATTCTCCACAGCCAATTTCAAGCGGGACCAGGAGGAGGTCAGCACCCTGTTCGGTCTTTTCAAGGACAATCTCAGGAAGGCCATTGAGAGCGACGATAGGAACAAGAAGGAACTGCGGGTGCGGTTCTTCGGCAGGATAAGCCTGTTCCCGAAGGAGATACAGCACATGATAAGGAAGGCCGAGCAGGTCACGAGCGGCGGGGAAAGGAAATACCAGCTCAACCTCCTGCTTTCCTATGGCGGGCGTGAGGAGCTCGTTGATGCAGTGAACAGCATAATCTCAGATGGTATGGGCAAGGTGGATGAGAAGGCGATAAGCGACCACCTTTACACCAAGGGAGTGCCTGACCCTGACCTGATAATACGGACCTCTGGCGAGCAGAGATTGTCCGGGCTCATGCCATGGCAGAGCTGCTACAGCGAGTTCTACTTCTGCAGGAAGCTATGGCCGGATTTCTCGAAGAAGGATTTCGAGGCTGCGCTGAATGAGTACGGGAAACGGAAGCGCAGGTACGGGAAGTAATGAATTATAAAGACTTTCACCTGAAATGAGAAAAGCATACGCCGCAGTAGCTCAGCCTGGGAGAGCACACCTGATTCCATTAGACGTTATTTGACTAAGGGAATCTGTGAAGCTGAAGACTCTCAACTGGATGCCCGGTTTTGAGGTGCCTTTCGCTAAAGGCGCAGAAACGGTGGGGTCGCTTGTTCAAATCAGGCCTGCGGCAAATTTTATTTATAAAATTACGCGACTTGAACGGAACGCCGTTCAAGGCGAGCGGCAAATTCTCATTTTCTCCATTGACGTATTTTTAGAGGGCAGGCCACACCATTTAAATTACATTCCTTGCCTCTATCTGGCATGAAGCTTCACATCCCGTCAGGCTACAGGCCAGTGCTGGACACCAGGAAGACCGAGGCGGCTATTCCTAAGATAAAGGCATTCTTCCAGCAGAGGCTCTCTGAGAACCTCAACCTGGAGAGGGCTTCTGCGCCGCTTTTCGTGAGGGCTGGCACGGGCATAAATGACGATCTGAACGGCGTGGAAAACAAAGTGTCGTTCGGGATCAAGGACGAGCGGGGTGCGACAGCCGAGGTTCTCAACTCCGCTGCCAAATGGAAGAGGATGGCTCTTGCCAGGTACGGCTACAAGGAAGGTGAAGGCATCTGGACCGACATGAACGCCATAAGGCCGGATGAGGAGCTGGACAACATCCATTCCCTTTATGTGGACCAGTGGGACTGGGAGCGGGTGATGTCCGCCGAAGATAGGAATGAGCCATTCCTTATGAAAATCGTGTACAGGATATACGATGCCATGCGTAAGACCGAAAGGATGATACGGCAGGACTATGACATACCGCAGGCGCTCCCTGAGCAGATAATATTCATCACCACAAACGAGCTCGAGGAGAGGTATCCGAACCTTTCCAGGAAGGAACGCGAGAATGTGGTTGCCAAGGAGCATGGCGCAGTCTTTGTCATGAAGATAGGATGGCCGTTGAAAGACGGCAAGCCGCATGATGGCAGGGCTCCGGATTACGATGACTGGAACCTCAATGGCGATATAATAGTCTGGAATCCTGTGCTTCAGGCTGCCTTTGAGCTTTCCTCCATGGGCATACGGGTGACCAGCGCTGAGCTCATGGGGCAGCTGCAGAAGGCCGGGGCATGTTCCAGAGTGGAGCTGCAGTTCCACCAGATGCTCCTGCACGACCAGCTTCCACTCTCAGTGGGCGGAGGCATAGGCCAGTCAAGATTGTCCATGTTCCTGCTCAGGAAAGCGCATGTAGGCGAGGTGCAGGCGAGTGTATGGCCTCTTGAGATGGAGCAGGAGCTCGCGAAGCACGGCATAAAGCTTCTCTGAGACGCTGTGACATAGGCTTAAAAACACACCTTCCCACAACGATACTTATGCAATCAGGAGCCGGCATTATCGTTTCTAATTCCGCATTGCTCAGCCTGCTCCTTCTCCTGGCCTAGCCGGCCACACTCACATATACCCCCTGATTTGTAAGAAAAATATCCTCAGTCTTACTTCTTTCTAACGTCTTAAAACATCAAAAAATCGAGGTGAAACGCATGTACGCTCATGGAAAGACCATATACGGGAAACAGAACGGGAACGGCATACCCGCCGAGGTCCACGAATGGAAATGGTGGGCAGGCGTCAAGGACAGGTACTTCGACAAGATAAAGGACCACGCCGCAGGCTTCGGCAGCGCATCCGCGTTGCCTGACATGGAAAGACTGCGGAAGGTCAGGCTGTTCGACACCACCGGCCGGGACGGCATGCAGATGCCGGACGCCTTCCTTACCGAGGAGAGGGGCATATCCGTGATGCAGAACAAGATAGACATAGCGGTGGAGCTGGCCAAATGGGGCATCCCAATCATAGAGGTCGGAAGCGCCATGAGCAGCCCTGAGGAGAAGGCGGCCATAAAGGAGGCGAAGCGGCGGGTGGCGCGGATGGGGCTTTCCAGCGAGATAGTGAGCCTTGCCCGCACGGAGAGGAGGGACATAGACGATGCAAGAGGCTCGGATGCTGACATCATCCATATCTTCTCTTCTGGCTCCATCCTGCACACATGGATAAAGTTCAACAAGATGCCTTCTGAAGTGATTGGAGAGGTCATAGACGCCGTTAGATACGCGCGCGAGGTAGGGTTCACGAAGATGGTCGTGTCGTTGGAGGATGCCGCAAGGGCCGACCCCGACCACCTCGTTGAGGTCGCAAAACGCGTGTATGACGCCGCGGGCGATTCGGCGCATTACAACATCCCTGACACGCTCGGCGTCTCTGACCCGGCTTACATGTTCTCGCTCATATCGTATATCCGCTCGCAGGTACCGGAACTTCCGCTTCAGGTGCACTGCCACAACGACCGCGGTCTGGCTGTCGCGAACAGCATGGCTGCGATATATGCCGGGGTGTCCGAGGTCCATGCGACCATGCATGGGATGGGCGAACGGACGGGGAACGCAGCGCTGGAGCAGATAGTGCTTAACCTCTACACGGACCATGGCATCGCGCTCGTTGACCCTGAGGGCATCATGAGGATATCTGCGTTCATAACCGAGCGCTCAGGCATCCGGGCGCCGGTCAACGCACCGGTGGTGGGTAGGAATGCCTTCTGGCACGCGTCCGGCGTGCATGGCGATGCGGTGGACAAGAGCCAGAGGTCGGGCTTCACCACCAGGGGCGGCGTGGATGGCGGAAGCATCTATGCATGCTATAACCCGGCGGCGGTCGGCAGGAAGGAGGAGATGGGTGTGGACGGCCAGCTCATCGGCAGGGCGAACGTCAAGTACCGCCTTGCTGAATTCGGCATCAGCGTCCCGGATGATGTGGTTCCTGCGATAGTCAGGGCAGTCAAGGAGCGGGCCGCGAGCAGGAAGGTGAGCGATGCGGATTTCCTGCTCATGACCTATGGCATCGTGGCCGGGAGGCAGTGCGAGAAGGTCAAGGTGGAGGACATGGAAATCTCCACAGGCACCAATGGGCCGAGCGCATACGTGAAGCTCAATCTGAACGGCAGCCCCAGCGAAGGCCGCGCATCCGGAAACGGGCCAGTGGATTCTGCGGTCCATGCGATAAAGGACGCCATGGGAAAGAACGGCGTGGACATAGCGTACTACGAGAGCAAGGCCATAGGCGAGGGAAGCAATGCAGGCGCACGGGTGACCCTGACCATCGCTAAAGGGAACCAGAAGATAGAATCTTCCGTGGTTGGCACGGACACTGTGCTCATAGGCATAGAGGCCTTCGTGAAGGGTTTGAACGCCATGTACGCCCTGGAGGAGCTGCAGCAGGGCAGTTATTAAAAACCCTACACCACACTAGACCAATCAATCCCAAAATGTTCCAATGCGTTTAGATTGATTTATACCAGAGGCGATAACAATGAGACTGAATGATTACATCGTGTGCTGCTCATGGCACCAGCCCAGGAATGCCGTAGTCAAGATACGCACCGGAGAGATTGTTTCAAGCCAGGCCTTGAACCGCATCCGTGATAGCCCTGATAAGGACCATGTGATCCATTCGGGCGGACTCTGCGACCCGTGTGCCGAGCGTTTCATGAACGGCAAAGGAAAAAACAAGGAACCCTTGGTTGAAGATGCGCTTGCCCATAGGGCGGAATCAGGACGCTAGAGTCCCGACTCTTCCACTATCTTAAGCAGCAGGGGATAGGAGGCATATCCTGAACCCTCGTTGATGTGGCCGCCCCCATGCTCCACGATAAGGTCAGCGCCCAGATTATCCGCCAGCCTTTGCCCCTCATCAATCGGTATGTAGGGGTCGTTGTCCGAGTTTATCACAAAGAACCTGCGGCAGCTCTTCCTTATCTTGGGCCAGTCGAATTTCTTGTCCACGAAGTTCTTTATCTGGGGGATTTCCAGGTCCTTAGCGAAGCCTGCAACCAGGATGGCTGCGCCGACCCGCTCTTCCTGGCCGAAGTCCTCAAGAAGACGGAGAATGGCCGGGCATCCGAGGCTGTGGCCTATGAGCACCCAACTGTCATCGAAGGCAGGGACCTGTTTCCTGGCCTCTGCGAGCCATTCCTCCAGCTTCGGGTTGTCTGTGCTCGGAAAATCAGGGGCTATGACCGTTATGCCTTTCTGCCGTAGCGTGTCTGCGAGCCAACCGCCCCAGCAGCTCCGCGAATCCCCTCCCCAGCAATGGAAAAGGAAGGCCTTCATAGCGCTTGGATAACTGGCGCAATCCTTAAAGACCATACCAATTAAGAGCATATTTAAACCCTACTTGACACAATTAATCCCATGAGGAGGGACCTGAAAGTTTACATCGCAGCAGTTGCTATCTCCACTGCTCTGCATGCGCCGGTGCTGTTCCCTGAAGCCACCAGAGACGCCGTCAGTGGCATCAGGAAGGCCGGGACTGTGCTGGTCGAACAGTACGAAGCCTACCGCTTGAGGAGGGACAGGGCTAACCTAGTAGAAGAAGCGCGCGTGCAGCTCAAGGAAGGCAAGCTGAAGATGGGCGAATTCATACTCAAGGCCAATGAGCTGGACGCCAGGGAGAAAGGGGAAACGGCTGATAACCAGGAGGCTATGAAGAGATACGAAAAATATCGTGAGGAGTTCGGATCATTGGTCAGCAGCGGGAAGGACCCGAAAAGAGCCATAGCAGACGTCCTGAAGGACATGGATTACCATGGCGTCCCAGGCGGCACCATGATAAACGCGCTCCTGGAAGGGGGAGGCTCATGCGCGCAATTCGCACCGCTCATATCATCGTTGCTCTATGACAGCGGATACAAGGAGAACGCGTATATGCGCAGGTATGCGCAGAACAGCGATGGTGTGAGCCACATAACGGCGGTATTCGTCGATGGAAACAAAGAGTATGACATGCAAGCCGGACGGCGCGCCAAGACAACCGGCGTGCGTTTCCATGCCAGCGAGATGGTCGAGGCGTATGCAAGGGAGCACGGGCTTGCTCCAAAATTGCCGATAAAGGCGGGAGGCTGGAAAGCCCTGGCGAAAGAAAACAGGGTCGCCGGCACGCCCGAAGGAAGGCCGACCGGCTTTGAATATCCGTCTCCCCCTGCGGGGCAAAGCTATAGCGAAGGCGTGCCGCCGCTTTTCTTAGGCAAAGGCATAGGAAGACGCAATCCTATGGCAGCATCTGCTGGAAGCAAGGCTACAATAAACACGGACGAGGAGATTTCCTGGATTATTACCTGGATTGATGGCTATCTCAATCCGAAGAACCTTGCGAAGCCGGCAGGCTCGTACACGGATGGCCTGATAGTGCTCAACCCAATAGAAAAACCCACAGAAGCTAAACTGCAGAAATTGAGCACGTTGATTGAGTTTGCGAGAAACCAGGTGAGGGATGGAGATAGGACACCAAATCCATGGGTAAAGGCCATGGCATATGGAACGCTCTCGGGCCTCTATAGGGAGGCAGAGTGGCAATTCTCGATTTCAGGGAAATACGACCTGGCTGAGAGCGTAAGGGAGCAGAGGAAAACCATCATACAGGAAGGCGCCAAAATCCTGGAAACCCTGGATTACAAAAAATGGGACATACCTGCGGATCCCCATCAACTGATATACTTGGGTGGAAAAGGCCAGGAGGCATTGTTTGGATTCGTTAAGAAGTATAATGATGCGAGATTAGGAGCAAAAAAATCGATTGCGATGCTGCTGGCCAAGGAATCGTCAAGAAAAGAAGCTTTTGAAATGGTCCGGAAATTCTCCGTGCCCTCCCAGGCCGCTGTGTTTGAAGCCCTCGGGGATGCTGATATCGAAGGGCCGGGCGAGTTCTTCAAGGCGTATGCACTCTACAGGCGGATAAACAAGACATTCCCAAATGAACAGGAGAAAAGCTCCGCAGCCGGCGTACTTAATGTCGGGGAGCGCATCCCGGTAAACCAGTATGAATACGTACTCGAAGGCATAGAATCAACAGATGACAGAAAGGCAGCCATAATAGCGGTGAAGCGGATTGGGGATGGCAAAATCGTGAAAAAAATCGCGGTCAATGTAGGACACACGGTTGAATTTACCGAGTCTTCTGGCATGGCGCCGGTAAGATGCAATAAAGTCGCGCCGGGGTACACGATTAAGGCCAAGTGGGCCGACATCTCCATAATGGCTTTTGTGAGGAATTTCGAGGGTTTGAGGAGAATTGTGAATGAGGAGTGCTTCAAGCATGGCATGGGTTCGGAATGGCAGGTGGCCCTGACTGCGGCCTGCGGCATGCACTTATACCGTAGACCGCAGCATCCCGGGTCCATGTGGAGCTTGGAGGAATTCAACGGCTGGCTGGAACCAAGATCAAAAATCAAGGGTATGGAATCGCTGAAGGCATTCAAACTCGACCCGGAAGCGGAAGTTGTGCCGACGGAAGTACCAGCAGCAGGGTCAAAGTAGCTTCAGTTTCCCGAAAACACTATCCAGTTCTCTTTCATCCCACGGCCCTGCCGCGAAGCACGTCAGCGTGCCCGGCTCGAGCTGGGTGTGGCCAGCGTCCCTGATAAGCTCGCACGGGATTCCGGCCGCCTTTCCCTTGTTGTAATACTCCAAAAGCTCGGCCTCGCTGCTGACCTTCAAGACGACCTTCTTCTGTCCTTCTTCCTCCCACGAGCGGGCGACATCAGGATTCGATTTGGCTGTTTTTTTGTAAGCACTGAGCGAGGCGTGGCTCGATTGGGCGGCAAGCTTCCCTTTGCCCATCTTCAAATCTGCCCTCACGACTATGGTCTGTTTGTACACAGCATGGCATCACAATGAAAAGTTATAAAGCCCTTCCGCGAATACAGGAGCATGCTCACTGACGGCGAAATGATAATCAGGTTCATCGTAGCGATTGTGATAGGTCTGCTCATCGGAATCTCGAGAAGGCATAAGCCGGCAGGCATCCGGACATTCACCCTGCTCTGCTTCGGCTCGGCCATCTTCACTATAATCTCCATCGGCGGACCGTTCACAGATTCCACGGCCTATGACCCCACCCGCATCATAGCCCAGATAGTGGCCGGCATAGGATTCCTCGGCCTGGGTGTCATCTGGAAGGAGGGATTCGGCAAACCAAGCGGCCTCACCACAGCCGCTGCGATATGGGTGACTGCGGGCCTGGGCATCCTTGTGGGCCTGGGCATGTGGCTGGAGACATTCGTAGCCGCCATGTTCGCGCTCGCCATACTCTATTCCAAGAAGCCGCTGGTCAAGGCGCGCCTGGAAAGATGACTAGGAAAGTTTCCAGTATTTCTTGTTCTTTATGAAATTCTTCTGCGCCTCGATCAGGTCCAGGTAGAACGCTTCTTCTGACTTTTGCAGGCGTTTAAGGACGCGGTCGGCGGTTGAAGGCCCGACTCCGTAGGTGGAGAGCGCTATGAGGCCGCGCTTCCCATAGGCGCGGATGAGGCCGGCCGAGAACTCAATGTCGCCTTTTGCCTCGCCTTCACGGCTCACGAGCGCAAGCGATGGGTGGCCGCATTTGTGGCACGTTATTTTCTCAGGAGCGCCGGCCAGGTGCATGAAACGGGATGCATCGCAGTGCAGGCAGCGGAGCCGTAATGTCTTGGACAGCGCGTTCTCCTTGAACGCTGATACGATGCGCTGGCGCGGCTCGAAGGTGCCCGTGGATTCGCCGCCTGAGACGCGCTCCAGCCCTATGGCAGCGAAATAGCTCGGCTCCTTCCTGATGTCGGTGACTAGCTTGAGCTTGCCCTTCCTGAGATGGTCCATGACCTCCATGCTCTTCTCAACATCGAAATACCTGAAGAATATTGAGCGGACGGCCTCCTCGTACACTATCGAATGCCTGAGCGCGTGGATGAAGCGCGAGTTTATTGTGGCATCCTCTGAAAGCAGGCCGGCCATCCTGCCCACATGCAGGAACCTGGACTTCAGTAGCGATGAATTCTCCAATGCCTCCTCGAGCTGATGCCTGATGTCCTTCATCTCAAGGAAGGCTTTCTTCACCTGCTCCTCCTTGAGCGGATATGGGAGCTTCACCATGATGCGGTAGGGATCTGCCACTGCCAGCACGCTCTCGCCTATGAGGGCTGAGAGCCGCTTGGAGAATATGCGGGAGAGTGCGCTATTGACCCTGGTGCCGAAGCATGCGTGGACGACTATGAGGTCCTCGACAATCTCCATCACCACGGTCTCCTCGTCCGGCAGTGGTGAGACGTCCTTCTTCATGGCGCGCATCCTGCCCACGTCCTGCGCCACCTCGAAGGATACCGGGATGTCCTCCCCTGTCCAGGACGGCACCATGATGTCGGTCGCAGAGGTCGGTTCGGCCAGCACCTCCTTGTCCGTGATGTCTACCACCCGCCATGGGATACCCTGCGAGAGGAAGCTGGAGCCTGGCTCAAGCCCGACCACGAACTCCTCATCAAGGCTGGAGATATGGCGGTTGGAGGAGATGTCCTTCATCAGGAAGCGTTTGGTCTTCGGTATGGTGCTGAGGAACGTATGGTAATAGGTTCGTGCCCTGGGCCTGGTCCTCACGGTCACAGAACCGTGGCTGTCCTCATCGTAGTATAACAGCCCCTCGCTGTAGAGCTGGAGAGCCACCATCCTGAGCTTGTCATAGGTTATACCGTAGGCATAGGAACGCGATAGTATGGAATGCGCCTTGGCCAGGTCGGTCCTGCCGAAGTCCAGGCAGAGCCCCACGAGCTGGTGCGCGATGACGTCCAATGCGCCCCGCTCCACCCGCTTGTCCTCCATCCAGCCGTTCCTTGCCAGGACGGCTATGACCTCGCTCTCCAGCAGGTCGTCGAAATCCTGGCTGAAGACCATGCCTTTCGGCGTCTTCTCCATCGTATGGCCCGAGCGGCCCACCCTCTGTATGAGCCTGAACACCTGATGCGGCGAACCGTACTGCATCACCAGCGAGACGTCGCCTATGTCTATGCCGAGCTCCAGGGATGAGGTGCATAGGATGGAGTTGATTTTGCCTGACTTGAACCCGTCCTCGGCCCCCAGACGGACCCCCTTGCTCAGGGAGCCGTGGTGGACCAGTATGGGCGCCTGGAGCTTCTTGAGCGAAGCGCCAAGCTCCTCTGCGGTGCTCCTCGTGTTCACGAATATCAGGGAGCGGTGCTTCTCGGCCAGGTCCTTTATCCTTTCCAGCATCTTGCCGTGGGAAAGGTTTTCCACCGAGATGTCCATATGGCGGTTCTTGCCTGACTCGCACACCGCGAACTGCCGGTCACCGAAAAGCAGCCCGGCCGCCTCGGCCTCGTTGGCCACGGTCGCGCTTATGCCGAGCCTCTGGAACTTGGCTATCTCGTTCAGGCGCTCGAGGCCGAGGGAGAGCTGGGCGCCGCGCTTGTTGTCCAGGATGTCATGCACCTCGTCCACGATGACGAACTCGATGCTCGTGAGGTGCCTGCGCATCACGCGGCCCATGAGAAGGGCCTGGAGCGATTCCACTGTGGTGAGCAGTATCTGGGGCGGTGATTTGCGGTGCCTGGCCCTTTCGGCGAGCGTCGTATCCCCGGTCCTGATGTCATGGGTGATTTCAAGCCGGTCGCACCACCAGTTGAAGCGCTCCTTGAGGTCTCGGGAAAGAGCCCGGAGGGGGGTGATGTAAAGGGCCCGGATGCCGACGGTTTTGGATTCTGTTTCAGCGTCCTTTGTTTTTATCTTTTCGAGTATCGGGAGCAGCGCGCTTTCTGTCTTACCTGAGCCTGTCGGAGCCAGTATGAGCACATTCTCGCCGGCGAGCACCCTGGGCATGGCGAGTTTCTGGATAGGAGTGAGCTCGCCGAACCTTTCCCTGACTAGTTGCGCTACGCTGGACATCTTCCTCAGTATGATTATGATGAGGGGGAATAAATATTACTACCAGACCTGGATTATGCACGTGCTGTCTTCATTCTTCGGCGCTTTCCGTTCGTAGATGATGCACACGCCACGCTCTGCTTCCGGCGATTTCCGCTCCGAAGGCGCCCAATCCGGGGGGGGCTGGGGCATCTCGATTTCGGGCTGGATGCGGTTATCCTGCCTGCGTTCATGCCTGTCTATGAGGGGGACCATCCAGGGGGGCGGCGCTGACGGCACAGGAGTTTTTGGCAGCTCCCTGTCCTGCTTCTTATGTTGCCCGAACTGCAGGTTCATGTATATTATATGCTTAACACAATTTTTAAACTTATGCCACATAATGCACTGGTGGTGCGACGCTACGGACCGTTGAAAAGGTTTTATAAAACAAGGGCGGTATTTCCCTAGGGAGACAAAACGGGTTTTTCGCATGGATGACAGCGAATTGGAATTATTCAGGCGGGTGGGCAAAATCGCCTCGCGCATACGGGAGGACAGCAAGCGCTTGATAATGATTGGCGAGTCCCTGCTGGACATAGCAGAGACTGTGGAGCAGATGATAGGCGAGGAGGGCTGCAAACCGGCCTTCCCTGTGAACATCTCCATAAACGACATCGCAGCCCATTACACGCCGGAATTCGAAGCTGAGGCATCATTGAGCGAGACCGACCTGGTGAAGATAGACATAGGGGTGGAGCTGAAGGGAGCGTTGGCTGACACCGCCTATACGGTGGATCTGGGAGGTGAGAACGCCAAGCTGGTCAAGGCCTCGGAAGATGCGCTGGAGAACGCCGTGAAGGCCATAAGGCCAGGCACGTCTGTGGGCGAGGTCGGCGGTGTCGTCGAGGACACCATCAAGGGGTACGGCTTCAACCCGATAGCCAACCTGTCCGGCCACATGATAAAATCCAACGAGCTGCATGCAGGGGTGGAGATACCCAACATCAGGAGCAATGACCCCTACAGGTTCGTGGCAGGCGACATATTCGCCGTTGAGCCCTTCGCCACCACTGGCAGGGGCTATGTGGAGGACCTGGAGCAGGTGGAGATATTCTCATTGTACAGCATGGCCAATGTGCGGATGCGGCAGTCCAGGAAGATTGCCGAGCACGTGATAAACAATTACGGCATGCTGCCCTTCGCCGAGAGATGGGTGAGGAAGAGCTTCCAGTCCAAGCTCCTGGTGAGCGCGGCCCTGAAGGAGATGCTCCAGAGCCACCTGATAAGGGGCTATCCGATACTAAGGGAGGTCAGCAGGGGGCTGGTTTCCCAGACCGAGCACACCATCCTTGTCACCGAAGACGGATGCGAAGTGATGACGCGATAGCATCTTTTCCTTGCGAACCGCGCGCGAGCGCTCCAAAAACCAGCTTCACGCGTCATTCACATCTTCAATCCCCGCTCGAGGCAAGCGCACGGGTTTTTATGGGGATTTTAGGTGTGGGTTTTCTTGTTCTTTTTTTGTTTGAGAAATAAGGACAACGAAAAGCATTAGAATGGGAATACCTGAGAATACTTGCAATGGGCCCGTGCGGCAACCAGCCCTGAACTTGCGAGTTCATGATTTGCAAGCGGGGCTTGCAATGGATAACCGGCGGGGCTTCGGATGCGCTCTCCCGAGTGCGGGAGTTACCCCGAGATAAGGGTTCAAATCCCTTCGGGCCCGAAATTCTTTTGTTCCCAGTTTTGGGTTCCGAGTTTTGCCTCAAGGATTTCGGGGACAAGGTGGAACCCGCAGATTCCACAACGGGCCCACTATTGCTTTTTTTCAAATTGTGCTATCAGATAGCCTAGCGCGTCTTCTACCTTGTTCGTCTCTTTCTCTGCAGTCGCTTCGGCCTTCGAACGCAACCGGAACGTGCCCGGACCCGTGACAATAGGCGCTGTTTCCATGTCCGGCAGGGCCATGGCTGGATCTGCCGCAATGAAAACCTGCGTCAGGTCATTGTAGAGATAGGTCAGGGCCCGGTTGATGAAATGAGAGCCCGGCCATGCCTTGTAGCATTCGAACACTGAGCGGGTAATCCTCACCAGCTGGTTGTCAAAGTCTTCACCGACAATCGCCCTGCCCTGATTGGCCTCGGTTTTCATCGCGACAGTGAGGTGCTTCACCCTGGCTTCTGCGCGCATGGCATGGAGAATGCCCTGCACGGACACGTCGCTCATGATATCGACCGAAGCCATGTTGGGATGGAAACGGAACAGGTCGAATGTGGTGAGAGGGACCTCTTTCGCCAGGTCCACTATGGCTATGAGCGGATGGGAAAGTTCCCCGCCCTCGGCTGTGGGCACCACGGCATGGGCCGGATATGCCATCAGGCCGCGCCTTCTGAGGGCGCTGACAGCGAGCAGATAGCACTCCATTGGATGGACAAGCCTCATGCGTTCAACGCCTGAGGCGGTCTCCAGATAAAGCCGGGTTTCATCTGAGAGAATCTGGCCTGCGGTCGGAAGCTCGTCAGAGGTCATGAATTCCTGGTCAAGCGTGAAATTATAGCCGCTCCTGTGGATGCGGCGGCACATCGCTTCGGTATCCGGATCCGTGAATGGCCTGGTGTCCATCACGTGCTCTATCAGGGCATAGGAATCGCCATCCTTGACACCCTTGAAGACTGCATCTGCGAACTCTGCCATCTTGCCGTCCTTGTCGGCATACGGCCCCTCCTCAAGAGGGATTGAAAGGGCTTCCAGTTCAGTTACAGCCGCTGCGACCTGGGGATAGACCATGTCATCCTCCATGGCAGCATCGAGGGAACGCACTGGAACCGGCTTTCTGCCAAGACCCCAGACGTAGCCTTGCATATGGTCGCAATCATCTGAAGAAGCGGATTCGTTCGGGAGCACTGCGCCTTCCTGTGGGCTTTTGGAGTTGAGCACGCCGCCAAAGGATATCCTCATGACAGTGCCTTTGCGGATGACATGCTCGGCTTTCAGAAATGCCTCCCTTTCCTCGGCGTCTTTGGCATTGGCGTCAGTAGGCTTTTTCTCCCCAGCCTGGCCGGGTGCGATGACCGCTTCAAGGTCGAGTTTTGCCTCGGGAGGCAGGGCCATGGCAGGGTTTATGGGGGCTTTGGGCTTGTTCCCGTTATCATTAGCGTTGCCGGCATCAGCCTTCTGCTTGCTCTCCATCATCTGGCGCTTCTTGTCTAAGTATCCCATGTGGTAATATGTGTTGCGGAAGGTATAAAAAGCGTTTGGTGGGGGATTGGAACACACCAACGACGCCTGCCGATATGCCGTTCGATAATTTTAAAATAGGGCATGGCAACATGCTAGAAGTCCAACCCATGGAAGATGTGATAAGATGGATTTTGTATTCAAGATTGCAGGCCAGGCCGGCGCAGGCGTCATGACGACCGGCAGGGTGATGGTCAAGTGCTTCACAAGGGGCGGCTACAACGCCTTGGGTTATCCGGAATACCCTTCGCTCATACGCGGAGGCCATAACACCGTGCAGGTAAGGGTGAGCGACAAACCTATTTACTCGCCCCTCCAGAAAACAGACCTGGTTTTGGCCCTGAACAGGGATGCCATCTTCTATCATATGAACAGCATGGCAGAGGGCGGCATGATAATATATGACGAAGCCATAGACGCCTCCAAGTTCACGAGACGTCCGGATGTGCAGATGCACCCGCTTCCGCTTGCCAAGCTCACCCAGGCAGCAGGGGGAACCGAGCAGATGAAGAACACGGCAGCCCTCGGGGCTGCCCTTGCGGCTGTGGACTACCCCTTCAGCGTGCTGGAGGGCATCATGCGCGATGAGTTCAAGAGGAAGGGAGAGGAGGTCATAAAGCAGAATGTGGACGCTGCCAAATCAGGCTATGATTATGTGAAAGGCAAGGGCGTGCGGGCTTCAAAAGAGCTGAAACCGCTGTCAGACGACAGGAAGATGGTTATAACCGGCAACGAGGCCATAGCGCTCGGCGCCATCAGGGGCGGGATGAAGTTCTATGCAGCCTACCCGATGACGCCGGCATCGACCATACTGCATTCCATGATAGACAACGAGAGACGGTTCGGCCTGGTGGTGAAGCAGACCGAGGACGAGATAGCAGCCATCCATTACGCCATAGGGGCTTCTTTCGCAGGGGTAAGGGCGATGACTGGCACTTCAGGCGGGGGGTTCGCGCTGATGACCGAGGGACTTGGCCTGGCCGGCATGAGCGAAACCGGCATCGTCGTGGCCGTGGCCCAGAGGCCCGGACCGAGCACCTGCCTTCCCACCTGGACCGAGCAGGGGGACCTCAGGTGCGTGCTCCATGCATCCCAGGGAGATTTCCCAAGGGTGGTGTTCGCCCCTGGGGATGTGCAGGAATGCTTCTTCCTGGCAGCCAAGGCGCTGAACATGGCTGAGAAGTACCAGACGCCGGTGCTGATACTGACAGACAAGAACCTGGCTGAGACAGCGTTCTCGACCGAAAAGTTCGACCAGTCCAAGGTGAAGATAGAAAGGGGCAAGATAGCCAAGGACCTGCCCCAGCTGGCCCAGATGGCAAGATGGAAGCGCTATGCGCTGTCAGAGGACGGGGTTTCAGAAAGGGTGTTCCCGGGCACCCCGAACGGCATCCATGTGGCTACATCCTACGAGCATGATGAGACCGGCTTCAGCACCGAGAGCCCCCACATGCGCGTAGCCCAGGTTGACAAGAGGGCCAAGAAGCTTGAGGCCATGGCAAAGGAGATGGAAAAGCCGAAGATTTACGGGGCAAAGGATGCTGAAGTCACCCTGGTGGGATGGGGCTCCATGAAGATGGCCGGCCTGGATGCCCTGCCCATGCTTGAAGCCATGGGCATAAAGGCGAAGTTCGTGCATTTCACCAGCCTGTTCCCGCTTGAGCCCGGGGCGGTCAAAAGGGCGTTCAGGGGCTCCAAGGTGCTGGTCATGGTGGAGAACAACTCCACTGCCCAGTTCGCAGGGCTGATCAGGCAGCAGACGGGTTTTGAGATGGACTTCCACATGCTGAAATACGACGGCAGGCAGTTCTTCCCTGAGCAGATAGCAGAGGAAGTGGCCAAGCTCAAGGCAGCAGAATACCAGGGGGCAAAGGAGATAAGGGTCATGGAAAAGGAGGATCTGGAATACTACAATCCGCAGAGGTATGGGCTATAGGTGATATCATGGTGACGATAGCAGATTTCAATGTCAAGGAAAGGTCGCAGTGGTGCCCTGGTTGCGGCAACCATGCCATAGTGGTGGCCATTAAAGGCGCTCTGGCCGAGCTTGGGATACCGCAGCACCAGGCAGTGATATCATCAGGGGTAGGGTGTAGCAGCAAGCTCCCCCACTACGTCAACACCTATGGTTTTGAGGGGCTGCACGGCAGGTCGCTCCCTGTGGCCTCTGGCATAAAGCTGGCCAACCACAAGCTCACAGTCCTGGCAGTGGGCGGAGACGGGGACGGATATGGCATCGGCTCAGGCCATTTCATGCACATCATGAGAAGGAACTACGACCTGACGTATATCGTCCATGACAACCAGATATACGGCCTGACAACAGGCCAGGCATCTCCGACCTCGCAGCCGGGTATGAAGACCAGGACCACCCCGTATGGGGTTGTTGAGACGATATTCAATCCGCTGGCGTCTGCCATAACCGGCGGTGCGACATTCGTGGCAAGGGCTTTCGCAGGCGACCCTGCCCATATGAAGGGCATCATCAAGGAGGCCATAGCCCACAGGGGATTCGCTCTTGTGGACGTGCTCCAACCATGCGTCACGTTCAACAAGCTGAACACCTATGACTTCTTCACCAAGAGGTGCTACAAGCTCGAGCAGGCAGGCCATGACCCGTCGGATATGATGAAGGCCCTGGACAAGGCGGTTGAAGGGCCTAATACCAATTATGAGAAGATGGCCATAGGCGTGCTCTACAAGGTCCAGAGGCCGCTGTTTGAGGACAGCCTGCTGCAGATAAAGGAAAAGTCGCTTGTGGAGCACGAACTCTCTTCCATAGACATATCAGCTGCCTGCGAAGAGCTGATGTAAGGACGTCTGTATGCGGCCTTGAAGTGGATGAAGGCGCTGGCGCCCGTAGTTCTCACCCTTCATCCGATGTTATAGACTCGTTTGTGGTAGTCGAGGAACTGCGATACTATCCATGCCGACTTGTATATCGCCAGCGGTATCAGGTGCTCGGCCTGGTCGTAGCACTCCTGGTTGGAGAGCCTGCCGGTCTTCTTCTGGTCCTTCGCCGTGCCCTCGTGGTCCACGCTCCTGTAGAGCTGGCTGTTAATGGCGATTTTGTCTATGAATGCGCCGAGCTTCTCGCTGATGTTGTCCTTTGTCCAGGACGCATCCGGCTCCGGCGGCCTGATGCCCTTGCTGTTCCATATCCTGATGTTCGGCTCGTCCGGTTTCCTGGCGATGTGGGGATAATCGGTATGTGTGTACCATTCCTCGAGCGAATCCCCGGATGGGTGAGGGTCGTTGTGGACATGGGTCGGCATGTGGACGTCCTGGACAAGGTGTATCATATGGCCGAGCGCGCAGAACGCTTTGGGCTTGTCACCCTGCGCATAGTACTTCGCAGCCAGGTCCCAGTACCCCATTATCCTGGTCCTGGCGCTCTGGAACTTGAGGTCTCCGCCGGCCATCTCCAGCCCGCGCCGCGTGCCATCCGTCAGGACCTGGCAGAAGTGGGCGAAATAAGGCCGGTTGACGCTGTCCTTTTCTCCGCCGCCGCTAAAGAATTTGTAGATTTTGGAGAATATGCTGAAAATCCCCGGAACTGCGCTGGGCACATCCTCGTACCCCATCACGTCCGACATCTCCTCCCTTGTCCTTGGCGCTCTCCTCTTGGATTCCTTCAGGGTGATCGTTTCGAGGTTTTCGCCCGGCGCGAACACATAGTCCTCGGCCAGGGCGCCGGCCACAAGATGTAGGGTGTATCTCTGGACGCGCGGGTTGGAGCCGAGCAGCTTCGCTGCCTCGTAGGAGAGGTACTGGTGGCTGGACGCCTTGTCTTTAAGGAGGTTTGATACCTCTTTCTGCGCCTGCAGGTAATCAATGTATTTCTTGCCCTGGACGGCAGGAGTTTCTCCTGGCAGCAGTATATCGACCTGCCCCCAGTCGATTATCGTGCGCGAGGCAGAACCCTTGACCGGAGCGGGGCCAGTATCGAAATGCATGATGGTTGGTTTGGCCGGCTCTGGCCATGAAACCTTTATGGGCGGCACGGGCCTCGCATAGCCGTTCTGCGCCCACGCGTATGCAGGCTGGAGAACCATGAAGTCGGGCATGATGGCGTCTTTGACATCCCTGAAGAACTCCTTCACCCGCACAGCAGCCTCTGACTGGCGTGGCGTACGGAGATAAGCATGTAGCTTCTGCATAAGTCCCACCCTAAATATACATAAATATATACATGGAACAACTTTTAAATGGGACATGCGGATAGGGAATAGTGAGCAGAGCGGTCTGCATGGCGGCGGAGCCGACCGTAGGATTTAAACGCCGTAATGCGAATATGGTACGTGGAACTTGTCCCGAGGGCTTACCAGCTCTCCATCTACGAATCCATAAAGCAGCACGGCAACACCCTAGTCGTACTACCTACCGGGCTCGGCAAGACGCTCATCGCCTTTATGCTCATCCAGGACCGGATGAAATTAGGGAGGTGCCTTTTCCTCACGCCGACAAAGCCGCTCGCCAAGCAGCACCAGCATTCTGTCATGAAAACCCTGGAACTGAGCGACAAGAACGTTGCGCTGATTACTGGCGAGATAGCCCCGGCCAAGAGAAAAGAGGCATACATCACTGATGTCATAATCAGCACGCCCCAGACCATCAGGAACGACCTGGATAGCGGGGTGCTTCAGCCGGATTTCTCCCTGGTGATTTTTGACGAATGCCACCGGGCGGTTGGCGATTACGCTTATACGCAGATAGCTGAGAAGCTTGGCTCCGAGAAGACACTTTTCGTCGGCCTGACCGCATCGCCCGGCGGAAGGCACGACAAGATACGGGAGGTCATGGACGCCCTCAGGATAAGCAATGTGGAGATAAGAAGCCATGAAGACCCGGACGTGGCGCCATATGTGCAGAAAAGCTCGGTGACCTGGATACCTGTGGAGCTTTCCGACCATTTCAAGGAGATAAAGAAGGAGCTGGACGGCATGACAGCCAAACACGCCCAGATGCTGGCGGGCATGGGGTTCCCTCCGCCATTGAAGCATAAGGGCAAGTTCATGGAGCTGAGGCAGAGGATACTGAACATCCCGCACAACATCAAATATCCGGCGCTCGTGCAGTATTCGGTCCTGCTGCACCTGCTCCATATGACCGAACTGCTTGAGACCCAAGGCATCTACCCGATGAGGAGCTATCTCGACAAGCTGCAGGAGAAGGAAAGCAAGTCAGCGAAGATGCTCCTGCACGAGGAGGGGATGGCGAAAGTGAAACTCCTCTGCCAGAAGGACGAGGACCACCCGAAGATGGCCGTGCTTGTCCAGACCGTGAAGAAGCTGGCCGGCAAGAAACTCATCGTGTTTGTGCAGTACCGTTCCCAGATAGCCAGGATCGAAACCGTGCTTAAGGAGAACGGCATCACCGCGAGGCAGTTCGTGGGCAAGAAGGACGGCGTCACGAAAAAAATCCAGGAGGAGACCATCGCTGATTTCCGCGAGGGTAAGTTCGATGTGATGGTTGCGAGCTCCATCGGAGAGGAGGGGCTGGACATACCTGCGGTGGATGCTGTGATATTCTACGAGCCTGTGCCAAGCGAGATACGGAGCATACAAAGAAGGGGAAGGGCGGCAAGGCTGAAGGAAGGAGAGGTAATCGTGCTGATGACAATGGGCACACGAGACGAGTACCATCATTATGCTTCAACCAACCGCGAGAAGAGGATGAAAAGGATACTTTCAGGGATGCAGAGGAGCAAGAAGGCAGGTTTCCAGAGCGCAGACTCACTCGATAGAAGCGGAAACAAAAACGAAACACAAACAACAAAAAGCGAAAAAAACCAAAATAGCGAAAGCGCGGATACGCTCGATAAAAAACAACCAAAAAACGAAAGCGCGGCAACCACCAAAAAAACAAAACCCGAAACCTCGCCCTCGTCTTCCCGTCCGGCGCCGGGCCAGACTAAGATGACCGACTTCTGACCTCTAATCGCTCTTCTTCCTGCCTACTTTGCTCACGCTCGTCTCAAGGACAAAGGCCAGCTCATCCTCGCTGAATCCGTAGAATTCCATCATGCGCTCAGCGTTATTCTTTCCCATTTCCTTCAGGACCGGCAGGTGTATGAGGGCATCCCTGCGGTTGGCGTGCACCTTGGCGCCTATCTTGAGGCCGACCGCCTTGAGCATGGCCCTTCTTTCCATGGTTCTGGACATGCTCCTCAGGTATTCAGGGAAATTGTATTTCGTGAACTTGTGGTATGGCGCCTTCTTGGCTATCGCGACCCCCGCGGTAGTCAGATCTATGGAGTATTTCAGCAGCTGCCAATGGGATTTCCTTATCCTGCCGTCAAAGACATCGGCCTTTGACAGCGAATCATAGGCTGCGGATATGTCCTCTACGGTCTCGTATTCCGCAGGTATGTTCTCGTCTATCCAGAGCTTGATGAGGTCGTAGTCAATCTCACCGCTGACAGCCTCGCGTGCTGCGGCATAGGTCTCTGCCTTCAGTATCCCGCGGACAATCTGGAAGATGTCCTTTTCATGGGTCCTTGCGGTGGGACCGAAGGACTGCAGGTCGTTGAGGGCGGCACGCACGTCACCGTCAGCGGCTTCTGCTATCTTATCAAGCACCTCAGGCGTCAGCTGCGACTTCTCGGACTTGGCCACGTGCTCCAGGTGCTTCCGTATGGATGCCTTGCCTACTTTCTTGAACTCCACGATTTCGCACTCACTCCGTATGGATGCGAAGCTCTTGTCCCAGATGTCGCTCGCGGTGACTATGGCCGGGCATGGCGAATCCGCCAGGAAGTTCTTGATGGCTGTGGAGCCTCCGCTGTCCTTCCGTCCTGCGAGCACGTCAGCGTCGTCTATGAGGATGAGTTTCGCCTTGCCGAACAGGCTGGATGCCAGGGCAGAGCCGCCAAGCACGCGCTCCACCCGGTCGCGGTTCCTGAGCTCGCTGGCGTTCATCTCCACGAGCTCCAGGTCGAACTGCTCCTTCAATGCATATGCCAGGCTGGTCTTGCCTGTGCCGGGCGGACCCCAGACAAGCAATGGCTTCCTGGATTTCTTGGTGAGCCACTGGAGCATCCACTGCTTGACGTGCTCGACCTTGTCTGTATTGCCGATGATGTCATCGAGCGTCTTCGGAGCGTATCTCACCGTGAACAGCATGCTCGCACTTCCAGAATCTCCCGACCTCGTCCTCAGGCGTGTCGGTTATCACAATCTTCTCTTCTTTATTTAAAATCCAGTTGTATTTTTTCCACTTGAACCGCTCGTCCATATAGACGACAGCCACCCTGTCGCTCTCCTTCCTCCTTGCCCTTCCTGCGGCCTGGAGCGCCTTTATCGTCCCTGGATAGAGATAGCCGTAGTCCCAGCCCCTGCCGAACTTCTCGTCATAATAATCTATCAGCGCGCGCGTCTCCACGCCCATCTCCTCAAGGGCGACGCCGACAATCACCACCGTCTTTATCTCGCCCTCGCAGTAGTCCACTCCTTCTGATAGGGAACCCCCCTGAACTCCGCAGAGCACGCCGCCATCCTTGAAGTCCTTGAGCAGCTGCCGGGTCTCATGAGGCCGCATGCCGATTTTCTGCACAAGCAGGTTGCGCGAGCGCATGAGCGGGAGAACCGAGTCCATCACCTTGTAGGATGGGAAGAAGACCGCTGTGCCTCCGGGGGTGCGCGATATGATGCGGTCGGTCTTGTCCGCGATGGCGCTGTACTCCTCTATGCCGCGCCTTGAATATCTGGTGGTGAGGTTGTTGGTGATTATGTTCGTGGTGTTGCGCTTGTCGAACGGCGATGGGTATGCCCTCATCACTGTCCGCTCCTTGTCAAGGCCGAGTATGTCGCGATGCATCTCGAGCGGAAGCAGGGTGCCGCTCATGAGGACCGCGGAATGGCAGTGGTTGAGGATGCCGGTGGCAGGCGAGGGGTCCAGCAGGCTCTTGGAAAGGACATGGTTCGTGCCTCTTTTCCTTAGGACCCTGACGCATTCGTAGGAGGAGTCGCCCCATTCCGTCAAGAACCCGGCCAGCTTCAGGCAGGCGCTCTTCTTGCCGGTCTTCTCTACGAAGTCATAGCCTGCCTCGGCAAGCCTGGCCGCAGCCTCGCCCATCTCCAGCCCGAACTTCTCTATGAATAGCTCGAAGCTTTTCGGAGCGATTACGCGCTCCCCCTCTTTTCCGAGCATTGAATCGCCCCACAGCTCGAACTCCTCCTTCACCGGGCCTGCATCAAGGCCGAGGTAACGCATCTCCTTGGCCATCCTCGTGAAAGTGAACGTGCCTACCCTGCTTGAGAGGCTGTCGCGCACGCGCTGGGCCAGGTTGTGGGCCTCGTCTATGATTATGATGGAATCCTCAACCCGCTTCTTGATTTTGGACAGGAAGATGTCGCGTATGTGCGGATTCATCAGGTGGTGGTAGTCCGCGATTATGACGTTCGATTCCTCACCGAGCTTCAGCAGCCATTCGTAAGGGCAGGCGCTGTGCTCCCTGCCGAGCCTTATGAGATCGTGGTGGCTCCTGGCCGTGCCATACTGCTCCAGCACCACGCGGAAAGCGGAGGATGCTTTCGCTTCCTGCATGCGGTTGTATCCCCTGGCATTGCCATAGTACATACATTCCTTGTTCTTCCTTTTCTTGGAGCAGAGGGTCTGGAAGGCATCGTGATCCAACCCGTTGATGCCGTCATCTATGCAGCAGTGGGAGCGGCCGACTATGTCAACTGCCCTGAGCTTGAGCTGGGGATGCTTTTCCGCTATGCCTTTCACGACCTCCAGGGCTATCTTGTGCTGGGAGATCTTGGAGGCGAGGAAGAAGACGGTGAGGTCGTTCTCAAGGGCATGGGCGATGGCAGAGGAAAGTGCGCTATCGGTTTTTCCGGAGCCGGTCGCTGCGCTGGCCATGAGAAGCTTCCGCTCGTTGAGCGCACCGCAGATGTCGTCCATCAGCTCCTTCTGGAATGGACGGACCCGCTCGTGGCGGAAGTATATGGCCATGCATAGCAATCCGCAGCAACGAATTAAAATCCAGCAAGAGAGGGCTAGGTATGGCAGGAAAGAAAAGAGGGCGCTCAGCCCAGGTGGAGAAGGAAACAGCAGGCACGCAGACCAGTATAGAGGTCAACCTGGTCACATATCCTCTCTCGGCATGGTTCGGCTACATCAAGCAGAACATTGTGGGGTGCTATGCAGGCATGCTGGCTATAGCCCTGACCGCTTTCATCGCGACAGTGGCTGTGACGCTGCTGCTGGGAGGGGTGGTTATCGCCCTCATCGCAGTCCTGGGACCTGCAGCGCTTGGCGGAGGGAAGATAGAAGGCGTTGCGGCCGGCCTGGTGGTGTTCATCATGGGCAATGTGTTGCTGAGATGGGCGCAGAGGACATTCCAGCTCACCGCACTGATATTCATAGACAGCGTATTCAGCAAAAGCGCCTTCGACCTGCTGGGAAGCGCCAGGAGAATCGCCTGGCCGGTCCTGCGCCTGGTCATGCTGGACATGGGCCTCATGCTGGTGGTCGCCCTGCCTGCGCTCATCCTTTTCGCGACCATGCCGGGCCTGGAGGCAGGCATGGCCGATGCCATGACTTCGCTGCTGGTGGTCCTGTACGTCCTCTGCGCTGCCCTGGCCTACCTTTTCCTCACCCAGTTCTGGCCCTATGGCATCGTCCTTGAAGGGAAAAGTGCCGTGGAGTCCCTGAAATCGAGCTTCAGCATGGCCACCAGCAAGCTGACCGATGTGGCGATGTTCAACGCCGTCTGGGTCATCGGCATGCTGTTCTTCGGCATCCCCTACATCACATACACGCTGAACAGCAATATGGAGCTGACGCAGATGCAGGCCTTGGCCGGCAGCGACTGGAGCTCAGGGGGGGCTTATCTCATGGCCACCTTCACGGCAGGCATCATCAGCGCCGTGCTGATGGCCATAGTGGATTCCTTCGCGACGCCCACGCATTACCTGTTCTGGAAAGCCATGAAGGGAAAATAGATGAAGCTGCTGTATAATGCTCCTGCCATACTGCACAAGGGCGCCATAATAGTGGGCGACACGCATTTCGGCATGGAGGACAAATTGAGAAGGCGTGGGGTGTACGATGAGGAATTCAGCCTCAGGTTGTTCGACAAACTGAAATCATTGGTAGTGGCGCACAAGGCGAAGAAACTGATTCTGCTCGGAGACGTGAAAGAGGACATCGCCATGCTGGACAAACGGACCGAGGATATCCTGGCGAAGTTCTCCATGCTCTGTGAGGTCATCGTAGTCCGCGGCAACCATGACGGCGGCATAGAGCGCTGCGCCAATGCGAAGGTCGTCAGCGCTGAAGGATTCGTATATGAGAAGCTCGGCCTCATACATGGCCATTCATGGCCTTCGGATGATGTCATGGCATGCAGCCATGTCATTGCCGGGCATCAGCATCCGCTCATCACAATGAACGACGCGTTCGGAAGGAGGCATAGCGAGCCTGTGTGGGTTGTTGCGCTGCCAGACGCTGAACGCATCGCTGAGCGTTATAAAAAGTTCAACAAAAAGATAAATCTCGTGCTCATGCCTGCCTTCAACCCGTTGGTCGGTTCCACTATAAATCACGACGAAAAAGAGCGTCTTGGGCCGCTTCTTAACAACAATCTATTTAAACTCAACCATGCTATAGTATTTCGACTGGATGGAACGTGTCTAGGAGAACTTAGAAACATCCATTGAGGCGGCCATATGAGCGGAAATCGAAGAGGAAGGCAAAAGCTTGAAACCTGCGCATCATGCGGCAGGGCGGTTCCACGCGGCAAGGCTGTTGAATACGCGAGCAGGACTCATTTTACCACTGACCTTAAGGAAGACAACGTGACCTATACCGGTTTCATTGACCAGTACTATTGCATAAGCTGCGCCAAGCACAGGAAGATATTCGAGAAGAAGAAGCAGCAGGCGCAGAGGCTCAAAGAAAAGAGGGACGCTTATGGATGAAGTCTGCTTCGAGGGAAAGAAATACGTTGCTTTGAAGCATGACATCGGAAATCTCCCTTTGATTGTCGTGAAGGCCAAGAAAGGATACATCGCCTGCAGCTACATAGACAAGGATACCGCCGAGAAGGTCGGCGACATCGCGGCGTTCGTCTCAGGGGTCAAGAACCTGGACGACCTCAAGAAGGCCAAGATAAGGGAAGTGACCACCTGGGCTGAGGACCTGGGGATACGTGAGGGCATGAGCGTGAAGAAGGCCCTCGAGCTCATGGACGTAGTCTGATGTCAAAATGCCCGCTTTGGCAGGGCGCTCTTTTTTGACGGTTTTGTGTCTTGACCTGATTTCGCCACCGGAGTCGCGTTTCCGGGATGGCTCAGACGCGGCCCCTGCCAGCAGCGGTCTGACGCAAGTGGTGAGATCAGGTCTTGGGTAGTTTGACAGTTGGAGATTTCCACTGATAGGATTCTTTCAGGCCTCTTGTTAGACAGGCCGGTGGAAATCTACGGATTTCAAAGATGCGAATGCCAGCAGGGGCAGCACGAATATTATGGAGCAGAAGTTGTTGGCGCTCGTGTAGCCGGCCAGGGAAAGCCGGTAGACCTCATCATAGCAGGCCTGCTGCGTGACATCAGCCCCCACGAGCTTGGTGCCCACAGTATCCTGCTGGATGATGTAATCGCAGGTGTTATTCGCTTCAACCGGATCTGAGCGTGCCAGGGCCTTGGCTACATCGAAATAGCAGTTCAGCGTGAGCAGCTGCGCCTTCTTGCGGATATCGCTGTCCTGCGTATAGCCGCTCGCAAGGGCGAGCACGCTGCTGCAGGTGTCACGCGCCTTGTTGGGCTCGTCCAGATATGCCCAGGTTATGGCGGCCGAGTAGTAGCATTGCATCAGCTTGGAGGTGTCGCCGCTTATATCCGGGTCGTTGTTGCACATCTCCTTTGTCTTCAGGCCTAGTCCTCCTGTGAGCAGGAGAAGCACGATAGAAAGAGCGATGATACTTTTCATGCCGACCGCTTCTCTGCGTACGGCTTGAGGAGCTTCTTGGCCTTGGCCAGGACTATCTTTATCTCCTTCTCGTTCTTGGCCCCGGCGCATATCACCTTGCCGTTCTTGAAGAGCAGCAGGGATGCCTTCGGCTCCTTGAACTTCAGGATGGCGCCCGGGAACTGCTCGGGCTCGTACTCCACGTCCTTTATCTTGGAGGCGATCTTGTAGAGGTCCAGCTCAAGCCCCAGCGCTGCTGAGGCCACGATATTGGTTATCTCTATCTTAGGCTTCCGGGTCTTGGTTATCCTCTTGGCATACGGCGTGAGCATCTTTATGGTCTTCTGGATGGTCTTCTCGATATTGCCCCTCGTCTTGCAGCCGACGCAGACCACCTTTCCGTTCTTGAACAGGAGGAGGGATGCCTTCGGCTCCTTGAACTTCAGGATGGCGCCCGGGAACTGCTCGGGCTCGTACTCTATCTCCGGAATCTTGTTGGCCAGGGCGTAGAGGTCCAGCTCAAGGCCGAGCGATGCTGATGCGACCATGTTTGTTATCACAAATTGGGGTGGTTTTGCCAAGATATCACCTGTTTAAAAATGCGTTATCCTTTATAAAGGAAGCAATTGTTTAAAAACACTTTCTCTCAATCTTCCTCATAAAACTAATTTCTCGTGATTGATATGGTCAAATCTTCAAGAGGCTCAATGAGCAGACAGACCCGCAAATTGAAGGGCAGGGTAGGCGTTACTGTGGCCCGGCAGATCCGCACATTCAATATCGGCGATACGGTGATCATAACCCCCTGCGCCAGGCCAGGAGGGCGTCCTCACCTGAGGTATTCGGGGAGGCATGGCATTATAAAGGAACGGAGAGGCAACAGCTACGTGGTGGAGGTCGGCGATATGGGCAGCAGGAAGTCTGTCATAGCCGGACCGATTCATCTCAAGCTGGCCTGAAAGGTGTTTCTATGGACGTGAAATCCAGCAGGGCTGCGTCGGTTAGCGAGGCCAAGGACATATTGGCCAAGAGGAAGGAGGATGGGGAGCTGGGCTACGAGCAGTCCCAGGCCCTCGAGAACAGCGAGAGGTTCTCTGCGGCCGATACCTCCAGGGATGCGAAGCTCGTGGAGACGCTTGTCAAGAAGAACAAGCTCAGTGGGGAGGCCGCCATCAAGGTGGTGGATATACGGCCGGCTAACGCCCCCACGCTGAAGGCCATACTACTCAAGGAAAAGATGGATATATCCGAAGAGGAGATAGAAGCTATACTCAAGGAGATATCCTGAGGGATCGATATGGAAGACTACGCCTGGGTGATAGAGTACATGCCAGCTGGGCATGCTGAGGGCATACGGAAGGAACCGGTGGTCCAGCTGCTCGGAACGCGGTTCTTCACGCTGCTCGAGGCCACGGTCAATCCCAGCGCCAGCATAGTCATAGGCCAGAAGGTGTGCGTCGGGAAGGAAGGACGGGCAGAGGTCTCCCACATCAAAGGAAGGCTAAAGTACGATGACCTGAGCAACGGGGCCAGGGAATTCCTGCCAACGATGATCAAGAAGGCCGTGGGCGATAGGGAGCCGGACTTCGTCGCTTTCATCAACAACGCCAGGCCCATATCCATAAGGGTCCACACGCTCGATCTGTTGCCCGGCATAGGCAAGAAGAACATGGAGTCCCTCCTCAAGGAGAGGGAGGCCAAACCGTTCGAATCGCTTGTCGACATACACACCCGGGTGCCGACATTGGCGGACCCGACCGGCGTGTTCGTGCACAGGATAATGAGCGAGCTCCAGGGCAATGAGAAATACTACCTGTTCACCAAGCCGCCATTCGTTCCGAGGCCTGGCGGAAGGTACTGATTTTCCGTGAACTACCCACGGCTAAAGCCGTGGGCTTCCTGTTTCATTGAAGATACTTGCTCATTATGTTTACAATGAGTAGGGGTTTCTTCTCCACAGGCTTGACTTTCCTCAGTTCCTGAGGTAGCTCTATTGAGCACGTTTATCGCGGCATTGAGGTCTCTCGCCATCTCTGCTCCACAAGGGCAACTATGCCACCTCTCTGCAAGCGATTTTTTCCGTATCAGACCGCAGCCACTGCATTGGGACGTTGTATTGGCAGGATCTACAAACACAATTTCGCAACCAGCTTCTTCCGCTTTGTAGCGAATCATGCTTGAGAATTCTGCCCAGCTGCAATCTAGTACCTCTTTTGCAAGGAATCCCTGCGCTAATTTTTCATTGTCGAGGTTTTCCATTGCTATGAGCGCATATTGATTTACGAGAAGACGGCTGACTTTATGAAGAAAATCACGCCTCTTGCCTACAATTTTTTCATGTGCTACTGCGACGTCTCTCCTGGCTCTGGCCCTATTCATACTTCCTTTCTTTTTCTTTGACAGGCGCCTCTGGGCAAGCTTCAGCCGTTCTTCTGCCAGCCTGAGATGCCGTGGATTTTCTATCGTTGAGCCATCACTCAGATGGGCGAATGTTTCTATGCCAAGATCAAGGCCGATACTTGCACCGATTTTCTTCTGCCCTCCCGGAGGGCATACTTCAGAAGTGAAAATAGCATACCATTTTCCTGATGGTAATTTTTTTATCGTCAGGGTTTTGATTCTGCCTTTGATTTCCCGGTGCTTCTTGATGGAAATACTACCAATGTCTGAAAGCTCAAGACGTTCTCCAAGCTCAAAGCCGAATTGAGGATAGGTGAATGATTTCATCCGTTCGATTGATTTGAATCTTGGAAACCCGGCCTTTTTGCCAATTTTTTTCTTCAACATCATACCTTTCAGGGATTTTGAAAGGCGATCAGCAACGTTCTGAGCGGCTTGTGAGAAAAGCGGGGGTTCTTTTGTTAGAAGATAGAGTTCTTTTCTTGTCGGAAATCTTCCTGTTTTTTCATAGTAGTTTTTTGTGTATTCAAGAAGGGAATTCCAAAGGTCCTTGCATTCATACAGACAACTATTCAGCTTCTCCTGCTGGGCTTTGGAAGGGTACATCCTGTAGCGCCATGCTCTATTCATCCCCATGACAGGGGCTGGTACGAACCTTGTTTATAAAGGAATGCAGAGGTCATTTCCGCGGCAGCATCGACGGAGCTGAACGCATTCGGCCCTTTCATCCCACGGCTAAAGCCGTGTCTCTCATGCCCTTCTTAGGCTGGATTTCCCGGGCCGAAGGCATTAATATTGCGGTGTATAGTGCTCCAGGCACTCTGAAAGCGCATCAGCGAATTCCCTCGCGCTCTGGAAGCGTTTGGGTGGGTCTTTCTCGAGCGCACGGGCGATGGCAAGCGAGAGGCGGGGATTGATAGCGGGATTCCTTTCGTGCATGAAAGGCGCCGACTGGAAGCGGTGCGCCTTGAAATATTCCTCTGCGCTGTCTTTGCCGGGTTTGGTGGTATATGGATACCAGCCCGAAAGGTACGAATAGAGGATTATCCCGAGTGAATAGATGTCGGCCCTGCGGTCCACACGCGCGTGGGGGAATGTCTGCTCAGGTGCCATGAACATGTAGGTGCCTACCGGGATATCCACGCGCATGGCGAAATCCTGCATGTCGGGCACGATAGAGAGCCCGTAGTCTATAAGGCTCACGGATTTCCTGTCAAAACCCAGGATAATGTTTGAAGGCTTGACGTCACGGTGGACGATGCCTGCTTTGTGTAATGAGGACAGGATGCCGCAGACATAGACCCCTGCCCTGACTATATCGGGTGCTTTCTGCATGTTGTTCCGGTTGAATGCGATGCCGTCCTTGAAATCTTCGGCTATGTAAGGGTCCGGGCTATCCATGGACTGTGCGATAAGTTTCGGGATTCCTGGGTGGTTTGCCAGGGAGAGGGCCTTTGCTTCGGTTTCCATTGTATATCTCGCATCAGGCTTGGCGAGCATATTTGACCTGAGGCGCTTTATGGCGACCTGGTCGCCGGTTTCCTTGTCGTTCGCCAGATGGACGACCATGACGGCCCCTGTGCCAAGCTCCTGAAGCGGCTCGAACCGACCTTTTATGACGTCAAAGAGCCTCCGGTCGTGTGGTTCAGCGCTCTGTCGCCTTCGGCTGGCCTGTTTATCCATGAATATATTCTGCACGGAAAGGTTTTTATGCAGATTTAAACATCAAAAACAACCAAAACTGAACCAAAACCCGAACTCGAAAACCCGAAACCGGAAACTGGCAACCAATGGAAAATGGGCCCGCCCAGAATCGAACTGGGGATCTTCGCTGTTTTCTCTCTGCGGGCAATGACAGCACGCAGATGTAAGAGCGACGCCTTAACCGCTCGGCTACGGGCCCTGGCTATCTTCTAAGAAAAGATTTCATCCTTCTATTTTTAACGCCTTCCTGCACCGTCCGCAGAACTCCACACCTTTCCTGTCAACGTCCTCTATCGAATTCGAGAAGACCATCACGCATCTTTTGTCGTCGCAGTGCGGCATGCCGAACGTATGGCCGAGCTCGTGGACAGTCTCCTTGAAAATACGCTCCTTGAACAGCGCGCCCGCCTTCTTGACATCCTTCGCCTCGCCGTAGAACCTCGGGTCAAATCGCGCGGCAGCCACGACACAGGCATCTTCTGCCGCGAGCCCGAATACGAAGTTGAGGGGTTTGGAAAACATATCCTCCCGGACTATGAACACGGCCTTCACCCCGGACGGGACCGAACCGGCCATCTCCCTGAGGAACAGGTCAGCGTCATATTGCCCCCTCTTGCCCCGGTAAGAGCGCGTGAGGGGGAAATCTATGAGCTTGAGGCTCATGGGCGACCGGAAGGTGCTGCCAACACGGTCTGCGAGCTCATTGAAGCCCGGAATGGTCCTTCCCACAAGCACGAGCAGTATTCGCATGGGTAGAACTAGGAAGAGAAGAAAAATAAACAAAGGGTTTTTGATGAAACTTTTTCCCAAAAAGTTTCAGACGTTGAAGTATCTCTGGAGCTCGTAGCTGGTCACGCCCTTCACGGACTCGTGGTGCTGTTTGAGCTTGAGGTCCAGGAAGTCGCCCAGGAACTCGGTCGGCACGACGCCCTTGATGAACGCCGTGTCGCTCTCCAGCGCTGATATGGCATCCAGCAGGCTGGATGGCAGCGTCTTCTCCACCCTCTTCTTCTTGCCCTCTGTCTCGCTCGGGTCGCCTGGATCGGCCTTCTTCTTGATGCCGTCAAGGCCCGCCGCAGCAATCACTGCATGCGCGACGTACGGGTTGGCGGACGGGTCGGAGCCGCGGTAGACCACCCTCTTGGTCTCCTTGATGTTCTTCTTGTTGAACGGAACCCATACCAGGGCGCTCTTGTCCGAGCAGCTCCAGCCCATCTTGAGCCCCTCCGCAGCAAGTCTGCGGTAGGAGTTGGGTGTGGGCGCCGCGAACAGCGAGACTGCTGCCGCATGCTCGAGCAGGCCGCCGACGAAGTACCGGCCGCTCTGGCTGAGCTGGCCGTATGTCTCCTTGGGGTCATAGAAGACGTTCTGCTCGCTGGTCTTCCAGAGGCTGATGGCCGTGTTCATGGAGTTGCCCTTCTCTCCGTCCACCGGATATGGCATGAATGTGGCTGACGCATTGACCGCTGTAGCCAGGTTCTTGGTTATGAACTTCAGGGTGTTGACAGCGTCTCCTGCCGCCTTCAGGTTCCTCGGGCCGAGCTCGAACGTCTGCTGGGCCGTGGGCGACCTGCCGTGGCGATGGGAGTCCACCAGCACGCCGAAGCTGTCCTCCATGGTCTCGGATATCTGAACCCTGGCTGAATACATGGAATCGTGCGGGGTGGCGACATAGGCGCCGCTGCCGTCGTTGGAAAGAGGCGACGGGCCCCATTTGGCTTCCCTTGAGTCCATTATGAGCCCTGTGCCGCGGCCGCGATTGGTTTTGTCTGAAGTAGTCGTGTCGAATATGTAGCAGTCCACCTCGCTGCCGACAAGCGCGGTCTTTATGCCGGCTGCGCTCAGGTTGGTCTCAATCCTCTCGGCCACATAGCGCGGGTCCTTGAGGAACCTCTCCTTCTTGACCGATGCCATCACGTCGCAGATGAGCCGGACGGTCGCAGGTTCCCAGGGGAGCCTGGCCATGGTGTCAGGATCAGGCAGGAGCACCAGGTCGCCCTGCGGCGAGGCGCCGAAGACCTCGTCCAGGTCCGCGGCCGCGATGCCGTTGCCGAAGGACGCCTCCTCGAGCTTCCTGTTGGAGACGCTGACTCGGTGCATCACGCCCTTTATGTCGAAGAACTGGAGGTCTATCCAGCGTATCTCATTCGTAGCAATATATTTCATCACATCATCTATCGCAGACAAGAAATCACCTCAATCGTGTATTTCTAGCCAATATAGGAATAAATAGGTTTCGACGAGCTGCGGGATGGGCAGTAAAACGCCCGGGCGGGGATATTAAAACCGTTCGCGGCCATTTCGTTCTGAAATATACATGTTCGGCACTTCTGGTATCAGAGGGATATACGGCAAGGACATCACCGAAGAGCTTGCCGGGAAGGTCGCTGCGGTCTTCGCCCAGGACACCCTATGCCTGGGGCGGGACATCAGGACAAGCGGGGAATCGCTCTTCAAGGCTGCGGCCTCCGGAGCCATCTCAACCGGGGCTGACGTGATAGACCTGGGCATAGTGCCCACCCCGACAGTGGCCCTGGCCACCAGGAAGCACGGCTGCAGGGGCATAATGCTCACCGCTTCGCATAACCCTCCGGAATACAACGGCCTTAAGCTAATCGAGGACGCCAAGGAGATCGGCAAGGCCATGGAGAAGGAGGTCGAGAAGGGTTACCGGGAAGCCGGAACCGCTCGACCCAAGACGCGGGACGCGGGGCTCGTCCACGACTATGGCATACTGGAGGACCACAAGGAGATGGCGATTGGTATGGTGGACCGCAAGGCCATAGCCAGGAAAAAGCCGCTGGTGGTGGTGGACTGCAATGGCGCTGCTGCCGTGATAACGCCCTGCCTGCTGTCCGACCTCGGATGCAGGGTGGTGAGCGTGAATTCCTCCACCGCATGCTTCAACCGGCCGTCCGAGCCGTCCAAGGACAATCTGGCTTATCTGCCCTCGTTCGTGCGGGATGTGGGCGCTGATTTCGCGATAGCGCATGATGGCGATGGGGACCGATGCATGGTGCTGGATGAGAAAGGCGAGGTCCTGCCACTGGATGTCCAGCTGGCCATCATGATAGAGCATGAGCTGTCCGGCTCCAATAACAGGAAGATAATCTCGACAGTGGAGGCATCGCTGACCATCCGGGACGTGGTGACGCGGAATGACGGCACGATAACAATCACGCCGGTCGGCAGCACCTATGTGGGCGATGCGCTGGAGGAGAAGGGTGCGCTGTTCGGTGGCGAGCCATGCGGCGAGTACATCTATGCGAAAGGCGTCCATGTGCCTGACGCGGTCGTGGCAGCAGTGAAATTCGCGGAGATATTCTGCGGGCAGGGCGCGTTCTCCAGGCTCAGGGCGAAGTATCCGCAGCATTTCATGGCAAGGGAGAAGTTCCCCACGGCTGACAGGAAGGCGGCCATGACAAGGATAGCCGACCTGATATCCATAGAGGGCGAGATGCGGACCGATGACGGCATACGGATAGACGAGAGGGATGGCTGGGTCCTGATAAGGGCGTCCGGCACAGAACCGATAATAAGGCTCACCATGGAATACAAGGACAGGAACAAGCTCGAGGCAAGGAAGCGCGAGATGGGGGAGCTTATTAAAAAGAACTTGTGAAGATTGAACGGGGTGATATCTTGTTTGTCGCGGTGTTGTCTGACAAGCCCGAACTGAGGGAGAAGTTCTGCAGGCTCCTGGGGAAGGAGACAGGAAAGGATGACATAAGCTTCTATTCCGCGAGCCATGGCGGCCGCATATTGACACTGGTCGAGCCGACGCTCTACCCGGATAAGATACAGCCCCTGCTCTATTCGCTCTCCATGGCTGATTGCGCGGTGGTGCTGGTGGATACGCTAACGCCCAAAGTAGGCGAGATAATCGTCGCGCTGAACGCGATGGGCATCAGCAAGGGCATCCTGGTGTCAAACGTCCAGCTTCCGCTCGCCGGCACGGTCATTGATAAGTACGAGAAGGCGGCTGATATGGATGCTGCCAGGGAGAAGCTGCTGACGCTCCAGCGCGATGCGACCGGTGAAAGCATGGTGGCGCTCGTGGACAAGGCGATTTCGGTGAAATCGGTCGGGAATGTGGCGCTGGGAGCCGTGAAATCCGGCAAGATAAGCAAGCATGAGAAGCTGTTTTTATTGCCGTCCAATAAGGAGATAGAGGTCAGGAGCATACAGATAAGCGATGCTGAGGCCGAGGAGGCGCCTGCAGGCTCCAGGTTCGGCATGGCCTACAAGGGCGAGCTGCTTGAGCGCGGCGTGCTGGTGCCGCTGAGGAACGAGTTCCAGGTGGAGAGCGTGGTGAACGGCAGGTTCAGCAAAAGCCCATTCTTCAAGGACGAGCTGAAGGGCAGGATACACGCCTACACCAACATGCAGTTCGTGGAGGGCACGGTGACAGACAACGACCTCACTTTATTGCAGCCGCTCGCTTTCGAGAAAGGCGAGACCATACTGGTCGTTGATGCGAGCAATCAGAAACTCAGGATAGCAGGAACGTTCCGGAGCAAATGGTGACACACTTCCAGGGCTGGAGCCCTTAACTTCTGCATTCGTGCGGAAGGCCGGAAGCGTGTCATGAGGATGATAAAAGAAAAAAATACGGGTGCGCTCGCTGTGGGAAACCAAAGCTTCCGCGCACCCTGGAAGTGTGAGTATGAAGGCAGAGGCATACCAGAAACAGCTCATATTATACCTGAATAACGGGTCCAGAAACCAGGCATACGACATGTCCCAGCAGTATGCCAATGAATACCCGGGCGATATGGTCTCCCATTTCCTGCTGGCCAAATCCGCGCTCGGCGTGGGCAAGTATGAGGAAGCCGCCCTGGAAGCCCGCAAGGCGTTCAACCTGGCAGGCAACGAGGCCGACATGGCCATGTGCGCAATACACGCCTGCATCGCCTATTACCGGCTCCAGCAGTATGCCAAGGGATTCGAGCTGCTCAGGGCGCTGGAGAGCGTTAGGACCTGCGAGGAGACCGAACAGCTGTTCTTCCTGTTCAGCCTGGCCCTTGGCGATGATGCTGAGGCAAGGAGGCACTTCGATGCCATGTGCAACATAGACAGCGCGGCCGCCACCGAATTCCTGAAAGATCTGGCTGCTGGCGCGCAGCTGGATTACGAGAAGCTTACCAAGCGGACGGACAGGATAACGTACTAGTTTTAGGTCAAACATAGGATTTATTTCTTGCCTAGGATGCCCTTCAGGAAACCCTGGACCTTGCCGCCGATGGAGCTGCGGATGTCCTGCAGCAGGTTCTTTATCTCAGGCTTGCCCAGCATCTGGTCCTTGGACATGCCCCTCTGGCCAAGGCTGGACTCGATTTTTGATTCCTGCTTCTGGGCCGTCTGGGTTGCCATCTCCTCTTCAGGGCCGCCTTTGAATTTTGATGCCGGGCACATGATGATACCTCAGAGTAGCTCTCCCCTGGCCTGCTCTATCTGGTGCCTGGCCGAGTCCTGCTTCTTGCGGAACTCAGGAAGCACAGAGTTGGAGAACCTCAGGGGCAGGAGCTCGTCGTATATCTCTTCCATCATCTTGAAATAGAAACCCGCCTCGTGCTTGTTGCCCCGGCGCAGGGACTCGTACATCTCCCTTTTCAGCTCCCCGACCGCGTCCAGCAGGCCGAGCAGGTAGGGGATCTCAGGAACCTTGAGCTTGGCATATCCTGGTATCTTCTTGAGCTCTATGGCCGAGAGGACTATCTGCGCCTCTGCGTACTCCTGATAGACATGGTTGAGCTGGCCCGGGAACGCCTCCGCGTAGGGCGCGAGCGATTTGAGGGCTTCCTCCGCCTCCTTGAGGTGCGCCTTGGCTGTCTTCATGTCATAGGCATGCATGGCCTTTATGGCGTTGGAGCATGAGCGGACGATTTTCCGGTTCTCTGCCAGCACTATGTCAAGCTTCTTCTCCTTCTCTGAAAGCATCTTGGTTATCCTGTTGATGCCTATATCGAGTGCCATGGATAGAAGATGCGGGAGAGGATTAAAAAACTAGCCTTGGAAAGCCATCCATGCACGTTGTACTCTCTATCGGAGGAAGCTCGATAATACCGGACGGCAAGCCAGACCTGGCTTTCCTGCGCTCCATGGCCCAGCTGGTGAAGAAAAGCAAGAACAGCTTCGGCATATTATGCGGTGGAGGCACTGCCGCAAGGACATATGCCGCCGCGGCGCGTGAGCTTGGCGCCGGCGAATACGAAGCCGATTCCATCGCCATACGCTCCACGAGGCAGAACGCCCACCTGGTGCTGGCCGCGCTGAAGGCAGGCGGAGTTGACGCCCACGGCCGGGTGCTGTCTGACTTCGAGGATGCAAAGGAGCCGGCCCGCCAGAACAAGGCGGTCGTGATGGGCGGGACCATCCCGGGTATAACCACCGATACCGATGCTGTGCTGCTGGCCGAGGCCATAGGGGCCACAAGGCTGGTCAACATATCCAACGTGGAAGCGATATACGATTCCGACCCCAAGAAGAACCCGTCCGCCAAGAAATTCCAGAAAATGGGCTATGATGAGCTGATAACGCTCGCCGCCTCGAGCGACAAGAGGATGGCAGGCACCAATTTCGTGTTCGACATGCTCGCATGCAAGCTCATCGCCCGCTCGAAGATAGAGGCGCACTTCGTGTCGTTCAAGAAGATGGCTGACGTTGAGAATGCGATAGAAGGCAAGAAGCACAACGGGACTGTCGTCAGCCCTTGATGTACTTGCTCACTTCCTTGTCAGGCAGGGTTATGCACTTCTTGGCCTTCACCGCGACATAGGATATCTCTACGTTCTCCTGCTGGAGCTTCTCCTCCTGGGTCTTGCGCAGCGCATCAACGCAGAGCTTTATGGATTCTTCGAGCGTGAGCTTCTCGTCGTATTTCGCCTCAAGGAGCTCGTCGACCTCCTTCTTGTTGGCTCCGATGGAGTCGGCCTTGTAGGCGGTCATGGCGCCGCTGGGCTCTGCCTCGAAAAGCTTTGGACCGCGGTCGTCCACACCTGCGATGAGCAATGATACGCCGAACGGCCTTATGCCGCCGTACTGGGTGTATATCTGCATGAGGTCGCATACGCTCCTGGCGACGCTGTCAACGCTGGGAGCCTCGTTGTAGGTTATCCGGTGCCTCTGGGCGTCCACCCTGGCGATGTCGACAAGGCGCCTGGCGTCTGCTATGAGGCCGCTTGCGGTCACGCAGACATGGCTGTCTATCTCGAACACCTTCTTCAGGGATTCTGGGATGACCAGCTTGGAGTGGATGGATTTGAAGGCCACCAGGGCCACGCCCTCCTTGGACGTTATGCCTATCGCCGTGGCGCCTCTCTTGACTGCTTCCTTGGCGTATTCCACCTGGAACAGCCTGCCGTCAGGGCTGAATACTGTTATCGCTCGGTCGTATGCTTGCGGGGAGACTCCGTACATATTTACACCTCTGAGAATAGAGTGGATACGTTATGGTATGGGACATTTAAATGCTTATTGGGCTGCGCCTACATCGCCTTCAAACGCTTTATCCTGTCGTCTATGGCAGGGTGGGTGGAACCGAACAGGCCCATCTTCTGCGGGAACGGGTTCGAGAAATAGAGCGATGCGGTGGTGTCGTTGGCCGCTGCTGTGGGCAGGGCGGCTGTCTTTATCTTCTCCAGGGCGCTCGCCAGGCCCGCAGGATAGCGCGTCAGCCGCGCCCCGTTAGCGTCAGCCAGGTATTCGCGCTGCCTGGAAAGCGCGAAGCGGACCAGCTGGGCGAATATCGGCGCCAGGACCACGAACACGAGCGCTATCAGTATGAGCGCTCCTGCTCCCTTCCCTCTCCTCCCACCCAGCCCGCCGTGGCGTATCATGCGCCAGGTGAACTCGCCCAGCAATGCGATGGCGCCCACGAATATCACGGCCAGCATCGCGAAACGGATGTCGAAATTCGCCACGTGGGATATCTCATGGGCGACCACACCCTCCAGCTCCTCGCGCTTCATCATGGAAAGCAGGCCGGTCGTAACGGCCACAGAAGCGTGCTTGGGGTCCCTGCCCGTCGCGAATGCGTTCGGGCTCGGGTCGTCTATGACATAGACCTTCGGCATGGGTATCTGGGACGCTATCGCAAGCCCTTCCACAACGTTGTAGAGGAACGGGTAGTCCTCCTTCTTGGCCTCCCTGGCGCCGGACATGGCCAGGATTATGCTGTCGCCGCCATAGTAGACAGTTATCGTGTAGAACAGGAGCGCGAAGAAGCCCATGATAGGCCCGCACACGTCCAGGTCGAAGATGTAGGAGATGGCCGCCACAGTGGCCATGAAAAGAAGGAACATCGCGGCAATTAGGATGAGCGAGTTGCGCTTGTTGGCCTCTGCCGCGTCGAAGAAACTTATGTGCTCCGTAGCCATCGTGTCACTGGAACTTGACCTTCACGGCTTCCTTCTCGGCTGCCGGCGCCTCGAAGTACATCTTCGCCTTGAAGCTGAAGACCCCGGCTATGAGGTTGCTCGGGAACTGCTCGAGCGCATTGTCGTAGTCAAGCACCGAGTCGTTGTAGGCCGTCCTTATGTAGGATATCTTGTTCTCTGTGCCTGCCAGCTCCTCCTGGAGCATCTTGAAATTCTGGCTCGCCTCGAGCTTGGGGTAGTTCTCAGCCACCGCGAACAGGGATTTCAATGCCTGGTTGAGCATGTTGTTGGCCTTCGCCTTCTCTTCCACCGTGCCGGTCACGAGCTGGGCGCGGTACTTGGTGATGTTCTCAAGGGTCTCGCGCTCATGCTTCATGTAGCCCTTCACTGTCTCGACCAGGTTCGGGATGAGGTCATACCTCCTCTTGAGCTGGACGTCTATCTGCGCCCATGCGTTCTCCACCCTGTTCCTGAGGGTGACAAGGCGGTTGAACGTGAGGACCACGTAACCGAGGGCCACAAGCACCAACGCGCCTATGCATATAACCACGCCTGCTAATCCACCTAGTTCCAGAATTTGCATTCAAGTTTCACCTTTTGGTTACCATATTACGCAGTCTGAGTATTTAAGATTATTCCCGCCTATCACCGCTCCCGTTCCAACCTCGCCAAAAACGCCCCCCACTCCTTCTCGCTCGCCGATACCTCGAGCGTCTTGCGTTTTGATTTCTGGCCGCCGACCAGCCTCACATCGCAGCCCAGCAGCTTCGAGAGTTCTTTCACAAGCTCGAGATTGGCTTTGTTGTGTTCCGGAGCGCTCTTCAGGCATATCTTCATGCGGCCATCTTTGACCGAGACTGAGAATCTTTTGGAGTTCGGGACCACGCTGACCTCGATTATCATGTCTGGCCCTTTATGAGCGCCGTGAGCTCATCGCTGCTGCGGTAGCCGGCGTATGTCTTGCCGTCTATGACGACCGAGGGATAGCTGTCTATGGAATACTGGGCCGCCAGGGCATCTGCCACCGAGCTGTTCAGGTCGCCGTCGAAGGAGAACAGCTTGACGTCTATGCCATCCGCTGCGAGCTCGTCCCTGGCCTTAAGTACCTCGGTGCCCTGGGCCTTGCAGTTATCGCAGCGCTTGTTGGAATAGAAGTTTATCAGGAGCACGCTGCCACCCCCGCATAGGCTGCCCACCTTCCTGGAAAGCAGGTAGGATTCTGCCTCGAGGACGAAGTATTTCTTCTTGAGCTCGTTGTCGTAGACGCCCTTCTCATCCTCCAGGTAGCTGAGCATGTAGCCCATCCTCTCCACCTCCCGGTCTATGGCGTCCAGCTCGGACGAATAGGCCGGGCAGAAGGCAGATGAATTGCCTTCCATCAGGATGAGGAGCTGGACCGAAGCGACGCGGTCGGAGACCGATGAGACATCCTCTGATATGGATGCCAGGTGCGAGGAATCCATCGTGGAACCGATGTAGATGCCCACGATGAATATCGCCAGGGACATCAGGAACGCGCCGACATACAGCGGTACAGAGATTGTGCGCCTCATAAGGTCACCAGGAGAAGCCCTCCTTGCGTATCTCCTTGAGGAGGAACAGCACGTTGTAGCCCAGCATCAGGTACCAGTAGAAGACTATGAATGTCACGAAGTAGCGCAGCTTCACCTTCTCACCGTCGAAGCTCTTGACGGCCAGGTAAAGGAAGAATGTGGATACCAGGACCACGAAGACCGCCACCAACGTGACCAGGTCGACGCTCATGCCGAAGGCTTCGAACCATATGTAGCGGACATAATATGGCGTGGTCAGCATCATGTAGAGCAGTAGCCCCAGCAGGGTGAAGAACGAGGCCAGGGTGGCGAACTGCATCGGTATGGCGTACATGCCGAAATCGCCGTATTCCGGGTGGATCATCCTGCGGTACCTCCAGTAGTTCCGGAAGCCGCCGCGCTGCCAGCGGACGCGCTGCGTGAGCAGGTCCTTCATGTTGTCCGGCGGTTCTGTGTAGACCGCAGCAGTCATGGAGCTCTTTATCTTGTAATTGTGGGATTGTATGCGGAGGGCTATTTCCTGGTCCTCCACCAGGTTGTTCTCGTCGAAAGGCCCGACCTTGTCGAAGACCGATGCGCGGAACATGCTGAACGGGCCGGGGGTGACCGGCACGCTCTCTATGAAGCTGAGCAACTTCCTGGAGAACAGGATCATGAGGTACTCCACGCGCTGGAGCTCCCTGAGCCATGAGCCGCCGGGCCTTATCTTGACGGCTGGCGAGACAGCCATGACGTCGGGGTCCTTGAAATACGGGAGGAGCTCCCTGATGGTGCCCTCGGTCACGTAGGAATCCGCGTCCATGGTGGCGATGAACTCGCCCTTGGCTTTCTTCAGGCCGTAGTTCAGGGCAGCGCCCTTGCCTCCGTTCTCCTTCCTGAAGACATGGAGCCTTATGGGGCCGCCTTCTAACGATTTCGCTACCCTGCCGGTGTCATCGGTGGAACCGTCGTCCACGACGATTATCTCCAGCTTGTCCGCAGGGTAGTCCAGGGTGAAGAGGCACCTGATGGACTCCTCTATGTACGGGCCTTCGTTGTAGGCCGGCATGATTATGGAGATTGTCGGCGTCTGGCCGTTGGATTCCGGCCTCTTCAGATACTCGTTGCGGTGCTTGAGGAATAGCAGGATGTAGACGTTCAGCGTGAACAGTGAGAAGAACGCGATGACATAGCTGATTAGCGTCGTGAACTCCATAGGGATGCCTTCATGTCGGGAGATTAAAACAGCAGCAGGTTCCGGGCATAGAACATGGACAGGGCCATGCCGGCGAGCAGGAACGGTATGAACGGCGGCAGCTTGGTGTACACCCAAAGCTCGGTGACCCGGCTCTTCTTGAGCCGCTCTATCCCCTCCCTGGTCATGAGCCGGGGAATCTTGTAGCGGGCTATCAGGTCCTTGTTCATCACCTCAAGGGCCAGCACGTCCTCCGGCTGGAGCTGGGAGACGGGCATCTCCTCGGCCAGCAGGCGGTTGAGCGATTCCCTGAACATCATGAAGAACGTGACCGAGAACAGCAGGACAGTTATGAACCCGAAATACACCGGCGAGAACAGGAACGAGTTCACATAGACATAGGCGAAAAGGGCGTATGGTATGAGCATGAGGGCATAGAGCAGGTTGGGCTTTGCGTCTGTGCGGAGCATCTTCCATCCGAAATAGAAGAGCACGAAGAGGGCGAAAGCGACCCCTGAGAAGATTATCACCGAGAACACGAACGGGATGTTAAACGGCATGGCCGCGAACGACGGGTGGACCGGCAGCAGCAGCATGATGGAGGCCAGTATGAATATGTCCGCGGCGCCCAGTTGGCCGAGCCTGTAGAAGATGTAGCCTATGACCGATATGAAAGCGGCTATGGTCAGGGAGAACCAGAACAGGGTCTCCTGGTAGAAGAACGCGTTCACTATGAGCGCCACGGCCAGGAAGCCGTAGAGCAGCGGGTCGGGTATGTTCTTCTTGTTGAACAGGTCGAAATACGCGGCTATGGTGGTGCCTATGAAAGCGAGCGCCACCCTCACCATCTCGCCAGGCATGGCGACCTGGCCGAAAAGTATGTCTTCTAGCATGATGTTACCCCGTATCAGATGATGGCCGGAATGGTTTTTAAAGCGCTATTTCCGGATGCCGACGCCGAATGACGCGGTGGCCACGGCGACAGAGATGAGCGGCTGGGGTACCTTTATCCTGTGCATGGCCTTCTTCATGAGGAGCACATCCTCGTTCTTGAGGCATTTCAGGATGAAGACGAAGAAGAAGAACAGGGCTGCCGTCACGGCGCCAAGGATGCTCAGGTATGCCAGGTAGATGACCTTATTGGCATAGGGCTGGAAGGCGTCTATAACCGGGAGCAACGGGACCAGCGATGAGGCGATTGGCTTCATGGCGAGCATTATGACGAAGGTAGCTATGGCTGCCAGGATGAGCTTGAAGGCGCCTGACGGCAGGGTGAATGAGAAGAGCTTGTTGCCATAGTACATCAGCAGCATGGTTATCACGATGCCGCCCACGGCCGATGCTATGGCTGAGCCCTCCATGCCATAGGCAGGTATGAGAAGGACGTTGAGAACGACGTTGATTACGGTTATGGCAAACGCGATTTTTAGCTCCAGCTTGACCAGGCGGAGCGCGGCAAGGGCATAGAGGAGCATGCAGGAAAGCTCCTGGGCGAGCAGCCCGAAAGTGAATATGGCCATCGCAAGACCGCCTCCGGCATACGCCTGGCCGTAGAACACGCCAAGCATATCAGAGGAGAAGACAATCATCACAAGGCCCAGCGGCAGGGTTATGAACATCGCCCAGCGCTGCGAGGTATCCAGTATCTGCCTCATATGGGAAGGCTCGTTCCTGCCTGCGAGCCGCGACATCACCGGAAGGAAGATGCTGGCTATGGAGGCCGGGAACACGATGAGAACCGTCGCCATGGTCACGGCTATGGTATACACGGCCACGGTCTCGGTTGAAACGGCAGGAGCCGTGAGATAGCCCAGAAGCAGGCGGTCGGCATAGGCTGTCATGGTCCAGAACAACGTGACGACGTTGAGCATGAGCCCGAAGGGCACTATCTCTCCGAAGAGCTGGCGCGGGGATATTGACGTGCCGCCGCTTGGGAATGTGGCGGTTCTGCGGCTGATATTGACTATGGCGATTATGGCTGCGGGGGCATGCGACAACAGGAACGCCGCAGACAATGTCATGACAGATGCCCCGTAGAGGTAGAAGAGCAGTGCCGTCAGGACGAGCTTGAGGCCGTTCTGTATGTTAGCCGCGTATTGCATGGAACGCATGTCAGCGAATCCCTGCAGGGCTGACAGCCCTATCCTGAAGAAGTTCGCCAGCAGGAGATAGGCCACAAGCATGTGTATGGCTCCGGAAAGGGCCGGATTGTGGTATGCAATGGCTATGGCGTCGGCCTGCCACCAGATGATAGCCATGAGGATTATGGCCACAACCGTGGAGACCGTGTATGAGAGGTTCAGCAGGTCCTTTATCTTGCCTTTCTCGTTCCTGCCTTCGAAATAAGGTATGTAGCGCAGGAGAGCGCCTGCGAGGCCTAAATCGCTGAAGATGCTGACCAGCGAGACCACGCTGATGGCAAGGTAGAAAAGGCCCACGTCATCCTGCGATGCCGCCCTTGCTATGAGGATGACATATAGGAATGAGCTGAGCTTGAGGGCCACGCTGCCGGCCAGGTTCCAGAAGCTGCCCTTGGCGACCTCCTTGGAATATTGCGGGATGTCTTCCTCGGAATCCATGGAAGGACCTTCAGTAGAAACCGACCAGGCGGCCTATGCCTTCATCCAACGAGACCTTGGCCCTGAAGCCCAGGAGGGAGGCGGCCTTGTTTGTGTCGGCTAACGTGTGCTGGACGTAGTTCTTTATCCTGTTGGGCTCGTACTTCGGCTTTAACGGACTGTTGAGTTTTTTACTGAGCAGGGCGGCCATATCCGTGAGACTCACGCTCTTCCCTGTGCCGACGTTGAATATGTCATGCTTGTTGTACTTGAGAGCGAGCAGATTCGCCTCGACCACATCATCAACATAAACGAAATCGCGCGTCTGCTTCCCGTCCCCCAGTATGATTGGCTGCTTTCCTGCCTGCATCTCCCATAGGAACTGGGTGATTAGGTTGGCGTATTTCCCTTTGGATTTCTCGTGCGGACCGTAGACGCTGAAATAGCGGAGGCCTACTGAATTGACGCCGTAAAGGTCGCTGTAGAGCCTGGCCATGCGCTCCATGGCGTACCTGGCCTCGGTGTAATAGTCCTTCACCAGGATGGGCATGTCTTCCTTATGCGGAGGGTTGTTGCCGTTGTAGAGCGAACTGGATGAGGCGAATACGAGCTTGACGTTGTTTCCGTCCTTTGCGTTGTTTTTTCGGACGTATTCGAGGATGGAAACCCATTCGTCTATCGCTTTGGCGGTGAGGTGGGGATTATCCTTGTACATCGGGGAGGAGGAATAGACGCCCTGGTGGATGATGGCATCGAATTTCTCGGTCATGGAGCCGATGGAACCGGAGTCCGCCCTCAGTATTTTGATTTTGTTTTTGACGGACGCGATGTTCTCTTCCCTGCCTGTGTGCAGGTTGTCCAATGCGGTTACTTCGTGGCCGTCCTTGACGAGCCGTTCTGTCAGGTTGGAGCCGATGAAGCCCAATGCACCAGTGACAAGGATTTTCATAGGATTACCAAAGAATAGATGCGCGCTGGAATTTTAAAGACTGCCGCCGTGATAGGATGAACTAAGGAAACTGGAAGACGAAGAAAACAGAAAAGAAGTGAATGAATGAAGATATGCTTCGTAGACAAGATATTCCTGCCTTTTATCGGTGGCGCTGAAGTAGTGATACATGAGGTAGCCAAAAGACTGGTGAAACGGGGGCATGAGGTGCATGTCCTGACCGGCCTCATATCAGATGAACCCCTGTATGAGGAGATAGACGGCATAAAGATACACAGAATCAGGATGCCTGTCTCTGCCAGAGTCGAGTCCCTTGGAAGACCCGCTTTCATCCTGTATTCCATCTGGCATCTCAGAGCGCTCATAAAAAAGGAAAGATTCGACATTGTCGTTGAGAACATAGCCCCGAACCCTTCGTTCACTCCGTTGATAGCGAAGATGCAGAAGGTCCCGTGCATCGGGGTGATACATGATATCCCTGCCTGGTCCAAGCTGGGTTACTCTGTCTTTGTATCGCTTCCGAACGCGGTCCAGACCTCATTTTTCCTAAAGCTCATGCCATACCTCGGGTTCATCGTTGTGTCCCATGAAAGCCACCGGAAACTCCAGGCAATCACAAAGAAAGGGAAGCAGATTGTGATGCATAATGGTGTCGATGTCGAAAGGATGGATAAGGTGAAGGTGCCGGGCAAATTCCCAAGACCGACAATAATCTACATCGGGCGCTTTTCCCTGAACAAAAGGATTGACTGGCTCCTTCAGGCGACTGCCATACTGAAGAAGAGATTCCCTGATGTGAAAACGCTCATAGTCGGAACCGGGGCGAAAAAACTCAGGGAGAAACTCCTGCAGATGCAGGATGAACTGGGACTTAAGGAGAGTGTGGGGTTTGTCGGGGAGGTAAGCGAGGCAGAGAAGATAACGCTCCTGAAGAAATCGCATATCCTGGCCCTTCCATCGACAACAGAGGGTTGTCCTCTTGTCCTCATTGAAGCGATGGCCTGCTCTGTGCCTGTGGTGGCATCCAATGTGGGCGGCATCCCTGAGATAACTAAGGAGAATGGCGTGCTGGTGGACGGCAAAGGAGAGGAATTCGCTGAAGCCATAGGAAAGCTCCTGGAAGATGAAAAGTCAAGAGAGTGGATGGGCCGGGCAGGAAGAGAGCGTGTTGAAAAGGAATTGAACTGGGACAGCGTCACGGCCAGATACCTGGAGTTTTTCGATTCTTTTGTCAGGAAGTGATGGATTTTTCCCAATCAACGAGATTCTTCAGCCCTTCTTTCAGAGGTGTGGCCGGCTCAAAACCAAGGGATTTCAGTCTTGAATTGTCAGCGTAGAAAGTGGTTATGTCACCCTTCCAGGAAGAGCCTTTGAATTCTATTTTCGGGTTGATTTCAAGTATCCCGCAGATGAGCCGGGCAAGCTCTTCAATAGTGACCGGTTTGCCGTTCCCGATATTATAGGGCTGGCCCCTGCTTTCTTTCTTATGGATAAGCAGCAAGGCCGCGACCGTGTCCTTCACATATACGAAATCCCTGGCTTCCTTGCCGCTTCCGAGAAGCTCCAGCTTGGAAGGGTTCTCCCTGAGTTTCTTTATGAGGTCATAGGCCACATATTTCCTCTGCCTTGGCCCGTAGGTGTTGAATATCCTCGCGACGGCTGTATTGAGGCCGTAGAGCTTCGAGAACATCCTGCAGTACTGCTCGGCCACAAACTTCGACATGCCGTAAGGTGAGACCGGGTCTGCCCGGTCTTCCTCCTTTATGGGGACCTTTTCAGGCGTTCCGTAGATGGCCGCCGTGGAAGTGAAAAAGACCTTCGCATCGAGCTGCCTTGCCATGTCAAGGACATTCAGCGTGCCGCGGACGCTTACTTCGAAGTCCTGGAGGGGCGCTTCGAAGGAGAACTTGACCACATGGCCAGGGCCGTATTTCTTCGTGTCCGGAAGGTATTCGGCCAGGTGGAATATCTCGGTGCAGCCTTCCCCTGCCTTCCGCAGCGAAACCGGGTCCAGTATATCTCCCTTGACAACGCTCAGCTTCTCATGCTGCTGGAGATTCTCCTTGTGGCCTGAGGAGAGGTTATCGAATACCACGACTGTTTCCCCCTTTGACAGGAGTGCGTCTACGAGGTGGCTTCCTATGAAGCCGGCACCCCCTGTGACTAGGATTTTTGACATGAAATCACTGTGTGCTTATCTCAATTAAAGGTTAGCCATTTGGCAGTTCATAGCAGTCAGGATTTCAGGGCCTGCTCATAGACCTCGATGGTCTGCTTGGCGCAGTTCTCCCACGTGAATCGGGCCAAGTGCTCCAGATGCTCTTTGCTGAACCTGAAACCCTCCGACCGGACTTTCTCCATCAGCTGCGCCAGATGCGCCTCGTCCTTGGCTTTCAGGCAGAATTTTGTCACCTCTTCAGGAATTCTGCCTTCGTTGAGAACGATTGTTGGAACGTGGCACTTCTGCGCTTCCAGTATCGGAAGACCGAAACCTTCGGTGAATGCAGGGAAGACGAAAAGATCGAAACTATTGAATATCCTTGCGATGTCCTTCTCATCAGCGAACCCACAGAATTCACAGTTTCTGATACCAAGCCGCTCTGCGAGCTCCATGCATTCTTTGTATTGTGCTCCTTTCCCGTATAGAACGAGCTTAACCGGAGACGAGGAACGCTTCTCGAACTGGGCGAATCCTTTGAGCAGGAACGGAACGTTCTTGTTCACAGCGAAGTTGCCGATATAGCCGACAGTGAATGCTTCATTATTGGCCCTTTTCAGTGGTTTGAATTTCGGGTCAGTTCCAAGGGGGATTACCCTGATCTTTTTCCCATCAACCTTGAAGCATTGCAGTATGTCCCTCTTGGTTTGGGAGGATATCGCTATGATGGAATCTGACTCCTGGATTGCAATGCCGAGAGCCCTCCCGACCAATCCGGCTCCCGTAACGTATTTGGAGAAAAGGACGGGGGAGACGTCATATATCGTGGTCACTATCCGCTTTTTGGAAAAACGCTTCAAGATTGGTATGATGAATCCTGCCTGGGGGGCTGCAAAGTGATAGAGCTTTGTTGATGGAAGTGAAAGGATTGATAGTAGTGGGAGATATAGGAAAAAGTCTATGCCTGATTTTATAGGTGAAATGAAGATGGATGGTGAGCTGATGGTTCTTACCTTCAGGCCGCGCTCCTTAAGGCACCTCATCAACTGGAACGTATAGCGGTCCATCCCGAATCCGAGGGATTCATTGAGATGATGAGCGACAAACGTGACATCCAGCATGCAGACTACTACCTCCTTGTTGCATATAATATGCCGACGACCATCCTGGGCTTTGATACGTACGCATTGAAAACCAGCGATGGCGCCCCCAGCTTTGAGACATCAAATCCCGCGCTTTCGAGCTTCCTTTTAAGATCCGAATAACCGTAATGGTATTCTAGGATGATTTCGCTAAACTTCCGGAGCAGGGCATTGTCTGCCTTGAGCAAAATGCCGTATTCCGCCCCTTCACAGTCGATTTTAAGTATGGCGTCACTGAGATTGTAGCTTTCGATTATTTCACGCAGTGTGATGACTGGGATCTCCATCCCATCTTCTGCCTCCTTGACATCTGAGCCGCCGAAGTTCTGTGCCTTTGGATCTATCTTCAGCTTTCCGTTATTCGGGCCGACTGCGGCATTAATAAGTGAGACTTTCGAGGCAACGCCATTAGTTTCGACATTCTGTAAAGCGAGTCGGAAGGTAGATGGATATGGCTCAAAAGAGTAGATGTGGGAAGCACCGTTGATGGAAAAGTATATGGCAGTGTCTCCGATGCTTGCACCAATGTCAACAACAACCTTACCAGAAGGACTGATTTTTTGGTATTCCTCTGAAATGAAAATCTCTGACAAAGCGAAGGGGGCTGTAGGACCTTTGAGTCTAATGTTCTTACCCTTGTAGGTTATACTTACGGTTCCATCGCTAGAAACATTTGCTTTGATGAGCCTCGCTTCCTGGGCATTGCGGTATATGACGTAGTTCGACATGGTTACGTCATCAATGGAGGTTGCATCCCGGAATTTTGCATTGACGCTTTTCTTTATACCTAACCGCAGGAGGACCAGGTCTGGCCAGTTTCTTGTCGTAGCCATGTTCCTCCATACGAAGGAAGCGAATCTGAAGGCCTGGTCTATTTTCAAGGCCAGAAGAAACCGGTCCAGCGCATCTACATTTTCCATAACGAAGGAACCCCGATTGATATGTGCTTACCTAGCCATCACGCCTGGCGTTCTTATAATACTCCACGCCGTCTTTTATGATGTCCACCACTGACTTCGTCGGTTTCCACCCCGTCTTTGATACGAACTTGGAGTTGTCTCCTATGAAACCGTCAACGAAGGCTTCTCCGCGCTCGTATGTCCGCAGCAGAGACTTGTCCACAAGTATCGGGGTCTTGCCCTCAAGTCCGGTTGTCCTGAGCGCAAGCCTTGCGTAGTCCCCGGTCGGGATGCCTCTGCCTGAGCAGATATTGTAGACTTCGCCGCGGTTACATTTCTCGACGGCGATTATCTGGGCCCTGGTGGAATCATGGATATGGAGGAAATCACGGACTGAATTCGGATTTCCCATCACGACCTGTTTGGACTTCCCTGCAAGGCACTGGACGATTTGCATGCCGATTCTTGCGGTGAAGAATTGGGGCCCTCTGCGGGGGCCTTCTTGGTTGAAGGTACGCGTTATCACAGTGGGGGTCTTGTACATGTAATAATAGGCGCGGGCGAGGTAGTCAGTGAAGACCTTCGTGACGGCGTAGGTAGATGTCGGCCTGAGTTCGTTCTCCTCCTTAATCGGCAACTCGGTTGGGCTCTTAACGAAGCCGTATTGCTCGGAAGAGCAGGCCAGCTGTATGCCTTCCAGGCTCTTGTCCTCCTTGGTGGCAGCCTCGAGAACGTTCACAGTGCTGACGCAGTTGTTCTCGACCACGTGACTGGGCTGCTGGATGCTTGTTGGCACGAACGACTCGGCGGCCTGATGGAATATCACGTGGGGTTCTATCTCTTTCATGAGATTGACCACCCGGCCATAGTCGCGCAGGTCTACCTCTACGGCTTTCAGTTTCCCGCTTTCAAGGTTATGCTGGATGTTCGGATGGTAAGCTACTGCATGTCTTTTGATGGTTCCGTAGACCTCTGCATCCATCCCTATCAGGATATCGGCGATGGTGCTTCCGACCATACCTGATGCGCCGGTGACGAGAACACGCTTGCCTTTCCAGTATTTTTCTTCTGGAACTGCGCTCTTGGCACTTTTAAGGGCCTTTCCGTAAGCGTCAAGCGATGAGATGTCTATCATATGGCCCGATTTCTTGAGGCTCTCGAATTTTTTTGCGTCATAAACGCTGTCAAAAGGAACGAGTTCCATAGAATCACTAATAGTAATCAAGGGAGAAGGATTTAATTGCGTTTGTTGAAGGCGGCGTCGTGGTTGGGAAACGAGAGGGCCGTGGGATTTTATAAATAACCTGAATAATTTCTACTTCAGGATGAATAAGGAATAGTGATGGGTTTATGCTCAAGAATACTTTAAGAGGAATCAAACTTAGATGGTTACTGCTCCTGAACGGTTTCAGGTTGGAAGGGAAGTGGCTCATTAAAGGCGATAAGAGATTTGAAATCATAGGAAACGACTTCCTCAGAAACTATGTACAGATAATGAGCATCATGAGGTTATACCCATACTTTGTGAGCAGGGGTAGCAAGCTCGAATGCGGCGCCGTACATTTCGATGGCAATTATGGGGAAACAGAAGTGAATGGAATTTCCATACGATTCTATGCAAAAGGCGATGATTTTGGGGATTTCTCTTCAGTAAACTTTTATTCTAAGCCTGAGATAATATCGAAAATGGGAATAAATGGCGCGGAGATATACGGATACCTCGTGGAAAGAGATATTATGGAGAACGATACCGTCTTCGACTGCGGCTCTTATTATGGGCATTTTGCGCTTTATGCAGCAAAAAAGGCCAGAAAGGGGCGTGTCTACTGCTTTGAGCCAGACCAAGAGAATTTGAAGGTGTTGGAAAAGAACATTAGATTGAACAATCTCAATAACGTAACTATAGTTCCCAAGGCACTATCCGCTAAGGGTGGGTATGTGAGCTTCTGCTCTGATGGTACTGCAAGAGCCAGAATCGCCGGACCAACTGACAGGAAAGTGATGGAAGTAGCATCCATTTCTTTGGAAAAATTTTGCAATGAGATGAAGATAGAGAGAGTCGACTTCATAAAGATGGATGTGGAGGGGGCCGAGATAGATATTGTCAGAGGCTCTGAATCTTTCATAATGGAATCATGCGGATTTTTCGCGATAGCCTCTTACCACATCGTAGATGGCAAAGAAACCGCCAACGAACTGGAAAGTATATTCAGGCGGATGAATTTTGAGACTAATACTGATTTTCCTCTGCATAAAACAACTTACGCAAGGAATAAACGCTTTGCCAGCAATCCCGACCAGCAGAGATAACGGCGCAGACTTATGTGAAACTGGAGCAGTGATTCGTTTGAAAAATCCCTGCAGGATACTGCAGTATCAATCATTCCAAAGATGTAATCTCAAGGCTTGGATGCGACACTACTATCACTCGAACTTGTCGGCAGCTTCGAAGGTAGCGCCGGCCTCGTCTTTCTTGGAAAGGAGATATCGGTCCAGCTTAGGCCATTTTATCCCCAGCGCCTTGTCGTTCCATAGCAGGGTCCTCTCGTGCGGTGTGGAATAGTCATTGTCGGCCTTGTAGGAAAGGATGCTGTCGTCCGCAAGCGAGAGGAAGCCGTGCGCGAAGCCCCGCGGCACATAGACGCTGAGCTTGTTCTCCTCTGAAAGCGTGAGCGAGGCGCATTTGCCGAATGTCCTTGAGCTTTTCCGCAGGTCGACCAACACATCGAAGACCTCACCCCTGTTGCACCGGACGAGCTTTGCCTGCGCGAAAGGAGCGAGCTGGTAGTGCAGACCGCGTATCACGCCTTTCTTGGAGATGGAGATGTAGTCCTCAGCGAAAAGCGGTTCCACATCCCTGCTCTTCAGGATTTCGCGATTGTAAAGCTTAAAGAATGCACCGCGCTCGTCATAGAATTCCTTTGGTTTGATGATGAAGGCCCCTTCGAGGGGAAGGTCCTGCACTTCGAGGTCCTGTGTTGTCATGATTTCCGCTCCTCTTTCATGGCTTCGATGCCGTCTTCCACAGTCTTCATCTTGAATCCGCATTCATCCTGTATCTTGGCGTTGTCCAGCCGGACGTTCGGCCTCCTGGCAGGCAGATTCAGGCTTGCTGAATTTATGGGAACAACGAGCCCTGGGTCCCTGTCGAATGCCCTGGCTATCATGACCGCCCAATCATAGCGGTTGATGAAGCTGCTTCCAACAGTGTGGAAAACGCCGCGTTTGCCTTTCTCGAGAAGACGAATCATGGCATCCGAGAGGTCGCCCACATAGGTCGGGCAATTGTACCAGTCCTGGCAGACTTCTACCTTTTCCCCGCGGCCGGTCTTCTCAAGAACATTCACCACGAAGGACTTCTTCTGGCCTGGCAGGGCCCAGCCGTATATCTGGTCTGCCCGTACTATAAGATGGTCAGGATTCCTCATGGCCGCAAGCTCTGCACCGAGTTTGGTGACACCATAGTAATTGATGGGCGCGGGGATGTCGTCTTCTGTGAAAACCTTGCCCACATCAGGGAAGACGAACGCTGTGGATACGTATGCCAGCTTCACACCAAGCTCCAGGGTCTTCTCTGCGATGGCACGGGTGCCCAGCACATTGGTCTGGTATGCTGCTGCTCTTTCTTTCTCATGCCAGTCCACGCTCAGCGGAGCGACTGCATGCAGGACCGCATCTGGCTCAAGCTTGTCGATCAATGCGACGGTTGCGTCTAGGTCCTTTAGGTCGAGCTTGGACGCTGTCGCATTTGGAATGGAGAGGGGGTTGTTGAAGTAGGTGAAGCTGACCTCATGCTCATCCGTGAGTGAGGTAACGAGGCGATGGCCGAGCAGTCCGCTGCCTCCAAGAATCAGACACTTCATCAGCATCACTTGTATATCGCTTCTATATCATAACCGTAATGTGAGGAGCTCCTGCGGATGACATCCAGCCATTGCGGATTCTTCCTGTACCATTCCACAGCCCGCCTTACCCCTTCTTCAAGGGGCACAGCTGGCTTCCAGCCGAGCTCTTTTTCCGCCAGCTTGGATGAGAGATACTGCTTGTCTATCTCACCTGGTACGACCTTGCCTTGCACAACTGGCTCAAGACCAGGCCCGAACTCAGCTGCCACCTTGTTGGCGAGCTCCAGAACAGAAGTTGGTTTGCCAGTGCCGAAATTGAAGACCCTGCCTTTGCTTTTTCCAGCCTTCTCCGCAAGGAGCATGATGGCTCGTACGGCGTCATCCACGTAAAGATAGTCCCTGAGGTGCTGACCGCCAGTCCTGATGACAGGCCTGCGGTCCTGCATCAGGAAATATACGAAGCTGGGGATAGCCCTGAGGATGTTGGAATCCCGTCCGCCTATGATATTCGAGCACCTTGATGTGGATTCCTTGAGGCCGTAGGTGACGTGATAGGAATAGACCAGGCGGTCAGCAGCGAGCTTGGAGGCGTCATATGGGGATTTTGCCGAAAGCGGGTGCTCCTCATCTATCGGAAGGCGCTTAGGTTCCCCATAGACCTTGTCCGTGCTCGTGAACACGAGGAATGCGTCATTGTTTTTCTTCCGCATGGCCTCCAGGATGTTAAGCGTTCCGTTAATGTCAACCTCGGCTGTCTCCCGTGGGTTTCTTATGCTGTAGAGCACTTGGGTAACGGCTGCCAGGTGGAGTATGATGTCCTGGTCCTGGCAGATTTTTTCCATGAGCTGCGCATCACGGAGGTCGCCATGGATGAGTTTGACCTTTCCAGCGACAGCCTCTATGCTGGTGGTACCTACCGGGCTTTCTTTTCTTATGAGGAGGGTCGTCTTCGCGCCCTGGCCGATGACCTTCTCGGTGAGCCATGAGCCTATGAAGCCGTTGCCGCCAGTTATCAGAACCCGCTTATCAGACCAGAAACCCATCACAACCACGGCACCTTGCCTTTGTAGGCCATATGCGTCATCTCGCCCTTGTACCATAGATTATTGAGGCGGTCGACATCCTTGAAAGTGTCCATGCAGGTCCAGAAACCTTCGTGCTTATACGCGGCAAGTTGCCCCTTCTCGACAAGCTTGTGCATTGGGGCTTCTTCAAGTACATCCTCTTTCGTAACATAATCAAGGAAATCGCGTTTGAAAACGAAAAAGCCGCCGTTTATGTAATCCTTGAGGAACGGCTTCTCCCTGAAGGATGTGATGACGTCGTCCCTGGCTATCTCAATCATGCCGAAAGGCGACATCGGATGCACGGCCGTGAGGGTGCCGAATTTGCTCATCTTCTTGTGGAAATCATAAAGCGTCTGGATGTTTATGTCTCCAAGGCCATCGCAATAGGTCACGCAGAAGTCCTCCGTGTCTATGAGCTTCTCCACCAGCTTCACACGGCCGCCCGTCTGCGTTTCCAGCCCGGTGTCGATGCACTGGATATCATATCCTGTGCTTGAATCCGCTTCGAAGAATTCTTTTATCATGTCGCTCTTGTACCCAAGGGCAAGGATGAATCTCTTGTATCCGAATTTGGCATAGTGGTTCATCACATGGACTATGACCGGGTGGGGGCCGATTTTGATGAGCGCTTTCGGCACGAGGTCGCTGTAGTCACGCATGCGCATGCCCTTGCCCCCTGCAAGGATGACCACTGGTATGTCTTTGTCCACGAATAAATATTGCAGCAAAAGCTATTTAAAGATAAAAACAGGACACAACACGATGATATCGCCCAGGGACAAGTTCGGCGAGCTGGTCCAGTCTGTGAAGGAATTCCGGAAAAAGAAGGCGGATGGGCTCATAATAATGCCTTTCTACAGGGCCTACGACTACCTCTTCCAGCATTTGAAACTCCTTGAAGCGCAGACATACCTGGATTTCGACCTCTTGATAGTGCTGAACCCGGTTTCTGACGAGAAGAAGGTGCTGGATTTCATAGAACAGAGCAAGTTCAGGTACGGTATAGTAGTGGCCAAGAGGAAAGAAGATACAGGTTCGGCCGGAGGATTCTTCACTGGGGAGAAATATGCACTGGAGAATGGGTACAAATATATCATAATCGCTGATGATGACTGCCTGCCGGTCAACAAGCGGCATATAGAAACGCTGGTGGAAGCGCATCGCAAGGGCAATCCGCTTGTATATGCCGATCCGGTATTCCTGTTGGACGATGAAGAAGCTTACCGCAGAAGGGCCCTTCCGTATTACAGCCTCATAGACATCGACCTCGTGAAAAAGGCGGGGCTGCATTTCGCACCATTATATATGGGAGCGGAAGACAGGGAGTTCGAGGACCGGCTCTTCCTTTTTGCCAAGCCGGTGATGACAGAAAGCAGGGTCACGCACCCAGGATGGCATTCCATCTTCGTGGACCTCGAGCGCAGCATGAGATACCGGATAAACGAGATGCTTCTCGGCATTCCGGCGCATAAAGCCGGATACCTCTACGGCTTCGCTGTGATGTCGCTGTGCTACATCATATTCGGGACGCCGGCCGTAAGGAACGGCGGCTTTCATACGCTCAATTGCATGATAACACAGCGGTATGGCCTCGACTCCATAAAGGGATTCGCTGCGGTCCAGGCGCCTGCCAGGCAGGAGCCGGAATTCGATAGGATTGTCACCCCGCTCGCATCCCTGAAAGGCGCGAAGTATTTCCTATACCGCTCCAGTGAAGGACCGAAGCCGGCCCAGATGCTTGGGCTGGCCGGCGCCACGGCAAGGAAAAGGGTCCTTGTGATGCCAGTGAACACGTTCGGGGCGCTCGTGCCGATAATCGTAGCTAAAGAGACGTGGATACTGACAAAGACGGGTAGGTACCTGTTCGCAGAGAACCGTAATGCTATTGCCCATCTGCTGAAGCTTCTGCTGTTCGGCCTGCTGTTCCTGCCTTTCCTCGCCATTGGCTTTATGACGTTGCTCCTGAACTGGGCGAGGAAGCCCAGGACAGTGGGTTACGGGTTTTAGTTCACTGCTTCATCCGCGAATGCAATCCCAACAAAAGCTATTTAAATATGAAAATAGGACACAACACGATGATATCACCCCAGGACACGTTCAGCGAACTGGTCCAGTTCACAAAGGAATTCCGAGGAGAAAAGGCGGACGGACTCATAATAGTGCCTTTCTACAAAGCCTATGATTACCTTTTCAAGCACCTAAAGCTCCTTGAAGCGCAGACGTTCCAGGATTTTGATCTGATAATAGTAATGGGTGCGAGTTCTGACGAAAAGAAAGTGATTGATTTCATAAACCAGAACAAATTCAGATACGGCATAATTGTCGCCAAGACGAAGGAAGATACCGGCGCGGCTGGGGGGTTCTTCACCGGAGAGAGATACGCCCTTGAGAACGGATATAAATACGTCATAATCGCGGATGATGACTGCTTGCCAGTCAACAAACAGCACATAGAAACATTAGTGGAAGAGCACCGCAAGGGCAATCCGCTGGTATATGCCAGGGTGGCGTTCGTGCTTGACGGTGAGGAGGTGCACTACCAGAGCGGCCTTCCATATTATAGCTTGGTGGACATAGGGCTCCTGAGAAAGGCAGGGCTGCATTTCGCGCCGTTGTACATAGGAGGGGATGATGGGGAATTCGAGGCCAGGCTCTTCCGCTTAGCCAAGCCGCTGAGAACAGAAAGCAAGGTCACACACCCAAAAGAGCATTCCATCTTCGTGGATTTCGAGCGCAGCGTCAGATACAGGATAAATGAAATGCTCCTAGATATCCCGGAACATAGTGACATATACCTGTATGATATCGCACTGGTTTCCCTGTGTTATTTGATATTCGGAACACCAGCCGTAAGGAAGGGTGGGTTCCATATGCTCTATTGCGCGATTATTCACCGTTATGGCCCGGATGCGGCAAAAGGCTTCAAAAGCGCCCCAGGGTTTGCACAGGAAGAGTTGAAATTCGACAGGATTGTCACGCCGTTAGCATCCCAGAAAGGAAAGGAGTATTTCCTATACCAGTATGGAGCCGGGCAGATGATAAAGCACTTGCTGGAGCTGGCCGTCGCCACCTTTAGGAAGAAAGCCCTCCTGATGCCTATTAACACATTCGGGGCACTTGTTTCGATGATTGTGGCTAAAGAAACATGGGTGTCTTCAAGGGCAGGCCATTACCTACTAGCAGAGAACCGTAATGCCTTCATACATCTGCTGAAGCTTTTCCTCTTCGGCCTGCTGTTCCCGCCATTCCTCGTTCTGGCTGTTTTGACACTGCTTCTGAATTTGGCAAGAAAACCTAAAACTATGGGCTATGGAATTTAGTTTTTTTCCGATTGCAACCATGAAACGTACTTCTTCACGCCTTTCTCAAATCCCACCTTCGTCTTCCATCCCAGCGATTCAATCTTCTTGGTGTCCATGAGCATGAGCTTCATGTCCCCCACCCAGCCCCTCGAAGCGCCGGTATAGGTGAATTTCGGGCTCAGGCCCAGGGCCTTGCACATGGTATTTGCCAGCTCATCCACATTGTGCTTCTCCTGGCTGCCCACATTGAAGACATCATACTGCGCCGTCTGCAGCTTCCAGGTGGCCAGGAAGGCATCCACACAGTCAGAAACATGGAGATAGGACTTGTCCTGCTTGCCATCTCCCAGAATCTCCAGCGAATTCGGGTCCTTCTTCAGCTTATTATAGAAATCGAACATCACGCCATGGGTGCTCCTCTCTCCGAAGATGTTCGCAAGGCGGAGCACTGTGCCCCTTATGCCATAGGAAGCCGCATAGGACGAGACATACGCCTCGCAGGCGAGCTTGCTGGCCCCGTAATTGCTGATCGGGGCGCACGGGTACTTTTCAGGTGTCGGGATGACCTTCGCCTCGCCATAGACAGTGGAGGTGGACGGGAAGACGAAACGCTTGACATCCGCTTTCCTGCATGATTCCAGGACGCTGAACGTGCCGGCCACATTAACATCGAACGAGTTTTTAGGGGTTATCGCGCTGACCCGCACATCAGGGTCCGCGGCAAGATGGAAGATTGTTTCGACATCCTTCAGTTCATCCGAGATGTCCTTGCGGATGTCCTTCTCGGTGAAATGCGCCTTCTCGTTTATGTATTCCTTCTTGCCTGCCGAAAGGTTGTCTATCACGACTACTTCGTGCCCATCCGCAATCAGCCTGTCAACGAGATGCGAACCTATGAATCCAGCGCCACCGGTCACGGCTATTCTCATGTTAAATAATATTTAACGATTGTTATATGAAAGTTAACATTTTGCTCAGTTACCTCATCATTCACTCCATCTTGAATATCTTGTCCAAAGAGCTCTCCAAACTATGGTTGTGGAGGTAATCCAGCAGAACCGGAAGCGAGAACGAATCCACAACTATCATGACTATCCTGGTGAGGAAGCCGAAAGCCACGGCGGTTTCCAGCGGGACACCGAAGGGAAGAAGGGCGGCTGCGAAGCCTGCCTCGCTTGCCCCTGCGCCGGCTAGGGTTGGTATGGGCAGGAACTGGATTATGGTGACTGCGGCCTGGAAGACCATCATGAACAGAAGGTCGGCAACCGGGTCGCCTGAGAGCTGGATGCCCAGGGCTTTTGAGAGAAGGAACCACTCCAAACCCTTGAGAGCCCAGCCGGCCATTGTCACCGCGAGTATCTGCCATTTGACCGCGAGGACCTTGCCTGAATGCAGGTGCATGCGCCTGATGAAACCGAAAACGAACGGAGCGAATGGAAGCTGTTCAAACGGCGAGAGCGCTTTGAGAAGGGGCGGGTAGAAGACAAACAGGGCGGCTGCGACCACGGCTCCTGCGAAGATGGTGAGGATGATGGCATTCACCAGGATGTCGCCTCTGCCAGACACTGATATTATGAGGTATAGGAGTATTGCTGCGGATGTCACTTTTATCATGAAGTCGAAGAGCTGCGGCCCGAATATCGCGAGCAGGGTCTTCTCGAATGCTATCTTGTGCCTTGCGGAGAGCGAGAATGCTGTGAAGAAGTAGCCCGCACGGGCTGGTGTGAAGTCGGATGCCAGCATGCCAGCCAGGCTGGATTTGAAAATCTGGAAGGTGCTGAGCCGGTCACCGATGCTTTCCAGGACTATCTTTATCCTGTAGGCGATTATGAAGTTCAGGATGATATACGCCAGGAGGGCAAGAACGAAGAAATCAGGTCTGGTGTTGGCCAGGACAGCGGCTATCTTGTCGAAGCCCACCAGATAGAAGATGATGGCGAAGATGGCCAGGGACAGGATGAGGTTGAGCAGGAGCTGAAAGCGCTTTTCCAATCAAGACACCGTACTGGAATTGGTGTGGAACATTAAAAAACAACGGGATAGCGCTGGCGTCCTACCTGTTCCCAGCCCCTTCCAATCACTTTTTCGGGTTTTGTTTTTGCTTATCTGGCTCTGGCGTCCTGCAGACCGGCTCCATGAACGGCCCTTCCTCCTGAAGATTGGGCGATGGGGGGGTTTGGGGTTTGTTTTGTGTTTCGGGTTGCGAGGTGGTTTGCTGCGATTGCACGGATGACGGGTTCTTAACTGGCGGATTGTTTTTCGCGCAACCAACTATCGAAACAACAAAAACTAGCGAGGCGAGCAACGGAACACGGAACGCGGGGTTTGTATGAGTAGCGAGTTGGTTGTTTTGGTTTTGTTGGTTGGGTTGTTTGTTTTTTTGTTTGCTGAGGATTCGGGTTGTTTGTAGGTCCGCCAGGCGCTCTTGCGCTAATTTCATGTGATAGTCTATGTCACTGTGTCTTAATAATCATGCCGGAAGCAAGGTTAAAACGCTTGGCCGCCTTAAACACCCGGGGGATGGATATGCTAGGATGGCGGATTCTAGGCGACGGAGAGTATAAACTGGACATACCTGCGCTCAGCAGGGAGGAGGAAGAGCTGATTTCTGCTGCCCAGGAGAGGTTCAGGGAGGCCACGCGCTCCAAACATGCCTGCAGCAGCGAAGAGAGCCGGGCGCTTGTGGAGGACATGCTCAACAGGGCAGCCAGGGAGAACGGCATCTATCTGGACCGCAGCCAGGCGACTTATCTAAGCGGCATAGCATTCATGCACATCTACGGCTTCGCTTTCATACAACCGCTCATGGAGGACCAGGCCATAGAGGAGATAAGCATAGTCGGACCTGGCAAACCGGCCTATGTCTATGTCAGGAAGCAAGGCTGGAAGAAGGTGAATGCCTGCTTTGACGATGAGAAGGCCATAGCCGATATGATAAACAGGATGGCCAGGAACATAGGCAGGCACATCACCATGCAGAATCCGAGATTGGATGCCATGCTGCCTGACGGATCCAGGCTGCATGCTTCGCTTCCTCCGGTATCACAGGGCGAGATGACCATAAGGAAGTTCAGGGAGAATCCGTTCTCGCCAAGGGAGCTGGCAGAGAACGGCACGATGCCTTCGGATGCGCTCGCCCTGCTTTCTGTGCTCATGCAGTGCGACATGACCCTTCTTGTGGCTGGTAATACTGCGAGCGGGAAGACAACGACATTGAATGCGCTTTTCTCTTTCGTGCCATGGAACGACAGGGTGCTGATAACAGAGGAGACGCCCGAGATAAGCGTGCCGCACACCCATCAGCTCAGATTGGTCGCCAACCGCGACATGGGCATATCGCTCAAGGACCTGGTGTATGACTCGCTGAGGATGCGGCCGGACAGGATGATAGTAGGCGAGGTCAGGAACAAGGAGGAGACCGAGGCGTTGTTTGATGTGTTGCTTGCAGGCCAGGCAAGGGGCAGCTATGCGACGTTCCATGCCCAGAGCGTGGATGAGGCAGTATCCAGGCTGAGGTCATTCGGGATTCCTGAGAACGATTTGGGCAGCCTGGACTGCATAGTCGTGCAGAGACGGATGCTGGCTTATGACGCGAAAAGGAAGACGAATTGCGAGGTCAGGCGGGTAGTGGAAATAGCTGAGATGGACAAAGGAGCGAAGCTGATATACAGACATGGCGGGTTGGGTGGGGGGGTTGGAGGGGGTCGCGGGGATGGCGGATCGATAAAACATGGACGATTGGTCGAGAATGCGGCTGAGAGCTTTGGCATGAGCAGGAAGGAGATGGCTGCTGAGCTGCTTAGAAGGAGGAAACTCATCATGAACGCAGGACCGGACTATCTGGGGTTCTACAGGAAGGTGCAGACCGAGCTTTATGGGATGGACCAAAACCCAAAACTCGGAACACAAAACGAACTCGATAACGAACGCTAGGGTTAGTTGGTGGTTTTGGTGACGTGAGAGGTGTTGTGGGGGGTGTGAGGACGAACGCGGGGGGTGGTGTGGGTGGTCATGATTGAAACGCTTGCAAGGATTGCGGGTTTTTTCCCTTCTATCGAGATGAAAGGCAGGCATGTGAAGGACATCAGGATGCTCAGATTGGGTGTGGAACCGGCGAGATATACTGGGATGGCGCTTGCGCTTTCCGGGGCGATGGCGCTTTTTGTTTTGATTGTGGTTTTGGCAGTCTTGAAGTTAGGGATGGTACCGGCCATCGGAGCCGGGGCGGTCTCGTTTGTTATTGTTTTCGCCTTCCTGCTTTCGCTTCCTGGCATGGAACTGAGGAAACGGGCAAGCGAACTGGAATCCGCAATGCCATTCTTCCTGAGGAGCCTGGGCATGCTCCTTGACATGGGCATCCAGTTCCAGCGGGCGCTGCAGATAGCTGCTGAGAGCGACAGGGCCCTGAGGGCTGAGATAGCGCTCGTATCACGGGACGTGGCTGACGGCATGGCACTCCAGCGGGCGCTCTCGTCCTTCGCCATGTCCTATGGCTCGCTTCCTGTGAAAAGGGCGGTCTCCCAGCTCATCTCCGCCTATGAGACCGGGGCTGGTGGTGCTGAGATGAGGAAGATAGGCGATGAATTGCTGGCGCTTGAACAGCACAGGCTGAAGGAGCATTCGGCAAAAAGCACCATGTTCGGACTGGTCTTCATAATAACCAGCGCGGTGCTTCCGACATTCTTCCTAGTGTATTCCATGGCAGGCAGGTTCGGCATGGGCATAGAACTGAGCGAGGCACAGACGACTATCGCCATGCTGGTGGTCTTCCCGATGCTCAGCGTGCTCGTTTTATTGATGGCAAAAGCGTCCATGCCGCGTTCGGCGTTCTCAAGGGACGGCGGATTCGATATCAGGCTGCTGCTGCCTGGCGCCATATTCATAGCCGGCTTCCTGTTGTTCCCGGGGCTCCAGCTCGCGGCCCTTGGGATAGGGGCTGCCTTGGGCGTCTGGATGGCATGGAACGTGTCAAGGGAGGAAAAACGCGAGGAGGAGATAGACAGCAACCTGCCAGACGCGCTTTTCGCCGTGAGCGGCATGCCGAAGTCCACGCGTCCGGAAAGGCTGTTCAGGATGGTGGAGGAGGGCGGCTTCGGCGCTCTTTCAGAGGAATTCGGGAAATCCAGGAAGCAGCTGGAGATGAATGTGGGTGTGGGCGCCGCTCTGGATGATATGTGGGCAAGGAACCGGTCGCCCATGCTGAGACGGGCGTGCATGCTGATGAGGCAGATGGTGGAGACCAACTCGCTCGACAGGCTGAGCGGGCTCGGCGAGGACATGATAAGGAACTTCCAGATGCTCAGGGAAAGGGCGCAGCTGTTCGCCATGCAGAAATACACGCTCATATTCGGCGCATTATTGGTGCCGTTAATACTGAAGATGACGCTGCACCTGATGGATGGCATGGGCAGCCTGATGGAAGGCGGGGTCGTCGCTACTGGAAGCGCTGGGCAGGTAAGCACAGCGGCCATGGCATCCCTTGTGCCGCCCTACCTGGTGCTCTATTCAATCATCGCGGCCGCTGCCATAGCAGATGCCGAAGGCAATCGCTCTGCTACCGCAGCCTATTCTGTCGGGCTGGCTGCCGCTGGCCTGATTGCGTTTCATTTTATAAATCTTTGACGGGAGAGATGACTGATGGATGTCATAACCGCCACGGCCGCTTCAGTGAACGAGCCGCTGCTCAGGACCATCGGCCTGCTGCTGGACGACTCCATGACCTACGGCTTGGTGCTCCTGGGGCTTTTGCTGGTCGGGGAGCAGAGGCAGGGCAAGCTGGCGAAAATCATGCTCACTGTGGCGCTTGCGCTTCTCCTGGCCATCGGGCTCAAGAACACAATAGCCGACCAGAGGCCGTGCATCGGGCAGGAGGGATGCCCGGACGATTTCGCTTTCCCGAGCCTGCATGCGACAACCGCTTTCACGCTGATGATAGCGTTCCTGAACAAGAGGAGCTATATCGTCTATTTCGCTTTCGCGCTTTTCGTGTGCTTCACAAGGCTCAACCTGGGCATGCATGATTTCCAGGATATCGCAGGCGCACTGCCGGTGGCCGTGCTGTCGTATTATGCCGTGGACGCCGTATGGCGCATAAAGGAGGGGAAGGATGGAGTTTGAGGACCGGAGGCAGCTGTTCCATGCTGCGGTGGGCCTTGTGGCCATAGCCATCCTGCTCGCTTTCGGCCGTGATGGGGCCATGGCTGCGGTGTTCCTGGTGCTGGTGGCAGGCACTCTCATGATAAATTTCAGGCTCCTGGGCGTCAGGATACCCGTGGTGTATTGGCTGGAGCAGAATTTCGAGAGGAAGGACGTGCCACGCTCCATGCCTGGCTGGGGCTCTGCATGCTATGCGGCTGGCGCCCTTCTGGCCATAACGTTCCTGGCGGATCCGAACTGGATAGCTGCGGCCATACTCATACTCGCCCTCGGAGACAGCATATCCACCATGGTTGGCAAGAGGTTCGGGAAGACCGTGCTGCCGTACAACAGGAAGAAAAGCCTGGAGGGCACGCTCGGGTTCTTCTTCGTATCACTGCTGTCCTGGCATTTCGTGGGGCCGCTGGCCATACCGCTGGCGCTCGTGGCCGCTGCAGCCGAGACCATACCCGGTGTGGAAGACAACCTGGCCGTGCCGGTCGCCTGCGTGGCCTTCTTCCTGGTGCTAGCATGATAATCCTGTTCACAGCCCATAACAGCGCCAGCGCCAATATCGCCGCCATGCTCATTGAGAGGCATGGTTTCGAGAAGATTAAGGAGAACGAGTGGCGGAAGGGCGACGTTAGGATGATTGATACTCAGGCGCCTACGGTGCTCGATGTGCCCACTGATTTCGAAGAGCCCATACTGGTCCTGAGCACACACAAGAGCAGGACCGCGGGTAAGATGCTGACGGCTCATGTGCCCGGCAACTGGGGCGATGCAGGGCTTGGTGGAGAGCCAAGGACCCTGAACATCGCACCGGCGTCAAGACTCAAGGCGCTGCTCATGGAGCTGAAGAAAGAGGGCGATAGGATAGGCTGGCCGGTATCCCTGGAGGCTGACCACCACGGCCCGACCTGCGACACGCCCATAATGTTCGTGGAGATAGGCAATGATGAGGAGCAATGGCAGGATGAGAAGGCTGCCGAAGCGGTCGCCAATGCGGTGATGGCGAGTCTGGATAACAACAGCACGTACGAGACTGTTTTCGGATTGGGTGGCGGGCATTACTCACGCGGTTTCACCAAACTCGTGCTTGAGAGCGCTTTCGCAGTGGGCCATATCGCCCCCAAATACGCCATAGACGCCATGGATGAAGAGATGTTCAGGCAGGCTGTGGAACGGAATAGCGAACGCGTGGTGAAGGTTGCCGTGCTCAAGGACGAGACGAGCGCGCCGCAGAGGCAGAAGATAAATGCGCTGGCAGAAGCCATGGGACTGCCGGTCGAGACGATATAGGGCCGCCAGCGTTAGGTTTTAAAGCCCTTGATGAGAGGTCATCACATGGAAGAGAGCGGAGTATTCAATCCGAAAGCGACCGAGGAGATAGAGGGTGTAGTGGTCGCCAGAGGACCTTTGGAACCAGGAAAGTGAGCTGATTCTTATGGATGAGACGCCTACGAAGAAGCATTTCGAGGCGCCCAAGCCGGTCACGGCAGGCGATGTCAAAGAGGTCGTCATAGAGAACCTGAGCGGACACGGCGAAGGGATTGCCAAGATAGAAGGATTCGTGGTGTTTGTGAAGGGGACCACCAGGGGGGAGCGGTGCAGGATACGGATAACCGAGGTCAAGCGCACCTATGCGATGGGCGAGAAGGTCAGCCCTGGTACCAAGGTCGAGAGCGCAGAGGATATGGAAGACGAGACCGAACCGTTCCACAACGGTCCATCCGGCTGATTCGGATTCCTTAGTATGCATTATCGGCTGGCGTGGCCTCAGCAGATTGTTTTCCACGCCCCCATGGCTGATGTGACACACTCCCAGGGCTGAAGCCCGTCGTTGTGGACGCAAATGCGAAAGGCGGCTTGCAAGGGTGCGCTCTCCGTAAGACTGATGCAAGCCGCGCACCCTGGGAGTGTGGGTGGAGCGACGTAACGCTGGCTAATGAGAATACTTTTGTTTACCTCAACAGCCAGGAATTTACGAACGCAAGCAGAAGAAGCAGCGCCACGAGGCCGAGGCTCAGGTCCAGGCGCGCCATGTATTCCTGGGTCTCAGGCATGCTTTTCCTGGATGGGACCGCGCCTATCGGAGAGCCGTTCTCGGTGGTTGTGTTCCCATAGGAGAGCATCACGCTGACCAGCCTCTCGCTGTAAACCTGGGAACCTCCGAAGCTGTCCTTGACCAGCAGCGACAGGGTATGGTTGCCGAGGCCGGTGTAGCTGTGATTGAAGCGGTAGGCATAGAGGAACGAATTGTTCTCCATCTCGAGGGGTATCGGTTTGACCACCGATGACGAGCCCTCTATCCAGTCTTCAGACGGTTGGCTGAGATTGGAGATGATACGCTGGAGCCCATAGCCGTCGGTGGTTATGGAGAAGTTCCTGAGCGAGATGGTCCTGCTGATGTTGCCTTCTTCATATACCCCGGCCTCGTAGAGCGGGCTCTGGGAGAGCACCGCCACGTCGAACCTGTTGTTGCCGTACCATTGCTCCCTCAGCGGAGGTGCTACCAGCAGGAAAATTTTGTTGTCGCCGCAT
>Ga0315275_10000064_pt1 | contig 79033 bp, 86 predicted proteins | sample YL17G03_0_MG_FD_205557 | JGI IMG/M metagenome (GOLD analysis project Ga0315275, IMG submission 205557) | Sediment microbial communities from Yellowstone Lake, YNP, Wyoming, USA - YL17G03_0 | ecosystem: Environmental > Aquatic > Freshwater > Lake > Sediment | place: USA: Wyoming | collected... | reverse complement strand
GCGAAGTTCCTCGTCGGCTACGAGGACCCGGTCGCGAAGACGCTGCGGCCGTGCCGCATCGTGGACGTGCACGCGCTCAAGCGCCTCGACCTCAAGGTGCTCTCGCCGGTGCCGGACATGATGAAGGCGAGCCACGCGCAGCTGCAGGACGCGATGTACCGGCTGCTGCACGACCTTCTCCAGTCGCACCGCACCACGCTCGTCTTCACGAACACGCGCAGCGGCACCGAACGCGTGGTGCACCAGCTGCGCGAGCGCTACCCAGCGTCGTACGCCAACGTGCTCGACGCCGACGAGGAGCGCGAGACGCTCGAGGAGCGAGAAGGGTTCCTCAAGGAGAACCTGGACGCCGAGGCGGAATTGGAGAGAGGGATTGAGCAGAAGGCGGCCCAAGCAGAAATTCCGTCTAACAGCGAAAGAAGCGGTCAAAGAAAAGAGCAAAGAAACGAGCAAAAAGGCAAACCGACGAAGAACCTCATCGGCGCGCATCACGGGTCGCTCTCCAAGGAGCACCGCCTGCGCATCGAGAACATGCTGAAATGCGGCGAGCTGAAGGCGGTCGTGTGCTCCACGTCGCTCGAGCTCGGCATCGACATCGGCTACATCGACCTCGTGGTGCTGCTCGGCAGCCCGAAGTCGGTCGCGCGGGCGCTCCAGCGCATCGGGCGCAGCGGCCACAAGCTCCACGACGAGGCGAAGGGGCGCATCATCGTGCTCGACCGCGACGACCTCGTCGAGTGCAGCGTGCTGCTCAAGGAGGCGGTCGAGCGCAAGATCGACACAATCTCGATCCCGAAGAGCGCGCTCGACGTGCTCGCGCAGCAGCTCTACGGCATGGCCGTCGAGGATGTCACGCGCATCGAGGACGCGTGGGAGACCGTGACGCGCGCCTACCCGTACGGCAATCTCGCGCGCAAGGACTTCGACGCCGTGCTCGACTACCTCGCCGGCGCCTATCCCACGCTCGAGGAACGCAACGTCTACAGCAAGATATGGCTCGACCGCGAGCACGGCGCGTTCGGCAAGCGCGGCCGGCTCGCGCGGCTCATCTACATGACCAACGTGGGCACGATCCCCGACGAGGCGTCGGTCCACGTCAAGGTGGGGGAGCACACGATAGGGACCGTGACCGAGGATTTCGCCGAACGCCTCAAGCCCGGCGACGTGTTCGTCCTGGGCGGCGAGGCCTACGAGTTCCGGTACAGCCGCGGCATGACCGCGCAGGTCACGACCTCGGCCGGGCGCATGCCCACCGTGCCCAACTGGGTGAGCGAGATGCTCCCGCTCTCGTTCGACCTCGCCATGTCGGTGCAGCGGCTCCGCCGCTACATGGACCAGTGGCTCGGCATGGGCAAATCGTCCGCCGAGATACAGGAGTGGCTGCGGAGCTACCTCTACGTGGACGAGCACGGCATCGAGGCGATCCGCCGCTACTTCGAGGAGCAGTACCACTACAGCGTCATTCCGCACAACAACCGCCTCCTCGTCGAGCACTTCAAGGACGGCAACAAGCGCTACGTGTTCTTCCACGCGCTCTACGGCCGGCGGGTCAACGACGTCTTGGCCCGAGCGCTCGCCTACATCAACGGCCGGCTGACCGGCCGGGACGTGGAGGTCGGCATCACTGACAACGGGTTCTACCTCAAGAGCACGCAGCCCATCCAGGCGCTGCGCGCGGTGCGCCTCCTACGCGAGGAGGAGCTCTACCGCCTGATGGAGGTCGCGCTCGAGCAGAGCGAGGTTCTCAAGCGGCGCTTCCGCCACTGCGCGGCGCGCGCGCTGATGATCCTGCGGCAGTACAAGGGGCGGCAGAAGAGCGTTGGCAAGCAGCAGATCAGCTCGCAGCTCATCATCAACACGGTACGCAGGATAGGGAACGACTTCCCTATCCTCAAGGAGGCGCGCCGTGAGATCCTCGAGGATCTCATGGACATCCAGCACGCGGCCGAGGTCGTGCGCCGGCTGCAGAACGGCGAGATCGCGGTGGAGGAGCGCACGACCGACCTGCCATCGCCGTTCGCGTTCAACATGGTGCTGCAAGGGTACATCGACCTCCTCAAGATGGAGGACCGCGTCGCGTTCGTGCGACGCATGCACGAGATGGTGCTCGCGCAGATCGGCGGCGAGGGAAAAGCCGCCGGTGGCAAGGTCGCTGCGGGCAAGGCCACCGGAAGCGTCCTCCCCGCCGTCGACTTCAGCTACGAGCGGTTGTGGGACGCGCAGACGTCGGAGGAGCGCAAGAGGGAGGAGGACTACAATGCGTACCTGCACGACCTCCTGCGCGCCGCGGCGCGGCGTATCGGGCTCGACGCAGACCTCGCCTACCACGCGCAGCGGCTCGTGGACGGCGAGACGACCGGCTACCCCGACCGCTTCAAGGAGTGGTTGCGCACGCTGCTCTCCGGCACCGTGCCGAAGGTATGGAAGGACGACCTCGTCAAGCGCTTCAAGGAGATGGAGCGCATTCTCTGAGCTACAGGCAGAGAACGGATTCTGGAGAGAAGAGGTCCGGACGGCTCAAGACATGCAGAACTGCGCATAACTGCGTTTGCATTCGCGGAGGAACTCTTCCTCCTGCGCCGCGGTGGACTTGTAGAAGTCCTTGACCGTCCAGAGCACGTGCTCCACCAGCGACTCCATGACCTCATGCAGCTCGCCGCGGAAGCGGTCGCCGCCGCCCATCGTGGTGTAGGTGAGTGTCGCGAGCACACCGTGCTCAGGCCCGAAGCTCGTGCACGCCCGCAACGGCGTGTCGTCGTCGGGCATGATACACACATGGGTGTTCATCATCGGGAGGCGCGTGCCCTGACGCTCGCGGTCCGAGGAGAACGTGATGCCCCTGTTGCCTTCGGGCATCGAGAGCAGCTTGCCGGACTGGGCGAACGGGATCATGCCGGGGAGGTTGGAGATGATGAAAGCGTCGATGATGCGGCGCTGGCGCTCCTCGAACTGGCGCTGGCGCTTCGCGGGGTCGAGCTCGACCGGGAGCGCATCCTCGCGCTCCTGTGCCTGGACAGCGCGTGCCAGCGCGTTCTCACTGATGCACTCGCGCACGACGGTCGCAAGCCCGTCGCCCACGTAGTAGTTCGCGATGTAATCGCTCCGGACCGAATTGTGCGGCTGGTAGAAGGGGCAGTTGCGCATGTAGAGGAGCATCACATCATTGGGTGAGAGCTTCACCTGTCCGATGGAGTCCAGGAGTTGGTAGAAGAGGTTCGCGGAGACGTTGGTCCGCATGATCTCCGAGAAACCGGCCAGGGCGCTCTCGTCATCATACCAATCTGGCGTGGAGTCATGGTTCCGGCGTCTCTCGAGATCGCTCTCGTATTCGGTGCGATGGTAGCGGAGCAGGACATCCATTTCGAACTTGGCGATGTTGCGTTTCGCGGGGAACGTCCAGGACGTCATGTTGAGCGCGACGCGCGAGAGGTTCTCCTTGAGCGTGAGGTAATCCGGGATTGAGTCGACGTGATATCCACCCGGCAGCTCGATGTGCCATTGCGCCCCTTCAGGGGTGCAGAGCACGGGCCGCGTCTCGTTCGTGTCATAGTGGTCGGCTGGGGACTGGGCGCCGATTCTTGCGATGAGACTCTCGATGTCATTACTCTCTTGGCCGGCCATCCGACGAGAGAAGCCCGTCACATTTATAAATATTTCTATTATTAACCACTGTTCAGTAGTTTATTTTTTGCGTCCGCGTCTGCTCACCCAAAGTCGCTCCGCCGAGAGATACATAGATCGGCAACAAGGGAAAATTTTATATAGAAATGGGAGCGGGCAAGACGGCATGCCTGACGAGGGACTCAACGAGGAACGCGAAGCGGACGTCTACGGCGGCAACGCACGCGAGGACCTCGAGGAGAACGACGAGATCACGCCCGAGGAGGAGGCCTTCATGGAGGGGTACGACTCCAACGAGGACTTCGAGGAGAAGGCCGAGAACGAGAAGTACGAGAAGGCCTTCGAGGGAGAGGAAGAGGAGGAGGAGCCGGAAGAGGAGTTCGAGGAAGAGTTCTAGAGTATCAAACCATCCATAGTCCTCATTCTCTCGGAGCAACAAACCTTTAAATAGGTCTCAGAGGAGGTTCTCCTGGGAAAGAGAGGGTACAACGTGGCATTGGATTTCGGCGCGCAGAAGCAGAGACCAGACCAGCAGTTCCGCGAAGAGCTACGCATCCTCGCCACGCAGATTGAGACCATCAACCAGCAGCTCGCCGGCGGCGCCGGCGGTGGTGGGGGTCCTGCGATGGGAAAGGCGTTCGCCGACGTGAATGCGAAGCTCTCGTTCCTCTACGAGTTCCTGAAGACCCTGCAGACCGACCTGCGCTCGCAGACCAAGGAGAGCTTCGAGCAGGTGCAGACGAGCGTGAACGCCACACTGCAGAAGAACCTCGGCGACATCTACGCCGCGCAGCAGGACACGAACAAACTCGTGCAGAACATCAAGGTGGTCGGCGGCTCGGGCGGCAATCCGCAGGACATCGCCGACATCAAGGTGACGCTCAAGGACCTCATCAGCGTCTACAAGGAGGAAGTGGGTATCTTCAAGGCGCAGAACGAGTTCCTGCAGAAGAAGCTCGTCGACATCGGGCAGCGGCTGGAAGAGCTCGAGAAGTGATTTCAATTCTACATCGCGCCGCGGTGAGAGACGCGACTGCTTTACCGTGCCACGGAGAATGTACTGGCGCTGTGCGTCAGTTTTTGCGAAAAACGTCCTGCATGCCTGCGGCAGAGAATCTGTCGGGGCGCCGAGAGCTTTGCTCTCGAGCGAATCGGACGTTTTTCTGGTTATACTCCAAGGTGGCACTCTCTAATCTGTCTCTTCTTGCGTTGTCTCCTTTCGTCGCAACCCTTATAAACACTGACGTCGGGGAGTTGCCGGAGAGGTGGGAGAGATCGAACGCGAGCATGAGGTTCTGGAGATTGACTGCGATGAGAAGGGCATCGACCTGACCGCGCCCACGATGACCGACGAGATCCGCAAGATTATCGGCCACACCGAGTTCGACCGCCTGCGCCTGCGCGCGAAGCTCTTCACCAAGGAGTACGACCGGGCGTTCAAGCTCCTCTCGGTCGAGCCGTTCTTCGTCGACGTGCGCCTCGCGGTGCTCCCCGACAACGTGATGCTCGTCGACCAGTACAGCCTCAAGACCGGCGCGGTCGTGCAGATCTACAAGCGCCTCTCGGGCACCGGGTACATCTACAACATCAAGATCCCGGAGATGAACGTCAGCTTCAACGACCTCTTCGACCTCTACGACGAGATGCAGCGCTTCCGCGACCAGGGCGTGACCTCGAACGACTACATCAAGCGCTGGTACCAGAACTTCGGCATCCTCGAGCACCTCCTCTCCGACGACCATATCCTCGAGATCAACGTGAACCCGCCCGCGTACAAGACGAGCATGCGCATCGTCCACGCGGAGTACCAGGAGTGCACGAGCAACATCTACCCGAGCAACGAGTTCCTCAACTACCTCGCGACGCGCCTGAAGATCAGCACCGGCCGCCCCCTCAACCGCGCGCAGCCGCAGCTCGACGGGGAGATTCGGGTGGACAACGTGCGCGCGCGTATCGCCGCGATCATCAGCCCGTTCAGCATCTTCGGCACCGGTTACTCCATCCGCAAGCACCGCGAGCACCCGTGGACGCTGCCGCTCTTCATGCGGCACAAAGCGCTTAACGGATGGTTCTGCGGCCTGATGGGCTTGGTCATCGCGCACGGCAGGTCGTTCCTCACCGCCGGTCCGAGGGGCAGCGGCAAGACGAGCCTGCTCGGCAGTCTCATCCTCGAGATACTCCCCAAGTACCGCATCATCACTATCGAGGACACCGAGGAGCTGCCGGTGCTCGACTACAAGCGCCTCGGCTACGACATCCTCCCCTTGAAGGTGCGCTCCGCGCTCCTCAAGGAGGGCATGGAGATGCCGTTCGACACCGGCCTGCGCACATCGTTGCGCCTCGGCGACTCCGCGCTCATCGTGGGCGAGGTGCGCTCGAAGGAGGCGACCGTGCTCTACGAGGCGATGCGCATCGGCGCGATGAGCAACGTCGTGGCCGGCACCATCCACGCCGACACGCCCTACGGCGTCTACGACCGCGTCGTGAACGACCTCGGCGTGCCGAAGGGCAGCTTCAAGGTGACCGACCTCATCATCATCCAGAACCTCATCAAGACGCCGTCGGGCCTCGGCCGCGAGCGCCGCGTCATCTCCGTGACCGAGGTCCTGAAAGAATGGGAGGACCAGCCGGTCTTCCAGGACCTGCTCGTGTACAACCCCGCGACGGACGAGCTCGAGCCGACGCCGGCGCTGCTCGAGGGGAAGTCGGTCATGATCCAGATGATCCTGCGCAACACGCAAGGGTACAAGGGGTACGGCGACGTGCTCAAGGACATCGCGCTGCGCGGTTGGGCGAAGGACCTGCTCGTCAAGATGGCGGGCGAGAAGGAGGATCTCCTCGAGGCGCCCATCGTCGCCGACGCCAACATCCTCTTCACGCGCCTGATGGACACGGGCCGGCCGCTCGCGTCCGCGGAGAACGAGCAGAAGTTCAGGCGGGAGTACCAGGCGCAGCTCGCGCAGCTCATCCGCGAGGCCATCATCCAGACCGACCAGCGCCGCGCCAAGGAGGAGAGCGAGGATCTCGACGACACCTGATTGCGCTCAACATCAATGAATGAATGCTATATTCCGTATAACTCGCGCCGCGGCGCATCTACTGCCACCAGCAGGATTTACGAAAACGCTCCTGCATGCCCACGACAGAGAATCTGTCGGGGCGCCGGAAGCTTTGCTTCCGAGCGAATCGGAGCGTTTTCTGGATGTGCACCAAGGCGGCGCCCAAAACGACAAAGACGATGCGTGCACCTATGCCATTCTCTGACGTCTACGGGATAGGGCGGTCGCTCCCAATCCTCGGGTGGAACAACAGGAAGATGCAGAAGAAGCTCTCGTTCATGCTCTTCCCGTACAGCGCGCGCGAGGTGATCGCGACCAGCGTCGCCCTGCTGCTGTGCGGCACCGGCGCCGCCGGGGCGATGCTGCTCTTCGGTGCGTTCCTCGCCTCCGCGTCGTTCCTCGCCTACGCGATATTCTTCCTCGCGCTCGTCGCCTCGGTCGTGACCTACATCTACCCGGCAGGCATCTTCTACAACCGCGAGATCGGCGAGTACAACGAGGAGATGCTCCGCGCCACCCTGCGCATGACGACGTTCATCAGCATGGACACGAGCATCGAGTACGCGTTCGTCGAGACGTCAAGCCGCCTCCACGGGACGCTCCGCCTGCAGTTCGAGAGCATCAAAAACGAGATCACGCGCAAGCAGAAGATGACGCTCGGCGACGCCATCGAGCCGTACATCCCGGTATGGAACGAGATCAACCCCGTGTTCGTCAAGAGCCTCCGCCTCCTGCAGACCGCCGCGCTCGCCCCGATGGAGGACCGCGACAAGATCCTGTCGGAGACCGTCGAGACGATGCTGCTCAACTACAGCACCATCGGCAAGCGCTACGCCGAGGAGCTCTCGCGCAATTCGCAGAAGCTCATCATGGTCGGCATACTCATCCCCATCATGAGCCTGATGCTCCTGCCGCTGCTCTCCATCTTCCTGCCGGAGCTCGTGCAGCCCAGCGTGCTCGCGTTCATCTACATCATCCTCTTCCCCACCATGACGCTCCTCATGGCGCTCAACTTCGGCGCGAAACGCGTCCAGGTCGACACAGTGCACATCGAGGACGCGCAGGAGTACCGCCCGATGCCGCCGTACACGAAGTGGCTCGGCATCGGCCTCGCCGTCGCGTTCGCGCTCCCGTCGCTCTACTTCATCTCGAGCATCAAGCCCGGCGATCCCGTCGGAGAGACGTCGCTCGCGCTCCTCCTGGGATGGCTCATCAGCTTCGGCATGGTTATCGGCGTCTACATCTACGCCGCCATGCACACGCGCCGGTACAAGAAGCTCTGGGAGGAGGTCTATGAGATCGAGCAGGACCTGCCGCACCTCCTCCAGTCGTTCTCCACGTATCTTACGCTCAACATCTCGACAGAGAACATCATCGACGAGGTCATCGACGACTACGAGAAATTCGGCTTCGCGCAGCACCCGGTGGTGAAGGCGTTCCGGCGCATCAAGCACACGCTCCTCACGACCAAGGAGAGCCTCATGGAGATCGCGGAGCGGGAGCTCCCCAAGCTCCTGCCGTCGAAGAAGGTCAATCAGATCCTCACGCAGATCTTCTCGTTCTCCGAGATCAGCCAGGCCTCGAGCGCGAAGGTCGCGAAGATGGTCCGCGAGCAGACGATCGACATCTACAAGCTCGACGATTACCTCAAGACCATGCTCGCGGAGACCGTCGGCCTCATCAACATCACCACCACCATGCTCGCGCCGCTCCTGGCCGCGGCGGCCGTCGTGATGAGCATCGCCATCGTCAAGTCGATCACCTACATCACGCAGCAGCTCGCGCTCATCGCAGCGAGCTTCGGGAGCACGAACTTCTCGATCTCCATCGTGGACACGAGCAAGGTGGTCCCGCCGGTCTTCATCGAGGTGATCGTCGGCGTGTTCCTGGTCGAGACCATCCTCGTGATGTCGCTCTACTCGACCATGATCAACACCGGCAACGACCGGTTCAAGCTCTTCCAGGCGATATCGAGCAACATGATGGGATTCGTCATCTACACGCTGCTGCTCTTCGGCGGGTACTTCCTCATGGTCAACCTCATCTTCGGCGGCATCCTCGGCGTGAAATGACCTGGAATGATATAGATGATATGAATGATAATATCAGAATGATATAATATAAGAGCATGATATGAGAACGGGGAGAGCATGGACGACCAACGGCTCATCGTCATCGGCCTCTGCATCGTGATCGCGCTCGGCGTCGCGTTCGCGCTGTTCGCTCCGCAGGCACCCGCGCCGACGCTCGACGGCGCTGTCGCAGAGCTCAAGCGCGCATGCGTGGCCGCGTGCTCCAATGACGGGAGTGCGAGCGTCCATGTCCGGACGCCCGCGGGAGCGCAGCTGTACACCACGGACGAGGCCGTCTGCGCGCGGCTGGGGGATCGGCTCTCGTGCGGCCGTTGCCCGTGCCGCGTCGAGCCGGGCAACGCATCGATTTCGCCGGACGGGGAGTACGCGTGCGCGTTCACGACGGGAGAGAACGGTACCAGGATGGCGTGCGACGTTACCGTTCGGCAGTAGTCAACGTCGTCGGGAAAGCACAACAACATTTATAAACATTGAGGCGGAAGGGAGACCCGAGCAGCACCCGCGAAAGCGCGGAGAGACGGGAGGAAAGGATTATGGCAATGCATCACCGCCACAAGCAGCGCATCCTCACCACTATCGTCACGCTCATCACCCTCACTATCGCGCTCGACGTCTACATCGTCCTCGCGCCGGTGCTCGACCTCACGACCGCGCTCCTCTACGCGTTCACCGTCGCCATCGGGCTCACGGTCGCGTACCAGTGCTACAACTACAGGCACAGCCACGAGCACATCACGCTCGTCAACACGCTCACGCAGATCTTCCTCGGGACCATCCTCTTCGCCGCGTCCCTCGTGATGCTGCTGCTGCAGGCGTTCCTGTCCATCGACATCCTGGACAGCTACCTCTACCTCAGCGTCGCGGTCATCGTCCTGACATTCATCTTCCTCAAGCGCTTCGACGCGTTCCTCGAGAAGGAGGTGCAGGAGCGGTTCCCCATGGGATTGGCGCCCTCGCCAAGGCCGCTCGGCATGCCGAGCAAGAGGAAGGGCTTCATCGCGTCCGCGCGCGAGAACCCGACGAAGCGCATGACCTTCAAGCACAAAGCAAAATAGGTGGTGGACGCATGAACCGCAAAGGAACCGAGAAACCGATCGAGATCTTCGTAGCACTGTTCATCATCCTGGCGGTCGCGCTGGTGATGCTCAAGCTCTTCCAGAGCCAGATCGCCGACCAGACGAAGAAGATATCCGACGTGCAGCAGGAGCAGCGCGCCAAGGAGATGCTCCAGAACGCACGGCAGGCGTGCTCCGACAAGTGCGTCGAGGCGAGCAACAACCAGTGCAACCGCGCGGCGCTCGCGAGCCTCTGCATGTATAGTTCGGACAAGGTGGTTCCGCCGCCAGACTTCATCGACCTGAACAAGGACCAGAAGCTCGACCTGGACACCACGCTCCTCGCCGGCATCGGCGTGTGCGAGGACCGCATCTACTGCTTCCACCTCCTGTCGAGCTGCTGCGCGCGGGAGATCAGCGCGAGCTCGTGCAAGAGCATCCTGACCGAATACTGGCAGAGCAAACAGTTCACGCCAGCCCAGGTCTCATCGATGCTCACCGCGAACGTCAACGCGGGCACCTGCAGCGACCCCGGCAACATCCGCTGGGACAAGCTCCCTGACTGGACCAGCGGCTGAGCGCGCCTCTTTTCTCTTCATCTCTTTCTTTGTATCCTTTTTCTGTGAAGTGACCATGAATAGAGGGACGGGGGTGGGCACTCATACGCATCATGCCGATGGTGATCCAGACGGCAAGAAGAGTATATCTTTATATACAAGTGTATATTTTATTATACAATGGATGACGCGCTTGCGCTTTTCCTCGCCAACCCCGACGCCCGGCTTTCCATCAGAGAGACGGCGCGCCTGATGCGTATCAATCCTATGACCGCACGGGCGGGGCTATCGCGTCTTGAGAAACAAGAGTATGTGAGAAAGGAGAAGGGCGATGTCTACCCGGTATTCGTCGCGCTCAAAGAGACGAGGCAGTTCCGCAACGCCAAGCTATACTGGACGCTAGAACGCCTGCGCAAAAGCGGCCTGCTCGAAGCGATAGACGGGCACTACGACCTGCCGGTCACCATCCTGTTCGGGAGCTGCGCACGAGGCACCGACATAAAGACGAGCGACCTCGACCTGTGCGTCATCAGCGACGTAAAAAGACCCTTTCCTACGCAGAAATACGAGAAATCCACAGGGCATCCGGTCTCGCTCCACGTCTTTTCGGAGAGAGAATGGGAACGGTTAAGGAAGGCGAACAACTCCCTGCGACGGAACATCCAGGCGGGCATCACCCTATCGGACACCGTCGCGCCATGAACTTCGCAGAACAGCTCCGCAAAGGATCGGTCCGTAAGATACCGCCGGACCTCGAACGCGCGCGCAGCCTTCGGCAAGCCTCGCAAGATGCCGTTGCCGCGCTCCTCCTGCTTCCCGTGACATCTACGACCACGAAGACCATCCTCCGGGAGGCGTACGAATCGCTACGGCAGGGATATGAGGCCGTCGGCTACGAGAAAGGGTACAAGTTTGAGTCGCACGACGCGATAACGCACTTCATCGCGGACGTCCTCAAGGACGAGCAACGCGCGAGGACGTTCGAACGGTACCGGGTCCTGCGCAACAAGGTGAACTACGCCGGGAAGGACATCGACATCGCCACAGCGAAAAGGGCCCTGCGCGACATCAAGAGAGAAGGGAGACCCACTCAACCTTGAGCGTGGCGGCACCGCGCCAAATCTCATCGTAGAAGAAAACGCGTCGCTACGAGCACGCCGAGTCGTGGCAGAACTCTATCTTCGGGCTCGCGATGCCGTTGTTCTTCTGTATCAAGAGGATGATGCGGCCGTCGGTCTGTTGGTCGAGGGCGTGGTCCGGCGCGTGGTAAATCACGTTGAAATTCGCTTTCACGCGGTCGCCGCTCTGCGGGCAGGTCATATACGCCCGGACCACATCCCCACTCTGGAGCGACGCGCTCTTCTGCATACTGGTGCAGCCCTCGACGCTGATGTTCACCCTGTCGAGCATATCCAGGCCGCCGTACCGCAACGAGAGCGCGATGCCGTCCTGGTACGCAAGGTATTCGAAGCAACCGAACGGCACACCCACGTCGCAATTGTCGGGCATGAATGTCCTGGGCGAGAAGATGCCGAAGTACGCGAGCGCGCCCATCGCCACGAGCGTCATGAGCACGGCCCAGCCGTAGGTCATCAGGAATTCTGTTGCTGCTTGGCCGCGGCGCATAGGACCTCAAGGGAGAGCGAATATGAAAAATGAGAAGAGAAAGAAAGGAACTGCTCGAAGGCCTACTCGATCTTCGTCTGGATCGTACCAGAAACCGAACGCGCGATAACGCCGTCGGTCGGAATATATGTCACGGCAATAGTCCCCTTGAATTTCTGGCCTGATTTACCTGTGAGCCCTGAGCAACTTGCAGTGAACGGACCGGTCTTTTCATTGTTGTTAATAACAGTCCAGGAACTGCCGCTGCCATTGTTAAACACGTTGCAACCTGGAGTGACATTAACAGAGGTGATATTGAGCTGGTTGCCCGAGTCCTGCTGCAGGTTGAATGTAATATTGCCAGAGACGCTCGACGCCTTGTACTCCAGGCACGAGATCGGCGGGCTAATGGTGCATTTGTCCGGCAGGAACCTGTCCGGGCTGAGCACGCCGAAGTATGCGAGCGCGCCGATCGCTGCGAGCACGACCAGGATGGCCCAGCCGTACGTCATCAAGAACTCCATTGCTGCTTGTCCTTTTCTCATGGTATTCCACCTCACCAATCGATCGGTGACCGATATAATGATTATATGATGTCCCGGCACTCGTGGTTTATAAAGGTTTCGTAAGCGCGCGATGGAGTCGGAACATCTCCGGGAACGCATGCGACAGCGAGAAAAAGCGCGCGTGCCATCCGAAAGAGATGGACCGCCCGCCCCTCACCGCAACGCATATATACGAGTACAGCACAAATGGTTACGAATCAATACCAAAATGTGATTACCATGACACAGACTCTCCTCGCCGCGCAACAGGCCCCGACACTGCACACCATCATCATGGTGGAGAACACGTTACGCTCCGCCGACAGCTGCGTATCGGTGGCCGAACTCAAACGCAGACTGCCGCGCCAGGTCAACCACAACGCGCTCAAGACCATCCTCCTCTACCTGGAGGAGAGCGGTAAGATAGCGGTGAGCATGCGGGGCATCACATGGGTCCACCCTCCGAGCCGGGCGCTCCGCGAAGCGATACGCAAAGGGACCCGCCACGCGTAATCTTCTCCGAAGATGCGCAAGAGCGCTATCAGGAATTACGTTCGGGGCGATCGAAGGCCGCGAAGATGCTCTCCGCCGCGATCGACAGGACGGTCACAGCGCTCCCTGCAAACGTGCATCTCGGCGATCCCGTAGCGAAGCGCCTCTTCCCGAAGAAGTACCTGCGTCTCGAAGTGAGCAATCTCTTCCGAATCCCGTTACCGCAATTCTGGCGGCTGCTCTACACCATAACGACCGCGGACGGAACGACCGCGCTCTTCGTCCTCGACATCCTCAACCACAAAGAGTACGACCGATTGTTCGGATACAGAAGGAGATGACTGCGCCCTGCGTTGAGATCCCCACTAGTTCGTCCGCCAGCGACTCGTCGCCTCGACACTGTCTCGGCTCCTCGTCCGGCCCTCACCTCCCAATCGCCCTCCGTTCACGCCTTACCTTTCGCGGTTCGGGCCTTCCAGCTGGCGGACGTATCGAACTCCTATTTCTCAAGGGCGCTATAGACGCATCCTCAGACGATGGCGCTGAAGACGTTCTGCAGGACCAGCGTCGCGATGTAGTAGATGACGAGCGAGATGACGGCGTAGACCGGCATGGTCTTGATGCCCTCCATCACGCGGCCATGCTTGATGATGCTCACGATGGCCGCGCTGAACACTGTGGTCACGGTCAGCATCACCACGCTGAAGACCTTGAAGTTCCATATCGCGCTCGGGTCTGGCGCGGAGAACGAGAATATCGTGGTGGTCGAGGCCAGGTCGAGCGAACCGGTGATCTTGGTGATGATGATCAAGAGCTCTGTCGCGAGCGCGAAGAGGAACGGCGCGATGACGACCGCCGCGAACGTGATGAAGATGGCGTAGGTCGTGACGTTCGCCGCCATCTCCTTCCTCATGATCTTCATATCGTCGATATTGAGCGCGATCTTATTGAGGAGCTCGGCGATCTCGCCGCCCGCGCGCATGCCCTCGATGAGGATGTTGATGCTGCGCCGTATCGTGTTGCTGTTGTACTTTTCCGCGAAGCGCAGGAGGCTCGTCTCGAGGTCCTCGCCGGTCATGGTGGCCTTCGCCACCTCCTCCATCTCCTTCGCGAGGACGCCGAAGCCGGGGCGGATCGCGTACCAGAGCGCCCGGTCCACCGGCATGCCCGCGGCGATGTTCGAGCTCGAGAGCTGCAGGAAGTCAGGGAAGACGTCCTCGATCTCCTTGGTGCGCCGGTAGATGCGGTAGTCGAGGAAGAAGTACGTCCCCGCCATGACGAGGAGCATCACGCCGGCGAAGACCGCGGTCCAGAAGCCAAGAACGAAGAGGAGGATGTCCGTCGTATACGCGCCGTTGGCCGCCGCGAGCGCGATGATGATGGTGCTGAGGACGAGGAAGAGTATCATGACCATGCGGAACGCGAAGCGCTTGACGTGCTCGGAAGGCACTTCATATCCTGCCTTGACGAGGTACTCCTGGAGCGACTGTCGCCCCAATCTCCTGCGCTTCGATATCACGGCCATCTTGTGCGGCTCTTCGCTCTTTCTCTTCGCCTTCGGTACGGATTGCTGCGAGGGAGGAGTGTGCGCGGGAGGGGCAAACGCGTGCCGCAATTCGGGCTTGAAGAAGAGTGCGCGGAAGCTATCCAAGAGAGACGGTCTCAGCGAGGGCTTCCGCGGTTCCGGCGATGGTGATGCTGCCGACGGAGACGTGCGACTGCGGGACGTTTGCTGGAGAGCGTCCGGCGTTCCGTCGGACGTGCTCTTTGCGCTCGCGCTCATAGTTCCACCGGGGGCCTCTGTGACTTGATGGTCACGAGGAAGAAGAGCTGGACGATGACGTTCAGGCCGATGATGAGCGAGAGGAGCAGAGGGCCTATCCTTATGCTGATGAAGGTGCCGAGCACGAGAAGCATGATGGTGCCCAAGCTGGGCACGATGATAGCGATCATCATGTAGAACATCGCCATGGGGTTGAGCTTGCGGCCGTACTCCTTGACCATGATATCCTGCTCGCGTACGATCTGGTCGATGACGCTGCCCAATGCGGAGCTGATCTCGCTGCCGGTCTTGAGGGAGTTGAGTATCTGCCAGAAGATGCGGCGCAGGTCATCCGAGGGCGCGAGCTGCACCGCCTCGTTGATGGCCTCCTCCATGGGCGTGCCGAGATCGACGCGGCGCAGCACCTCGGTGAAGTACTTGCCGACGTACTCGTAGTTGTGTGCGATGTTCTGGAACGCGGTGTACATCGGCACGCCGCTCTCGAGCTCGATGATGAGGAAGCGGCCGGCGAAGACGACCTCCTTGCTCACGTTACGCTGGATTTTGCCGATACGGGCGTCGGTGTAGTGGAAGAGGTAGAAGAACGACGCCACATAGATGATGGGGAACGCGAGCAGGAACCATCCCGATTTCGTGAACGAGAAGAGGATGAGCGTGACCGCGACGGCTAAGAGCGCGCTGATGAAGATGGTCCTCTGGATGTAGTGCTCAGGCGTCTCGTCGATGCGCGCCTGCGCGAGCTTGAAGCGCAGGGTGGGGAAGCGCTGCGCGACCAATTTGTAGATGGTGGCCATAGTAGTGTACGCTCTCTCGATGTCCTATCGCGGCGCCCCGGATGGCGCTCAGGGCCGCTTGGCCGCTAGCGGCGGCAGTGTCTCCTTGGGTGGCGGTCTCTCCGATGGTGCTGGCGCTGCGGCCGGCGGCGCTTTCGCGGCCGGCGGCGCCTCAATCTTCGACGCCTCGGATGCCGCCGCCCCGGGCGTGGATATCTGCGCCGACGACGACTCGAAGACGAAGCGCTTGTTCGCGCGCACGAAGCGCATCAGGTTCTCCTTGTCGGTGTAGTACTCTGCGATGATGCGGCCGACATCGTCCACGGACACGATGTCCTGCTTGACGAGATACTCCAGCACCGTCTGCTTCTCCTTGATCTCGCGCGCGATCTCCGCGTCGGAGTAGCCGGTGTAGAGCTTGAGGTTGGCGAAGAAGGACTTCGACCTGTTCGCGGAGATTAGCGTGTCGCGGCGCGGCTCGTACTGGAGTATGATGTTCGCCTTGCTCTCCTCGGTGATCTCCGCGATCTGGAACGTACGGCGGGTTCCCGTACGGCGGTTGCGGAACTGGACGATGATGAGCGAGATCGCCGGTAGCATGATCATCGGCACCTCGATCGGCGCGTTGGTGAGGCGCTTGATCCCCTCCTCGGCGTTATTCGCGTGGAACGTCGCGTAGACCGAGTGGCCTGTGTGGATCGCCTCGAAGAGCGTCTCTGCCTCGGCACTGCGGCGGATCTCGCCCACGATGATGCGGTCGGGGCGCATACGCAGGGAGTTGACGAGCAGGTCGCCCATCGCCACCGAGCCCTTGCCCTCCGCGTTCGCGAGGCGGGTGTTCATGGGCACCCAGTGGAGGAAGGATGGGAGCTGTATCTCGCGGGTGTCCTCGATGCTGATGATGCGGTGGTTCGGCGGGAAGAAGTTCGCGAAGCAGTTCAAGGCCGAGGTCTTGCCCGAGGCCGTGCCGCCCGCGATGAGGCAGCTCATCTCATAGTGGATCGCCATCCATATCCACGCGGCGGCCTCGCTCGAGATGGTTTTGCTATTGATCAGGCGCGTGATCGTCCACGGCTCACGGCTGAACTTGCGGATGGTCATGGTGTTGCCGTTCGTGCTGATGGGCGAGAGCGTGGCGTTCACGCGGTCGCCCTTCGGGAGGCTCGCGTCCATGAGCGGCTCGATCACCGTGATCTGGCGGCCGACCTTGCGCCCGATGAGGGAGGCGTAGTGGCGTATCTGGTCCTCGTCGCGCACGTAGATCGTGGTGCGCAGCCAGCCGTACTCCTTGTGGAAGACCCAGACCGGGTCCGCCGCCTGGTTGATGACGATCTCCTCCAGGAGGATGTCGTCCATGAGAAGCTCTATTGTGCCCAGGCCCAGCGCCTTCGCGATGAGGTAGCTCGTGAGGAAGCCGCGGGTCTGGTCGTCCTGGTCAGGGAAGTACTTCTCGACCAGGGTCTTGATGGTATCCTTGAACTTCTCCTCCGCCGCCTCGGCGCGCTTGGTCTCGACGATGTCTAGCAGTCCGAGGTTGACCTGGCGGATGAGCTCGAGACGGATGCGCTCCAGGATGAACTCTGTCGCGCGGCTGATGCTCGCGATGCTCACCTCGTACGTCGGGACGAACTCGCCGCGGTTCTTGCGCACCGTGATCGTGATAGGGATATCCTTGGACTTGTAGTCGTAGGTGTCCAGGATAGTGCCCTCGCCGGAGGCCATGTGCTCCTTCGGCATGATCTTGATTTCTTTTTCGCTAGAACGCTTTGCCACGTCCCACCCCTTCTCTTGCGCCCTTTTCCGACGGAGGAGTATTTAAAGGTTTCGAGAGGAGCCCGGCAAGCAACGGCAGAACAATACCGTCCAGTTATCCTTCCGATACTATCCTTGGCAGGTGATCCGCACAGTGTCCTGGCGCAGGAACGCGCAGGTGTACATCCGGCTGGTGAAGAGCCGGCTCTCGCCCGCCGCGGTCAGGTTGAGCACGACCGCCGGCTCGAGCAAGCAGGGCGATGGCGCGCACCGTGTCGCGTTCCGGAACACGCCGCACACCTTGTCGTCAGCCGTCGTGAGCACGGCGCCGGCGGGGATGTTGACGCGCAGCGACAGCTGCGTGTCCTTCGGCGACGAGCAGACGGTGTTCAGCTGCGACTCTATCTGCCCGATGCTCTGGAAGTATGTCGCCTGCACGCTCTCGTCCGACGAGGAGCGGTAGACGCTCACGATGATGCCGAGCGCCACGATGACCATGATGATGCCGAAATACACCCAGACGGTCTCTTCCATGCTATCGCATCCTTTATGTGCTGTGTGGCTTGTGCTGTGCCGTTCCTATCATCGTACTATGACGTCGCGACCCGGATCTTCCCGAGAGGGTCGTAGCGGATCTTCACCGCCGTGATCTCGGTCGCCGTGACCCCGGTCGTGTCGAGCGTGTAGTTGCCGTACTCCGCGCCGAGATTGGTGTTGTCCAGCGTCGGGAAGTGGGCGCTCCAGGTTTTGGCGAAGAGGGCGAAGCAGACGCTCGCGTCCGGGGTCGCCGACCTCATCTTGTAGCACGCCTGCGCGAGCGTGATGATGGTGTTGTCGGTCGCGTCCGACACCTCGACGATCGAGTTCTTGAGCGCCGGGTCGTCACGCCACTTGTCCGCCAGTTGCTGCTGCGCGCGGCTGAGCGTGCTCTGGCTGAACGCGATGATCGCGCCGCCGACGACGACGGCGACGAAAAGGACGATGATGATCTGGATCGGCATTTCCATCGGCTCTCACTCCGTATGACGGACAATACATCAATACATAATATAATACATAATAAATACATAATAATAATGATAGGATGGCGAAATCATGATGTGATGACGAGCGTCTCGGTCGTCGGGTCGCACTGCAGGCGCAGTATCACCGGCGCGGTCGCCCCTGCGAAGACGATGTCCTCGCGCGCACCGCAGCCCTCTGCCACGGACTGCAGCGACTTGCAGAGGCTCGCGGCCCTGAAGTAGGCGAAGAGCGCGCTCTTGTTGAGGAGCGCGGCGTCCGTGACATAGACGCTCTTCGTCATGTTGGTCGTGCCGAGGCCGCACCCGTCCCAGAGCTTGACGATGGTCGCGGGCAATCGGTCGCTCGTGACCTCCTCGTAATCATTGACCGGCCCCTGTCCCAGGACGCGCTTGAGCCCGGTGTAGGTCTGCTTCGGGTCCCAGCCGGCGATGAACGCTATGACGAGCCCGCCCACGATGATGGCGATGGTCATATAGACGACGATCTCCACGGTCTCCATGCGGGCCACTCCCGAGAAGAGACCTTATATACTTTGTGGGGGAGAAAGAGGACGAATAAAGAGAGGGGTGCAGGGATCTCCCGGGGCAGAGACAAGAGAATATTCAAGGAGAATACTTATAAAGGGCGAACGCTAGAGGAGGAGCGCCTGAGACGGTGAACGTTTGGTGTACTACGATCCTGCGGAGCTCTCCCTGTTCATCCCTATTATCATCTCGACGCTCTTCGGCAGTCTCATCGGCGTCGAGCGCGAGATGCGCCACAAGCCCGCGGGCATCGGCACGAATATCCTCATCTGCGCCGGCGCGTGCATCTTCGCGCTCATCTCCGCGCGCGTCGACCCGGGGTCGCCCTCGCGCATCGCGAGCAACATCCTGACTGGCGTCGGCTTCATCGGCGCCGGGCTCATCCTCAAGGATAGCGACGGCTCTATCCGCGGCCTGACCACGGCGGCCGGCATCTGGATGGCCGCGGCGATCGGCCTCGCCATCGGCTACAACTACTATCTCGTCGCTGGGTTGGGGACGCTCATCGCGGTCTTCTCGCCGCGCTTCAAGGGCTGGATGCACCACAACACGGACAACAACCCTGCCGCGCAACAGCTCTCGCAGCCGCCGCGATGAGAAAGCGTCGCGTAACTTCTATGGACTTTGATGGACGCGGAGGATATACTGCTCGGTCACTTCGTTCCGAGGTTTGCCTTCTGCTGAACGCAAACCTCCCTCATCGCAGGATTGTCTCTGCCCCCACGAAAACCTTTGGTTTTCGGGGCCCCGGGAACTTTGTTCCCGTGGGCTCGCATGGTTCGCTATGCGAACGCTCGGGCCTCGGAATTACTCCAAGGCGTCCGAACCTCTAGGACTAAATTACGAGCTATGGCTGCGCGCGAACGATAGAATCTTTTCCGCTTAACGCTTCTTTTTCGCCGTTGGCTTCGCTGCTTCCTTCTCTTTCTTCGCTGCGGGCTTCACTACGGTTATCTCTTTCTTCGCCGTCGGTTTCACCGGGGGGACGCTCTTCGCCGGCGCCTTCGCCAGCCTCGGCTCCTCGTCCGGCACGTCCTTGCCCATGATGATGTTCTTGAGCCTCTCCATCTTCCCGACGAACACTCCGCGCTTCTTGTCGAAATCCTTGAACTTCATCTCGAGCTCCTTCACGTGCGCGTTGGCGTCCGCGCCCTTCACCGTGAGGTCGAAGGCCTTCGCTTTTCGTATCAGGTCGTTCAGCTCCTCCTTCATCTCGAACTTCGCCTTCTCGAGCTCCTTGATGGTCTCCTCGGTGTGCGCGCGCTTGGTGAAGAACTGCTCGAAGCGCTGCATGATCTCCTCCGACTGCTCTGAGACCTGTTGCATCTGCGAGCGCCGCGTCTTGACCTTCTGCATGATCTCGTCCTGGATGCGCTGGATGCGCTGCTCCTGGGCGGTGCTTATCTTCAGCAGCGGGTCGATCTCCTTCGTCTTCTTCTCCGTGAGGTCCTTCTGCAGCGTGGTGGCGAGGTCGCGCAGGCGGTCGAGGCGCTCCTCGTGCAGTTTCGCGTTCTCCTGCTGCGAGCCCACGCGCGCGACGACCGACTTGAGGATGTCCTGGAGCGCGTCGATGCGCTTGAACAGGTCGTTCTCCTCGTGCTTGATGTCGTTGAACTCGGTGCGCTCCTGGGTGATCGCCGCCTGCTCGCCGCGGATCTCCTCGATGATCTTGTTGTAGCGCCTCTCCTCCGAGGTGATGCGCAGGTGGATGTCGGCGAGCGTGTTCTGATACTCGACCTTCTGCTTGAGGATGTCGGAGTCGATCGATTTCTTGAGCTGCTCGTAGTGGTGCAGCTGGTCTATCTCGTCCTTGACCGCGTCGATCTCGTCGCCGATCTGGCCTTTGAGCGTGTAGTACTGTTTCTTGATGGACTCGAAATCGGTGGTCTCCTGCTCGAGCTTGCGCAATGTCGAGTCGACCTTGCGGGTGAACGCCTCTTTCTTGTACTCGTACTCCTTGCCCTTCTTCTCCACCTCGGCGGAGGAGAGGCGTTTCTCGATGATGAAGGTCTTGGAGAGCGAGTACTGGAGCTCGACGATGCCCTCCTGCTCGAGGAAGTCCGCCCACTCCTGCACCACGGTGGGCTCGACACCGAGCTGCCTTGCCGCCGTCTCGAGCTCAATCTTCTTCTCTTTGGCCACTATGCGGACAAGCTTGTCGACGCCGGTATCGATGCTCTTAGCGCCAGCCATCGTATCTTCCGACGACACGATGATATTTAAGATTAGCGTCTCCATTCGAGAATGGTTACGCGCGCCCACCCGTCAAGCGGCGCGCCGCGGGGGCTGCGGCAGCCCTATCACGTCCCCGACGTTGGTTCGGGTGCGCGCGATCGTCCCATCCGGCAGCTCGAGCACCGTTGAGACCGCCGCCCCGGTGCGCCAGAACGCCCATGGCAAGAACCGCTCCTTGAGCGCCACCACCCTGCCGGTGCCGTCCAGCGCGAGCACGTCGATGGGCCCGAAGACGAACCACATGTGGAGCGCGACCGGGCGCGCGGGCAGGAAGAGGAAGACGATGGCGTCGTCGCGTGGCCGCCGGAAGAGGAGGCCGCGCGCCTGCTGCCACGGCGTCAGCGCCCAGCGCGGCCGCTCGTGGAGCGTCGTCCCGCGCGTGAGGTTGCGTATCGCGGCAGGGGCATCCGGGCTACGCGTATCCGCAGTACGTGCGTCCGCCGCAGCGCCGCCCGTGCTTCCGCGTGCCATGATGCGTCCTTTGGTACTTCCTTTAGTGCGTCCTCTCATGATGCACCTTGTATTCCCTTCATTCCACTCAGCAGATGGTGTAGTTGAGCGTTCCGGCGATGTTGTAGCGCACGAGGTCAGTGCTGTCGAACTTGATGCGCGCAGGGAGGTTCTGGATGTTGCACGCGGTCGCTACGACAGGCGTCCCGTTGAAATACTTGTAGTCCACCACCGTGGCCGCGCTGTGGGCTGCGATGCCCTGCGTCGCGAGCTCGTTGATGTCCACGAGCGACTCGATGCCGTAGACGCTGTCGTTGGTGATGTTCGCGAACCGGTCGAGGATCTTCGGCCCGCGCCCGAGCGCGGCGTAGAGCGAATTGTTGAAATGTATCTGCAACGCTGTCGTGTCGTTGCGGTTCCCGGTGTCATCGACGAAGAGCGTGGCGTTGGTCGGGCGGATGGTGCGCTGCAGCCGCCCGTTGGTGTTCACGGAGTAGAGCGGGTCCCGGATGTCGGCGATTGGGATCGTGCCGACCAGCGTCTGGTTGACCGACCACTTGGCCATGCCGCGGCCGTCGGTCACGTTCAGCTCGAGCGTGTAGTTGACGAGGAGGTGCCACGGGTCGGTCTGCCACAGGGTGATGTTGAGCACAGTGACGTTGAACAGGATGCCCTGCATCGCTGCCTCGTACTGGACGCGAGCGAGGTACTCGCTGAAGGTCGAGTTCTCCATGATGACGAAGTTCGTCCCGTTGTACGTGCCGTTGAGGAATATCTGGCGGAACGTGGCGTCCGGATTGCTGAGGAACCGCCCGGTGCTCGTGACGTGCTGCTCCATCGCGATGAGGGTGCGGAAGCCCGCGATATACGCCGCGCGCCCGCTGTCCTCCTCCAGCGCGTCGAGGAAGCCGTTCACTGTGCGCACGCGTTCCTCCACGGCGACGAACGACTCGTGCGTCGTCCGCCGGGACTGCGAGAAGAAGATGTTGCCGATGACGAGGAGCAGGATGATCGCCACGAGCGTGTAGACCGCCCCCTTGCGCGCGATGCGGGACGGTCCGTATGCGGGATGTGCTTTCATCAACGCACCACCTCCAGCGTCACGATGCTTGGCCCCCAGAGGTATGGGACGCGCGAGATGGTCGTGACGATGACCTCGAGGTCCTCCTCGCGGAGGTTCACGAAGACCGTGCCGTCCTTGTTGAAGTCGAGGCGGTGGAACATCATGTACGCCCCGAGCTGGTACGCGTCGCTCGCGTCGTAGGTGATGTTGCCTGGCCGGTACGAGCACGAGTTGCTGCCGACGTATGTCGTCGGGATGGTCAGGTTCGCGGTCGTGTTGTCGGGGAACTCGATGATCCACTTGCACCCCGCGGAGTTCGGCACCGCGTCGCTGCGCTCGACCGAGAGGTTGACCGCGACAGTGTAGATGAGAGTGTTGTTGGGCGAGCAGTCCACACTGAGGTTCGAGGGGTCGATTCCGAGGCGCGTACTGATGCTGTTCGCGCCCGGCTGCAAGAGCGACGCCGGCACGCTGATCATGTACGGGTCGCCGAGGCTGTCGTATAACGTGCTGTAGTAACTGAGGTTATACACAGCAGTCGAGTTCATCACCAATCGGTCCGTCCAATACTCACCTGAGTAGGACGTGACCGCCGCATCGACGAAACGCATGCCGCTGTCCAGCTGCGCATTCGCATCGCAGCCGGAGAGCTGCGGCGATTGCAGCGTGACGGACAGCTCGTTGGGCTGCGGCGGCGGCACAGCCGCGGCGTAGTCCGCACGGATCGAGCTGTCGCTGTAGAGGATGGTGCGGCTCACGTTGCCCTGCGTTATTGCAGTCTGCGTGCCGGATTGCTGGATGATGGTGCCCGCGATAGAGTTGAACACAGCCCTGAGCTGCGTCGCGTTCGCGGCGGCGTAGTATTGGCCCGTCGTGCAGTTGGCCATGCTCTGCAGCGTGGTGGCATCCGCATCCCTGCCGAACCCGACGGTGTACGTGATGACCCCATATTTCGTGTACGCGTCGCACGCGGCCTTGATGGCGTCCTGTATCGCGCTGCCGGTGTCCTGCTCATCGCATCTCACGTTCGCCTGGCCATCCGTCATCACGACGATGTTCTTGCGCTGGGTCCCTGTCATGTTGCCCTTTGTGTTCGCGCTCAGCTGCAGGTCAAAACCCATCCTATCATATGGAGAGCGGTGGTTCGTGTGGTACTGCCGTACGGCGATGATGTTCTCGCCCGTGACGAAGACTGAAGTGCTGATAGCGGTCTCGCTGTTCCAGTACGCGCCAGAATACGTCTGCGAGCCATAATTGCGATACACCCGCACGTTGTTGATGTACACATCAGCACCATCATCCTCGAATAATGAGAGAGTCGCGCTCACGATACTGCTCGCGTTCGTGACATTGAATTTCTTGCGATAGGTGTAGTTGCCCCGGTACTGCGTCGCTATCGTCGTATTGCGGCCGGGGTAATACCACCCCATCATCGTCGTGCCATTGCGCCACTTGCTATCATTGAATGTTATGCTCGTCCAGTTTCCGGATATCGCCACGTTCGTGTCGTTGTACCTCCATCCAGAAGATCCGCGCTGTATCAGGGATATCTGCCCGTCCTGCGCGAGCGTGCTCGTCGCGTTGTTGATGCCGCAGCAGATGCAGGTGCTGCCCGTCGCTGCATACGTGTTCACCTGCGCGGTCAGCGTCGCGGAGTTGTTTGTCAGGTTCGACCAGCTCTTGATGTCGTTCGCGAACTCGGACAAGCCGATACGCGTGCCGCTCGTATTGAGCATGTATGCGATGAAGTCGAGCGTCGCGTTCTTCGCCGCGTCGATCTTCTTGCTGTCCCTCGCGTTGCATGTGCTGTACAGGCCGCAGCTCTGCGATCCGCACGTGCCCCCACCCGACGAGCACGGACCGCACCAGCACGACGTGCTGCACTCGTTCTCCGTCTGATTCGTACACCATACCATGCTGCCGCTCGTGTCGGAGACCACCACGACGTCCGCGGGCGATCCGGTGAGGATGAGATCCCCAATGTCGAAACGCAACGGCACTGTCCGTCCAGAGATCTGAGGGTAGTTCAGACCCGCGGCCGATAGCGCGCTGGCAAACTCCGCCTCGGAGAGGCTCACCGTCTGCGTCGTGTTCGACCCGCCGAAATTGAAGCTGGCATTGCCGATGGTGAGGTACGACGGGTACGGGCTCAAGAAGTGCAGCGTCGCGTTCATGCTCGTGATGTTGCCGCCGACGAAGAAGCCGTCGTACAGGTTGATGAAGCCGTCGATGCCAGGGAATTGGTACACGGTCGACGTCGGCTGCCGTTCGTTGAACTGGTCCGTCTTATAGATGGCCTTGATGAAGCCGCCCGCGACATACGATTGGTTCAACTGGCCGACGAATCGCAGCTCGAACGTGTTCGTCGCGCCCCCGCTCAACTGCCCCGTGCAGTTCGCTCGGCCCCATCTCGTCGGGACGAGCGGCTGCGGCACGGGAACGAGCCGGTCGCATGGCTGCCCGTTGATGAAGAGGTCGAACGTCTGCTGGGCATCCAACTCGATGATGAGGTCAGTGATGTTCGCGCCCGCGGGTATGTCATTCGTGAAGACGCTGACGTTTCCCTCACCGACATACCCGCCGAACGGCAGGAAGACGGTGTTGCGCTTGTCCTTGACGTGGCGCAGGTACGCGCTCGCGGAAGAGCCGGTGATCGCCCGTCCTTGAGCGATGCCGGTGATCATGCGCGACGCGACCACCAGGTCCTGGCCGCCCTTCGTGGTGTTGCGCTCGTAGAGCGGCGTGCCGCCGATGGAGAGGCGCAACCCGTACGAGGTGTGGCTGCCATTGAGCAGTATCCCGCTCAAGCGCTGCGCGCTCGCCATGTCATTCATCGCCCAGAAATGGCCTATCTGCTCGAGCGCGCTGATGTTGCCGTCGGAGATCGTGCCGTCCGCGATGCGCGCCTGCACCCAGGAATCGTTGATGTCGGCGACGCGCACGTTCCCGAGCGACACGAGCAGGTCCTGGCCCGCGGCGGAGAGCTGGGTGGTGTCGGATGTGTAATGCAGCAGCGTGCCGAGGTAGACAAGCCCTCCGATGATGACAATGGCCGCAAGCAGGGCGTCCATGGAGAATATGAACCCGCGGCGTCCCTGCGGAGAAGAGGAAGTGGTCATGCGCCCCTCCAGACGATGACGTGCGCCGTGAGCAGCCGGTCGTGGTAGGGCAGCACGCGGTCGTATATCGCCACCTGACGTGCGTTCGCCGGCACGTCGACCGCGCCGCACGACGGCCATTGCGGCCGTACCATGCTGATTGTCGCGTTGGCGATGATGTCCGCGAGCGGCGTGCCATCGGTGTTCAGCCCGTCGAGGGTCGCGAAGTACCAGACGCGGGCGTCGTTGTAGAGCCACGATGCGTACGCGATCTTGCCTGTCGACGAGAGCGCGATGACCGAGAGGTCGCTCACCGCTGCATCGACGGCGGGCGCCGCGCCCGGCGTCTCTATCGTCGGTATCGTTCCGCTCACAGTGAGCGGCTCATCAAGGGCGAACCCGACCCCCTGCCCGGCAGTGCCCTGCACCGTGAGCCTGGTTGTTGGTGTGCTGTTCACCACGATGCCCAGGATACCTGCGCCGGGGTCGCCGACGACAACGAAGGTCATCCCCCGTAGGGACGCTCTCGCGAACCTCACCGCCGCATCGCCCGCTGTCGCGGGGAGGAGCGTGCTGCTCTCGACGATGACGACCTCGCGTTCGGCGATGCCGCTGGCGAGCGCTTCGTACCCCGCCATCGGGAGCGTGACGTTCGCGGCGACGAGGTCGCTCAGGTGATGGCTCGCGCCCACGATCGCGGCCGCTGGAAGGATTGTCGTGTTGCTGGCAGTCGGCACCGTGATGCCGCCGACTCCGCAGCGGCCGAAGACCGGGACGGTGTTGTTCGCCGCGTCGGTGAAGTAGATGTAGACGTCGTCATTGACGCGCAACCGTCGCCGCACGTCGGAGTACTGCAAGAGCCCGAGCTCGTGCGCTTTGCGGAGGCTGAGGCGGCCGTCGGCGGTGATGCCTACCTTGAGCACGTCGCCCGCTGTCCAGTGCTGCGGGTATCCGTCGTGGACCAGGAGCTCTGCGGCCGTCGCGGCCTGCGCGCGGACGACTTCGAACTCGTCATCCACGACGATGTTGCTGATGATGGTATACGCCACGACCGCCGCGATGGTGAAGATGAATAGGGATAACATGAGATCGGTCGACCATACTTGCCCATGCCGTGGGCTCCGGCCGGCCGCGAAGGAGCAGGTCATCTTGGCGCTGCGGTTCATCCTGGCACCACCGTTATCGAGATGTTGTTCGTTCGGCGCAGGTCGTTCTTGCGGATGATATTCTTCCCTTTCTGGAAGCTGCCGTCGACCTGCGGGAGGTCATAGGTGATGATGACCTTGCCGCTCGTGAGAGTGACGGCCCGACCCCCGGGTTCGGTGGTGATGTCATAGCCGAAGCGGTCCGCCCATGGCGGCAGCGTGAGAGTGCGCTCGTAGCCGTCGTCCACGGTCGAGGCCAGTATCACCTCGTCCTGTATCGTGTACCCGATGTCATTGAGCGCTGTGAGGCGCTGCTCCTCACTCTTCTCCCCGAGCAAGCTGGAGGCGCTGGCGAGATAGACCACGCCGATGATGACGGCGAACGCCGTGGCCAGCGCGAACTCGAGCATGATCTGTCCTGCACGCTCGCCCCGGATTCCGACACGAGCTGCGCCGCGATGCATCGTGCTCACCGGTCCGTGATGTTCACGGCGTTCGCCTGCGCGCGTACGGTGATGGTGTGCACGCCTGCGCCGGACTTTATGCTGCCGGTGAGGTTGGTCTGCGCGTCGAGCACGTAATCGTACGCGCCGCCCTCGCCCTGCATCGAGAAGACAAGGGTATTACCGGAGATGCTGACCGCGGTGATGTGCTGCGGGAAATAGAGCCTGATGGTCTTCTTGGTGGGCGGGCCGGCGTAGTAGGCGGTGTTCGCCGCGTCGATGATGGTGCTGCCGACGCGCTGGATCTGCGCGGAGCTCACCTCGCGCGAGAAGTTGGAGCTCTGCGAATAACTGACGACCATGATGGCCGCGATGAGCAGGAAGCCGAAACTCACGACTAGCATGTATTCGACGGATGATTGCGCAGAACGCGACGCCGCTGCCGCCGGGCTATCCCGTTGGTCTGTTACGTGGGAAGCCCTGCTACGCGTTCCAGAACACCGACGACCACCCATGGCGTTTCCTGACGAAGAGCGGTTTAAAAGGCTTGCGTCACCATTCCCGAGTCGGAGCAGAAAAGGGCATCCGCGAGGGCGCGGCACAGGAGGGCGCCTATCGCAGCGCCGCCGCCACGATGAGCGGGAAGAGTATGGTCGCGTCGCCGAAGACCTTCACGGACTTCGCGTCCGGCAGGATCTTGCCCCAGCTGACCGCCTCGTCCGGACGCGCCCCAGCGTCGCTCGCGTCGAACTCCTGCGCGTTGTTGATGTAGACCGCGTACTCCGCGCCGTTGCGCAGCATGTTCGTGTTGAGGATCATGTGCTTGACCACGCCGGAGCCGAGGAGGAGCAGGCCGGTCCTCTTCGCCTCCATGGTGATGTCGTTGAGCCGCTTGACGTCGCCCGCGGTGTCGAGCGCGAAGCGCGGCCGCTTGTAGAGGAAGAAGTAGATGATGTCGCCGATGCTCCCGTCGATGATCGCTGGGCAGAAGACGGGGATGGAGTTCTTGTGCGCCCAGTAGCAGATGGACGACTCGTCGCCGATCTCAGCGCCCAGGCGGTCGGCGAGGCGGCTCGGCGTGATGGGGATGCCGCTCCTCTCCTCCTCGTCCGCTATGCTGTGGAGGATGGGGAGGAGGAACTGCTCGAAGCGCGCGTAGTGGTCGTTGGGCACGAGGATGTTGCCGATGCGGTTGATGCCCGCCTCGCGCAGCCGCGCGCCCGAGGTCTCGAAGTCGCCGAGGTAGAACGGCGCGATGCACTTGATGATATCCTCCTCGACGCCGCCAGCGGTGGTCACCACGACGTCGACAAGCCGGTGCTGGACGAGGTAGCGGAAGACGTCGCGCAGGCCGGAGCTCACCATGTTGCTCGTGTAGCCGAGGTAGACCGTTATCTCGCCCTTCTCCTTGAGCGCGCGGACCTCGCGCACGATCTCGATCGCCTTGTGGAGATGGCTCGCCTGCGCGCCGGTCGTGGCGTAGGAGGCGATGAGCTTGTCGAAGTCGAACTCCGTGTCGAAGTCGAAGCCGTGCACCTGCGGCAACCCCTTGACCGCGTCGGGCGCGCTCGCGTGGAAGTCGTTCCCGTGCGCGCGCTCGACATGCTCTGGCGCCCGCTCGGATTGCGCGCTATTGTTTTGCGTAGCATTGTCACGCATCGCTTCATGGCGTGCGCTTTTGTGCGCGTCGTGCTTTGTCATGGGCGGCAGGAGAATCCTCCTCTTTATAATTCTTTATAAGGAATCGGCAGATGAACATTGAGAGTCCATCGCTGTCCTTACGGCCGAACGATGATGCACAGCACAGCGCGGCCGTCGCGGGGGTTGACCCCTTCGGGGAGGCAGGCCCATCGCAAAACACAAAACCATCGTGAGGTGGACAGCGATGGAGAGAATCAGTCGAGCAGTGCGCCTACACCGTCGGGTTGCGCGCCAGCACCGCGCGCGCGATGCGCTCCATCTCATCGGCGATCCTTGCGAGTCCGAGCTTGCGCGCAACAGGGATGTGGAACGAGAGCGTGTCGACCGCCATGCGCCGCTGGTTCTTCGGCCGCAGCGCGCCGCAGTGCAGGAGGTTGTTCCAGCGGTCCGCGAACTTGATGAGGTAGACGCGGGGGTCCTGCTCGGCGTGGGCGTTCACCTTGAGGTGCGTGCGGTGCATCCGCTCGCCCCAGTCGGCGATGTACTGCAGCCCGTCCCCCTTGCCCGCGTCGGTCACGCCGTCCACGAGATGGCGCACCGCCTTGCCGAAGCGGCGCTCGATGTCATCGAGCGACGTGCCCGTGTCCTCCACGGTGTCGTGCAGTAGGCCGGCCGCCACCGTGTCCGCGTCCGCGCCGAAATCGTCGACGAGCGACTGCGCGACAGCGACGGGGTGGATGATGAAGGGCTCGCCGGAGACGCGGCGCTGCGGCGCGTGCTGCGCCGCCGAGTACTCGAGCGCCTGCTGTATCCAGGCGCGCTCCTCAGGGGAGAAACGGTCCAGCCGCTCCAGCACGGTCTTGTGCTCCATCGTGCTGCGGGCCAGCAGGAAGTTTATAAACCCTTCCTCGCTCCTGCGCAGGATGGTCTCCGTGGTCCTGGGCATCGAGAGCACAGCTCACACGTTCGGCATCGCGATCCTCAAGGAGAGGACGGTGCTCGCCAACGTGATGAGGAGCTTCACGACCACGGCGGGCGGGATGATCCCTGCCAAGGTCGCCCAGCACCACCAGGACATCTACCCCGAGGCGCTCGCCGAGGCGCTCTCGCTCGCCAGGGAGGCAGGCATTTCGCTCAACGACATCGGGCTTGTCGCCTACTCCGACGCCCCTGGCATCGGCCACACCCTGCGCATCGGCGCGGCGGCGGCGAGATCGCTCGCGCTCGAGCTCGGTGTGCCGCTCGTCGGCGTCAACCACTGCATCGCGCACCTCGAGATCGCGCGCCTCGTGACGCGAGCGAAGGACCCGGTGCTGCTCTACTGCAGCGGCGCCAACACGCAGGTGATTGCGTACGACGCCGGCAAGTACCGTGTGTTCGGCGAAACGCTGGACACAGGCGTCGGCAACTTCCTCGACACGCTCGCACGCGACCTCGGCCTCGGGTTCCCCGGCGGCCCGAAGGTCGAGCTTCTTGCGCTTAACGCTCTCAAGGATGGGAGGACGCCGCAGCTGCTCGCGCTCCCGTACAGCGTCAAGGGGATGGACGTCGCGTTCGCTGGGCTGTCCACGCACCTCCTGCAGAAGATTAGGAGCGGCGAGCACACGCCCGAGGACCTCGCTTACAGCGTGCAGGAGACGGTCTTCGCGATGCTCGTCGAGACCGCGGAGCGCGCGATGGCGCACGTCGGCAAGGAGGAGCTGGTGTTAGGCGGAGGGGTCGCCTGCAACAAGCGCCTGCAGGAGATGTGCCGCATCATGTGCGAGGAGCGCAATGCTCGGTTCTTCTGCCCGGCGAACGAGTTCCTCGTCGACAACGCCGCGATGATCGCGTGGGCCGGCAAGGTCATGGTCGAGGGCGGCGCGGCAGCGGTGCAGGTGGCGGAAGCGGGCATCAAGCCCTACGAGCGCACCGACGACGTCGAGGTGACGTGGCGTTAGGCGGAGAATAGAATCCCTTTTCTCTTGGCGCGGAGCATCTGCTGCTCCCTCATCGCGGCATCGTCTCGCCGCTCGCATGGCTGCTGACGCAGCGCTCGCGGCTCGGATTTACTCCAAGGCGCCACTTCTTCGACAAAGCATAAAGTAAAACCTATACGAATATGTTGAGCGGAATGCTCAGATGGTAGCTTTCGTCTTCGCGTGGAAGCGCGCGCGGACGCGTTCCTTTCCCTTCCAGTCGATCATCTCGTCCACGACGTCGATGATGGTCCTCACCGGTATAATCTTGATGCGCTTGAGCTTCTCGTCGTCGATGACGATGTCCTTCAGGTTGGACTCTGGCACGATGACGTTCTCGATGCCCGCCTCGACCGCCGCCTCGACCTTCGCGCTCACGCCGCCGACCGGGAGGACCTCGCCGCGCACCGAGAGCGACCCGGTCACTGCGTAGTTCTGCTTGATGGGCGCCTGGGCGAGGCTGCTGATGATGGTGATGGCGACGGCGATGGATGCGCTGTCGCCCTCGACGCCCTCGTAGGTCTGGAGGAACTGCACGTAGATGTCGTACTTCTGCTTGAGGTCCTCGCCGAAGTAGCTCTTGATGATCGCGCTCACGTTCTTCACCGCCTCCTTGGCGATGTCGCCTAACTTGCCGGTCGCGATGATCTCCTCGGCCTTGCCGCCCGGCGTGATCTGGCTCTCGATGGGCAGGATGATGCCTGAGAACGTGCTGCCGCTCCCGATGACGGCGAGGCCGTTGACGCGGCCGACCATCTTGCCCTTGGTGATGATGATCTCGTACTCCTTCTTGCGTTCGATGAACTTGTCAGCGATCTGCTGCTCGAGCGGCCGCGCCACCTTGCGCGCGTCAACGATGTGCTGCGGCTCGACGAGCTTCGCCTCCTGCTCGACCGCGAGGTCGCCTGCGGCGCGGATGAGGCCGCCGAGCTCGCGGAAGCGGAGCGTGAGGTGCCCCTTGCGGTTGGCGCGGCGGCGCGCCTCCTGCACGATGTACTCGACCGCTGCGCGCGAGAAGTGCGGGATGCGCTTGTCCTTGACGACCTCCTGCGCGACGAACTTCGCGATCTTCATGCGGTTGTCGGGCGTGTCGGGCATGGTCTCGCGCATGTAGACCTCGTAGCCGTAGCCGCGGATGCGGCTGCGGAGCGCGGGGTGGAGGTTCTGGACCGTCTCGATGTTGCCGGCGGCGACGAGGATGAAGTTGCAGGGCACCGCCTCGGTGCGCACCATCGCGCCGGCGCTGCGCTCGGACTGGCCGGTGATGGGGTACTGCCCCTCCTGGAGCGCGGTGAGCAATTCCTGCTGCGTGTGCGGCTGCAACGTCGCGATCTCGTCGACGAAGAGCACGCCCATGTGCGCCTTGTGTATCATGCCGGCCACCACGCGCTCGTGCGCCGGCGTGCCCAGGCCGCCTGACTGGAACGGGTCGTGGAGCACGTCGCCGAGGAGCGCGCCTGCGTGCGCGCCGGTCGCGTCGTAGAACGTCGACGCCTTGCGGTTGTAGTTGTCCACGATGATCTTAGGGATGGCGACGCGCCCCGCGCTCATCTTCTTGCCCATGTTCATGAAGAGTATCGCCATCACGAGGAAGACCATGCCGCCGATGAAGAACGCCATGAACATGATGGCGCCCACGGCGGCGTTGTAGTCCGCGGTGTACGTCTTGAAGATCCACCACGGCGCGATCATCGCGACGATGGCGAGGATGAGCATGATGATGCCCTGGTTCCTGAAGAACGACTCGCCCGAGAGGCGCGCGCCCAGCACTATCTTCCTCCCTTCGCCCGCCTTGACCGTGCGGATGAGCGGCTGGTTCTCGTCGTTCACGTTCGGGAACGCCATGATGTCGACGAGTTTCTCTTTCGGCAGGAGCTCTGCGAGCGCCATGCCGAGCATGGACTTGCCGGTGCCTGGCTCGCCGATGAGGAGCACGTGGCGGCGCTGCCTGCCGGCCTTCTTCACGACCTCTACTGCTTCTTCTTGTCCGATGACCTGGTCAATCATCGTCTTGGAGATGTTAATCTCCTTCGTGCTCGAGAAGTCGCGCGGGACGGCGGTCTTGCCCGTGGTCTTCGCGCTTGTGGCCTTCGCCTTCACGGCTTTCGTTCTAGATGGTCGTTTCGCCATGCATCCCCCTGACGCTCTGAGATGGACGTTTATTTAAAAAGGTTGTGCAGGATGCTCGCGGAAAAGAAACTAACGCTCTCCTGGACGCTAGCGCTGCGAGAATCTCTTGCCGAACGCCACTGTCGGGTCGAGGAGGCGGTCCGGCATCGTCGGGAGCAGCCAGTTGCCGCCGTGGTAGTGGGAGTTCGTGATGACCGGGTAGCTCGACCAGATCTCGAGGTGGAGCATGCTCGGCGAGGGAATATGTCGGATGTACTCCGGGTCGTTGTCGTCGATGCGCGCGGTGTTGATAGTCTCGCCCACAGTGCCCAGGAGCTGCCCTGCGACGAGACGCTCTCCCATCTTCGCCACGATGTCGTCGAGCTCAGCGTACTTCACGAACCGGCCGTCGTCATTCAGCGCCAGCACGAACCGCGTGAGGTTCCAGTACGGTTTCGCTTTCGGGGACGTGAACTCGCCCACGAGCATGACGTAGCAGGCCGTCGCCGCGACCACGATGCCCCCTTTCGGCGCGTGGATGTCGACGCCGCAGTGCCAGCGGTCGCCCCTGTTCTCCCAGAACGCCCCCGGCATCTCCTTTGTCGGGAGCGTATGTGTGTAGCTGTCGATGACCGGCCACTGCATGCCTTCGGGAGCGCGTCGTCTCTTAAAGGATTTTCGGTCGGAGGAAGAGGTAGATAACATCGTCGCTGCCTCGGAGCAAACCAGACCTCAGAGGTGCTGGAGGCCTCTGAGGTCGTATAATCTGGCAGGTGCCAGTAAATGCTCCGCAGCGAGAAGTTTTACGTCACCAGAAAGCCCACGCCTTAGAAAGTATAATATATTGCGTCAGGAACACCGGAATCCATGGGGAGAGAGATGTACGGCGGCTTCTGGATACGCTTCATCGCGTACTGCATCGACAACATCATCTGCTCGCTCTTCAGCCTCGCGCTGGGCACGATACTCCTCTACACGCCGCTGTCGTTCTGGATAACAATCTTACTACAGATACTGATATGCTTCGTCGTCTACTCCTTGTACGAGATCGTGCTGACCGCGCGGTTCGGCGGGACGGTCGGCAAGCTCCTGGTGCGCCTGCGCGTGGAGGACGGCCGAGGGAGGAACCTCTCCTACGGGAAATCGACCGGGCGATACTTCGCGAAGATCATCTCCGGCCTGCTCCTCGGCATCGGCTACCTGATGATCGCGTGGGACCGCAAGCGGCAAGGGCTGCACGACAAGATCGCCGACACCTTCGTGAAGAAGAGGACGAAGAGCAAGGTCTCCAAGCAGGTCTCCATCATCGTCATCGTCATCGCTGTGCTCGTCGTGGTCGGCTACATCGTGTACATCACGGCGCAGGCCGTCGCAGGATTCACGTCAGCTCTCTACGCCGGATTGCATCCGCTGGACAAGGAGAACCCGCTCGCGAGTCTGCAGGAGCACTGCCGGAATCGGTCGTGGGACGCGTGCGTCAGCGCGTACGTGACGTTCGGCAACAGCACCCTCTCGCTGCGGCAGATGCGCGAGGCCTGCTCGCAAATCTCCGGCGGCTACCGGGCCGCCTGCGTGCAGGCGGTCGTGCGCAACACCGGAGACGCGAGCGATTGCGGGATGCTGAAGTCATCGTACTACCGCCGGCAGTGCGAGAAGAGCGCCGCGATGCTCCTATCGATGCGCAGCTTCCTGGGGCTGGATGACTACACGCCGAGCCTCCGCATCAGCCGGATGCAGCTGGGCATCGACCAGGGATACCTATGCGTGGGCAACCGCGAGGAGTTCAACACGACCGAGCGCATCTGCCTCCAGCCCATGGACGTGGGGAACTTCACGCCCGGCTCCGACGGGAAGTACCATTTCGAGATGAGCCTCAGGATATACGACAGCGCGGGCCGGCTCGTGGAGGTGAACGAGAGGCCGTGGGGCATGGACGGCGTGGTGAGCTCACGGGACGACATCCTCAACGGCTACTACCTGCACATGCCGTTGCAGGGCTGGCCGCTCGGGAACTACACGTACCAGCTGACGGTCTACGACGAGATCGGCAGGAAGAAGGACGCGGCGAACGGGACGTTCTCGGTCGTGGCGTAAGCTCTCCGGAATGCTCTTCTGCACGCATAAGAGGGCATCACGCCGCTATCTTCAGCAGTCTCGGGTATATCCTCTCAAGGAAGAGCACCGCTCTTTTCGCGTATGCCGCATCGACACGCTTGCCGTAGTACAGGATGCCGTTGCGCCAATAGCGCAGCTCATCGAGAGACAGGACGTCCGGTTCCGCGAAGCCAAGCTCGCGCAGATAGGATACTTCCGCCTCGTGCGCCGAAACGCCGGTCGCCTTGTAGCCGTCTTTCGCGAGCCGCGCCCTGAGAAGCTCGAGAAGGATGTCGTATGCCGTCTCTGAGAAATAGTTGGCGTTCAAGTCCGTCACTTTGACATTGCGCTGTAGGTCACGCAGGAACGCGTATCTCATCTCCGCTTCCGCGACGAGAGACCGCGCTTTCGAGAGCTCAGGATGATGCTTCCTCACGACGCCTTCCCTGCGGAACTCTGCGAATGGCCTCATAATGCGATGCCGCCCCTGAGGACAATGCCGTTGCAGATGCTCTCCCGAAGGTCCTTGTGGACCTCCCGGAGCGACGCATACTGCTGCGCATTGATGGTGCGGGAGAGAATCCTCTCGTACTTATCTAGGTTAGGGATTCTTTTCGCAGGGATTACGGCGATGTCGATGTCTGAGGTGACGGTGTCCTCGCCGAACGCGAAGCTGCCGAACAGGATGACGGTCGCGCCGGGGATGTCGAGCTCCTGGGCGAGGCCCGACGCGTAGACGAGCCGGAGGTTCTCCACGCGCTTGAGGGCTTTTGTTCGCGGATTATCCCGGTTCATCTGGATGGCCAATCGCCTGGACTCCTTGTCTTTTTGGACGATGATGAGGTCTCGGTCCTTGAGCGCAGGGAGCGCCTTCGAGATCGCTGCCGGCGAGACCTCGAGATGCCTCGCGAGCGCGTTCGCCGTCGACGACGCGCCCGCGTGCAGGAACAGGAACGAGAGGATCCCCTGCTGCAGGGTTGTTAACTCAAGTTTATATATGTTCATTTTAGTTAATAGATATATACTTTAGTTTATATATCTTTCTGCGTGAGAAGAGATTGTCAGAGAACCAGACAACGCCTCAATCATCGAGCCGTGCGCCAGTACGGCACGCCAGTGTGCTCACCTCTTCCTGTAGCCGAAGAGCCTGTCGTACGAGGGATGGTCCATGTATTCGAGGATGAACGCGATGATCTGCGCCTCGTCCCCCACCACGGTGTAGAGCATCCTCCAATAACCGGCGAGCCCGATGCGGAAGACCTTGTCCGTGCCGTATCTGGCGATGACCTTCTTCGAGAGGTATCTCCTCGGGATGAGGTCCCCGCAGAACGCGTCGGCCTTGAGGCGTTGGATGGCGTTGTTGATGGAGAGGAGCAGTTGCCCGTAGGAGGGCCGCCCTGTCGCTTTTTTCCCTTCGAGGACCGCTCGCTGCAGGCGCACGAACTCCTTGTGGGCGTCAGCGTCCCATTGCACGACGACGGTCTTCATGCGGCACTGCCCTGCGCAGTCTCGCCTTGAGCGTGCCGCTCGCGTCCCTCTTGTAGATCCAGATGATGCCCTCTTTGAGGATGGCGATCTTGCCGCTCTCTTCGAGGTAGCGGAGGATGAGGTTGAGCGTGGGGCGCATGACGCTCTTCTTGAGCAGGCGGTCTATGGCGTTCTTCGAGAGCGGGTTGCGGGCGGCCCTGATGGTGTGCTCCACCGCGAGGATGGTGTCGAGCCGCGGGTAGTGGAGGACCTCTTGCATGTCGTTCACCTTGATATGGATTTATGCTATGGTATATACGTATACTATATAAAGATTCGTGTGCGCTGTTGCGTCGGGCCATGGGCCTGGAGGGGCGCTTCGGCGGTTAAACGGGTTGCGCGGCCGGAACCGGAGGAGTTCCGGAGAAGCGCTCGTGCGCCGGTTCATGCTTGGAGTCGTCCCGAGATCTCACTCTTGAGCAGCCCGATGTGCAGGTCGAACTTGAGCTTGAACATCTTCCAGTCGTCATAATCGAGGAGCTGGCCTCGGTAGTTGATAGCGTTGCGCTTGAGCCGTATCATCTCCAGGAACCCCCAATCGAGGTCGAGTTCGGGGTGCTTGAAGCAGAGGTACGCGTTCTTGCACTGGTGACTCTCCGCCTCGACGCCGTCGAGCAGGAGGTACGCTTCGATGAGGCCCCGGAGCGACTCGTAATGGTCGCGGAAGACGAACGTCCAGTCCGTGCTCTCCTTCGGAATGTCTTTCGCCTTGCGGTTGATGAACGTGAGCCCCATCTCCGCGACTTTCACGAGCGACTTGACGAGCTCCTTATCCGGACGCTTCTCGCGGAATCTGCCCGTGGCCGTGCAGAGCTTGAACGCTGAGGGGAGCGGGTCGATATCGGTCTTCATGCCGCGACCTCTGCGATGTCCTGGATCTCGCCTTTGATGACATGGCCGTTGATGATGTTCTTTATGAGGCCCGTCTTGACCGCCTTGAGCTCGCTCTTATTCCTGAAGCAGTGGACCTCGATGCTGCGGCCTAATTTGTTCTCATAATGGGCCTTATCGAGCCCGTTGCCGTCGCCGAAGATGAAGAGGTCGATGTCAGAATCCTTGTGCCAGTCGCCCTTGGCCATGCTGCCGAACACGATGACGGTCTTCGCTCTCTTCAGGCCGAGCAGGTGGGCTATGAGGCCGCTCTCGTAGAGCTGCTCGAGCGCGTAGATGCGTTTCTTGGACGCGTAGACTGGATTATCGCTGCCGACGGTGAAGTACGGGAAGCTGTTTCGCGGTTTATGATGCGTGAGCAATCGTTCCGCCCGGTAGCGCCTGAGCCATCTGCTGAGTGCCGCTCGCGTCATGGTGGTCGACCGCAGGAGCTCCTCGAAGTGCCACTCTTTTACCGGGCTGTTCTCCAGTATGAGCTTGAGGAGCTGTTGCTCTTTGCTTTCGCTCGCCACAAATAGTATATGTGAGGTATACTATTTAAGGGTTGTGGGTGAGGGCCTGCGCAAGAGGAGAAACCCGGGGCGGTTAAACGGGTTGCGCGGCCGGAACCGGAGAAGTTCCGGAGAACGCTTAGAGACGCATAAGAAGCGCGCTGTGTTCTTGGTTTCATGCACGACAACACGCTCATCGCGATATCGCTCTGCGTCGCGGCGCTCGGCGTGACCGGACTCTTGTTCGCGATGATCGTGATGACGCCGCCATCGTACACGCTCTCGCAGGCCGCTGCGCTCTCTGACGGCGCGCCGTTGCGCGTGAACGGAACGATCGTCTCGGTGCGGAGCATCGGAAACCTTACGGTCCTCACCTTGACGCAGCCGTCCACGATTGATGTCACTTTGGATGGAACGCTTCCTGTTTCTGCCGGCGATTGCTTGATTGTGGACGGGAAGAAAGAACGATACAAAGGAACTATACAGATTACTGCGACGAAGGTGGGAAGGTGCTAGAGATATTGAATGTTTTCCGCAGTTTTCTGGCCACCAAAAAGAAAAGAAGAAATGGCTAATCTTTTGGTGTAATCTGTTGAATTGAGGCTAACACGACAGATATAGTTATAGTCTGGCTCTCAGTCCTTGTCGTACGCGTAACTTAACTTTACAGTTAATGTTTTTGAAATTATTTCGTTTCCAAGCAAAGGATTAGGATACTTGCAGATTATTAGCCCCACATGGACAACACGGTCAAGGCCTACTATTTCATTAGGTTTACATTCAAGCGACGTACCATCAATACTAATATTTTTTATATGGATTACTGAAACAGCATTCCCAGGTATGGATATGTTGCCTGACTCATTGCATGCGTACAATGAATATTTGAAGTTGGTCGGCATCGATAGTTCATCGTATATAGTTCCCGGCATCATTTGTTTTAAATTTATAGTTACATAAGTCCCAGTAGGTGAATCTTCTTGTATAACGGATGTAATGGCTAGCGGTTGTCCCTGCCCGTCCTTCCAAATTTTTGGTTTTGTGTCGCATAGTTTGGGGTATATGCCATTATTTGGATTTGGATCAAAACAAAGGATGGTGTTAACTTCCGTTTCATACCATCCGCAAATATGGTCACCGACGCCTGAACGTGCTAGCGACGGTTGAATTGGTCGTTCGTTTTGAAACGCGTTCGGTTCTTCATCATCACAAAGATTATTTTTGTTAACATCTAGACAACAAGAATAATCTTTTTGTATGGCGGGTTCAAAACATTTAGTTTCGGCATATGTCGTTCTTTTAGGGGCTTCTGTATTATTACACGGAATAAAAGAATATCCGTCACTCAATAAGCCATCAAAGTTAGAATTTTTTATTGTCATAAATGCCTTAGCAGGGACAAGCCTATATTCTACAGAAGAAGCGCCCCAAGTGTCTCCTTCTCGTTTGTTCATAAGGAGTAAGCTACTACTGTTATACGAATATCGTAGAATCGCCATGTCGGGAAGATTGGGGTTAGATAGACCCCGAACGATTGCATTACCTTCTTGATCAAAGTCGATGATTATTGGTTGCTGTGTTTTCGGATTAGGAGTTGAGGTCTGCCAACAACCTGATAATTTTGAAACTCCCGAATTACCAATAATACCCTGTGAAGTACCACACGCTGTAAAGAGAACTAGTGAGAATATTACAATAATCATTACCCCGGATTGTAGTTTCATAGGACCTTCCGAGGAAGCGGTGTTTATATGCATTATCTATTTTTCCGAGAATCCCAAGATTTACACGTGCAGATTTAGGTCATATCTGCGCCATTAATGGTGCGCCGCCTCAGAAACCATTTTATACCGCAAACCAAAAGAGTGCAGAAGGTGATATCATGAAGAAGAAATGCGAATGGCATGGGTGCTGCCAGGGCGGCGGGGCCGTCTATGGGCTCGGGTTCGTCGGGGCGGCGGTCTACTATATCTCGACCGCGACGGGCTTCTGGATGGGCGTGCTCGGCTTCCTGAAGGCGATCGTCTGGCCGGCGTTCCTGGTCTTCGGGCTGCTGAAATCGCTGGGCATGTAGGAGAGGAGACACAGAATCCATAAAAGCGAAATTATATAAGGCCTTGGAAAAGGTGAGGGGGAACATGAGAACACTCGCCGCGCTCATCGCGATACTTCTCCTTCTCAGCGCCTGCGCAACGACAAAGACGACAGAACCCGCGCCACAGAACAGGCAGACCTCAAACGACCAACCGGCATCGATGGCCGCGAACCCCACGGACCTCTACAATACCTATAATGACTCCGTCTATTTCGTGAAGACAGAATGCCTCTACAAGTATATCTATCCCGATTTCTTCCTGAGGACTTCGGTGAGCAGCCAGTGGGGCCTGTTCATCGACCTGACCATGATCAAGGACACGAAAATCCTGAACGCGTCCGATATGTCGACGCAGAGGACCGATTGGGTTGTACTGAACCGCACAAACTCGACGAAACAGTACGGCACCGCGTTCGCCATCGGCGACAAGCTCTACACAAACAACCATGTCGTCGAATGCCCATCGAAGCAGGACGACATCATCGACTATTTCGACCTGATAGACCTCTCCGGCAGGGACGTGAATAAGCTAGGAAGCGATATCTACGATGACCAGAACACGTTCAAGGAGGTCCAGGTGTCAAAGAGCATCATCCTGAACGCGGTGAATGGCACGGTCGCGGAGCATTTCAGGTCGAAGGCGAACTTCACACTTCTGGAGCGGAAGATTATGCTCTACCACAGAAATACAAACTTCACAGACCCGATCCTGGCGACCGCTCTCAAGAATGGCTCGACATTCCCCGACAACGACTTCGCGATACTGCGCATCGACGCCAAGACGCACCGCGTCGAGGCAGGCATCGAACCGGTGGTTGGGACGACCGTGTACGCGCTCGGCTTCCCGATGGTGATAAACTTTGAGAAGCCGAAGGAGCACAACGACATGCAGACAAATCCTCCCGTCATCACGCAAGGGATCGTGAGCAACCGCATCCTCTCGGACCACAACGTGACCTACTACGTCATCGACGCAGCTGCGACGTTCGGCTCGAGCGGCAGCCCAGTCTTCGACGACACGGGCAAGGTCATCGGCATCCTCACGGCAGGCTACGGCGGCATCAACCTCATCTTCCCCATCAGCCAAGTTCCGAACGGGTAGAAATTCTATAAACCATTTATTTCTGCTTAACCTCAAACACATGGCTCTCGCCGGGCTCGAGGACGACGATGACTTCGTGCTCTTTCCTTTCATATGTAGAGCCGGTCAGCAGGTCGTGCAGCACGAACGGCCTCTCCCAGTCATATCCATTAAGCGAAGGCAAGTCTATCCGCACGCCGTCCGCCTTGTTGTTGAAGTCCATGTTCACGACCACTATGATAGTGTCGCGCTTCCCGTCGTGGTCAGTGTAGTCGCGCAAGAATGCGTACAATTGCGCGTTAGAGGTGGCGCCCTGCTCCGACTCGACAAAAGTATAGTCGCCCTTCTGCAGCGCGACGTGATTGTTCCGCGCAGTATTGACTTTTCCGATGTACTCCGTGATGTTCTTCGCAGAGCCCCAGTTGATGCCGGTGTAGGTCCGCACCGAGACGCTCTTGTGCTCCACCACCTCGTAGCCGTTGTGCAGCATCGGCGTGCCGGGCAATGTCGCCGCGAGCACCCACCGGCTCTTGTTCAGCTGCACGTCGGAGGAATCATGCAAGAGTTGCGACGAGAACTTCTCCGGCAATCGCGCGAAGTCGTGGCACTCCGGGAAGAGCATCCAGCGCGAGTTGCGGGGGAAGAAGTCGCCTGAGATGTTATAGGCGTAGTCCAGGTACCCCTTCAGCTGCTCCACGGTGAATATCTTCGACGAGAAATCCCCGTTCAAGAGAGTGATCCCACACTCCTGCAGCTCGTTCACGTCGTCGACATACGTCTCGCCGACAAACAGTATCTCAGGAGACAACGGCGCGACCGCCTGCTTCTGCGGGTGCTCCTCGTGCAATAAGCACACCTCGCGCGCGGTGGCACGGCAATCGGCGAGCGCCTCGTGCCAGAAATCAGGAGGAACAGAGTACGCGACGTCCAGCCTGAACCCGTCCACGCCGTACTGCTTGATCCAGTAGCGCAGGACGCTCTTGAAGTACTCGCGCATCTCCTTGATGCGTGGGTTGCGCGGCTGCGGGTTCGGCCCTGGCACGGGCTTCCAGTTCCAGTTCAGCCGCGTGCAGTCGGTCCAGAAGATGTCGTGGTCGTAGGGAGAGAAAGCGAAGTCCGGCTTGCCCCAGTAGGCCTCGGCCTCCGGGCTCTCGTAGTACACGTACGGCTCGTCGAGCGACTGCGGGTTCCTCTTGTAGACGAACCATTCCGGGTGGATGCGCTGGATGAGGCTGTCGCGCGCAGTGTGGCCAAACACAATATCGAGTATCACGCGTATCCCGTTCTCATGGCACACCGCGACGAACCTTCGGAACTCGCCGTACTGGTCTGTGTCCGGGTCGTGCTCGTTGAAGCCGAGCTCAGGGTCGATGGACTTGTAGTCCTTCACCGTGTAGACGGAGCCGGGGTGCATGTGCAGCGGCAGGTGGTTGGTCTCGTCCTGGTAGTGCGGCATCAATTCCTCCTTGTACTGGAAGACCTCGCCGGTCATCTGGATAGGGTTCAAGTAAATCGCGCCAATCCCCAACTTCCGGAAGTGCGGCATCCGCTCGATGAGATCATTGAAGGTCCCGCCCTCGCCGGGCTCGATGATGCCGTCCTTGTTCCTGTCGCGGGCGCCGAACTGGCGCACGAACGCGTTGTAGACGACCGCGGAGGTGACCCACGGCGGCTCTATGTTGAGCGCAATCGTGCGGCGGGACTCGTAGTCGCGCCCGCCGGACCAGGACCAGCGCTTCCCCTGGAGGTGGCGCACGCAGAAGGAGTAGAAGCCGCACCGCGTGGGTGTGATGGCGCGCTCGAAGCGCGTCACGTCGCCGGAGAGCCGCTTGCGCTGGAGCGGCACCGCGAACTCGGCGTTGCTCGTGGGCGAGAACTCCTTGCACACGACGTCGGTCCAGACCTCGATGCGCAGGTCGGCGGGCGCGTCCTTGACCGAGACCACGAACAGCAGCGGCTCGCCAGGGAGCGCCTTCGTCGTCCTGTCCGGATAGACCTGTACAATCTCCACCGATGCTCACCTCTCAACTTGACCCTACCAGACACCTACCCCAATATAAATCTAGTGTGTCCCGCAGGCGATGCCCCGGCCATGAGGAAGAGAGTCATGAGGAGGGCGGAGGCTGCTGATGCCGTCGGTGGTACGGCGGCCGTCCTTGCGGCGGAGGGTTCTGCGGTGGAGGATTCTGCGGCAACGGGCCCTGCGACCAGCCCTGCTGTAGATGCTGTTGCGGGTGCTGCTGCGGATGCTGCGCCGGCATGTTGCTACTCGGAGCGATGAAGCCGCGCCGCTGCGCCGGCTGTATGTTGAGCAGCATCCCGGACTGCGGAGGGGCGGGGCGCGTTCGGGGCTGCGGCGTATTCTGTGCCGACGGCGCGTCCACGCGCTGCTCCGCGCCCTCCTTCGCGTCCATGACGAACGCCTTGGGGTCCGGCAGGAACATGTCCACGAACTCCAGCGTGAAGTAGAATATCGGGAAGTACACGACCGCGCCGAACAGGTACTCCAGGGTGAGTGTCGAGCCGGCGTAGTAGAGTGGGGCGAAGATGATGATGCAGTAGCTCACCTCGCGGATGCGACCGACGTGCTTGATGAGCGACTTCGCCCGCAGCCCGGCGATGATGATGAAGATGCCATAGCCGATGATCGCGAGCGCGATGGAGAGGCGCACCCACAGGTGCCAGCCGGACTCGCCGTGGCCTATCGCGTTCACCGTGAGGCGCAGGAAATCGATGCCGCCCCAGAGCACCACGACGGAGTTGGAGATGGCGTTGCCCATCGACGTGCCCCGCTTCTCCTGGAAGAGCTCGGCGAGGAGCATGCCGATGTAGACCGGCGTGAGGACCCAGAAGACCTCGAAGTTGGAGAAGGGCGAGATGAAGATGTTGTAGAGCCAGAGCTTGAACGTGAGCCACAAGAACCCGGCCACGAGCAGTATCCCGGCGATGATGTCCAACTATCCCACCTCTCGAGAACGCCATCGGGATTCCTCAATATAAAGGATGCGGAAAGAGAGACGATGAGAATTCGGGAGAGAGCATATAAGCCCGGCAACACACCCCTAATCACATCCCCATCATATACAATATCATGAGCGCATATGGAACCGCACTACCGCATCGGCCTCGGGATGGTCGGGTTCTTCGCGACGATCACCTCGAGCGGCGTCACCTCGAGCGGCCTCGAGCATCTTGCAGAGCGGCCGCGCACGCTCTACATCTCCAACCACGCGGACATCGTGCGCGAGCCGACGCTCATCAACCGCGAGCTCCACCGTAAGGGATTGCCGCTCGCGCACATCGCCGCTGGAGAGAACCTCTTCGCCATGGCGTCGATGCAGCTCCTCCTCTCGCTGCAGCCGATCTTCCCTGTGCCGCGCGAGCCCGGCCAGGGCGCGAGGGTGGCGCAGCGCGTCGAGGAGGAGCTCGAGGAGCATCCTGTCTGGGTCGCGCAGGGGAGCGGCCGCAGCAAGACCGGCAACTACCACACGCACCCGCACCTCCTGGTCAACCTCGCCGCGGCGCGCGGCGTCAGCGTGGACGAGTACGTGCGGCAGACCAACATCATCCCGGTCGCTATCTCGACAGAGTACGAGCCCACGGCCGCGGTGGTCGCGCGCATACTCAAAAGCGGCAAGAAGTCGCGCGCCGACGACCTGCTCGCGGTGACGCTCGGCATCTGGGGGTGGAAGGGCGCGGCGCACGTCGCGTTCAGCCCGCCGCTCGCAGGAGAGTTCCCCAAGGCCTACGTCGCCGCATCCGCCATCGACGACGCCATCCTCTTGAGCTACCGGTGCTTCGCGACCAACCGCGAGGCGCACGAGGAGCGCAGCCGTTACCCGCCGCGCGAATGGACAGCGCGGCCCGTCGACATGCGGCGCATCCACAACCCGCTGCTCTGCCACCAGTTGTACAAGGTGGACCCCGCGCTGCGGCCGTACATCCTCGCGCGGTACGCGATGCCGGAGCACAACCGGCTTCTCATAGCGGGCAAGCACTAACAGGAATATTATCCGCCGATTCTCGCGTTAAACCCGTAATCTTCGAATTCTCTCTTCAGGGATTGCATGCGCTCGTTGCTCGGCGGCTCCAAGCCATCGAGCTTATACACTACCCCGAGCCTTGCATATTTGCCAGACGCTATCTTATGATACGGCAAGAGGGCGACCTCTTTTATTCCTTTCAGAGAGCCGGCAAACCGCTTGATGGCGCTGATATTCTGATCGCCGTCCGTTATGCCAGGGATGATTGGAACCCGAATCCACACCTTATTTCCAGAACCATTCTCAGAAAGATAGCTAAGGTTCTCTAAGGGCAATCTGTTTGAGATGCCTGTATATTGTATATGGGCTTGCTCATCCATGAGCTTCAGGTCATAGAGTATCACATCAGCTTTTTCTGCGATGGGGGCAAAGACACGGAGGGGAGAATAGCCTGTGGTGTCGATCGCGCTATTATGGCCCTGTTTGATACACGCGTCAAGCGCCGAAGAGAGGAACTCGTGCTGCATCAATGGCTCTCCTCCTGAGAACGTCACTCCTCCGCCGGAATCTTCATAGAATATCCTGTCCTTTCCTATCTCAACCATCATCTCATCAAGAGAGATCTCCCTGGCGATGCCAATGTTGTTTTCATAGATTGCCTCAGGGTTGTGGCACCACCAGCATCTTGCGGCGCAGCCCTTGAGGTAGACGGTCGTCCTTATGCCGGGGCCGTCATGAAGAGAGAACCTCTGGATATTGAAGATAGTGGCCGTCCTCATCAGAATCCAAGAAACAGCTGCCATTAAAAAAGTTTTGCCGACTGCAAGGTGAACAGCGAGCACCGCGACTGGCTGACGCTCGTGCGAAACGCAACGCCGTAATCTTTCCGGATTCCCGAGTAGAAGAGTGATAATGCCGAGAGTATCCACAAAGCGATGCTCCTCGGCATCTGCTTGGGCATCCTCTGCGGCGTGGGGTTCGGCATAATCACCGGCCTCGCGCCAGGCGTGCACATCAATCTCGTGAGCGCCATCCTCCTCTCGCTCTCCCCGGCGCTCGCGCAGCGCATATCCCTCGTGCACGTGTGCGCGCTCATCATGGCGATGTCGGTCACGCACACGTTCCTCGACACCATCCCGAGCATCTTCCTCGGCGCGCCGGACGACGACAAGGCGCTCGGCGTGCTGCCCGGCCACCGCTACCTCCTGCGCGGCAACGGGATGGCCGCAGTCAAGCTATGTATCATCGGAGGGCTGTTAGGCGCAGTCGTCAGTGTCGTCCTCTTCGTGCCGCTCGGGATGCTTCTCAACGCAGCGTACGCCTACGGCCGGCCGTACATGGTCTGGATCCTCATCGCGCTCGTGCTCTTCACCATCCTCAAGGACAAGAAGCGACCATGGGCGCTCGCCATCTTCCTGCTCAGCGGGCTCCTGGGCCTCATCGTGCTGCGCCTGCCCATCTCCGACCCGCTCCTGCCGCTCCTCTCCGGGATGTTCGGCACGGCGACGCTGCTCTACAGCATCAACGAGCACCAGCGCATCCCGCCCCAGAACGGACAGCGTTATACGGAAATAGACCTCGGGAAGACCGCGAGCGGCACCGTCCGCGGCGTGCTCGCGGGGATGGTCACATCGCTCCTGCCAGGCATCAGCGCGAGCGCGGCGAGCGCGGTCACGTCGCGGGGAGGGCGCCTGGGCGACTCGGGCTTCCTCGTGCTGCTCGGGAGCATCGGCAGCGCCGGGTTCATCCTGTCGCTCGCGTCGTTCCTGTATTTCGAGAAGGCGCGCAACGGCGCGATGGCGGTCATCACTGAGTTGAGCGCAATAGACACGCCGATGACGGTCATCCTGCTCTCGGCGGCGCTCGTCGGCGCCGGGATAGCGGCGCTGCTCACGCTCTGGATGGGGCGCAGCGCCGCCGCGTGGCTGCCGAAGCTCCCTTACCGTGCGACGTGCGCGGGCGTCATCCTCTTCGTCGCGCTCCTCGCGTTCCTGCGCAGCGGCTGGGTCGGCCTCGCGGTCCTCGCGACGAGCACGGCCATCGGCCTGCTGCCGGCCGCGGTGAAGACGGCGCGCGCGCAGGCGATGGGATGCCTGCTCCTGCCGGTCATCGTGATGCTGTGGTAGAACTCTTACGTATTACTTTGAGCATTACTTCTTGAGCATCATTTCTTGAACAGCGCTTCCAGTCCGTTGAAGCGCACCAGGTCGCGGAGGTAGTCGGACTCTGAATTGACCACGATGGCGGCCTTCGTGGTGTCGACGAGAGGATTGTGCAGCGCCTCCGCTGCCGAGACCGTGCTCTGGAAGACGTCCTTGGCGATGCCGAGCACTCGGTCGCGCACCGCTTCGGGAAGTTCGTCGATGGCGGCGCGCGCCCTGCGGAGCGTCTGCACACTCGCTCTATATCGTTCATCATCGTACGTTATGTTTGTCGGGATAACCTTGTACATCGGATCACCGGGCCCCTGCTGCTCCGGGAGTTCAAAAAGCTTTTCCGGAATCACGACCGCAACCAATAAAAACCCCGCCAGAGTATGCGTTCCCATGGATATCGACGAACGGATGCGCATCGTCACGCGCAACATCCAGGAGGTGCTCACCGAGGAGGAGCTCCGCAAGCTCCTGCAGGAGAAGGACCACCCGGCCGTCTACCTCGGCACCACGCCCACCGGCCGGCCGCACATCGGTTACTTCGTCTGGGGCATCAAGCTCACCGACTTCCTCCAGGCGGGCTTCCACGTCAAGATCCTCCTCGCGGACATCCACGCCGCGCTCGACAACACGCCGTGGGACCTCCTCGAGAAGCGCTACGAGTACTACAGCATCGTCATCCCCGCCATGCTCGAGGCGTTGGGGGCCGATCTCTCGCGTTTCGAGATCGTCAAGGGCAGCAGTTTCCAGACCAAGCCAGAGTACGTCTTCGACATGTGGAAGCTCTCCGGCGTCGTCACGGTGCACGACGCGCACAAGGCGGCGAGCGAGGTCGTGAAGATGGGCGACAACCCCAAGCTCGCCGGCCTCATCTACCCTATCATGCAGGCGCTCGACGAGGAGTACCTCGGCGTCGACGTGCAGTACGGCGGCGTGGACCAGCGCAAGATCTTCGTGCTGGCGAGAGAGAGCATGCCCAAGGTAGGCTACCGGGCGCGCGTCCATATCATGACGCCGCTCGTCCCAGGCCTGACGCAGGGCGGCAAGATGTCGAGCTCGGTCAAGGGGAGCAAGATCGACCTCATCGATGACGAGCAGACGGTGCTGTCGAAGCTGCGCGACGCCTACTGCCCCGAGGGCGAGGTCGAGGGCAACGGCGTGCTCGCCTTCGCCAAACACGTGCTCATGACTATCAAGCAGGACCGCGGCGAGGAGCTCGTCATCGAGCGGCCCGAGAGGTTCGGCGGCCCGGTCTCGTTCGCGCGCTACGAGGACCTCGAGGGGGCCTACGCCGCGAAGCGCATCCACCCGCTCGACCTCAAGGCGGCGGTGGCGCGCGAGGTCAACCTCCTGCTCGCCCCCATCAGGTCGCGCATGCAGGGCAAGGAGCATCTCATCGCGGCTGCCTACCCTGAAAACTGAGAGATATCTGAACATGAGGGGACGGAGTGGATGTTGGCGCCAGTTTGCCCAAGCTTTTTATATGGCGGGCGCCAGGGAAAGAGCATGGACGCACGGCTCCTCGCCATCACGCTCTTCATCTCCGCGCTCTGCGTCACCGCGGGGCTGCTGCTCTCCGAGGACGCGCTGACCGGCAATGTCGTGGCGAAGACCGGGTCCCACCCGCCCAACGAATCCTATCTCACGGCGTTCAACCGACCGGGCAACTACACTATCAACGTCACGCACGTGCCCGGCGTCGTCCGCGGCGTCACGCCGCGCCTCTCGTGGCCGAAGGATATCACGTTCGATGTTATACGCAATCCTGGCACGGTCCATATGGACCCCCGCACCTGCTACAACGACCTCGTCTACTGCTACCAGGTGATCGACCGCCAACCAGAGAACCGCACCACGTTCGGCAAGAACTACACCGGCCTCTCCTCCTACCTCCTGCCGCCGGTGCGGGTGCGCACCTTCGTCTGCATCGGCGACGACGCGGCGTGCGTGCGCAGCGCGACGAACTGCTACTGCCCCTCCGAGACGGTCGTGCCCTTCACCATGACGAACGAGCGCGGCAAGTGCAGCAGCGATGTCCACCTGTGCACGAACAGCTACAGCAGCCTCGTGGTGTGCACCGGCAACCTCAGCGACTGCCAGCGCAGGTACCTCACCTGCGGCTGCGGCACGCAGGCGTGCATCTCCGAGAAGAACACCTGCATGAACACGCGCAACGAGCTCATGCTGTGCAGCGGTTCGATCGTCGACTGCCTCAAGAAGTACGGCAGCTGCTTCTGCGGCCCGGACATGATGGGGTTCCAGCAGGGTTGCAAGACGACGGCGCACACGTGCATGAAGGGCAACACCACCGCGTTCTGCTCCGGTAGCCTCAACGCCTGCGCCCCGCAGTTCGACTGGTGCGATTGCGACTGAATCAAACGCATTCTCTTCTATCAGAGTAATGATAGTGACGCTGCCTTGGAGAAAAAACAGATTTTGTGCCGATTCATGCAGGCACAAAATCGTCAATGCCGCGAGGGACGCCGAGGATTCGCAGCGGCGAATCCTGGCGCGGGGAAACGCAGCGTTTCCTCCGCGAGCGGTACATTCTCCGCAGCGTCAGATAAAAGCAAACGTCAGAACTTGAACAGCACGTGCATCGCGCGCTCGAGACGCGAAACGCCGAAGCGCCCCTTGGGGTGCGTCACCCAGATGTACGCGAGCGCGCCGAGCACGAGACCCGCGACGAGGTCGATGACGACGTGCTGCTTGACGAAGAGCACGCTCACGACGATGCCGAGAGCGAGCGGCGCGGTCCAGAGGCCGAGCCTCCTGCTCTCGAGGAGGATGATGAGCCACGCGAAGACCGTGAGCGTGACGTGCAGGCTCGGGAAGCTGTTGAACGGCGTGTCGCGGTGGTGGAGGCCGTCCACGTACTGCGAGACCGCGTCAGGGCCGTAGATGAGGTCCGTTTTCACCTCGAGCGGCACCGCGACGAAGACGAGGAACGCGATAGTGACCACAGCGAAGAAGCCGATGGCCATACGCGTGAAGCGCCACGAGTCGCGCACGAGCACGAACGGCACGAGGTAGAAGACGTTGCCGAGAGTGTAGATGACGACCCACCATGGCGCGAACGGGATGAGACGGTCGAGCCAGATGCTGCCGTCCAACACAGCGTAGTGCGGCACGAGCGCGACGAGCGCGTAGCCGCCCATGTGGAAGATGAGGAACGCTATGCCGATGGCGAGCCGCGTCTTCCAGTCGAGCTCGACCATGGTTTCACACGAAGAGGAGCGCGACGCCGACGAGAACGAGCAGGAATCCGACGCCCTCGCCGGCCCACGCGTACTTCTCGTAGTCGTTCAGTTGCAGAAAATACTCCTTGGCCAGCCCCAGCCACCGGTCGAGCGTGTCGTTGAACTGTTGGAGCTGCTCCTGGAGAGAGACCATTCTTTTCCCTCTACTTCGGCGTGCCGCCGAGCACACCGATCGCGACCGTCCTCTCGATCCAGCACTTGGTGCACTGCCACTTCTCGTACTTGGCGTTGCCCGATGTCATCGTCCCTTTCTTGTCCATCTCTGTCCTGCATTTCGTGCACTGCATGTTGTCACCTGTCATGACTGTCGTCGTTGCGAGCAGAACCCGGAGAACTCAGTTTATAAATTATGCGTTGCCGGTCACGCGTCGCAGGACTGGATGGGCTTCGCATCCGCCAGGGAGGCGGTGCACGTGACAGGGTTGGCCTGGGTACCAATCATCCCGAGAATAATGACATCGGTCTGGTTGCTGGTGGAGGCGGGTACCTCGACCTCGAGCGGCTGCCCCGGGGCGAGCGCGGAATCCTTGATGCGCAGCACGCTCTCGATGTTGCTCTCGGTCACCATCAGCTTGACGCCGACGAGCGGGACGCTCTCCTGGTTGTTGCGCATGACCAAGGTGATCTTGTCGCCGTGCGTGCACAGCTGGGAGACCTTGATGTCGATGCGGTCGCAGTCGCCGCCCCTGCCGTCGGGGGGGTTCCAGTTCATGATCATGCCGGCGAGCGCGACGGCGAAGGCCATCAGGAGCACCGTCGCTATGAGCGGCGACATGCCTCTGCGGCCCAGAGAACTGATAGTGCACCCACCTCGTTGCATGCGCTGAACCAACCCTTCGAGGTTTATAAATATTGCTCTGGAAGAGCCAACAGGCAGAGAACAAAAGAGAGAACGATTACTCAATACGGCCGCATGCGATAGCCGCCGAAGCCGCTGCCATAGCCACCGCCATAGCCGCCACCGTAGCCGCCGTAGCCACCGTCATAACCACCACCGAAGCCCCCGGCACCGTAACCGCCGCCGGTGACGAACCGAGAGGTAGTGCCGTAGCGGAGGTCCCACGGCGTGTAGAAGTAGCCGTAGGTGCGGTAGCCATAGGGGGCGTAGCCGTTCCAGTTCGGGAAGTAGCCATACGCGCCGTAGACCATGCGCTCGCCCCACGGTCCGCTGTAGTAGCTGGACTCCATGCCGTACTGGTTGCCGGGATAGTATGTCGGGAAGCCAGAGGCGTGAGCGCCCTGCACCAGCGCGAAGAGCGTTGCGATAGCGAAGACCGCGATGAGGATGTTCTTGGTTGCCATAGAGGGGGGAGCACGGCCAAATTTAAATAACTTCCCCAGCATTTACCTCTGATTAGAAGTACCAACCGGCCGCCTTAGTCACTTCGTTCCTAAGCCGCATCGTATGACTCGCGGCTTGGTCGGGGAGAAGGTTCGTGCAGAGCAAACCAATCAATCCTCGGTAAAAGATTGCGAGCGGAAGTAACACTCTGACCGCGGCCAGAGAAGAGGACTGACATATTTACGAACGCCCACCGAAGAAGCGCTTCTCCAGCGTACTGCAGATGTCGTCAAGGGTCCTCTTCTTATCGCTCTGTACAGTGATAGACACAGGAGCGCCATCGCGCCAGGAGCCGCTCTCATCGATGCGTACGACCGCATCCTTGAATGTGTAGACCGCGCAAGCGTCGAGGTTAGGGTACATCTCAGAGAACACTCTCTTCACGCCCTTTGCGGACATTATCCAACGATCGAATGTGCCGCGGTTCACGACTCCATCGTGTGTTTGGTACGTCTGTTCAGGCATACGCTTCGGGAGCGCGCCCGCGCTTTTATGCGTTTCGTTCATCCTGAGAATTCACTTCTTCGCCCGCCAGAACGCGAGCATCTCCTCCTCGACAGGATGGAGCTTGCCCGGGATGATGATGCAGTGCGGCGGCGCGCCGAAATCAATCTTCATCACCTCGGACAACGGTCCCGGCACGATGCGCGCGTCCGGATATCCGATGCGCGCGACGCCCACCACGAGCATGTCCTCCTGGATGATGCCGTGATGCTCGCGCGCCTCGGCCGTGAGCAACTGCCTCAGCCCCTCCTGCACGCTCATGAAGCGCGGCTCCTCCGCCTTGATGTCGAGCAGGCAGAGCGTGTGCAGGCCGCGCTCCAGGTTCTTGGAGATGCCCTCAAGATAGCTCGTGGGCTCGAAGCCAGGGCCCCAGTAGGGGATCGAGACCGTGCGGCCGTACTTGTACAGCTCAAGCCCCACGACCCCGACGGCGTTGAGGACGCTCGCGTTGTGCACGACCGTCACCGGCACGTGCAGTTGCGTGGCGCGCAGGAAGAGGTCGGCGTGCGTCGTCGCGCCGAATACGTCGCCGATGACGAGGATGACTATCTCCTCGGCGCGCGCCCGCTCGAGCAGCGGGTTGATGCGCTGCTCGATGTCCTCGCGTGAGAGCTTCGTGATGGGCCGGCCGAGCTGCGCCTCGAGCTCCTCGTGCGAGCAGCGCAAAAGCGACGTGTACCCCTCGATGTAGACCGCGGCCGCGTGCCGCACGAGGCCGAGACCGCGCAGCGTGATGTCATTGCCGTCGCAGAGACCGAGGCTGACGAGTGAGAGCATGGCGAGGGGAAGAGACGACGATGGTTAAAAAAGATTCGTTTCGTGGAGTCACGGAGAAATCATCAGCGTTGCCCTGAAGGGAATCGACCTCCAGCAACGAAGAACGTTATGAGAAAATGCGCATCGCGTCGATTCCCGGACCGCCGCACCTGCGAGACAGCGGTCGAAGCAGGCATCTGCGGCGGTCGGCAACGATGATTTCTCCGCGTCGCCGAGAGTTCATCCGCCGGACGAGGCCGATCTCGCAGTAATCTCTTTCCCGAGCTTGACGCCGCCCGGCGGCAGGACCGCGATGATATCATCGACCTCTGCGTCGAGCGATTTCGCGAGGCGCTTCGCCACATCGGAGCTCTTCTCGTTCCCCTGCAGGACCATATGGCCGCGGCCGCAGTGATACAGGACCGCGGATTGCGGCGCGGCCATCACGCGGCCATCGGGCAGCCTCCCGACGCAGATCTCGAGGCGGGAATTATAGTAGGAGACCTTGCCGCGCACCACGAACGCGCCCTTGGGCAGGAACTCGCCGGAATTCGGCTCCTTCGAGAGCTGCTCGGGCGCGACAGAGAAGACCTCGACCATCGCGAGGCCGAGCTTCCACGCTCGGCAATAGACCGCGCAGAACTGCGCTGCCTCCTCTTTCGTCGATGCAGGGACCTCCTTGCCATCGCTCTTCACCACGATGAACGGCGACCCGGCCATATCGGTGTGGAAGACGACATCGCCCGGCTGCGCGTGCCTCTTGACCACGACCTCATTCGTCGAGGCGTCCCGCCCGCCGATGCAGAGGAACTCGTCGGAGGAGAGGAACCAGCGCAATCGCTCGTACCATTCGCGCTTCCGCACGGGGCGTTTCATCGCGGCGGCAGCGGATACTGCCGCGTCGGCCGCCTCGCGCGCCTGCGCCTCTTCGTCGAGCGACGAGAGCTTGCTCTGTGCGAGGAGCACCGCCTTGCGCGCGCCCTCGAGCTTGCGCTTCGCCTTCTTGGCGCGCTCGAAGTAGTCGGCGGCGTTCTGCTCTACGGTCTTGCGGGTGTCGAGGACGATGCGCATACTGCAAGCAACCGAAAAATGGTATATAATGATTTAGGTGCTCCTCATCGGGTCTGGTGTACATAAGGAGGAACCGCAACATTGAAATAGTAGTTATGAATTATTATTCATAACTCTTCCGGAGAAAGGAGGAGTTGGAGAAAGAATATGCCAAACAAGGACGGAACAGGACCTGACGGCAAGGGATGCCGACGAGGGCAACAGCGAAGAGGCGGATGCTGCCGCGGGCGCGGACAGGAGAAGAGCGGCGCGTAGCATGCCCCGACCACAACGATGCCGTCGCATCACGACAGATGCCGCGGCCACATACTACAAACCGGTAGGCATACCTCTACGGGAGCTCGAAGAGATACACCTAGAATCTGATGAGATAGAGGCGCTCAAGCTCTGCGACCTCGACGAGCTGGACCAAGCAGCAGCGGCGCAGCGCATGAACATCTCACAGCCCACAGTCAATAGAATACTACAATCAGCAAGAAAGAAGATTGCGGACGCGCTCATCAACGGCAAAGCGATACGCATAGACGAAAATCAGGAAAAAATACAGGATTCAGGAGCAATTCTTTTAAAGAGACCGCGCCCACGGTAACGCGATGGCAAGCATCCTCATCACGTTCCCTGACGAGAGCACGCAGAAGTACGAGGCGGGCATCACGCCGCTCCAGATCGCGCAGCAGATCTCGGAAGGGCTCGCGCGCCAGTGCATCGCCGCGATGGTGAATGACAGGCTCATCGACCTCTCCACGCCCATCGTGGAGAACGCGCGCCTCAAGCTGCTCACGCCGCGCGAGGCGGCGGGCGTCGACGTGCTGCGCCACTCCAGCGCGCACCTCCTGGCCCACGCCATCAAGCGCCTCTACCCGGCGGCGCTCCCCACCATCGGCCCGGCCATCGAGAACGGGTTCTACTACGACTTCGACAACCTCGACATCACCGACGACGACCTGCCGAAGATCGAGGAGGAGATGCGCAGGATAGCGAAGGAGAAGCTCGCGGTGCAGCGCACCGACCACGCGAGCCCCGACGAGGCGAAGCGGCTCTACCGCGACAACCCGTACAAGCTCGAGGTCATATCGCTCAACGAGGAGGGCGGCGGCGTCTCGAGTTATACGCAAGGTGAGTTCACCGACCTGTGCCGCGGGCCGCACGTCCCCAACACCGGGTTCCTCGAGGCATTCAAGCTCACGAAGATCACGAAGGCGTACTGGCGCGGCAAGGCCGAGAACAAGCAGCTCACGCGCATCTATGGCCTGTGCTTCGCGAAGAGAGCGGACCTCGAGACGCATCTCAAGATGCTCGAGGAGGCGGAGAAACGCGACCACCGCAAGCTGGGGCGCGAGCTCGACCTACTGATGTTCCACGAGTACAGCCCGGGCGCGCCGTTCTTCCTCCCGAAAGGCACCACCATCTACAACGCGCTCATCGACTTCATCCGCGAGGAGTACCGCAAGCGCGGTTACCAGGAGGTCGTCACGCCGCTCCTCTACGACAAGGCGCTCTGGGAGACCAGCGGCCACTGGGAGCACTACCGCGAGAACATGTTCATCCTCGACGTCGAGGGCAGGCAGTGCAGCCTCAAGCCGATGAACTGCCCGTCGCACTGCCTCATCTACAGCAACTCGACGCGCAGCTACCGCGACCTGCCGTTGCGCATCGCGGACTTCGCGCCGCTGCACCGCAACGAGCTGTCCGGCACGCTCTCCGGGCTCACGCGCGTGCGCAAGTTCATCCAGGACGACGCGCACATCTTCTGCGCGCCCGAGCAGCTCGAGGACGAGCTGCGCGACTGCATCGATTTCGTCAAGCACGTCTACCACGACGTGTTCAGGATGGAGTTCAACATCGAGCTCTCGACGCGCCCGGAGAAGTTCCTCGGCGAGGTCGAGTTCTGGGACAAGGCCGAGAGAGCGCTCGCCGCGGTCCTCGACGCGCTCGAGATCCCATACAAGGTCAATCCCGGCGAGGGCGCGTTCTACGGCCCGAAAATCGACATCCACCTCAAGGACGCGCTCGGCAGGCCATTCCAGTGCGCGACCATCCAGGTCGACTTCCAATTGCCGATGCGGTTCGGGCTCGCCTACGAGGGCGCGGACAACACCAAGCACACGCCGGTGATGATCCACCGCGCCATCCTCGGCTCGATAGAGCGCTTCTTCGGCATGATCGTCGAGCACTTCGCGGGCAAGTTCCCGCTGTGGCTCTCGCCCGAGCAGGTGCGCGTGCTCCCCATCGCGGACCGGCACAACGAGTACGCCGCGGCGGCGGTGAAGGCGCTGCGCGACGCCGGCCTGCGCGCGACGCTTGACGACCGTGCGCTCACCACGAACAAGAAGGTGCGCGAGGCGGAGCTCGAGCGCATCAACTACATCCTCGTGGTCGGCGACCGCGAGATCGAGGCGCGCACCGTGAACGTGCGCACGCGCGACAACTCCATCCTCGGCGAGAAGCAGCTCGACGCGTTCATCGCGTCGCTCATCGCCGAAGCGAAGGAACGACGATAGGTTTTTTAATCGTCGCGCGCTCCCCTCAGCATGGCGATCAAGATCCAGACCGAGGACAGCGACAAGTACCCGACAGCATTCTTAGACATGGCACATCCTGACACCGCTGGGCGCATCGTCCGGCCGCGCCGCATAGTGCGCGAACTGACAACGGCCGTCTTTGAGTACATGGCACGCAATAACATCAAGATATGTGATTGGGTGACGCGTTCTTGCGATAACCCGCTCGAGGACAATCTCGAGGCATTCCTCCTCCAGAGAGATCTCATCCGGAACATCGACGGCGTGTATGTCGCGGGTTGCCACGGCATCATCGGCAAGAACGACGGCTTCCAGGTGGGCATCGGCCCGTTCAATGGAAAGAATATCTGGCACGACAAGACGTGGTTCATCTGGAACGCGAACGGCTACGACCGGAACACGAAGAACTCAGGATATCTGCAACTGGGTACGAACAGGCCATATTTCTTCAGGGAATGAATTGAAGAAAAACACGTTGAATCGTTAAGCGCAACGACGAAGAACGCCTATGCGTTGCCCTTCTGCATCTCCTTGTACTTCCTGCGGTAGCTCGCGTACTTGTCGTCGGGAGAATATTTAGGCGGATTCACCTGGACACGCGTGCCGCCGCAGGGACACTGCGCCTCGAGCGCGTAGCTCGCGCACTTCGGGCACTTGAGGATGCGGACGCCGGACATGCACTCACCGTTATACGAAATAAAAACCCCGGGGATGAAAATCATGATTTCGGACACGATACCTACGCCTTGGTCTCGACGCGCTCGAACTTGACCTCGCTCGCGGGCACCTTGCGGAACACGGCCTCCGCCGCCTCCACGGCCGCCTTGAGCCGCTTCTCCGCGTCCTTGAACTCCTCGGCGGTCACGCTGATCTTGTACGTACCGGCGCCGAGGTAGTGGATGTCGGACGGGGCGGCCGCCTCGCGCGCCTTGAGGAGCGCGCTCTTGACGAGCTCGACGCCGCCGGTCGCGAACGTCGATATGGTGAAGACGCCTTCGACGTTCACCTGCTTCGGCTTGATGCGCTCGCGAACCGTCTCCTCGACCTTCTTCGCGAGCGGCGCGGGGAGCTTCGTGGTGGAGAGCGAGAAGTTCCCCTCGACGATGTCCTCGAACGCGAGGTAGAGGTACTCGTAGTGCTCGAGGATCGGCGGCGCCACCTCTGCGTAGAACGCCGCGGGGTCCTTCTTGGACTCCTTCGCGATGTGGTCGAGGATGTTCTCGGCGCGCTGCTCCTGCTTGAGCGCGTTGTTCTTGTCGCGGCGCTGCCCTTCGGTGACGCGGCGCAACGAGAGGTCGATGTGGCCGCGCTCCTTGTCCACGCGCAGCACCTTGCAGACGACCTTGCGCCCCTCGGCCACGTACTCGCGGATGTTCTTGATGCGGCCGGCGGTGACCTCGCTGATGTGGATCATGCCGCCCTTGTTCTCGTACTCGTCGAGCGAGCAGAAGACGCTGTTGTACTGGACGCTCGTCACGGTGCACAGCACGATGTCGTCCTCTGCCGGGAAGTCCTGCTTTCTGTGGAACATGCGCTCCAAGAACCGCGGACGATTTAAAAAAGCATCGTCCGGACCGAGGGAATATCCTTAGAATATCCTTATAAAGAGAGATGCGCTCCGTGCCACGACAGGGCATTCTCTACGAGGAGAGGGCGCACAGGAGGATCACGATGGCACAGGCGAGGAAAACGAAGGAGGCGGCAAAGCCCGCTCCACCCCCAATGGCGAGCGAGCAAGCGCACGACCACGGGCATCACGATCACGACCATCACGAGCATGACCACCGCCATGAGCACTCTCACGAGCACGTGCCGACCACCACAGTCAAGGCGCGCAAGCCGAACACGAACGGCATCGTGGAGGACGGGAACGTCGTGGTCGTCCACTACACCGGCACGCTCGACTCCGGCGAGCAGTTCGACACGAGCCAGGGGCGCGACCCCATCGAGTTCGCGGTGGGGAGCAGGAACGTCATCCCCGGCTTCGAGACCGCCATCATCGGCATGAAGAGGGGCGAGAGGAAGACCATCATCATCGAGGCCAAAGAGGCCTACGGCGACCCGCACCCTGAGCTGCTCCAGGAGGTCCCGCGCGAAGTGTTAGGCGACATCACGCCCGAGCCGGGCATGCTCCTCGCGCTCCACCATCCGATGGCGCCGCAGCCCATCCCGGTCAAGGTCATCGCGGTGGCGGACAAGGCGGTCACCATCGACATGAACCACCCCCTCGCGGGCCAGCGCCTGCACTTCGAGCTCGAGGTCGTCGACATCAAGTGACTGGGCCCGAGAACCTCTCCTCTATTCTCTCCTCTTTCTCCCATTCCTCTTCTCCATCTCCCTACGCCCCCTCCGCATAACTTCTTCGCAGTGTTGCATCACGTTTATAAACAACCGTCGATTACCTACAGGAGATGGAAGACGAGAAGTTCACGATTCTCAACGACAGCGACCTCGATGTCAAGGGCGTCATCACGCGGCCGAAGCGCACCGGGAAGTTCCCGGCGGTCGTGCTGGCCGGCGGCCTGCTCGAGACCGCCGACTCGCCGTACATCAAGGAGCTCGCCCGGCTCTTCCTCGACGAGGGGTTCGTCGTGGTCAGGTTCGACTTCAGCAACAGTTTCGGCAAGAGCGGCGGGCGGCCGGAGAACATCACCATCAGCCAGCGCGCCCGCGACCTCGAGATGGCCACGCAGTACGCCAAGCGCCGCGGCTACGTCAACGAGGGCAGGGTGGGCATCGTCGCGTACGGCTTCGGCGCGATGGCAGCGCTCGTGCTCGAGGGGTTCCAGACGCTGTGCAAGGCGATCGTGCTCATCAACACGCCGGAGCAGATCGACGACACCGCGTGGACGCGCTTCGACGAGCGCGAGATGGGGCGCGTGCGCCTCAAGCGCTACTTCCACATCCAGAAGGACGGGCAACCGGTCCGCATCAACTTCACGCTCTTCGAGGACGGCTACCGCCTCGACATCTTCCGCTGCGCGCGAAACCTGCGCACGCCCGTGCTCTACCTCGCGGGCGCGAAGAACGAGATCATCCCCGCAAACCAGACCGAGCGCCTCTACGAGCGGACCACGTGCAAGAAGGAGCTCGAGATACTGCCCGACATGAGCCAGGAGCTCGGCAAGCGCCAGGCCGCGGTCATCTTCGAGCGGTCATACGCGTTCTTCAAGCGGCAGAAGCTCGTGTGAGACGCAATAATCTTTCTATATTACTCGTTCAGTCAGTAGGTCACCGGCCTGAAGCGAGTCGCTGCAAACGAGAAGACGCAGACGAAGCGCGCAGAAGGAGGCGACGAGCGGGCGAGGAATCTCCATCAGGAGATGACGAGCCGCCGGTGACCGAACAGCCGGTGCAGTCATCGCGCTCAAAGTTCGTCCAGCACGTCCTTGATGCCCTTCGCGGTGAGTTCCCAGTTGAACTTCTGCACCACGGTCTTGCGCGCCGCGGTGCCAAGCGTTGAGCGCAACACAGGGTCGTCGTGCAGGCGCGCGATCTTCGCGAAGAGGTCGTAGGGGTGCTTGTTGTTGAAGAAGAGCCCGTTCTCCTCGTCGACGATGTAGTGCTGGATGAAGCCCACCTTACTGCTCAGCACCGGCAGGCCGCACGACATCGCCTCGAGCACCGTCAGGCTCGTCGTCTCGGTGAAGCTCGGTTGCACGTAGACGTCCATCGCGTGCAGCCACGGCACGACGTGGTTCGTGCTGCCGGTGACGATGACGTCGTTGAACTTCAGGAGCTTGCTCTTCAGCGCCGGGATGCCGTCCCCCACGATGAGGAGGCGCTTGCTCTTCGCGCGGAGGCGGCGGAACGCGCGCAGGAGCGTGAGCAGGTTCTTCTCGTGGCCGATGCGGCCGTGGTACCCGACGATGAAGGCGTCGGTGGGGAGCTGGAGCTGCTCGCGCGCCGCCTCGCGGTCACCGGGGGCGAACTTCGCGGTGTCGACGCCGAGGTGGACGACGCGCTTCGGCGTCGTGATCCTCTGCCACGAGAAGAGCTCGGCGATGTTCTCCGACGGGACGATGAGCGCCGAGCAGCGGTTGTAGAAGAAGCGCGCTGCGAGCTTGGTGAATGGGATGATCGGGCCGCGCAGCGCGGCCGTGGGGGCGAGCGCTTTCGGCACGAGCTCCCACTCCACGCTGTGGATGTAGTTCACGATCGGCCGGCGGTGGCGCTTTGCGGCGAGTATCGCGCACATCCCTATCGGGCCGAGCGCCTGGTTGAAGACGATGTCCGAGCGCTGCACCAGGCGCGCGATGCGCTTGTAGGCGAAACGCGCCGGGGTGTAGTCGCCGTACGGGCGCCGGGCGAGCGGTATCTGGACGATTTCGACGCCGTCGATCACGATCTCGCCGTACATCGGCGCGACCACAGTGATGTCATAGTCCGCCTTGAGGCGCGGGATGATCTCCGAGAGGAAACGGCTGATGCCGTCCCAGCGCGGGAGGAAGTTGTCGGTCGTGATGAGCAATCGGCGCCGGCCGTTCTCCGCCCTCTTCTGCTTCGGCACGTCCTTCCACTCGACGTTCTCCATCTCGTACCGGTCGATCGTCACCCGCGCCATCATCGCACCTTGTAAAAGACCTCGGCGTACCGCGTCCCGAGCCGCAGGCCGCTGAGTATCGCCTTGACATAGACAGACCATAGGAGCGTGAAGAGCGCGACCCTCTGCGACTTGAACGCGGAGAGGGCGTCGAGCTTGCGCACGAAGGTGGAGGAGATGTCGACCACAAGGCGCGGGTTGCGCCGCTTGCGGAGGTTGAAGAGGTTCCAGATGTCGAACGTGTAGACCTCGCACGGCGAGCCGAGGCCGCTGTGCAGCCCGAGCACGATATTGTGCACCGCACGGTGGTCCGGCAGCGGGTCGTCGGAGGAGTGCGTCAGGATGGTGTCGGGGCGGAACTGCTGTATCTGGCGCACGAGCTTCGCATGCATGCCCCGCTCCTCGAACTCCTCGAAGAAATGCCCTTCGCGCAGCCCAAGGAACTGGACGCCCTTCCCTCCGAGCACGACATCGGCGCGCTTGCTCTCCAGCACGCGCGTCTTCCGGACCTCGACAGGGTCCAGGTGAGGATGGCTGAGCTCCCCGAAGCTCGAGATGACGGTCCGCACCTCGGCCCCTTCGCGCGCGAGCTTCGCGATCGCTCCGCCGGCGCCGATCACCTGGTCATCGGAGTGCGCGCAGAAGACGAGCACCTTCTTCGGTCTGTCCATGCTCGGGGCTTCCCACTCGCCATATAAAAAGGTTTGGAGGGGAACAGCAGAGAGAAACATTCTCAGAGATATTGACATGGCCGCCAGCCGGAAGGGCCGAACTGCAAAAGGTAAGGCACGAACGAAGAACAACAAGGAGGTGAGGGCCGGACGAGGAGTCGAGATAATATCGAGACGACGAGTCGCTGGCGGCCATGAGAGCCGCGCACACACCCCGCAACTCTTATAAACAATCCGCCGCTCTGGAAGCGCCATGGTGCTCGACAAGCTCGGCGACTCGCTCAAGGCCACGCTGCGCAAGATCACGGGCGCGACCTTCGTGGATGAGAGGCTTATCGGCGAGCTCGTCAAGGACATCCAGCGCGCGCTCCTGCAGGCGGACGTGAACGTCCAGCTCGTCTTCTCGCTCACGAAGAGCATCAAGGAGCGCGCGCTCGGGGAGAGGCCGCCGAAGGGTTTGGGCATGCGCGAGCATGTCATCAACATCGTCTACGACGAGCTCGTGAAATTCTTGGGCGGTGCTCAGGAATCAGAGATTCCGGGCACGTCGGGAACAGCAGTTCCCCGCCGCGACAAGACCACGGTCGAGCTCACGCACAAGCCGTTCAAGCTGATGCTCGTCGGCCTCTTCGGCAACGGCAAGACCACCACGTGCGGCAAGCTCGCGAAGCACTACAAGAAGCGCGGCGTCAAGGTCGCGATGCTCTCCACGGACACGTGGAGGCCCGCCGCGCTCGACCAGCTGCAGCAGCTGGGCAAGCAGATCGACGTGCCGGTGTTCGGCGACAAGGCCCTGAAGGACCCGACGAGGATCTACCGCGAGTTCGAGAAGGAGCTTGCCCAGTACGACCTCATCATCATCGACACCGCGGGCCGCGACGCGCTCTCGGACGACCTCATCAGCGAACTCGACGCTATCAACAAGACGGTGAAACCGGACGAGACGCTCCTCGTCATGAACGCGGACATCGGCCAGGCCGCGCAGAAGCAGGCGCAGGCGTTCCACGACACCTGCTCCGTGACCGGTGTCGTGATAACGAAGCTGGACGGCACCGCGAAGGGCGGCGGCGCGCTCACCGCGTGCAGCGTGACAGGGGCGCCGGTCAAGTTCATCGGCGTCGGCGAGAAGGTCGACGATTTCGAGGAGTTCAAGCCGAAGGGTTTCGTCGGGCGCCTGCTCGGCATGGGCGACATCGAGTCGCTGCTCGAGAAGGCACAGGAGGCCTTCGACCAGGAGGATGTCGAGGCGGTCGGTAAGCGCATGCTCTCCGGCGAGTTCAACCTCGTCGACCTCTACGAACAGATGCAGGCGATGCGCAAGATGGGGCCGCTCTCGAAAGTGCTCGGCATGCTCCCGGGCATGGGCAACGCGAACATCCCGAAAGAGATGATCGAGGTGCAGGATGAGCGCCTGAAGAAGTGGAAGCACGTCATGGACAGCATGACGCGCGCCGAGCTCGAGAGCCCTGAGGAGACGCTCAACCCCGGGCGCGTCGCACGCATCGCGCAGGGCTCGGGCCAGCCGGAGTCGGAGGTGCGCGCGCTCGTCAAGCAGTACAAGCAGTCGAAGAAGATGGTCCGCATGATCAAGGGCGTCGGCTCTGAGAAGGACATGCAGCGGGCGGTGCAGAAGATGCAGGCGAAGATGGGCAAGAAAGTGCGGTTACGATAAGCACAATTTCTTTATTGTACTTTCGTCGCATTCAGGCGTCAATAGCAACGTCGCCTTGGCGTACGTCCAGAAATCGGTCCGATTGGTGCAGGACCGATTTCGTAAAACCACGGAATGGATGTGAGTTAAATGCGCCGCGACAGAAAAAAGGTATCATCTCGGCCGCGGCAAAGAAAAGATGAATAGCAGAGAGAATCAGCCCAGAGAACGGTGGTAGATGTCCTTCAGCCGCCTGAAGCGGCGAGAGGCCTCTCCCATCGCGCTCATGCGTGCCTCTTGGCTTACATCATCGCGGCTCTGGTAGGCGAGGAGAAGATCGTCGAATGATGTCTCCGACATACCGACTCTCTTCTCTTTCGACGACGGCGCGAGCTCCTGCAGCAGTTTCGGGGCGCTGAGGATCTCGAGCGGCAGGAGCGGCGTGTACTTCTCGATATCCGCTCCGCGTTGGCGTTGGATGATGGTGTATGGCCGGAACGAGGCGAACGGGAACTCGAGCACGGTGTTCGGATAGAATGTCGTCAGCTTCAGGACGGTCCGGTTCACCCAGCGCGCGAGTTGGGTCGGGGGAGCGTACGGAATCGCGAATCGGAACGCGCGCATGATCGGGACATAATCATTGATATCAAGCGGCGGTTTTCTCGAACACATCTCCGCGATGGCATCGTGCGTCTCTTGCTGCTGTTGTGTAAGCATTCCGTTGACGTTCTTCAGATGGCGCAACGGACCGAGAGTATGATTGTCCTTCAGCGTCTCGAGCGCCATCTCCATCTGCAGGCGATGGAATTGCTCAAGATAATACTTTTTCATGAATGCGCTGTTGGTACTGACTGCCATTATTGCCCCTGGGAGTGATGATTCGCGTGGAGAATGAAAGGCAACACGAGGGGGAAAGGGTGGTGGTGAGGTGGTAGAAGAAGAATAGAATTCTTCTTGCAAATTCCCCCCTCAGTGTTGTTACTATCATAGAGGAGTCCTAATATATAAATGTTTCCATTCAGGACTACTGCTAAGTGGAAACTTTCCAATAGCACATATGTTTTTAAATTGCGAATTGTTCTCTGAAAACACGCGCGTCAACATAGAACGGTGTTGAGTTATGCGGGAGTACCAAAGCGGTCAAATGGGCAAGGTTCAGGGCCTTGTTGCCTCGTGCATTCGCAGGTTCGAATCCTGTCTCCCGCACCATATTTCTCGTAAAACCTCTGTTCATCCTGGGGCGGGAGCAGGATAGGAACGAAGTGACTGAATCCTGTCTCCCGCACCATATCTTCCCGTAAAACCTCTGTTCATCCTGGGGCGGGAGCAGGATAGGAACGAAGTGACTAATCCTGTCTCCCGCAGTTCTGATTACGAAGAATCAGCACAATAATTAATTCACCACTTCTAAGAAATTAAAAAGGAATCGTTTATAAATCGTCCTTCGTTCCCTCTCTCTATGCTATACCGAGAAGAAGGAGACCTCTTCGCCACCACCCACCAGGCCTATGCCCACGGCGTGAACGCGAAAGGAGTGATGGATGCCGGCATCGCGCAGGGATTCAAGCGACGCTATCCCGAGATGTTCGCTGAATACGCAAAACGCTGCGAGCAAGGAACATTGAAGCCCGGCGATGTCTACTTCTACTATCCCTCTCCGGCTCGTCCTGCGATCTTCAACCTTGTCACGCAGAGCGGGCTGAGCAACGCCCGTCCTGAGGCGCTCTACGCCAGCATCGGCCGCATGCACCGGCTCGCGCAGGAGTATGACATCAAGGATATCGCGATGCCACTCATCGGCTGCGGCCAGGGCGGGCTCTTCAAAGAGGACCTGCTCGTAGCGCTCGACATCTTCACCTATGACCCGCACCGTCATGTGACGGTCTACAGTCCGAAGAGGATACCGCAGAAGGTCGTGCTCAAGGCGCAACGCAAAGATATCATACCGCCGCCTCCCTCTCCAGATTGAGCAATTCGAGTTCTACTCCGATGTTGTCGAGCGCTTGATTCGCCTGATGGCGGCGCATCTCCACAGAAACGTCTACTTCCAATACTCCTCTCTCCCGCGCACGACGACCTTGAACCCACGCTGCGGTCTCGGCGCGGTGAACGGGATCTCTCTCGCTTCGATCGCGTACTTCACCGGATACCCCGGCTGCGCACGGACCCAGACCTTGTGCAGCGGAACACTCACCTTGACGATGATGCACGCCTCTGCGCTCTGCGCGCCGAGCGTCATCCGTATCTCATCCTCGTTCTTGTAACTCAAGAATCCCGGCTCGGCGAGATAGCAGTAGGGGTCATTGCTCGCTGAGAACGCGTTCCACCGCGCAGCGGTGAGAAGCCGGGCACCGGACATCCTCTTGATATCCTCTTCGCTCGAGTAATGCTCGCCGGTGATCTGGATGCTGCAGCCGAACACCCCGGACTGTATCGCGAGACCTTGGACCGGCCGTCCGGCGACGAGGAGACCGCTATTCTTGAACTCGAGTCGTACCTTGTTCATGACCACCGCGTGCTCCGGCGCCGCGAGAATCTCCTGCAGCCGGACATACTCCTTATGCCCGCCGCCGGGCGTGTAGGCGAGATAGTGTGACTCATGCTCGATGAGACCCGCGATATGCACAAGCACAGAACTGAGCGCGTGCACCCTCGAAGGGTCTGCCGCGTGCGCGAGCATCGTATCGAGCGCCTGCTTGAGCGTTTGGAGATTGCGGAGCACCTCCTCCTTGTCGCTTGTTGTGAGAAAACCGTAATAATAGGTCTCTTGTATGAGGCGCGCGACGTCACCGTCAGCATGCTCTATCTCCTTACCCAAGGCGGCGATATCAGTGATACCGAGCAACACCTGTTTGTGCAGTTGCGTGTTCTCCTGCCGGAATTCGTCCGCGTACCGCTTCAGGTTCTCAGCGTACTCTCTGGGAAAAAGCATCTTTCTCATCCAAGAAGAACTGTTTATCTAGTTTTTGCTGGAGAGACAGCGAGAGCAAGAATACAGAACGTCCGTGGTGCTACCATCTTAAAAAAAAAATCTCGGCACCGCGAGGATCAGTCGCCCAACCTCTTCTCGAGGTCCGAGACCTGGATGTTCGTCAACGTCAATCCAAGCGCTGCGTTCGCAAGCGAGGGATATGTAGGGTCACTATCACCAGTGGTCCGCGCATAAGCATAGAACGCAGCAGCCACGGAAAGCGAGAGGACATTCGCCCCAACTCTGCCGAACCTCTTCGTGACATAATTGACGCCCTTCGCGTACACTGACGTCACAGCAAGGAAGAACGGGAGATTGTATACCCCTGCTTTAACTCCCTCCCCAAGGTTGCGTGTTTGCAGTGCCGTGACGATACTTGCAACGCCGCCGAACGCCCCTGCATACAAAAGCGGATATTTCACCGTATCAGCGATGCTCTTCATCCGTTCTCTGAAATCCATATGAACACCTCTTTGTAACCACTAATAAAGAGATACAAAAACTTAAAGTATAGGTCCCCACCAAGGGGGACTCATGCAACTTCCCGTCCTCAAAGACATAGGGCTGACAGACTCGGAAAGCAAAGTCTACTTCGCGCTCCTCGAGCTCGGCGACGCCACAAGAGGAAATATCGTCACGAGGTCCGGCATCGCCGGATCGAAGGTCTATGATATCCTCGAGAAGCTTCAGGAGAAAGGCCTTGTCGCCATCTATTCGCAGAACAAAATCAAGCACTTCAAACCGACGCACCCTACGCAGATCATCACGTATCTCGAAGAGAAAAAACAGCGCATCTCTGACGTCGAAACGCAAGTCAAAAGCGTCCTTCCTATGCTCTTAAGTATGTACGATTCGTCGAAAGAGGAGCAAGAGGTGGAACTGCTCACAGGGCTCAAAGGACTAGAGATCATTTTCCGGGAACAGGTACTCATCATGGGACGGGGAGAGACCTGTTATGTGATTGGAGGAACAAGAGGAACAGATGAGACAGACGTCATGGCGTTCTTCCAGAAAATCCACGTCATGCGCGCAGAAAAGGGAATAAAGACGAGAATGCTCTACAACCTTCGGCAGAAAGAGATGGCCTCGAAGGTCTTCAGCGGCTATGAATACACAACTGTGAAATACATCCCACACACATCGCCTGTAGCCATCAACGTCTACAAGAACAGGACAGTTATCATCATCTTCGGCAAGCGCATCACCACCGTCCACATCAAATCGGAAGACGTGGCCAAGAGTTTCAGGGAATATTTCGAATTGCTCTGGGAAAGCGCATAATGGAGCTCATGCATACTCTCAGAAAAGAGCGTCTTTGTGAATGATAACAATCCTAAAAGAGTTCTTGAACAAGGCGAAGCCGATGCTCCTAGCCGACGCTCCCCTCGAGCCGCAGCTCCAAGAGGCGCCGCGCCTCGACGCTGTACTCGAGCGGCAACCGTTTCACGACGTCCTCGACAAAGCCGTTGACGATCATGCCCACGGCCGCCTCCTCATCGAGGCCGCGCGAGCGCAGGTAGAACAGCTGCTCGAGGCCGATCTTCGAGGTCGTCGCCTCGTGTTCGATGGTCGCGGAGGTGTTGTCTATCTCCAGCACCGGTACGGTGTTGGCGGTCGCGTTGCGGCCGATGAGGAGCGAGTCGCAGCGCGAGTAGTTGCGCGCCCGCTCGGCGCGCTTGGCCACCTTGACCATGCCGCGGTAGGTGGCGCGGCCGTCGCCGATGGAGATGGACTTGCTCAGGATGGTGCTCTTCGTGTTCTTGCCGATGTGTATCATCTTGGTGCCGGTGTCCGCCTGCTGCCGGTTCTTCACGACGGCGACAGAGTAGAACTCGCCGACGCTGCTGTCCCCGAGGAGGATGCAGCTCGGGTACTTCCACGTGATGGCCGAGCCGACCTCGACCTGGGTCCAGGAGATCTTCGACCGGTCGCCTGCGCACTTGCCGCGCTTGGTCACGAAATTGTAGATGCCGCCCTTGCCGTCCTTGTCTCCAGGGTACCAGTTCTGGACCGTGACATAGTTGATCTCGGCCTCCTTGTGCGCGACGAGCTCGACCACCGCGGCGTGCAGCTGGTTCTCGTCGCGCATCGGCGCGGTGCAGCCCTCGACGTAGTCCACGTACGCGCCCTCGTCAGCGATGAGCAACGTGCGCTCGAACTGCCCGGTGTTCTTGGCGTTGATGCGGAAGTAGGTGGTGAGCGGGATGGGGCAGCGCACGCCCTTCGGGATGTAGGCGAAGCTGCCGTCGCTGTAGACCGCGCTGTTGAGCGCGGCGAAGAAGTTATCGCCTGGCGGCACGACGGTGCCGAGGTACTTCCTGACCAGTTCCGGATGGTTCTTTACCGCCTCGGACATCGAGCAGAAGATGATGCCGAGCCGCTCCAGATCCTTCTGGTAGGTGGTGGCGACACTCACGCTGTCCATCACCGCGTCCACAGCGATGCCCGCGAGCATCTTCTGCTCCGAGAGCGGTATGCCGAGGCGCTCGTAGGTGCGTAGGATCTCCGGGTCAACATCCTCAAGCGTCTTCGTCGGATTCTGCCTCTTTGGCGCCGCGAAGTAGCTGATCGCCTGGTAGTCGATTGTCGGATAATGGACGTTCGCCCATGTCGGCTCCTTCATCTCCAGCCAATGCCGGTACGCTCCAAGACGCCAGTCCAGCATGAAGCCCGGCTCCTCTTTCTTCCTGGAGATGAGCGCAACGACATCCTCGGAGAGCCCCGGCGGGATGATGTCCATATCGATGGCTGTCTCGAACCCGTGCTGATACTCCTGGTTCGCGAGCCGGTCGAGCGTCTGGTCCTGCGTCTCCTTGTTCTGCGTCTCCATATCTATCATACCGACTATTCATACCAACTCCCGGCATTTAACCATAGTTAATATAAAACCCTTCTCCAGAATCACTCCCATACCCTTAAAAAGGAGCCCGAGGTTCTTCCGGCGCGATGACCATCCCTCCTGAAGCGCTCGAGAAGGCGCGCGCGATGCTGCAGGCGGCGGCACGGCCGCTCATCTTCCACGATGACGACCCCGACGGGACGTGCGCGTTCGTCATGTGCTATCAGTTCTGCAAGGAGGGGAAGAGCGTCGTGATCAAGACCAGCCCGGTACTGACCGCGGACTACTACCGCAAGGTCGACGAATACGCACCGGACCTCGTCGTGGTGCTCGACAAGCCGAAGATCGACAATGATTTCCTGGCCATGGTCAAGACGCCGCTCCTCTGGATCGACCATCACGAGCCGCAGGTCGAGACCACGCAGCACTACCCGAACGTCCTCTACCTCAACCCGCGGCTCTGGAATGACGAGGACAACCGACCGACGAGCTACTGGACGTACCAGATCACCAAGACTAATCTCTGGCTCGCGACCGTGGGCGCTGTCGCCGACTGGCACATCCCTGATTACATTAGCGATTTCCAGAAGGCATATCCCGATCTCCTGCCGGCATCGTACAGCACCGTCGCCGACCTCTATCTCGACACACCCATCGCGAAGCTCATCCGCATCATCCAGTTCAACCTCAAGGGGCGGGCGTCAGAGGCCAGGAAGTCCATCCTGACGCTGACGCGCGTGGAGAGCCCGTACGAGATCCTGCACCAGACGACCGCGCGCGGCCGCTTCCTCTACCGCAAGTACGAGACGCTCGCCGCAGGGTACGAGCACGTCCTGGAGGAGGCGAAGGCGGCCGCCGCCGCGACGCCGGAGGAGCGCATCCTGCTCTACCTCTACACCGACGACACGATGACATTCACGGGCGAGCTCTCAAACGAGCTGCTCATCCGGTATCCGGGGCGCATCATCCTGGTAGGGCGCAAGCATGACGGTTACGTCAAGTGCAGCGCGCGCAGCAAGGAGCTCGAGCTCCCAACAATCGTCACCGCGGCGTTGCGGGGTCGCGATGGGTACGGCGGCGGCCACAAGAACGCGTGCGGCATCGTGGTCGCGCAGAAGGACTGGGATGCGTTCTACGCAACATTCTCTGACATGGTCGGGAAAGCGACGTGAGCACAGAAGATAAGCGCTTAACAATTCTACAGCTTCGTGATCTTGACCTTGCTGTCCCAGGCATCGCACTCTATCAAGTGGCTGCTCTTGTCGCTGATGAGGATCTTCATGATGGCGGCCACGGCGAAGCTCGCGGCCATGATGGTGACCGGGCCGAAGATGCCCTCCGTCTCCTCCGCCGGCAGCGATAGTTTGTCGAGAATCTTCGCGGGGAGCGGCCTCTGCATCACGAGGATGCGGGCCGCGGTGCCGCTGTAGCGCAGGAGGATGAAAGGATATCGCTTCTTCGCGGCGTAGGCGAACGTGAGCGCGTTGGTGTAGGGATTGTTCGATGCGTCCACTATCACGTCGCCCTGGAGCAGGAAGACGCTCTCTTCATTTATCTCCTCGTGGAAACTCTTGATCTGGACATTCGGGTTGATGGCGTTGAGGCGGAGCTTGGCCTGCTTGACCTTGAACTTGGTGATATCCTCCTCGTAGAATATCGTGAGGCGGTGCATGTCCTCCTCCTCGACGCGCCCCATGTCGACCAGGCGCAGGTGGATATCCTCGCGCGCGAGCATGTTGGCGATGCTCGACCCGACCGCGCCGATGCCGGCGATGGCAACAGTGCGGTTGCGGAGCTTCGCCTCCCCTCTCTCGCCAATCCTCTTGCAGCGTGCGCGTGCGAGTGTTCTCATACTAAGAAGGAATGTGGCAGTATTTAAATACCTTTATATATGACCTGAAGAGAACGACATTTCAATCATTAATTTAACCACTAATTAATAGTAAAAATAGAAAAAGTTTATATACTTCTGCGCCCATATGGCATATGGGGGTCATACAGACGATATCCTACAGAGCAGACCGTCCGGTATCACTATGGTAAACACCGCAGCACAAAAACCGAAGCGCCCGTACGTGCAGCACTGGGCCAACACACCTCTCGACCGGCCGACATGGCCCAATACGCAACCCCGCGTTCTGCCATCTCACAAACAATCCTCTCAAAAACAGTCACGCCGTCATCCGTCACGCCACGCTCCGGGTGTAGCCAAGCGCGCTATCGCGACCGGCGCGCTCCTGCTCGGCCTCTCTGCAAGCGGATACCTCGCGCACCAACGATTCAGCCAGCAAGCAGCGACGTCACAGTGCTCTGCCGCTCAAGCGACAAGCGCTCCTGCGGAGACCGCCGCCCGCATCCCTGACGGCGAGTATGTGATGGCCGGCTCCTACAACATCCTCGACAATGCACAGCAAGAGATTGCCATGCTGGAGCGCAAGGGCATCCATACGGTCGTCGAGGACATCACGAGCAGCACCGGCCGCTTCCGCCGCGTGCTCGCCCCGCATAAGAGCCGCAAGGAGCTCGAGCGCATCCTTGACGCGCTCGACACTGACATCGGCACTATCCTGAGCAAGCGCGACGGCACCGAGAGAATCTCGACATACAAGAGCGCTTCGCTGCCCTACGAGGGCATCGTGATGAAGAACGTGCGCGCCAACATCGAGCGGTACAGGCTCGATGACCTCTCTGAGAAGGATGTCGGCCTGCTCGTCGCGCGCATCTACAGCATCATGCGCCACGAGTCGGGCTTCAGGCCGGACTCGGTCGGCAGCAACCTCGACACCGGCCTGCTGCAGGTGCTTCCCGAGACATCGATGCTCCTGCATGGCTACGGCCCTTTGAAGATACGCTATCTGGAGGAGAGGCGGCCGAAAGAGTACCGGCGCCTGCGCCGGCAATTCCACCAAGAGCTGCTCTCTCCGGAGCGTAATCTCGAGGACGGCATCACGCTGATCTTCGACGGGTTCGCGCACTGGCGCGACCAGGGGTACAGCGTGGAGCGTGCCACCGACCTCGCCACAGTCGAGCACAACGGCGGTCGGGACGGCGCGAAGCTGTACGAGAGCGGCAGGGCGCCGCGGTCATGGCACGCCCGCCGCGTCTATGAGAAGGTCACGAGGTATGTGAACCAGGTGAAGAGCAACGTGCCGGAGTACACGGCGCTCGTCAGCCCCGCGATGCTATCGCTCAACGAATGAGTCCTTCTCCGACTGAAATTAAATCTTTTATTTAACTGAAGGACGCGGAGAATACACTGCTCGCAAAGGAAACGAACACGTTTCATTGCGCCAGGATTCGCTGCGGCGAATCCTCGGCGTCCCTCGCAGCATTTACGAAAATCGACCTGCATGCCCACGACAACTTGTTGTCGGGGCGCGGAGAATTCGAACGTGAATTCTCGCGCAAGGAATCTATGATTCCTTTGCGCCGGAAACGAAAACGTTTCCGAACGAATCGGTCGATTTTCTGATTGTGCTCCAAGGCGTCTTTTCGAACGAAAATGCGAAGCATACACAATATTAAAGACGCGACAGAAATGAGAAGGTTTTTCTAATCGCCCGTTTCCTTCCTGGCGATGGCCTGCATCTTCTGCAAGAGCCCGTATCACGACTACCGCTCCTGCGTCGTGCTCTACAAGCTGCAGAAGCACCGCGAATGGAGCCGGACCTTCAAGCAGGAGTATTTCGGCAAGGCGCCGAACGTCTTCATCGGGCGGCACGGCTACCCCCACATCCGCGTCGGCATCCTCGGCACGGAGCAGTACGCGAAGCACGACGACCCGCTCGCGTGGTCGAGCGAAGGCACATCTATCCCCGAGATCGTGCGGCTCCGGTCCGAGCTCGTCAACTCCTACTTCAAGATGGGCATCAGAGGGTTCAACGACCGCTTCGCGGACATCGCAAAGGACGTCAGCCTCGCGAAGCGGCCCGTCGATGTCGAAGTGCATCTCGAGAAGCGTCCGGGTTTCGGCCTCACCTTCACCAGCGACCTCGCGCCGCATGGCCCGACGGTGCCGCTCGCAGGCGCGGCCATCACCGAGAACGTCCCTGTGGACACGCGCGTGGACAAGGCGACTGCCGCCGACGACCTGCTCGCCGGCGACGCTATCGCGAACCTGAGCGCGCGAGGGTTCGACGAGTATTTCCTCGCCAAGGCGTTCTCCATGGGCAACTTCGGGCTGCCGCTCGAGCGCAAGCTCGTGCCCACGCGGTGGTCGATCACCGCGGTCGACGACATCCGTGGCAGGCAACTGTTGGACGAAATACGACGTTATGCGGAATCAGACTGCAAGACGTTCTTCGGCGGGCACCTCGGCAACCATTACCTCATCCTCTTCTTCGACGGGAAGTGGGAGTACGAGCTCTTTGAGCAGTTCGTGCCGAGCAACCGCCGCGCGGACGCGCCAATCACGGTCGAGACCGACTACGAGCCGTACGAAGGGCGGAAAGGATACGTGGAGGAGACCGCCGGCGGCTACTACGCGGCGCGCATCGGCATCCTCGAGCGGCTGCAGCGCGACCGCCGCCAGTCGTCGGTGCTCGCGATCCGCATCATCACTGAGGAGTACACCGCGCCACTGGGAGTCTGGGTGGTGCGGGAGGCTGTCCGCAAGGCGCTCGCCACGCAGCCGACGGCATTCCCCGACCGCGACAGCATGTTACGTTATGCGCAATCATTCCTGCTGCAGCGGTTCCGCTACGACATCGTGCCGCTCCTGAAAGTGAGCAGGATCGTGAAGTCGCTCTGGGGGCAGAAGCGTCTCTCATCGTATCTGTGAACGCGCGCAGAGGACGCCGTACACGCCATCATACGCATCGCTCATCATATGCAGCGCTTCTTCCCGTACACGCCTTCCGGCGTCGGGTCCAGGATGATGTCCCTGGTGCTCACGGTCCGGTTAGGATAGTGGAGCACGGCGCGTACGAGGTATGCCGTCGTCGGCGGGAGCTGGGCGCTGACGAGCGGTCCGCAGATGCCATCGCAGAAACCGATGTAGTAGTAGAAGTCCTCCTTGCCTGGAGTCGTGAGCATTGTGTACGGCATCGCGTCCGGCGCATCTTCGACCTCGAGCGTCACGTTCACAGGGCTCTGGGCGAGCACGAGGTGCAACTCCGCCGCCTTGATGCTTCCACGGCACGCCGGATTTGCGTCGAACGACGTGACGTACTTGCTGTCCTGCGCCGTGTTGGGAACGAAGAGCTTAGCGTTCGACGCAATGACGACGCCGCAATACTCCGGCTTGCTGACGACTGTCTGGTTCGGGCAGACATACCTGTAGACTGGGACCTCCTCCTTCTGCGTCACGAACTGCGGCGGGCAGAGGCGGCAATCGAGCGCTTCCGGCGCCGCGCCGGTCGCGTTGGCCGCGTCGCATATGCCGTCGCCGTTCCTATCGGGGCAGCAGGTCTTACCGCTCACGATGTAGGGAGGCGTGCAGACCGGAGCGTTGGCGACGCAGCCCGCGAGGAGGATGCACAGGAGCATCATGCCGATAATTGCCCAAAATGTCTTCATATGCTCACCATACATATATCACCGCAAAACTCCCAACGGCACAACGGCGCTCGCATATAAAAAACATTCGGCGCAGACCGAACAGCATAAAAGCGCCAAGCGAGTCCTGATATCATGGAGACCGGCGAGTTCGTAGGGCTCATGGAGACGGCGGTCGCCGCCAGGGAGACGGTGATAGCGTTCCTCCAGTGCCAGATCACCTACTCCGGTCGGGCGGAGGCGTTCCTGGGGCGCGGCGACCGCATCCTCATCGTCAAGGCGGACTCGACCGTGCTCCTGCACCAGCCTGACGGTGGGAACCCCATCAACTACATGCGACCCGGCAGCAGCATCGGTTTCGAGCGCGTCGATAGCCACGCGCTGATGCATGTGACCAACACAAGCGACAAGTCCTTCCTCGACGTCGAGATCTTCCGTGTTTATGACGTCGCTAGCCGCAAGCTCGAGGACGGACAGCGGCAGGACCTCGCGGGCAACGAGCGCGACATGAGCGACTTCATCCGCGACCATCCTGAGGTCATCGGTCCCGATTTCCGGCCCATCAGCCGCGAGGAGCAGACCGATGTCGGCTTCATCGACGTCTTCGGGCATGACAAGGGCGGACGCCTGGTGGTGGTGGAGTGCAAACGCGTGACCGCGAGCCTCACCGCCGTGGACCAGCTGCGACGGTATGTGGAGCGCGTGAAGCAGATCAAGGGGACGGAGAGCGTCACCGGCGTCCTCGCCGCGCCCGGCATCACCCCGAACGCGCGCAGCATGCTCGAATCGTACGGCTTCCGCTACGCGCACGTCCACCCGCCGAAGCGCCTCGAGCGCTGGCGCAGGGACCAGAAGATGATACACGAGTACTGAAGCAAAAAGAATATATGCAGAAAAGGATGCGCATGGACACTCATTCACAGGGACACATATCTTTCAACGCGTGGCGGTGCAATCATGGACCTCAATGATATCGTTACGACATACATCGTCTACAACAATCAAAAATCGACCGGACCGGAACAAGAACTGGCATGGATGCGAAACGTGCTCTCCCACGCACCGATATACATCGACAAGGACACGCCTCCCCATATCATCGATTGGGATGACCTGCGCTGCGGCGCGGAGTGCTTCGAGCCCGCACTCAACGGCGATCTCGCGCTCGATGACGCATTCGATGACACCCCGCAAGATGAGCAGGAGCATTACGAAACAGTCAAGGATATCGAGTTCCCCGTCGTCCGTCTGCTGCTCTACGGAGGGTCATACAGCAAGCGCATACATAAGGATAATGTGCTCGCCCAAGTGATGGTCCCAGATGGACCCGGCAGCATCTACTTCTCATCTGAACGGGATGGCGCGAGCATCGTCTTCGACCGCGACGGCAAGCGCTATTGCATCGATATGTTGGTCCTACGAGAGAAACCTAGTTGGTGATCACCACTCCGGCTTGCACTTCGGGCACGCATGCATGCCCTTGACCATCGGCGACTTCGCGTTGATGTAGATGCGCATGCCCGGATGCGTTGAGCGCAACCGCTGGCAGCCCTCCCGGTGCAGCACAGTGCTGCCGGGCAGCGCGACCATGAGCGAATGGCGCACCTCGTCGGAGTACGGCAGGAGATGGTGCTCCTGCTGCGCGTGGCGCGTGATGTCGTCGCGCGTCATCTCATGGATCGGCTCGACGCCCTTGCGGAACTCCGGGCCATGGGCGCGCCGGAAGATGCGGCGCAGGAACGAGCGCTTGCGCGGCGCGGCACCGCCCGTATCGGCGCGGACCGCCTCTTCGCGCGGCCGCGCGTGACGGTGCGCAGGAGTGATAATAGGACGGTGCGTCCGTTCCAAGACCCTCTCCGATGCCGCGGTAGGATGCCGGCCTCCGAAGAGCCAGCCGCGATGGCGCGCGAGCAGGACAGCCATGAGGATGTAGAACGCCGCGAAGACCAGTGTCGTGAGCGCGGAGAGCAGCGATGACTGCAGCGGCAGGAATGACAGGAGGTAGACGATCGTGAAGAAGACCCCGAGGAGGATGATGCTATCGAACGGCGTGATGCTCTCCTCGTGCCAGGAGATGCCGCGCAGCACGAGCAGGAGGATGAGGAGGACCGCGACAGTGAGGATGACAATAATCGCCTGCGCAAGGGAGAACGTCCAGAGGAAGGAGAGGAGCCCGAGCGCCACGAGAAGCATGATGAACTCTTCCCAGCGGTCGCGCAGCACGAGTATCCCCTCGGAAGTGGCTACGTGGGCCTCAGGATTAAAATGTTGCGGTCGGAAGCATTTAAAAACCGTCCGGCTCCACCCTTTTCATGCGCGCATACCATACCCGTATCTATTTCTCGGATATCGAACGCATCGACCTGCTCAAGGCGTGGCTAGCGACGTCGCTCGCGTTCGCCATCCTATTCTCGAACGGCGCTTCCACCGGGTTCGAGGGGTTCCTCTTCCTCGTGCTCGTGGCAGGAGTGACGGCCGGCGTCGGCTTCCTAGCGCACGAGATGGCGCACAAGCTCACCGCGTGGCGATTCGGCATCCACTCCGAGTTCCGCAGCCATGATACGATGCTCGTCGTCTCAATCTTCATCGCGTTCCTCGGCGTCATCTTCGCGGCGCCGGGCGCGGTCTACATGGCCTCGCCGGCCACACGCCGTGAGACCGGCATCATCAGCGCTGCAGGGCCCGCGATGAACATGCTGCTGGCGCTCTGCTTCCTGGGCGCGTTCCTGTTCGCTACGCCAGCATCGTTCATCCACGCCATCGCCGGCTATGGCCTCTTCATCAACGCGATGCTGGGCGCCTTCAACCTGATCCCGCTCGGCGATTTCGACGGCGCCAAGATCCTATGGTGGAACAGGACTGCGTATGCTGGCATGATCGTGGTCGGGGCGGTACTTATCGTCTTATCCTTCATCCTCGTCTCTGGAGCATGAAGCGCCCTGAACCTCTCTCGTATATCTGACGGAATGTGAATCGTGTAGATTAGCCCCGGTATAAATTAAGTAAAATCGTTTATATCTGTCCGTTTAAGAAAATATATGTTATAATCTGTTTCTATAGAATACATAAAGATTAAATCGTTCTTTTTTTGACAAAAACCGTTTAAAACCCGCCGTTTTGAAATCCGAGGGCGAAATTATGAAAAGATTTAAAAAGAATAAAACATACCATATCTGTTCCAGAAGTGAGGTAATATGACGTTCCGGCGTCTAGCCGGAGCCCGCTCCTCCGTCTTCTGAAAACAGTATATAAACCCTCTAAACGAGGTTATCGGGGTACACAAGATGCAAAAGACCATGTCAAAAGCAAAGGCGGCCCGTACAGCGACCAAGGCCATACTACAGAAGCCCTTCGGCCCGCACGTCACCATTGACGCCAACGATTGCGACTTCCAGAAGATGACCGACTACAAGCTCATCTACGATGTCTTGAACGAGCTCCCTGAGTTCGTGGGCATGCACAAGATGACGCTGCCGGTCGTGGTCCCCTGGATGGACAACGGCGCGACCATAGAGGGCATCTCCGGCTTCGTGATGATCGCGGAGTCCCATATCAGCATCCACACCTTCCCGGAGAAGAACTACATCTTCATCGATATCTTCAGCTGCAAGCCGTTCGATATCGAGAAGGGCCTGGACTTCTTCAAGGAGCGCCTGGGCATCAAGAGCATGACCGTGAACGTCGTGCAGCGGGGTCTCGACTTCCCCCGCGGCGAGCACGGATTGTTCTGAGGCCGTTCTTCCTTTTCACTCTTCATTTCTCTTCAAATATTCATCTCTCTTTTCCCGCTCATTCTCAGTTCAATTTCTCCCGGTTTTCGTACCTTCGGAAATACGAAAACAGAAGAGAAACCAGAAAATCCCGATAAGAAACGTAACTCGAAGATATAGTATAGAAAAATATAGTGGGAAAATATATCTTCTGGAAGCTAATTTCCCGTAACACAAAAATTAAAAACAACGCCACGCTCGCAACGACAGGGTGGTAAATGGTGACCGCAGAAGATTCTTCAAAAGAGCAAAGCACGAAATTCTCGCAAAAGATCCCGCGCAAGGTCCGCAAATG
>Ga0315275_10000063_pt1 | contig 79063 bp, 91 predicted proteins | sample YL17G03_0_MG_FD_205557 | JGI IMG/M metagenome (GOLD analysis project Ga0315275, IMG submission 205557) | Sediment microbial communities from Yellowstone Lake, YNP, Wyoming, USA - YL17G03_0 | ecosystem: Environmental > Aquatic > Freshwater > Lake > Sediment | place: USA: Wyoming | collected... | reverse complement strand
TACCCGAGCGTTAGGTATCGTGATTCAATTTGCAAGTTTGTATGTGTTTACAGAGCTATTTAGTATATATTATCTACTCTCGATGACGATTGGAATCATCATTTCAACTATCTGGAATTTTGTAGGAAATTCTAGATGGGTATGGAAAAGTGAAAAACAACCAAACATCTAGAGACTGCCTTTCTTTTAGCTATAGCCACAAAAATAGTTTATACTACTTTTTGCACTGGTTTTTAAATGTCCAGGTGTTCATATCCCGTCCCCTGCACTAATTTTTACATCGATTTAAAAAAATAGACTATTCCTTTTCAGCAGTTTTACGAATCGTCTAGATTATATATTGGAATTGTATTTGGAAAAATTCCGGGAGGTTGATTTGTTGAAAGTGCTTGTAGTCGGCGGTGGCGCTAGAGAACACGCTATTTGTGATGCTGTATGTCGATCAAAGAACGCTGAACTTTACTCAGTGATGAGCAATTTAAATCCTGGAATTCAACTTCTATCAAAAAAAATTTTTCAAGAAAAAGAAACAAATGTTGAAAATATAGTTAAATATGCAAAAGAAAAAGGAATTGATCTTGCTATAGTCGGACCCGAGGCTCCACTTGAAGCAGGTTTAGTAAATGAACTAAACAAAGCAGGCATAGATGCCTGTTCACCCACAAAAGAGGCAGCGAGAATAGAAACCGATAAAGAATGGATGCGAAATCTGCTCAAAAAATACAAAATTCCTGGCCAGCTTAAATGTGAAAGTTTTTCAGATATCAAAAAAGCAAAAAGATTTGTAGAAGATCTAAACGGTGAAGTAGCAGTTAAACCCATTGGCCTAACTGGAGGTAAAGGCGTTAGAGTCTCAGGTGATCACTTTAAAGGAGTTGACGGTGCACTCAAATACGCAAAGGAGGTCATAGATAACAAAATTGGAGGAAAAGCAAAGGTTTTGATTGAAGAAAAAGCAGAAGGGGAAGAATTTACCTTACAAGCATTTTCAGATGGCGATACAATAATGCCACTTCATGCTGTACAAGATCACAAGCGTCTTCTTCAAGGTGATAAAGGACCTAATACGGGTGGTATGGGATCTTACTCTCGTAAAGATGGACTTCTACCTTTTTTATCAAAAAGTGAATACGAAGAGGGTGCTGCCATTCTTCAGAAGATAATCGAAGCTTTAAATAAAGAAGGTTGTACATATGTCGGTCCAATTTATGGACAATTTATACTCACGGTTGGCGGACCAAAAATTATAGAGATTAACGCTCGTTTTGGTGACCCCGAAGCTATGAACGTACTACCATTGTTAGAAACTGATTTTGTTGAAATTTGTAAGGCTATGATAAAAGGAAATTTGAGCAGCAAAAAACTGCAATTGAAAAAGAGATCCACCGTGTGCAAGTATGTAGTTCCAGAAGGGTACGGCGTAAAAAGCATGGTTGGAGAGAAAATTTTTGTTGACGAAGAAAAAATTAAGTCTACAGGCTCTAAACTTTTTTACGCCTCAGTTGATAAAGAGAAAAATTACATTTTAACTATGTCTTCTCGTTCTTTGGCTGTTGTCGGGATATCAGATACATTATCAGACGCAGAGAAAATTTGTGAAAAAGCATTAAAATATGTTAAAGGAAAACACATATTCATCAGGCATGACATAGGTACGCCAGCGCTCATTGAAAAACGCGTTAAACACATGAAGAATCTTCGCGGAATGTAAATATGAAAGAAGAAATATTTGTCTATTTTATTGGTACTGCAGGCTCTGGAAAATCCACTTTGACATATAATTTTGAACAATGGATGAATCTACAAGGGCTCGATGCTATAACTGTTAACCTTGATCCAGGCGCAGAAAATTTACCTTACACACCAGACGTCGATATACGTGATTGGATTTCATTAAGAGAAGTAATGGAATCATATGGACTTGGCCCAAATGGAGCACAAATAGCCTGTGCTGACATGCTTGCCTTGAATACCTCAGATGTTAAAAAAAGCATAGAGTCTTTTAAAACAGATTATATTCTAGTAGACACCCCGGGTCAATTAGAACTGTTTGTATTTAGAGAAGCAGGGAAATACATTATAAAATTTTTAAATCCAGAACGTTCGATCATAGCTTATATTTTAGATCCAGCTTTGACAAAAACAGCGTCTGGTTTTGTGTCTCAACTGTTGCTGTCTATTAGTACAAGTTTTAGACTTGCTTACCCACAAATAAATGTTCTTAGTAAGGTTGACTTATTATCTGACCAAGAACTAGATCAAATAAAAGATTGGTCTAACGATCCAGATTTATTGGCTAACGCCATACTAACTGAAGAAGCATCTATACACCGCGAGATGAGCGAAGGGATATTGCGTTTGATAAGTGAATTTGGTAGTCTAAGTAAGGTTTATCCTACAGGAAAAGAAGATTTTTCTGGCATAGCGGATCTTTACACCCAAATTCAGTTACAATTTAAAGGGGGAGAAGACCTCACAAAAAATTAGATTCTAAAATTTATTGATCAAATCTTGCTGGTTTTGAATTTTTTGACAGTAAAACTACCCTGGAATCCAGCTTCTCCATACTAAGTTCGTACCCCAAACATTCAGCAAGAGCGTACCCAAAGGCACGCACGTTATCATGAGACGGCATGTTTGAAAGGGTCATTCTTTTTCGGGAGTACCCAACAAATACGTATCCCTTAGGTTCAATATATGACGGGGCGGCTTTCTCATCCAATTTAGCATATTCCTTCACGTATTTTTCATCCATATTCCACCCATTAACCAAGGTATGCCTTATCACAGTTCTAGTACTAAGAGAGGGAAGAAGTTCCAAAGTTTTAGTTATCTTTTCCCAGCCATCTGGAATCAAAGGAGAACAGATTTTTTTATAAATCTCTTTGTTAGGAGCAACGATTGAAACATAAAGTTGTTTAGGCAATGGATGCAAATTTTCAAGCGCATCTGGATTCGTGCCATTTGTAACCAAAAAAGTAGTAATATTGCGCTTGTGACATTCTTCAAAAAATTCTCCAAGTTTTGGGTATAAAGTAGGCTCACCAGTTAATGAACACGCCAACATATTCGGATCATTAGCTTCTTTCCATTTCTTTTGATCGCAACGTTCATCTCCTTTAAATCCGGTTATAAGTTTACGATGGGTTTCTACTGATTTATCTAAAATGTATTTAGGGTCATCAATTTTCTCAAATTCCTTCTCGGTAAAACCTTGGTGCCTCCAACAAAATAAACACATATGATAACATTGATTTATGGAGGGGGTCATTTGTAAGCAACGATGTGACTGTATGCCATAAAATGTTTGTTTATAGCACTCCCTATTAAAAAGCAAACTTTGCCTCATCCAGTGACAAAGTTTTACACCAGAATGGTGCCCTACAATTCCATAATGCTGTTTCTCGAGAATTTTACGTAGTTCTTGGTTCATAAATGTATGTATCGTAACCATACAATCTTCGTTTATATTAATTGTGCTTAAGTATGCAACAGTAGATCATTTTATATTTTAGCATTATAACAAAATAACAGAATTTGTTATTTTAATAACATGATATTGCAGTTTGATTACCGCGACATAAAAATTTTGTTCTAATAGTAACACAATATTGATATATCGTTTGACTAAATAATAACTATTATGCAAAACATTAAAAATTCATATTTATATCGGAGTGGCAAGATATAAATATAAGCTAGTATAACATAAAAGGAGGGATAGATGATGATAATCAAAGAAAAAATAAATAATCTTAAATATATAAGAATGTATAAATAAACTTGCAGGGGGCGCGTAATATGAAAAATATATTAAGAAAAACAAAAAGTCTGATACCTCTATCAGTAGTAGGTATAATGCTAGTCGGAGCTCTATTACCTATGGCTCAAGCGACTGATCTGAAATTTATTGATGGTTTTGACAAAGGACCATCATTTACTTCTGTCGTACCATTAAAAGAAGTAACATTTGTTAATTTTGATAAAGATAATTATTTTGATGATTATGCCTATTTAGCTGCAGTTCCAACTACAGTATTTAAAGAAAATGATAAATTATATTCATATCCTCTGTTGTATTACCAAGATAAATTAAATTACAACGATGATAAATATCGAATTTTAGATGCCTATGAGGGCATACACTATTTTATGGAAGACTGGATGTCATACAGTGGCCAACTTGACCAAATGACCTTAATAAACGTTCCACAAAATAAATTAGAAAGTAGCTGGAAAGCAAAAAAATATTCAACAATAGATTCTAACGACCCGTATGAAATAGCAAGCAAATTAGCATCAAATAGCTGGTCATACTCAGATAATGCTGTAATTGCTGTAATCGAAAAAGATTTTGTAAAACCAGAATCTGAACATGGAGGAGTTATTAAGGGAGTTATACCTGCGGGACTCAATACAAATCGATTAAGTTTTAATGTAAAGAAACCAGAGATTGGTGTAGCTGGGGTATACCAACCTTTTGAAATTAAAGAACCCTACAAATATGTTGTTGCAAACATGTATTGGAAAAATGTTCTAGAAGATCTTGATTTACAGCTTTATGATGATCAACTTGGAATGGCGGATGCGGATTCAAAATGGAACGTATTATATGGTCCCGGGGAAGTGACAAGTTCTTATGTTTACGATTACGGGAGATGGGAAATAGGCGTAACATATATGCCTACAAAATCATTGTTAACTGATGGGGGAGTAATGGAAGAAAAATTCAATAGTGTAAAAGATCAATCTAGTTTTCTCTCTGCGTTAGGTATTGGTAAAAATAAAAATTTACAAGAAGTCACTATTGATTTATACCCTGGTGTAGATGTTGAATTAAATGATTCAGTTCCATTTGGCTGTAGAAATGTTGAGTTTAAATTAAAATGGAACAACCCAAATGTTGCACTAGGATTCGTTGTACTTGATACATATGGTGCTGAAACTGCTTCGGCTCCATCAAATGAAGAAATTGTAGCAGGCGTTGAAAGAGGCACAACAGAGAGAGTGATAAATCTCGAGAAATTAGGAGAGACCGCGGGAGATAAAAAATATAAGATTAGTGTTTTTACTTTAGATAATGCTGCTGCACCAATTGATTTTTCAATTGAATATTCATGGAATCAAAATTATTCAAGAATGGAAGGTGATTGTTTAGCATCTGCTACTGAAGGAGCAATTTTTGCCAGTATGATGAATGCACCTCTTCTGTATACCTCACAGAACTCACTTCCAAAAACTACGGAGGATGCGCTGTACAAACTAGGAGTCAAAAATATTTATATTGTGAATTTGGGCAACTATCTTTCTAGAGATGTTAAAGAAAAAATTAGCGAAATTGCAAACATTAATAAAAATTTCATCGAATATAAAGATATATATGACGACATTAGAAAATTAACAAGTAGTAACGATGTGGTATTTTCTACAATTGATCCTTGGACTTATTATTACAGCGTGGATCAGGTGCCAGTTGGTGAGTATCCTGGGGCCTTGTTTATTGGTCCTGCTGCGTATATTGCAGCACACCATGGAACTCCAGTTTTAATTGTAGATAACCACCCTGAACTTTCACAAGCGGTAGTCTGGCACACCCAATTTTGGCGAGAAACCGCAAATGTACCTATTAGACCTAATTTGCCTACAGTTGCTTGCATGCTCCTTACAGGCAGAAGTGTTTTAGAATTCCTTACGTCATATGGATATGATTTAGAGAAAAATAAAGAAAACATTCCTACGATGATTACTGTTGCAGATCAATTTGATATTGGCCCAACATGGGATCGAACGTTTACTGGTGCTTTAATCCCCGGAAGATTTTGTAGTTCTCCAGTTGATATTGCTTATTGGATATCGCGGGATGTCTTTTATCCTGCTCTTATTTTTGAAAACCCAGCTTTAAAGGGTTCAGTAAACTTAGTTGACGGAAGCAGAAGCACTGTTAAACCTTATATTGGTAAATTAATGGATCCAAAAGGTACAGATTTAGTTTATATTGAAAAATCAATGGAAAAAGCATTTGAATACCCCATTTTACACACCTATAATGTTTATTTGTATAAATTCAACGAGGTAGCAAGTAAACACTGGGGTGGAAAATACACAACCGCAAATGGAATTATTCCGTATGACACCCCATCCGGTAATCCTATTGATGAAGGCACTACTGATAAATCAGGTGCATTTTATCCTGATATACATGAAAGTGAAGTAACCGCTATATATGCTGAAAAAGCAGGATATAGTAATGTTTTTTCAACTAACTTCGACGTTGCTGTTGAAAACCTTAACAAGGGAGTAATTATGTGGATGGAAGCCTGTCATGGTGGTAATGGTAAGTATGGTGGTCTTGGTTTCTGGGATCCAGATAGCCCATATGTTCATGAACCAAATCCTTGGAGAGCATATGAAAGACCACTGCTCGCTATAGGAAATCTTAATGAAGCAACTTATGAGGTACCAAAAATACTCCAAAAATTTGGATTGCCATCATTTAATATTCTGTTTAAATTAAGTAGATTATTTACAAAAGTTTTAAACCTGGTAACTGTTGATAAAGGCTCTACAGAAGATCCAGATACGGCTGTAATGAATCCTAATTTACCTGTTATGATCTGGGATGCTTTTGGAGTAGATCTTAATATAAAAAAGACAAAGGGACTCAGCCTTATACCAATTTTAGGAAGAAAATTAAGAACATATGGTTCCGATGGAGTTGTAATTGATCCAAGTCCCGCCGGAGAAAACGTCCTTATTAGTAAAAATGCAATAGATTTTGATGAAAAACTTGAAAATCTTCACTCATGCGGTTTAAATGCGGTATCCTGCTTGGTTGCTCATACATATTTCCAGCAAGTTATGATTAGACATGGAACCGCATATCAAATTCTAGATCCTTGGTCAACGTCATGGTATAGTGGAATATGGTTACAATCAATTCCGCGAGACATTGCTCTAGGCCAGACGATTGGCCAAGCCTATCAGAACGGAATGGCCGAAGTAGGTGTACAAGTATTAGTTAACCAATGGTGGTGGGATCTAAATGAGAATGTCCTTTTTTACGGTGATCCAGATCTCAGAGTATGGGCACCAAGTAATGAATGGGATCAAGAAGGAAAAAACCATTGGGATATAGAGGATACAAAACCGTTAGTATTCGATGAGGAGTTGTCCATTGATGGCCACATGCCATTTGGTGCAACAAGCTATCCACACGCAAGACAACAACAAACATTCCTAGAGAAATACTTACTTGTTATCATCTCTGCGATAATCGTGTTGTTACTCGTAGTTATTATTCTTATCGGGCGGAAGAGGTCTGCATAAAAAATTAAAATATATAATATCTAAATTAATTCATAAAATAGATAATTTTAAATATATAGGAAGGTATAAATAAACTTGCGGGGGACGCGTAATATGATGAAAATATCAAATAAATTAAAAAAGATAATACCGCTATCAATAGTATTTATAATGCTAGTTGGAGCTCTATTACCTATAGCTCAAGCAACAGAACTGAAATTTATTCAAGGTTTTGACGAAGGACCAAGCTACACAACAGTAGTACCAATGAAGAAAACAACCTTCGTGGGATACGATGAGAATTCAATACTAGATGACTACGCATATCTAGCAGCAGTACCCACTACAGTTTTTAACTACAATGGAAAACTATTCTCATACCCATTATTGTTCTACCAAGACCAACTTAAAATAGAAGACGAAAAAGACGTATCCTTAGATGCCTATCCGGGCATATACTACTTTATGCAAGACTGGATGCAATATTGTGGTCAACTTGACCAAATCACGCTGATAAATGTCCCAAAGAATAAATTGGATAACAGTTGGAGAGCCAATAACTACGTGGAAATTAAAGGCGACAATCCATATGATATTGCAAGCACACTTGCTCTCCAAGAGTGGTCATATTCAAATAAAGCAGTAATAGCAGTAATAGGCCAAGATTCCGTAAAAACAGACTACATTACACCCATAGTAGAAAAGGGAACTTTATCCGGAGGCAAAGAAATCAAAGAATACAAATTTTACACAGAAAAATTAAGTAAAATCACACCAAGAAGCCAATTCTTTGAAATACCTGAAGGATATAAATATCTTAAAGCTCGAACATGGTGGGCCTCACTCTGGTTTGGAACACCTGCAAAGGGAGGATTCCCAGTAAACATAAATATCACTATTCCAGGTGGCAGCCCTGATTCGCAATTTTACTGCAAATATGGCGATCAATGGATGGAGACAGCACTTTCACAAGGATGGAACGTAGCCGGCATGGACCTAGAGCGAACAGAATCATACATATACAAAAGTGGTGAATGGAAACTAAGCATCACAGATATCCCAACCTTTGGTAAATTTTGGGGGATAAATGGTAATATTATAAGTGTAATTAGAAACATATTGAAAGGAACAACTTATGAAACAGACGTAACAATATATCCCGGTGAAGACCTAAAAACAGAAAACCCCATCAGTCCACCATTCGGCTGCAGAGACGCAACATTCAAACTAACCTGGGATGACACAAATGCTAACCTAGGCTTCTCACTAATAGGCCCCAGCGGCGAAGAAGTTCTTTCAGCATATGACGAATCAGCAACAGACGAAATAGAAATGCATCTTGACCAACTAGGAGAATGTCCAGAAGGCAAAAGCTACTCCATATCAGTCTTCTCATTTAAAGAACTCACCAGCGATGTTAACTACGAAATAGAATACACTTGGAAACAAAACTTTACAGAAACACAAGGTGACTACCTAACATCCGCCACCAACGGAGCAGTACTAGCAAGCACTCTAAATGCTCCTTTACTATACGTTTCACCATCAGAGTTATCTGACTCGACCAAAGACGCCCTTTACAAACTTGGTGTCGAAAATATATATCTAGTAAACCTTGGTGATCATCTATCTGGAGATGTAAAAGATAAAATTGGGGAAATCGCAACAATAAATGAAAATTACGTTGATGCTACTAAGCTGTACAAGGCTATAACAGACCTTACTAATCAAAACTGTGTAATCTTCTCTACAATTGATCCATGGACGTATTGGTACGTACCAGCACCGAAAGCAGCTGGTGAAACCAAAGCAGGATTATTTATTGGACCTGCTGCTTACATCGCGGCACACCATGGCAGTCCAGTTTTAATTGTAGATTACCACCCAGAATTATCCTCAGCAGTTGTATGGCACAATGAGTATTGGAAAAAATATGCAAATGGTTTCACAGACGTTGCCGTTGCACCAATGTATCTAACAGGAATGCAGGTATATAATTTCTTAGGTAAACTAGGTTTGGATAAAGAGGGCCAAGAAACTATGATTACTGTTGCTGATGGGTTTGATATTGGGGCGACATGGGATCGTACATTTGCAGGTAGAGCAAAACCAGGTAGATTCTTTGGAACACCTGTAGATACTGCATATTGGATATCACGCGATATTTTCTACCCTGCGCTTATCTTTAACAACCCTGCAATGAACCCCAACGGAGTAACACTAACACAAGGAAGTTACAGTGAACGTAGAAATATTCTTCCATGGGGCAAATCAGGCCTAAAGATAACAACACCTTCCCAGGATGAAAACTTCAAATACCCAGTTATGCAGACATATATCTGCTATGAACACAACATGAACGCGCAATTCGAGAAATATTACGGTTTCAAGTATCAATCACCAGATGGCATAGTACCTGGTGAGACAGTTACAAACGAACCAATCGATCAAGATCTTGTTCCAGGCGTTGTAGGTCAGGTCTGGCCAGACATGACCGAAAGTGAAATAATTCCTGCGTATTTAGAAAAGGGAGGATATAGCAGCGTATTTTCAACCAGTTTTAAGGCTATTACTGATAATTTAAACAGGGGGGTCTTACTTTGGGTTTCATCCACTCACGGCAATTCAGCTCGTAGCGGCGAGTTATTATCCTGGGACCCAGCAGATAGTGGCATACCATTGAAATTCTTGGGATATTATAAACAAGAAAATCCTTGGAGAGCCTACGACTGGTATCTAGGTTCTACAGCTAATCCTGATACTATGACGGCGGATGTACATGGTATCCTAGCTGCTTTCTTAGGAAATCCTAACATACAAGGTGCGTTTCCGTTAACTGAGGAGCTAACGGCATCAGTAAAACCAATACGAGATAAACTAGCCAGTATCCCTATTCTTAAATGGTTTATGCCAAAAGGATGGAGAGACCCAACTTTATACAAAGATGGCCTAATCATCGCTCGCAGCCTCACAATGTTACCAACAACGCCCAGCTTACTAACTGGTTGGAACATGGATAAAACTTTAGATAATCTCTACTCAATGGGATGGATTAATACCGCTTGTCTGCCCGCTTATAAGTATTTACATCTAATGATGGTTAGACACGGTTCATCTTTCCAAGTAATTGATCCGTGGTCAACCTCATGGTACAGCGTAATCTGGTTGCAGAGTATGCCAAGAGACATTATCCTTGGAGATACCATTGGAAAAGCATACACAGAAGGCATCGGCCACACAGGCATTCTATACTTAGGAGACGCAGCAGGAAACCCACAATGGTGGTGGGATGTTGAAGAGAATGTCTGTCTATTCGGAGATCCAGATCTGAGAGCCTACGTTCCAGACACAACCTACAGCGATGCAAACACTTGGAATAAACCAAAGACACTTAGTTACGACGAAGAAACGAATCTAGATGGCCACATGCCATTTGGTGCAACAGGATACCCACACGCAAAAGAACAAAAATCATTCCTAGAGAAATACCTCTGGTTGATATTGATAATCGTCGTAGTAGCAATACTAATCATTGCAGTGGCTGTAAAAGGCAGAAAAAAGAAATAATTTAAAAAAACGGCGTGAAAAATTAATTTTCACGTCTCAAATTTTATTTTTTAATTCGTACTTACTGCATAGTTTATTAATGGTTTCATTTATTTTATAAACGTAATTTACATCAGGAAAATAGCTATCCTCGTACAACTTTTGATATTTTTCTAAAATATTTGGATAACGTTTCTCTAAAATTTCTAAAAAAAACTCTTTTTGATCACCTTTGAGTTCTAGATATTTATGTAAGAGATATTGTGCTCTATGTTTTTTTGCTAATTTGATCATCTTTTCAAGTTCTTCTTCTACAACAAAAGGTAGAACTGGAATAATCGCTAATCCAGTTTTAATACCAGCTGATGAAAGTTTTTCAATAGTTTGTAATCTTATGTGTGGCGATGGTACATCTTTTTCAAAAACATTAAAAATCGATTCTTTCAGAGATGTCATGCTGATAGTAACACGAGAATTTCTAATTTCTGATAATAAGTCGATATCTCTCAGAACCAAATCTGATTTCGTTAGAATGTGACAAGAAAAACCGTGCTCTCTGATTTTTTCTAACAACTCACGCGTAATTTTATAATTCTCTTCGGCTTTTTGATAAGGATCGTGAACCGAACCAATTATCACAGTACCTTTTTTTGATTGTTTCAGTTCTTTTTCTATAATTTCAACTGCATTGGATTTTATGTAAATTGTTTTATCAAACGAAGAATCGCAGTACAAACAACCAAATCCACAGTTTTGATAAGGATCAACTGTGTAATCTCCGCCGAAAAGCAAGTCTTTTGTTACTATTTTATTTAATAAAGAATTAACTTGTATTTGTTTATATTGCATCTACATTTCCTCAGGCGCTACTATGCCTAGAAGATCCAAACCGTTTTTAAGAACAATCCTAGCTGCATCGACGAGGGCGAGCCTAGCAATTCTAAGTTTAGGATTTTTTTCTGGTAAAACTGGGCAATCTCTATAGAACTGGTTAAAATGAGAGGCAACATCAAATAGATAATTGGTAATGCTGTGTGGTCTGCAACCTTCACACGCATCTTCTATTATTATGGGAAATTCAGCTAGTTTTTTTAATAATGCTAATTCTGTATTATGCTCCAATATTACGGCGTCAACATCTTTGATCTCATCCTGTTTTTTTGATAAAATACTACAGGCACGTGCATGAGCATATTGTACAAATGGAGCTGCATTTCCTTCGAAGTTCAATGCTTCTTCCCATTTGAAAACAATGTCTTTTTCAGGTTGTACCTTTATTATGTTATAGCGCAACGCACCAATGCCTATCTTTTCTGCTATATCCTGCATTTTTTCTTCCGATAGTTCTTTTTCTCGTCTTTTTTTAACTTCATCATATGCACGTTTCACACATTCATCTATCAAATCATCTAGATACACCACTCTACCACGTCGGGTAGACATCTTACCACCTTCAAGAGACACAAAGGAGTAAAAGATTACCGTAGGGATTATTTTTGCTTTGAGTAACTCCAACGCAATTTCGACTTGTTTGGATTCAAGTCTATGATCCTCGCCTAGCACGTTTATCAGAAGAGCAGCATGTTTTGCCTTCCATAAATGATAAGCTATGTCTCTGGTTGCGTATAGAGTTGTTCCATCATTTCTTAAGAAAAAGAATTTTGTATTTCTGCCTTGTACTCCAAAGGGTTCCATATCCAAATAAAAAGCCCCTTCTTCCTGGCCACAATACTCGGATTTCTTTAATTTTTCAACAACTGAATCAACGCTTTTATCTTTTACAAAATTTGATTCAGGAACATAACTATCCATAGCGATATTTATGCGGTTTAAACTTTTTTTAATTCCCTCCAGAACAGGAATATACGCCTTGTGCACTAGCTCGATTGTTTTTTGATCTCCTTCTTCACTCTTTTTTACTATTTCGCTAATTTGTCTTGATATATCTTCCTCTTCCGCCATGAGTTTACTAGCCACTTGGTAGAATCCAACGGTTTTATGATCTGGCTTATCGTAGTCAGACTTTGGGATATCCTTTGGATCTAAATTATTGGCACCCCATGCAAGAATAGCTACTTGTTTACCCATATCATCAAGATAAAATTGTGATTCGACGTCAAAACCAGCAGCCTTGTAAATTCGCACAATAGTATCACCAATTATCGGGTTTCTTGCTCTACCAACATGCAGAGGACCATTGGGATTTGCTGAAGTATGCTCGACAATAACTTTTTGTTTTTTCTTATTCAAATGTCCGTAACTCTCTTTTTTGTCTAAAATTGACTTTAATATTGAGATTTTCAAGTTTTTTTTGTCTAAAAAGAAATTTACGTATCCTCCTTTTGTTTCTATCCTTTCGACCCATTTGCTTTTTTCTATATTCTTTGCAACATTTTCTGTAATTTCCTTTGGTGATTTTTTTGCTATTGGCGCAAGTGAAAAACATGGGAACGCGAAATCACCCAATTCCTCAGGGGGGATTTCTAGTTTTATTTCGCATTCATACTTTAATTTGGAAAGTGATTTTTTAATTAACGAATTAACCTCATTCTTTGCTTCAATTAAAGGATAAGTCATAAGAACTTGAAATTATAACTGTATTTAAAGTGTTTTGCACAAAAATAAAAAAAGAAAAAATGGTTCTAGACTAATAAGCTCAAAACTGCGAGAACCATCAAAACAGCTGGTGCAGCAATTGATATCCTCTTTTCCAGCGATTTTATTTGGAAATCTGGGAAAGTAACTCGGTGTTCTTTTAGGTATATAATCGGTAAAATAACAATTGCTATTGCTAGTGTTGTTGAAAGTAGATGCCAAAACATAAACGGGAGCGCATTTGTATAACAAAGCGCAAGGCCTTCCCACGTGTGAGAATACCATCCGCCAAGCCATGTCCCAAAGTTAGTCCAAACGTCATATAGCAAGATCCCACCTATTCCAAACCCAAGAACCCTCGGTGCATATCTAAGCGACAGGCTATTTTTAGCTTTTAGCATATATCCAATAAACCCAAGCATAACAAAACCAGACCACGTAAACAGTAAAATCCAGTTGTTACCAAGTATCAAGTCTGTGATTATCATCGTCGAAATAGGAACAATAAAAGTGTAATATCCTCCTAACAACAGTCCGCTAATAAGTGAAATTATTGCGATGACAAAGAATAAATCCAACATAAACATAGGTTGAGTAAGACCATTTACCGTAATGTATATCGATGGCAGACCTGGAAGGTTATTATGCAGAAGTACCCTTACAATTGAGCCTATTGCGATTAGAAGTACGGCTAGCGTTATTCTATCTTTATTTCCCAAAATATTTATTTTCATTTTATCCTCCATGTATACATATTATTTCTATTTATATAATTTCTTTTTTAATCTTAGAATTTCTCAAATTTCCATTCAATTGTATCATTATTTCTTACATTTTGTTTATCTGCTGCAACAGTACCATAATTGCCATTTAAATAGTATGCCCAATAATTGCTTGAATCTGCTTCATATTTAACACCATTATACGTTATAGAGTCAACAATGTAACTATCAAATTGTTGCCAATAGGTAGATTTTACTGTAAAATTACCAATCTTTGCGGCTTTGAAAAGAAAATCATAAACAGTTATATTTACGGTATTAATGACAAAGGAAATATCAGAGCCACCCCCAAAATCAATTATAATCGTCGCTGACTCATTGGCTCCAATTTCTTGTGCATTGAACTTATTTTCCGGTTTCTGAAAGGTGATAATACCAAAATTAACTGCGCTCACAAACAAAGCAATTACTACAATTAAAGGTATTATTAATTTTGAAAGATACACAATTTTTCCCTTATTGTTCATTTTATATGGGTTAATCATACCACAAGATTAAAATCTAACATTTTTGATAACGATCATTACCTAAATGAGCAACAACAAGCTGTTTCGGGCATTGAGTAGTTCTACAAGAATCAAGATTTTAAAGATGTTAATGAATAAAGAAAAACATTTGTCTGGCTTAGCTAGAGAACTAAAAATATCAGTTCCTGTGGTATCTAGACATATCAAAATTCTTGAAGACGTTGGTTTAATTAATAAGAAAATATTTGGTAATACCTATGTTTTAACTGCAAAAATTAAAAATTTAGAAAATACACTGGAGACATTTATTGAAGAATCATCAGTTGAACTGGAAAAGAAAAAAAGTATTTTTGAAGCTTTAAAACAAATTCCTAGCATAGAAATTAAAAAAGTTGGGAATCATTATTACATTAAATCTATAGATGGAGAAGAGGGGTACTACATATACGAAATAGATGGTAACTTACCAACAAAACCAATAGATGAATATACAATCAATAAGAATTTGACCCTTGATCTTAAAAAGATTATTTCAGTTAAAAAGAAAAAAATTAAAATTAATGTCAAAAAAACAAAATAAATATTAGAGGCTACCACAAATGAATAATTTTGAAAAGATTTATATTATAATACTTTATAAGGGGGCATCAAGGTGAGAAATAAATGGCTATAGGGTTTGTTCTGATAAGTGCAGCGCCTTCGCGTGAGCATGAGGTATACAATAAACTTTCCAAGGTACCAGAAATTGTTGAATTACACCCCCTTTTTGGGGAATACGACCTTATAGCTAAGATAGAAGCAGAAGATTTTGAAAAACTTGGAAAAATAGTCGTTGACAAGATTAGATCGATTGAAGGTGTAATAGACACCAAAACCCTAACAGGTACAAAATTTTAGGAAGGATGAAAAATGGAAGTAAACCTAGTAAATCAATTTTTAAGCATGATGACGCTAGTATTTGCCGTTGCAAGTATCATTGCAGGAATTTTTACCGCCTATTTTGGATCGGGTAAAAGCAGGGCAGTCGGAGGAATATTAATCGTAATAGGGCTGCTCGTTTTTGTCGTATTCCTATATGGTGCTGCGCTATTATCTAGTATCTTAGGAGACCCAACAGGCATCTTGAATTTCCAAGGAACAATTGTTCAAGGTGTTGTAGCAATTGTTGGAGCGGCCGCTGGAGCAGGAATTGCTCTTGGTATCTTCCTACTAGCTATAATGAAGGCATAGTGTTTCATTACTATCTTAGAAAAGCCTTCTTTCTTACTTTATTTCAGAATATTATTTATATAACCTCTATTTCGCCCTTTATATACTTTATTGTGTAAATGTTTTGGTGCTATTTTTTCCTCCAATCAAACTACAATTTCATCTATTTGCTGTCTCTTCTATGTAATGCCAATAATATATCTCTCTCTCGTTCTAAATCTTTTATTCTTTTCTTTAATTGTTTTATGTCCTCTTGCAATTCTAGATTAGATTTCTCTTCTTCTTTATCATTTTCCATATTTTTTCCTCACGTCAAACTTTTTCCACATACACTTCGGACATTGCCAGTATTTTGTTTTAGCCTCTTCCTTTTCGACCATCTCATGTTTACAGATTTTACAAGGTTCCATATTTTTTTCCTCCAATCAAACATTACACATCCAAATATTTACGATGTTTGAAGACCATATTTGTTTGTGATTTCCCACCACGTATCGTAATCATGTTGGCTAATTACTCCGCCTGGTGATTCTGCTATGAGATTATTTAATCGATTATACTCCTTAGCATCATTATACTCTTCAGAGATATCGGTTAAAGCCAGTCCACCAGAAATTATAATCGTATCATACGAATACGAGGATAGCTTTCCAGCACCTGCATAGTTTCCTTCGCTATATGTTATTATTGACGGCTGAGATGTTTCAACAAAACAATAACCTGTTCCATCATAACAATATTCAGATGGAGATTTGACACCAACTGCCATATGAACCGATTCCCCAAATTCAAATGCAACAATACCAAATCCAAGGTCCCTTAGCAAAAACATTAAGAGCTCTGATTTCTCACCACACACTCCTTTCTGTGTATAAAGAACTTCATATGGATATTTACCTGTTAGAGTGCTGTTATTGAATCCTTCCCAATCATAAGGAATATTTTGGACAATACTAATTGCTATTCGTGCTTGGTCATCTTTGTTTGTTGTTAAACTTTCAATGTATTGAGACAGTGGTAAAAGATAATTAAATTGATATTCGTTATTTAAATCTCTCAAAATAAAATCCTTTCTCGTTGGAGGTGCTGAACCAGTATCATATGACATAGTTCTTGGTAAAGATGCAAGATAATTACTTAATCCCCAATAAACAGTATAGTTAAAATTATATTCTTGTCCGTGAAGATAATATGTTAATGTAACATTTTGGGGTCCTGATTCTAATTCTTCAGTAGATGGCACATAAACATTAACAGTAGAAGAGTCATCTTTGTTTGACGAATCATCGACTGGTAACTGATAAGTACATCCGCTAAGACCAACACAAACAAGTAAAACAACTATGCCGACTATTACTAGTTGTTTTTTCATATTTTTTTCCTCCCTTCAAACACTACAATTTAAAACAACTACTACTTTAAAAACTATACATCTAAATCTAACTCATGTTTTGTGCTAATCCTTGTCGATAGGAGAAAACCAATAAAAGATAAATCCAAAAATCGCAATGAACGGGAAAACTGCCATAAATCCTAAAAAATATCCAGTAATTCCAGTATCATAAAATTTAGTGATGAAATAACTCATTATTCCTCCAAAAGTAGAAGCAACGGTTAGTTCCAACATTCTAAAAACTGCTATCTTTGTCTTCTTTTGCTTGGTTTTGCGGTTAACCATTTTTCTTCATCAAACACTATTTTATCTTCCTATCCACATATCAAATCTTCGCAACAAGATAGTTATGCCTAGAATGAAAAATATACCTCCAACTGCTAGAATAGGCATACAAACATTCCAATTCCCAATGTCAAAAGCATTAAGACCCGAAAAAACAGAGAAAGGCACAATTATTATCAAGATTCCTATAACCACCAAAATTAAACCAATATGTGTTTTTTCCATATTTTTTCTCCAATCAAACCACTACAATTTCATTTTCTAAGATAGCCCTGGCCCAACATAAAAGTCGCAACCCAATGCAACAAATAATATAAGAAATATAAGTGCTAAATAGATAAAAGGAACACCAATTATTGTTAATATTATTCCCAATACGGGATTATTTGGGAAATAAGTTATACCTTCTGCAAGCGCAGCTAAAGGAATAGTTGCTAAGAATAAGAGCATTAACATAATACAAATATTCTCTCCTGCACTCATCTCAATAAGTTTAGTAATCCTACCAGGCAACTCTTCATTGTTGTATATAGTGCTTGAAAAACTATTAAGAATTAGAGGGTCTGTTATATTTGTCGAATTGATAATCCTCAGTGCTTCTTCTTCCCCGATTATATCTAATATTTTAGAACCCTGACGATATGCAAGGTCAAGGTATCTATATGATATTGTAGGCCTGGTAAATAGCAAGGATGCGAATAACCAAGGTTTCTTATGTGATACTTTCAATAACACACTCCTAGTGTCGTAATCATAACTGATAAAATTACCATTATTTTTTGCTTTCTCAAATAAATCTTTAACCTCAGGGTTATTAGCTATATCTAAAATTGTTTGAAACAAGTAGTCTTTTGGTTCTACATCTGTTTTTTCTTCTTTTGGCATAGTATTAGTTGATATTCCTGGCTGAACAGCAATGCCGATAAACAAAGCGATTACTACAAAAACTAATGTTTTTTTAACAACATTATTTTGCATAATTTTCCTCCAAACCCACTATTTCAAAACAACTATTTACTTATAAATCTCTCCTTAACAATCGTTTATACCAATTATATGTCACTAAAAATTATGCTTATTTGGAAATTTTTTATAATTGCGATTATACTTTTTCAGTCTCCTCATACTGATTTTTCCACATTTAGGACACCAACTCCCTCTTTTAATCATATGAGGCGCTTAAGATTGTATCTAAAAAATATTTGTGTATCCTAAGATCATCAGTAAGCTCTGGATGAAAAGATAAGGCTAACAAGTCGTCTTGCTTAGCCATTACTATTTTATTTTCAATTTTTGCGAGTACCTCACAATTCCCCCAGGTTTTTTCAATAACTGGAGCTCTTATAAAAACAGCATCGTATGGTTCAGAAAATCCTTCAATATTTATAGTCTTCTCAAAGGATTCTCGCTGCCGGCCGAATGCGTTTCGTTTTACTGCCATATTCATTGCTGATAAAAGTTTAACATCTTTTGTATTATCGGTTAATTCACTAGCAAGCAACACACAGCCAGCGCATGTTCCCATGACTGGGAGACCATCATTTTTTATTCTATCATAAATAACATCATTAAGTCTTGTTTTGTATAACTCTCTTGAGATAGTGGTGCTTTCCCCTCCAGGAAGAATCAAAGCATTTACTTGTTTCATTTGATCTTTATTTTTAATTACAAAAACTTCCCCAGGAGTATTAGCCTCTTGTAGAGTTTTTTCCATAGATACAATGTGTTCAGATACCGCCCCTTGAATACCGATAACACCAATCGATATCTTTTTTACCATCCTCGTTCCTGTAAGAGCTGCTCTTTAGGTATAGTCTCTATTTCAATTCCTGCCATCGCTTCCCCAAGATTTTTACTAACTTCTGCAATTATGTCTGGTTTGTTGTAGTTTGCAACTGCTTCAACTATTGCCTTTGCTCTCTTTTGAGGATTCTTTGATTTAAAAATTCCTGAACCTACAAAAACACCATCACTACCGAGTTGCATCATTATCGCTGCATCTGCTGGAGTCGCAATACCCCCTGCAGCAAAATTTACAACCGGAAGTCTATGATATTTACTTTTAATGTCTTCAATAATTTGCAAAATCTCTTTTTTAACTGTTCCATATACGGTATCTCCAAATACTGGTACATTATCGTCTACCTTTCTTCCAGTTAAAATCTCAGAAGATTTAGCGTAACTTTGAGAATACTCTTCAGCTAGTTTGTATAATTCATTCTTGTTCATTGTCTCTAATTTTTTAATCATACTCGTAACCATTCTTTGATGTCTTATTGCTTCGATGATATTTCCAGTACCAGCTTCGCCCTTCGTTCGGATCATGGCAGCTCCTTCCCAAATTCTTCTGGCAGCCTCACCAAGATTTCTACAGCCACATACAAATGGAATTGTGAACTTGCGTTTGTCTATATGATAAAATGGATCTGCTGGGGTAAGTACCTCTGATTCATCTATCATATCTACCCCTAAAGCCTCAAGAGCTTGCGCTTCAACAAAATGGCCAATCCTGGCCTTTGCCATCACAGGGATGCTTACGGAATCCATTATTTGTCGTATTATGGTGGGATCTGCCATCCTTGCAACTCCGCCTTGTGCTCTAATATCCGCTGGGACTCTTTCAAGTGCCATTACAGCAACAGCACCACTGTCTTCAGCAATCTTGGCCTGTTCGGAGTTTGTAACGTCCATAATGACTCCACCTTTCTGCATTTTTGCAAAACCTTTTTTCAGTTTATCTGTGCCAAATTTTAGTTTCATGATATTTGATTCATTCATTGTTATGAGCCCCCCTTATTCATCGAATTCACATCCGATATATAAATCTCCTTATTAAGAACTACGGTTGTGTAAAAACAAGTGATAATCAAATAAATTTATTCCCTTTTATGTATATTTTCCAATATTTCTTTTCCAAAAGAAGTAAGACCATATAGTCGTATGTTTTTATTACAACTCTTTTCTTCGACTATGTCTAACTTGAGTAGTGATTCTTCTTCTTTGTATCTAGTTCCCATTCCTCTAATAGCACCTATAACGTTGGTAGGTGTAGTTTTAACATGGTATGCTATTTCTGAAGTATAACTACAACTTGGATTGATATCAAAAAGATAATCTGCAATCTTCTTCCGGATATTACTTCTTCTCAGTGCTCTTATAACTAAGGGTCTTTTAATGTCGAGAGAATTATTTGTATTGTTTCCGCTTTGCATCCCATCCACTTGCATCAAAAATAAGAATAACAATACCTATTTATAAACTATTCTTCAGCGGATAATTATCTGCGTATTCACATGCCTATTCATTAGCATGCATCGGAGAATCCTAGCCAAACAGATCTACCAAGGCGTATTCCTTTCTAGAACGCCGTGAACAAATTCAAAACCGATAGTCCAACTTATGTAAAAATAGACAAAAATTACATTATTCTTTCTATCATTTCTAAGATAAAACCATCGCTGTCAATGACGTATCTTGCAATACCAATTTTTTTCGCGTAGTTCTTCATCTTTTTCACTGCTAAAAAACGTTCGAAGGTGGAACCTTTCTGTAAAACCTCAAGTTCTAAAACACAATCTGCAATCCCTTCCATTTTCCTTTCAAATACGTCCCCGTGTATTCCTCTGGTCATAATCACAAATAATACGCCTTTATTTTGCAAATTACAAATCTTTGCAGCATGGATGGCTCTTATTACTTCATCCTGCGAATACTGATTAAGAAAAAAATCAAGTGAATTAACTATTACTTTTTCAGATTTGGAATTTTTTATTCTGTTAGACAAAATTGCCAAAAAATCTTGTTCGCCTTTTCCTATTTCTGGTGCCGCTGATGACCCCAGTTCAATTAATTCTTTAAGTTTTATTTTAGATCGCTGCTCATATACACTAACTCTTCTTTGTTCCCCACTAAGAACAGATTTTGAAAACTCTGTGGCCATATCAACTACCTCCATTTCTTCTTTAGTCCATCCGAATCTTTCCATTGTCCTAACTATCTCTTCCTCCGTTTCTTCTGTTGAAAAATAAAGCACTTTTCCTACAGTAGCCAGTTGTTTGCTTAAAATTTCTATGCTACTCCCAGGACCCCCAAGTAATAGTACCATGTATCCTTTGGGAGTTCCACCCTCAAGTAATTTATCAAGTTTCTCAATACCTGTACTAATAAATTCTTCTTTGGTCATTTTTGCACTAGCTTAAATAAAAGAATCTCTAACCTTCAAAATTTTATCGTTCAAGTAAATTAATCTGTTCAGATACTTATCGAGATCCTCTTCTTCAATTGCCAAAGAGATTGTATGAATATTTCTTGCTCTTGTTCGATTGATTATGTGATAAAAAAATTCAGTGACAATTCCTGGACCATTATATATAATGAGGTTGGTTAAAGAATCGATTACCAAGTATTTCTTGGTGTTTTCATCGACTTCCTTAAAAGTATTCATTATCTCAAGACCCAATTTTTCAAGCATCGTTGGACTTTCGATAAATGTGCAATTAACATCAGTTTTTGTTATACCCGCCGCGCGAGAAATACAATCTATAAATTTTATATTCTTACAATTACGCAGAAATTCAAATTCACTGGTTAAATTACTGCAAGGTTTTGTTACTGTTACATAAACCCAGGCTTCCTCCGGGTGATTTTGTATACGTTCAAATAACGCCTGAATCAATTCAGAGTAGTTACCACCTGGTAGAATTATGCCAATCGACTGGTTAACCTTAATTGCATTAGAAATACGTTCTTTTAAACCGTCGATTAGGACATTGGCCATTTACCTCACCCCAAGTTTAAGCAAATGATCCATCTTCAGATTTAAGCAACTGCGTCAATTCAACACCATTTTTAGACGAGATACTCATCGCATATTTTGTACGGCTATGAGCTGCACCTCGCATTTTGACTATTTGAAATGTTCTTATCAGATCTCCCTTCCGCTCCACATCTCCAAGAAACATGATCCCATCTGAGATGAATTCCTCTATACCATATTGAGAATATTGGAACTTCCTTGGTGGAACCTCTGACGTTAAAAATGTGGTACATTTCATTGCTGCCAGTGACGACCCAAGCTTAAAAATAAAGTCTCTGATCATTTCCGGCGTTTGAAGTCTATAACATAGCGCAGTTATGGAATCTATAACAAGTCTTTTCACATCTAATTCATCGGCAATATCTCTTAAAATGTCTAAAAGCGCAGAAGCATCCTCAACAGTGTATTTTTCTGTAGCAAGACCTAGCCTTTCGCTTATAATTCTAAGGTCTATCAAATTAACCATGCCGGATTCAATTAGTTTCTTATCGTAAAAACCGAAACTCTCCATATTTTTTGTTAATTTGAATAGAGGCTCAGTAATTGTAAAGAAAACGCCTCGCTCTCCTTTTTTCGCACCATTTATCAAAAACTGCATACAAAGCGTGGTTTTTCCTGATCCACTACTTCCAACAACCAACACTGTGCTACCTGTTGGAATACCGCCACCGAGTAGTATCTCTTTATCGAGTCCTTCAATCCCAGTTAAACATATCTCTCCATCTGATAGTTGCATTTCAGGCATGCATCTCTCCTCTTTTTCCGACTTCGTTACAACATATACAATTACCAGTTATAAAACTTAAGGTAATTTTTAATTAAATATTAAGTCCTTTTACTTAACCTCTAATTCACAGTGTAGTTATAAAACTTGAGGTTTAATTTAGTGCAGGGGAAGGGATTTGAACACGAAAGTAGTCATAAAAATTGATTGACGGCTGACGATTTACTCCTGTTGACATAAAAAAGAGCATGTAAATTAAAAAAACAAGTGATTATTCAGAAAAAGACTATTTGTATTCTTCCTTTATCCATTTTACTAACCATTTTAGGAAAATCATGCATACAAAAAAAGTTAATGTTGAAAGTAGAAACCAACCAATTATAAACGCAATACCTTCAATTGAAAATATATTCAGGAACATTCCATCAAATGTTCCCCCGACATTAGATAAAATATATCTTAATATCACAATTAAGACAGTCGATATTAAGCCTAATATTATTGAATATGACAGACATTTTTGTATTTCCTTCATCCCAACACCAACAATAAGAATAATTTATTTTGTTTTAACATTTTTGGAGGAAACGACATCGATGCAATAAAAAATTAGTGCAGGGGAAGGGATTTGAACCCTCGGACTCCTACGAGACAGGATGTCTCATCGAACCCTTATTTCCAGATAAGATCTTAAGTCCTGCGCCGTTGACCAGGCTTGGCTACCCCTGCATGAGGTGCGGACGCCGGGACTCGAACCCGGGCAGAAGGCTTGGAGGGCCTTAATCATAACCGCTAGATCACATCCGCAAGTCACAGGAGAAATAACTTTTCTGTTTTAGTAATTTGCCATATTAAAAAAAAGAGATTAATTGCTAGGATATTAGGCTATCCCTGGATCGTATTTGTCCTCTTCTCCAGGACTATACTCTTGTTTTCGAGTCGCTTTGCAATTTTGGCAGATTCCTTCTTCCTCTTCTTCAGGATCTAATTCTTCACCACAAATTTCACAACACACCGTCATGATTATTTCACCTACTAATTGTCAAATCGGAAAGGTTTTCATTATTTATAATTTTGGTTTCATTGGATGTTATTTAATATATCTACTTATTTTTCTTAAAAAAATAAAAAGTTATAATTAATAATATGAAAACATATACGGGTTGTGTTTGGATCAGCATGAAAAAACAAAAGAAAAAAGAGAAAAAACCAAAAAAAGAAAAAATTATAGAAGAAACAAAAGAAACAAAGAAATTGCATGATATTACAAAAAAATTGCAAAAACTAGTTGAAAACAGAAAAACACCTCGCGTAGTATCAAGACAGGATAGTTACAAGCCGGGTTCAAGAGGTTCCAGAGTTGGCAATTCCTCATCTGGAGGAGACTATTACGGTGGTTCTGAAGACGAATGCTAATTTTTAAAAATAAATCAAATTTTTTCATTTTTATTAATTGTATCGAAAATTATATCTAGTTAACAACTGTTAACATTCTCAAGAGGTGTTTTTGTGGGCAAAGATGTTTTATTGTATATAAAAAATTGGAAACCATATGTTATTGGATTAGTTCTGATATTGCTTATATCGTTTTTTCCATCGACGCAAGCTAATCAGACGCAATCTGGGCAAGAAATCAAACTCAATTACTCGTTTGAGAGTCCAACGATAGAAAATGTTAATATCTTGGGAACCACCTACGAAAGAATTTTGCTTAATGACTGTTATACTGCTGCAAACTCAGGTGAACCAAATATACCATCAAAAGGAGTATTCATTCTTTTGCCACCGAACTCTAAAGTAAGTGATATACAAATAAAAACTGGAGAAGAACATGTTCTTGGAACAGGTTTCAATGTAGAACCGATTGGTGAGCTAATTCCAATTGTTCAGGTAACAACCACCCCAAAATTAAATCCCAATAAAGCAATTTATAATTCAAACATGCTGTATCCAGGAAAACTCTATACCGCGGTTGGTACGTATAGTTTCAGAGGTTACCAAATCCTCGTTTTGTTGTTGCATCCTATCCAGTATAACCCCTCCACAGGAGAATTGTTTTATTATGAATCTATGCAAGTTTCTGTAGATACAACTTCTGACCAACCAAACAATTTGTTCAGAGGGCTTGAGCGCGATAAACAAGAGGTAATGAAGAAGGTTGATAATCCAGGTATTGCTGAACAATATAGCGTAATTAAATCATCCTCTATGGATGCGTATGATCTTCTTATTTTAACCACTGATTCACTTAAATCTGGTTTTGAGCCTTTGAAACAGGCACATGACGTTGCTGGTGTTAGTACAGTGATTAAGACGCTCACCGACGTTGGCAGTAGTAACCTTGATGATATCCGTGATTACATTAGAGATGCCTACACCAACTGGGGAATAGAATACGTTCTAATTGGAGGCGATGCAAACGTTGTACCTGCACCGATTTTATGGGTTTCCGGCATGGATGAAAATGTAACTTATTATGAAGAGTATATGCCCGTCGATCTTTACTATGCATGTCTTGATGGGCCGTATAACTACGATGGAGACGATAAATGGGGCGAACCGAATGATGGAACAGATGGAGGCGACGTTGACCTCATAGCAGAAGTCTACGTAGGTCGTGCTTGTGTAGACAATGCCGTTGATGTGGATAATTTTGTAACAAAAACTGTGGCATACATCAATAAAAATCCAGATGACGAGTATCTAGATAGGGTTTGTTTAGCGGCAGAATACCTTGGTGACTATGGTATTGCAAGCTATGGTGGAACTTACATGGATCAACTTGAAGATGGTTCAACAGATGATGGATATACCACAGTTGGTATCCCTTTAAGCAATTACACTATTACTAAATTGTATGATTCACCAGAGTACTACTGGGATCCATCAGAACTTATGTCCATTATAAACAACGGCGTGCACATAATCAATCACCTTGGGCACGCATCTTATGATTACAACATGAAGATGTCATCTTATGATGTTAGTGATCTTACTAATGATAAGGCATGTTTCGTCTATTCCCAAGGATGCATGGCCGGTGGGTTTGATGACCCAGAGGGATACGATTGCATAGCAGAGGACTTCACTGTAAAAACAAGCCATGGTGCATTTGCTGGTATATGGAACGCCCGCTACGGCTTTTTCTGGTCTTATAGCACCGATGGAGATTCACAACGTTTACATAGACAGTTCTGGGATGCAGTATTCGGTGAAGGAATCCCACAGATAGGAAAGGCAAACCACGACTCAAAAGAAGACAATCTACCTATCATTGGTCGATCTTGTATACGCTGGTGCTACTACGAAACAAACCTCTTTGGTGACCCGTCTCTTTGTTTTTATGCTGTAGAACCACCGCCACCACCGAATAATCCGCCAGAAAAACCCGCAAAACCATCAGGCCAGACTTCCGGGAAAGTTGGTACACAATACATGTACACAACAAGTACGACTGATCCAGATGGCGATCAGATTTACTACTTATGGGATTGGGGCAATGGTAACTATAGCGACTGGAAAGGACCTTACGACTCTGGTGCGACCGCCAGTGCAAGCTACATATGGGCTCAGAAAGGTAGCTACAACATAAAGGTAAAGGCGAGAGATGGTTATGGTGCTGACAGTGAATGGTCAGATCCATTGGCAGTAACTATGCCGTTGAATCGACAAAAAATCATAGATAGACCGTTGATTTCGTTCTTCTTAAATCTCTTGAAACATCTGTTGCATTGATTTATTCTAATGGTATCATCTTCCTGCCAAAAAGGCTACGCAAGCAAAAGAGAGGCCATAGAATCAATAGGAAGATTAACAAAATCGTTGGAAGCAAGGAAAAATTCTCTACTAGATAACTCATCAAAGCAATTGGAATCAGTAAAAGCGCCAATCCTTCTTGGACTCCTTCGTATCTAAGCATGTTATCCCTATCTGACGGAGAAGCTGATAAAATCCTTGATGCCATAAACAACAATGTACCTGTTAAAATCAAAAAGCATACAGCAGGTATTGGAAGGTTATAGACAAATATCGAAGTGTAACCTAAGAAAAATGGCAAGGATATAATAAGAATATGTAATATTTTTACACCAACAGCATAACATTTGAAAGAAAGGGGCATCATAAATTTTTGATTTACCACTTTTACTCCAAATACCATTGGCGTTGTTTTAATCCCTAGTCTAGAATCGTACTCGACATCTTTTAAATTCGCCGAGATACCGACGCTAAACAACCATTGCATGAATCCTGCTAATGACACAACCAAAGCTAAAATAGAGACGCTCTTTGAAACGGTTAAAGCTCCAAATATTCCATAGCTAAAAACACCTAAACCTAATGCATACTCCATTCCATAACTTGATTTACTGTATTTATTGTAAATGGTTATGCACATAAATGAGAACAACAACACGACAAATGAATAAACAGAAAATAAGAAGACAATTGCTAAAACTATAGAAATTGCAAAAGATGCTATTACTATGGCTAAAGCAGTTTTCTGAGAGATAGTCCCAGTAACAAGTGGCCTGTCTGATACATATTTTGACTTTCTATCTATTTCTATGTCGTAGTAGTCATTTTGAACAAATGTAAAAATGTGGGCTAAAAGACCTATCACGAGCAATATAGAAAGACGTAACAGGTCAGATTCACCATTTGCAATTGCACAGAAAACAGGAGTAAAACCCAAAAAGAGCATCCCGTAAGGTCTAATGAGTTTTAGATATTGCTTCATGCTCTCGTTAAAACAATATGATGTATAAATAGCATATAGGCTAAGAGGTCAATTTCAAAAAAAACAACTACTAATTAACAAGTGTGGTTCGAAAAGTAAAATACTCTATTATCTACAGATAACGGTCCCTTCGCTGTTTCTTATAATATAAGATTCATTTTCCTCATCAAAATCAACTGTTAGGTATGAGCCGTCCGTGTTGTAAATAATGCCAGTTTCCGCGTCAAACGATACTTCGTTGAAATATTTGGTAACGACCAGGTAATCTCTCCAATCTCTTACGATGCCTGCGCAGGTTCTGTATTCACGTTTTTCTGTCACGGTATGATTTGGTTCGTTTACCCTCCAATTCCACAATTTAAGAAGGAACTCAAGGTCATCCATTGTTAATATTTTACAGACTTTATCAACCCAGTATCTCAATTTACTACCTTTTGCATTTCTGTGGGTAAGCTCTTTTGAATCTGGGTCTTCAATAAAATTATGCCATTTTAGTTCCTTTATTCGTTTTTCTTTGTGTCGCTGGCGATCCTGCTGTTGTTTTCTTTTTTTAGCGCACTCTTTGCATCTTATAACATTATGGTGTAGATTGGATATGTCTTTTCCACAGTCTATACATATTTTGGGCATTTTTTTCACTGTTATAATATTAAATTTATATCTGGAAGATAGATTTCTACTTTGTTCTTTTCGCAATAAAGATATCCTTATATACTATACTTTTATAACAAACATGAAAAATCATCCTCAAAAAGAGGGAAATAGAAAATGTATAGAGAAAATAAAGACAGAGGCTTCAGCAGAGGCCCACGTGAAATGCACAAGGTAACTTGTGCTGATTGTGGAAAGGAAACAGAAGTTCCTTTTAAACCTGATGGGACAAGACCTGTATACTGCAGGGATTGCTATCAGAAACATAGACCAAAGAGATTTTAGTAAAAATATGAGATATCTCGTAAAACAATCATTTTTTACAAAAATCTTCTTTTATTTTTTTATTATTTTGTAATAGGGTCTAGTAGTTAGATAACTATATCTACAAAAAGGGAATGAGGTTAAAACTAACAAGATAAACTCTTCGTATTATTTTTCGTTATCCCAAACCGGTTTTAACCTAAATTCTATTTGAATTTTATCCTATATTCTTTTGGTAATGGCACCGATGCCTCTATCTTGTTTTCTCGGGCCAACCATCCAAGCGCAGCATAGACATCTTTCGGATCTAGCTCAGTCAGTTGCGGTATTTCTGATACATCAACTTCGTTCGTTGTTTCAGTCACTGTATATACTTTGCCAGCGGCACCTCCGATTTTGATATTTAGATTTGTCGCACCAAGTTTAAAGTAGTTGCCATCTCTGCAGATCTTGTTTTCTCTTGCAAGCCATCCGACCGCGTTATAAAATTCATCTTCTCTCAGCCTAGTGATGCCCATTAGTTTTGTCTCTTGAAGAGGCCCATTCGTGTTAAGGGTTTCCCATATTTTCCCTGCATTTCGACCACATTCTTCTACAATATTTATCATATACTTCTCCTCCGCATTAAAGGAAATATATTACATAAGTTTAAATAAATTATGATTTTTGTTGTAAACGGCTTTTTTTCTCATATTTTTTTCTCCCTAAAACACTACCTCAAAACAACCATTTACTTATAAACCTCTCCTTAACAGTCGTTTATACCAACTTTAGTGTTGTTTTGTTACAAATTTTAACTTTACACTTTCATGGATTATTATTTGTAGCAGGTTTTATAGATATATGTTCAATTTTTTCAAGCGGCTCCTGCAACAATCCAAGTGAAACAATTTTCCCACCGCATTTAGCTAAAACAAGGTTCTCTCTAGTGATTCTAAATTTCCCACCTCTATAATTAAATAATCTCTCAAGAGCAGGCGCTATCGGATCGTCTTTGAAATATTGTTTTCCAGTAGACGTTTTTAAATAGATCCTGCCTTCAGGATCAATGAAATATTCATCGCCTATATAGTACTGCTCCACCCATGGATTTGCTGGTTTCAAAGCACTTGGTGAAAAATCGCCGATTAGTTTGTGTTTATACATGTGTCTAAATTGTAACAGTTTTTCGTCAGTTGTCTTTCTTGCAAGAAGGATATGAATATCAGCATCATCAGGCAATCTTACAGCACGACCAATGCTTTGAATATGATATGCCTCAGTGATAGCAGTTGAAACAATAATCAGACATTGAATATTCCTCTTGTCGTAGCCCTCGGAAAGCATGCCAACAGACAGTAATGCTGGGATCCTATCATTCTGAAAATCATCAAGCGCATGCTCATCAGGACGCTCACTATGATAAGCAGGATAACCAGTAAGCGTAGACAGAATATCCGCCTGCTCAATACGTTTACAAATCACAAGCGTTGGTTTATTTTTGTTTTGTATTAATAGATCAACAGCTTTTGGTATACGCGCTTCAGCGCCGTAGACGACACCACGGCGTTTAAAAATCAATGAATCTAACTTTTCTCTTAATCTCCATTTACTATCAACACCTCGTCTTAGCCTCCCAAAAAGTCTTCTGATACCAACAGAATATTCTTCGTAATCCCTCTGCTCACTTGTTGATAAATCAATAGCATGGAAATAAACGACAAAATCACAAATCTGCGCTTCCTCTATTGGAACCTGAATAATGATATCTCCACAAAACTCAAGACTAGCTTTATTTGGTGTAGCAGATAAACCCAAAATATATTTGTAACGAATATTATCATACAATCTGCGAAAAACAGGACTAACACTTCTGTGACATTCATCAACAATCAGTATATTACATTTCAAACCACAGGATTTCTCTTTGGAAAGAATATGGAAGGTTTCAACAATCGCATGATTTATTCCATATTTGTTTAACTCCTCCGTCCACTGTTTTTTAAGTTTACGTGTAGGAACAGCCACAATTATCTTCTTGTAACCTCTATCTTTTATCAAGAGAATAGCAGCGTAGGTTTTACCGGTACCAGCAAATGCCTTAACGACGCCTTTACCACGATATATACCACGGAAGCGATTCTGCCAGTCATAGGGAACAAATACCATAATATATCAAACACCGAAGTTTATCCCGAAAGTTAACAGATGTAAGTTAAAATAAGTTACCATACTTTTTAATACAAATAGCGTAATTCCAAGGCGTTTTAATCATGATAAAAATAATATCATTTGATTTTGATGGAACCCTTGTAAAAAGAACATATGCTGATAAAGTTTGGCTTGAGGGATTACCAAAACTTTACGCAAAAGAAAAAAAGATACCATTGAAACAATCAAAACAATACATTCTTCAAGAATACGACAAAATCGGAAAAGACCGAAAGGAATGGTACGACATTGACTGGTGGTTCAAACAATTCAAGTTAAAAGAAAACTGGCAGAATCTACTAAACAACTATAGACATACCATCCAATTATTTCCAGAAACAGTGGAAACACTTAGTAAACTTTCAAAAAAATATGAACTGATAATAATATCAAACTCAAAAAGAGAATTTATCGATGTACAACTCGAAGAAACAGGGCTTAGACCATACTTTACCCATATATTTTCATCGACATCGGATTTCGACAAAGTAAAAAAACTACCAGAAATCTACAAAAACGTATGCGACTCATTAAACATACAACCATACGAAATGCTACACGTAGGCGACGACAAAGAATTTGATTTTGAGAGCCCAAAAAAGATAGGAATAAAATCATTTTATCTGGACCGCGAGAAAACGGAAGAAGGAGACCACACAATTCGGAAACTATCTGACCTGGAAAAAGTTTTATAGGTTTACTTTAACGTACTGCCTGTCTTCCTCAGAAGCTTTGAAAAGTTCCACGGCTGTAAAATTCATCATCCTCGACACAAGCAAGTCAGGGAATGATTGAATCCGAGTATTATATATCATAACACCATCGTTATAAAATTCTCGCCTATCCGCAAGCTCATTTTCTAGTCCAGTAAGCCTCTTCTGTAATTGTAAAAAATTCTCAACAGCCTTCAAATCTGGATAATTTTCGGCAACAGCAAAAACGGTCTTTATAGCCTCTGAAATAATGTTATCGGCAGCGGCTTTCTGAGACATAGTTTTAGCATTTAATAAAAAAGATCTTGCTTTTGTAAGAGTTTCCAAGGTTTCTCGCTCATGTTTCATATAACCTTTGACAGTAGCGACAATGTTTGGTATCTCGCTTGATCTCTGCAGCAGTAAAACATCGATGTTCGCCCAAGATTTATCAATACTATTTCTTAACCTAACGAGATTGTTATATACTATAATTAACCAAACAAGTAATCCAACTAAAAAAAGAAGTACAACCGACAAAACTATCGTCAAAATCAAATTACCCATTTTATCACCTCATTAAACCTACCAAAATAATAAAATTAAACCTACAACGACTAAAATTGACCCCACACCAATACCACCTATCGTTTTCATTGAATAACCCTTTAGTACCTCTCGCTCAGTTTTATCCGATATGTAATAAAATTTCTCTTGTTCTCCTTTATGTATCATCACATCTTCTACTCCCTTTTCTACTGTTGCGTCCTCAACGAATGGATTGTCGGTAGCCGCCCCCATTATATAGAGTTTATCTCCTGGCGCTATAAAATATTCTTTAAATCTCATGGTTTTATTAATTCCAAGTATCAAACCTTCAAACCTAATATTACAATTATCTAGAAATTGTTTAACAGCATCAGGCGGGTCTTTACCAACACTCGAATGAAATTCGTTATCCAGGGGAATGTCTATCTTTGCGCCCTCAGGATTAACTAAAACCGCCCCGGTATCATCCTTCAAATAGAAACACGGGCGTTGCTCGTCATGTTTTATTGTAACCCATTGACTATGTTTACCAGATCTTCTGTATTCCTCTATCGTGTAACGATAATAGACACAATCACTCTTAGAAAATGGGCTTTTCAAAATATTTTTTGATGGAACGGCTTCTCCAAATATCTCAACCAGACCCATAGCAATTGATCTAATATTGGAGGTGGGTGTATTCTCTATCAATTGTTTTTGTTTAAACCAGAAAAACCCTACGATGAAAAGAATTATTCCCGGGATAATTAACACCAAGCCAAATATAAAAAAGTCAAATTGATGCATTATTCGTTAATTACAACGTTATCATTTAAAGTTTTTTTAAAAATAAAAAAGAGGAAAGAGGGAGGGGATGTAGTTTGTTGTATTGTGTTATAGTCCTAGCAGGTGTCGTAGCATTGGGAATGCATTTGGGAATCGCTCTAAAAACCCTAGGAAAAATGGATTGACTGGTCCTCTGTTTCTTGACAGAGCAACAGTAATATCTAACGTCGCCCAGTCGCTCTGGCCACCCACTGTATCTACTGCTCTGACTTTGATAGTGTATGTTCCCTTTAAAGTCCATGCATGTTTCATGGGAATTTCTGCTCCAGATAGGTATGGTCCTAGTCCTGATGCTCCGTTTCCATCACCCCAGTCGATATCATATTTTACATCTTGGTTTTCTGGGTCTGTTGCATTTATGATGTATAGGTATTGTTTTAATGGTTTTATGTTGGTTTTTCCTGTTATGGTGGGTGTGTTTGGTGGCGTGTTATCTGTAATGATAACAACCAAGGGGTCTGACCAACTGCTTTGGGCACCATAAACATCCTTAGCTGTTACTTTAACTTCATAGGTTCCTATTTCAGTCCAAATATGAGACGCAGTTACGATCTGCCCTGATGTGAAAGGCCCAAGCCATTCACTATAAGTTCCATCGCCCCAGCTGAACATGTAAAAGATTTGATCTCCATCTGGCTCTGTTGTTTTGCTAGAGAACGAATATTCTACAAACCAAATTCCATTTGTTGGCCCAGTTGGTTTATCAGGTGTTTCTGGTGGGTTACTTGGGTTGTTACGCCATATCTTTACAGACGAATCACCGAGAACGTTATATTCCTCAAAGTAGTACTTGCTCATTCCCCCTCCACCATAATATTGATAGAGGTAGTAGAGACCCATATTCGTCATGCCACCGATAGTTTCGATGCTGTCATTCCACCATGCGTCGAACATGCTCCGCTCTAAAATATCGTCTTCATCCCAGTAGGAATAAGTAGTTGCACCCCAGAACGCAAGACCACCTTTGTTTGGTGCACGGAGCCACGTTTCTCCAAAGCATTCACTGACCGTGAACTGATTCGTAAGACACGCGTGACTACAGACAAACGGATACATTCCATCGTTGGTCAGGCTATTGACATCGGACTGATAAAAAACGGGCCCATCTGCCCAATAATCAGTTCCTCCATGCCCCGAATAGATTGCTAAACTGCGTCCATTGTTCAACGCGTTTTTGACTTGCTGTGTGGTTGCACTATATGTGTGGCAGTAGAGTTTATCGCACGTATATCCATTTGGAGTAAGATACGTGTCAATTACGTAGTTATGAGTACCTTCTGAAACTTGGTAGTTATCATTCGATGCCATGAAAGCTGCTTTTTTAATCCATGAGCTATCCGGAAAACTACCCGTTTCATAATAGATGGTTTTGTCCACCATAATGGTGACTTGTTCAGGTGTGGCTGCAGGGAATCGACTTATGATTATATCGGCAAAGTAATCACCAGAAGTTATGGTTACGTAGTACAAATCGGTACACGTTCCAGTTTCAGTACCGGTCCATGTGGGAATTTGTGCAACATCACCGACTAGGAGTACGTAGGCAGGCGGTATCGGCCAATTGTTGTAAGCATCATCAATGTACGCATGGATATTTTCCTTTGTTGGTCCACTGGGAATTTCCGACGTTTTTGTAACTGTTACCTCAAAACCTTTACCTACTTTCCAACTTGCAAGTGGTTGAATTGCATCGTAGAAGCTATCGTAGACTATAATCAAATAGCCTTCTTGGTCTTTAGGGGCATTGGCAATGTTTTCATAGAAACCGTAGTTTGCAAATGTTGTCTCAAAGGTTTTTTCAAATGATGGTGTAGTATACCTCTGTATTTTTGCAAGCGTTTGTGTCATATCGCTACCAGGTAGGTTAATTTGAAGTGAGCAGGCAGTCATCAATTTGAGTTCACCTAACGATGGATTGTATTGAACTGGAGAAATTTCTACAAGAGCAAATCTATGCCCTCTAAAATCACCTGTATCAACAATTTTTGCCACATCAGTACTAACAAAAGCATCTTGGAAATAGTAATTATTGTCGATAACAAAATCTTGAGTAAATTCTGGGATCTTGGGAACTGATGGTTGAACAGGCAAAACCCGCATAGGTAAACCCAATTCGCCTAGTGATGTGCATTGCCAAGAAACTGATCTTACTTCAATTTCAGGGTTTGAACCTTGTGGTATTTCGACCATTCTTCTTAAAGTTGGTAATTTTGCTTCACCAGCAATTGTAGTAAACCCTTCATTTGACAACTCAATTGTTGCAAACTTTCCTTCAGTTGTATCAACACTTGAAAACTCAAACGATGGTGAATTAACCACAACTTCAATAGTTGATTCATCAATATTTCTTACATCACACAAAAGATCATTTTTTTCTATTGCAAAGTTTCTTGTATCCGAATTAATATTCATTCCAAAAACTGCGCTCACCATTGTAAAAAGAAGTACAAAAGCTGCTCCAAAAACTTCTATCTTTTTAGTTTTTCTCCACATAAAAAACCTCCAACCAAGGTTAACGGATGTTAACTAAATATACTTTTCGTAAAATATGAATAAGCAAATCTTAGTCAGAACACTCAATCTAATCTTAATTTAACGCTCATTTTACCCTATAAAAAGTTATATATCTAAGTATTCTCTATAATATCTATAGTTGGTTTAAAAATGAAGTATGAAGTTGTAGTGGTAGGCGCAGGTCCTGCAGGCTCAACCGCTGCAAAAGTTCTTGCCGAAAAAGGAGTAAAAGTCCTCTTAATAGACAAAAGTAAGTTCCCTAGAGATAAACCATGTGGTGGCGGGTTACCATTTCGAGTTTACAAAAGATTCCCATATATAGAAGATAAAAACTTGATCGAGTCCTACTCGTATGGTGGTTTTGCTCATTCACCTTCATTGAAATACAGCGCAGTCATAGAGAAAAAGGATCCCTTCATTGGGATGGTGATCAGGAAAAAATTTGATGATGGATTGGTCCAACTTGCAGTGGATAGTGGTGCTGATTTCATCAGTGGGAAAAATGTAGAAGACATCAAAATATCAGAAGATAAAGCAAAACTTATTCTTAATGATAAGAAAGAAATACATTCAGAGTTGGTCATTGGCGCAGATGGATCTTGGAGTATCGTTGCAAAGAAATCAGGTTTAATACCTCAAACTGGCAGAATAATTGCTATTTGCGTTCTCCAAGAATATAAAGTAGGCGAAGAAGTCATAGACCAGTTTTTTGATGAGAAAAAAATGTGCCATATGCATTTAAAATTCCAAGGAGTATTTGGATATGGATGGGTATTTCCAAAAAAACAACATTTGAATATAGGTATTGGAAATGTCAGCTCAGATATAGCACCCTCCAAAACAAAGATAAATTTATCTCATGCTTACAAAGAGTATCTCAAAATTCTTAAGAAAAACAAAATAATACCGGGTAATATAGAAGCAGGGGAGTTTAAAGGTGGCGCTTTGCATATAGGCCCGCTCGAAAAAACTTATTCTAATAGGGTTCTTCTCTGCGGGGACGCCGCAGGTTTTGTTAATTCACTGACTGGAGAAGGAATTTATTATGCAATGTCTTCTGGGGAGATTGCTGCAAAGGTAGCTGTTGAGTCCCTTGAAGTTGAAGATACTAGCGAAAAATTTTTATCGGTCTATCAGACAAAATGGAAAAATGATTTTGGAAAAGATCTTGAAGAATTTCTTCGCGTTCATCTGTACGTAGGTGAACAGATGGAGAAATTCGTGAGACTTGCTAGTAAAGATAAAAAACTTGCGGATATAGCATTGAGTATGTTACACGGTGCACTTAGTATTCGCGATCATAAGACGCAACTTATATATCGTATCCTTCTCAACTCTTTTAAAGATAGATTCAGGAAATATTGAATAAAAAAAGAAAATCATCTTATTTCGACTGATTTATTTTTGAAACATCAATTCTGATAAAGGCTAAATTTATTTTGAGATAAATTTATATTTATACTGGAAGGAATGGAAGGATAGCTGGCCTCGCTAAGAGGGAATGGGACACACTCCGCCAAAACTACCAGCGAAATCCTTCCAATATAAAATACATTTTATATATTTTTTGCTTAGCACTCTAAAATATAGGATTAATCAACTAAAACAATCCCTTCTTGAGGATTTAGAACGATATTTCTATCTTGAACAGATTTATTTTTTGTACTAGTCGATACCAAAAACTTTGCATCCTTAGCAACGTTTTCAAAAGAGACAGTTTTATACCCAAAATTCAAGAAAACATAGGCGCACTGTATCTTTTTACCAATATTTGCAGCTCTTACATAGCTCAACACATCTCTCGATGCATCTTTTAACCCCAAGATTTTTATGCTACCAGAATTAAGTGCAGGCGTTTCTTTCCTGGCGTTCAAAAATCTTCTATAACAGTTTAACAAAGAGCCAGAATCTTTTTCTTGAACGTCTACGTTTCGCTCTTTATACAACGGAGAAATCGGTAACCAAGGTTTAACAGTCTCTAGACAGAAACCAGCATTTGGACCAGTATTCCACTGCATCGGAGTACGTTGCTCATCACGATTAAATGATTCAACACCAACTAATCTTATAAAATCAAACACAAACTGTGGTATCCATTTGTATTGGAGCGCCATTTCATCCAAACTTTCTTTGTTCATAAGTCTCGGAGATTCCATTCCAATTTCTTCACCATAATAAATGTATGGAACACCTCTAACAGTAAGATGAAACGCCGCATGAAGTTTAGCTTGGTTTACATCATTTTTAAGTCTCGTGATTCTACGTATCCTATCATGATTTGAAAAAACCCAGGTTGGAATATAAGGTTCAGGCAGATGTCGCTCGTAAATTTCTATCAGTTCTCTTAGTTTTTTGGCCTCATGTTTGGCCCTTAAAGATTTAAACAAAAATACTGAATGTAATCCATCAGCATTTTCTCCACAATACTCTCTGTTGGTTTCCATATCTGTGACAACTTCTCCGACCAAAAATCTTTGAGGGTTATCAAACTCGTCCATTACCTGGCGTAATTCTTTAACAAACTTGAAATTATCAGGATGATCCAATGTGTATATCGAATTCCTAAAGAATCGTTTAACGTTTGTATCTGAGGGCATATAGTGAATACTCAAAGGGTTATTTCTTAGTTCAGGATCTTCATAAATCGCGTTTATTATATCCAATCTAAACCCATCAACTTTATTTTTTAACCAAAATCTTATAACATCAAACATTGCATCTTTAACTTCTGGTTTTCTGTAATTCAAATCAGGTTGAAATGGTAGAAACTGGGCCCAATACCACTGATCTGTTTTTTCATCATAATGCCAACCAGAACCACCTATCATGGAACGCCAGTTGTTTGGAGGTTTTTTTCCTCGGCCACTTCTCCAGATGTACCAATCTCTCTTTGGATTGTCACGACTAGATCTAGATTCGATAAACCAAGGATGCTGATCGCTTGTATGATTTAACACCAAATCAAATACAATTTTCATATCTCTTTTATGTACCTCATCGATTAATTTATTGCAGAGTTTCATGTCTCCATATTGAGGATCTATCCCATTGAAATCACTGATATCGTAACCAAAGTCTTTTTGAGGACTCTTAAAAAAAGGCGAAAACCAAATTGTCTCTACTCCGAGATTCTGAATGTAGTCAAGTTTGGAAATTATACCTTTTAAATCGCCGATTCCATCCCCATTTGAATCATAAAAAGATCGAGGATATAACTGGTATACAACGGTCTTTTTCCACCACGGACATTCCGATTTATCTTTAGCCATCTAAAACTAAATCCCCTTAAAAAGAAATGTTTAACTATTCATAAGCCATTGATAGCAATTACATTTATATAGTTTCATGTCTATTACCAGCCTGTGATTCATAATGACCGTAACAACTGATTTTTTAAAAAACTTTAGCCCAAGTACACAAAGAACTTACAAAACCGTGCTTAAACGGTTCTTTGAAACAATAAAGAAAGACCCAGAGCTCTACTTCAAAAACGGTAAAAGAAAATACACGGAAGAAGAATTAGAGATCTATGAGAAAGATGTTAAACTCTTCTGGCAACAGATAAAACATTTTCCACCAAATACAGTAAATGCCTATATCGCCTGTGTAAGAGTATTCTTACAAGAGAACTATATTGATTTACCTGTTAAAGTCTGGAAGGATTTTAGGATAAGGAAGAAAGGCAGCAGGGCATTGACACAGGACATAGTACCCACCAAGGCACAGTTTAAACAACTCTGCACACAAGGAGGAGCTCTTGAGAAAGCCATGGTATTAACACTCCTAAGCAGTGGTATGCGGATAGGGGAACTATGTCAGATAAAAGAATCTGATGTTGATTTCAGTTTCAAACCCACAAAGATAGAGATCCGCGGAGAATACGCTAAGACGGGCAACCGGCGCACTGTTTTCGTTACAGATGAATGCTCTGATGTTCTAAAAGAATGGCTAAAAATAAAACAAGCGTATCTAGTGCGTGCTGTTAAGATCCTGAATTTCCCACAATACAAAAAGAGTGTAAATGACGATCGAGTTTTCCCTATGCATCCTATGGTTGCACGTGTTAAATGGAATCGGCTTCTAACTAAAACCGAGTTGATAGAGCAGGATCATTCAACCTCACGTCCACGTTTTAAGATACATCCACATGTTACAAGGAAATATTATAGGACGTGGATGGCCAAAGACCTAGGGCGAGATCTAACAGAATATTTCCTGGGCCATGAAGAAGGCCTAGACGCAGTTTATAGACGTTACGGTGATGATAGCAATAAAAAACTTTTAGGCGATGAATATCTCAAAGGCGCCAGTAATGTTACAGTTTTTGAAACAGGCCCAGATCTAACGGAGATAAACCAGGAACTACAAGAGAAAACCAAAGAAATCAGAGACCTGAAACAAGAAATGAATTGTATCCGCACGGAGCTCTTAGAAGTAAAAATGAAACAAGTACAAGAGCTACAAAAAGGAGAAATCCAAAGAAAGAAAAAAATAAAAACAAAGTAATTCAATGATTCTTGAGATACTTTATTATTTCTTTTTGGATTGGATCTGTTTTTTGAATTTTTTGAAACCTTAAAAAAATTTTTGCATCCACCTGCGGATTTATTACAATCAATTTTGATTTCCAGAATTGCTCCGTTTTGAGATACGAATGTAACATTTTACTTAATTCAGTCGGAAGGATATATTGATTAGGAATATATTCTAGAATTTGACCATCACCAGTCCATCTAAACAAAGATTCAAAAGGAACATTTTTTCCAATGAAATTTAACAATGAATCCGATATTTTTTGGTCTAAGCGCTCTAGTGCTTTTTCATTCATATCTTTTGTAAATAAAAAAAGAAAAGCGAGTTTTTTATCTTTTTCTTTACAATTAAAAGATTTAATTTCCTCAAAAATTTCTTTCAATTTCAATGAGGAAATTTCGCAAATCAATTCCAGATACTGATCAGTTAATTTTTCAAAGTTAATCCCTAATTTTTGGAATTTCTTCCTTATTTTAAGAACTTGAGGCGAGGCTATGTTATAATAAAGTCTTGGTGTTCCGTAAAATGAAATTGAGCACCTCTTTCCACCCAACTCTAAATTGTTAGAAATATCACTGACCACATTTTGATGTTCAATCCTAAGTATTTCAGATCTTTCAACTTGTTTTGGAAGGAAATAATAAGGTTTTTTTCCGATTTTTGTCTTTTTTAATTTCTTATCATTTATTAGCGAATTTGCAACTTCTTTAAATCGGCTGGACATAAATTCAAATTTTCTATAAGGATAGTCTATGTTACTTGATTTAAAATGCAAATCCTTTTCCCATTGTTTGTACAATTTCTTTTTTTCAATAGGAACTGTCTGTCCAATTCTACCTTTTTTATTCAATAAAAACTCAAAATCACCGTAACTAAGATATTCTTTTTTTGTGTAAGAAAAACATATCTTCATTGCTTTTTCAAATTCGTTTTTTGGCAATGATGTTTTTGGTTTCTCTTCAGATGTCATAAGTTAGTATGTATGAATCTCATACGAACTATATAAATGTAATGAAGGTCTATCTCAGTTTGAGGTAAAAACAAATGCCGAAAGACCGCATCCAAATTTCCTTTAACTCCAATCAGTTAAAAAAATTAAGAGAAGAAAGCCAGAATCAAGGGGAATCTATCGCGACTCTTGTACGAAGGGCTGTGAATAATTATTTCTTTTTAAATCAAGGGGTTGCAAAATGAATTTCTTAGAATACAAAGATGCAGATGATTTCTTAGTAAAAACAGGTCTTTCAGTTGAGGAGGGCCTGAAAATCGTTAATGCCGAGCTGGCGCGATTAAAATCGGAGGAAAATTCATAATATTTTTTTAAAATAAAGAGGTTGGATAGATGGATAGAAGAGCACTAGAACTTTGTTTAAATAAACCTATAACTCTTGTTACTGAAGATGAAGGATCCACTTTCGCAAAACATGGATGTATTTTAGAATTGTTTGATACTTGCTTGTCCTTTTCCACAAACGGAAAGCTTCTTTTAATCGATTATTCGCGAATTAAAGAGGTGCGCGCATGACTGACAAAAAGGAATACCGAACCACAATAAGGCTTTCTTCAGATTTATATAATGCAGTAAAAAAAGAACAAAAAACAGGATGGGAACTCTCAGTATTTGTAAGACAGCAACTTGAAAAATATTTTACAGGAAAACCCGATTTCATCAAAGGCCAACTTGACACGCTTAACACAGAAGTTGGTACTCTGATACAATACAGGAATGCATTAACTGAAAAATACCAAAAATCAATAGAGGTAGACAAACAACGCAAAGAACGATTAGGATCTACGTTGCCCGAGGTAAATCTATATCGGACTATAACTCCACCAAAGACCATACTAAAGAAGGAAGGGAAAAAATAATGGTTCGATTATTGACAGATGAAAAATTAATCGAGCCATGGCATTCCTTCTTAGAAAATAAATATAAATCAGATATTGAGACTTTGGCAATAGAATACCCAAAGAAACGAAGCTTATACATTGATTATGAGATCTTGGATAAAAAAAACCCAGAATTGGCTGAATCATTGATTGATGCACCAGTTAAATGTATTTTCACTGCTGAAGAGAGTTTCAGGGAAATAGATACTGCAATAGGAGTAATACGGCCTCATATCAGATTTTTTAATCTACCAGATACCTGTAAAAAGACGATTCGAGAACTCAGATCTGAAAACATCGGCAAATTCGTATCAATCGAAGGATTAGTTAAAAAAAATACTACAGTTAAAGCAGACGTAAAGATAGCAGCGTTCCAGTGTCAAAAATGTGGAGCGGTAATAAAAGTTGAACAGACAGAAGAAATATTGAAGGAACCATCTGAGTGTTATGAAGATCAAGGTGGATGTGGAAGAGTATCTACTTTCAATCTAATAACTGGCCTTTCAGGATTCTTAGATGGACAAAAAATACAACTTCAGGAAAACCCAGAAGGCTTAAAAGGTGGCCAACAACCAGAAAAAATAACAATATATTTAGAAGATGACCTAGTAGGCAAAATATACCCAGGCGACAGAATCAGAATCAATGGAATAGTGCAAGGGAACCAACACAGAAAAGGCAGTATAAAACTTACTTCTTTTGATTTTATCATTGCAGCAAATAACATAGAGAATGTTAAATCTTTATATGAAGATTTGAAGATTGGCAAAGATGATATAGAGTCAATAAAAAAAGCTTCCAAAGATCCAAATGTCTATGATAACTTGCGTAAAGGCCTAGTTCCCTCAATTCATGGCATGAACATAGAAAAAGATGCCTTTGTTTTACAACTATTTGGTGGAGTACACATAGAATTGCCAGATGGAATAAAAATCAGAGGCGACATTCATACTTTATTAATTGGTGATCCTGGTACTGCAAAATCACAGTTACTTTATGGAATTTCTAAGTTATCACCAAGAAGTGTTTTTTGCACGGGCACAGGCTCTACGGGAGTTGGCCTCACAGCAGCAGCTATAAAAGATGATTTTGGCGAAGGGCAATGGACTATAGAGGCCGGGGCTTTAGTATTGGCTGATGGTGGCATTGCATGTATTGATGAAATAGACAAAATGAATGAAGAGGATAGAGAAAATTTACATCCTGCAATGGAGCAGCAGGAAATACCTATTTCAAAAGCAGGAATCAATATTACCTTAAAATCCAGATGTTCAGTAATAGCTGCTGCTAATCCCAAATTCGGCAGGTTTGATGAATTTAGACCAATACATGAACAGATAGATATGCCCTCAACCTTACTAACTAGATTCGACCTTATATTTACTATAGTTGATAAACCACAAACAGAGAAGGATCTAGAACTGGCAAAACACATATTGAATACTAGAAGAAACCCTAAAAATAAAGATAACACATCGGCATATACACCTGAGTTCATAAGAAAATACATAGCTTATGCAAAACAAAACTACAAACCAGAACTTACAGAACAGGCACAGGAAAAAATTCAAGATTTTTATGTTACCATGCGTAAACTTGGCAATGAATCAATTGCCATAACACCCAGACAGTTAGAATCAATAACACGATTAAGTGAAGCATCTGCAAGAATTAGGTTGAGTAATAACGTGGAATCTGGTGATGTTGATAGGGCAATTAAAATTATGAAGGAATTTCTCACCAGAGTGTGTGTTGATCGTGAAACTGGCCAGATTGATGTTGATACTATATTTTCAGGAACCAGTCATACGCAACAGGAAAGAATGAAGATAATTACTTCTATCATTGAAAATTCAACCGATGGTATAGCTTGTTATGATGACATTATCAGAGAAGCAGAAATCAGAGGAATCAGATCGAATAAGACAGAAGAGGCATTGGAGCGGTTGAAACAGGATAAGTACATTTTTGAAATCAAAGATGGGAGGTATAAATTGAATGACAAGTAATGCCATGCTAATTAATGAGAAAAAAAGTGTCTATATGTCTAGAGACATACGACATAGACATACGACATACATACTACTATCTATATCTTTATTTTGTCGTAATAATCTAATTAGAATTTTCTCAACTCTTGAGACATACATTGTAAGACATACAACCAGAGACATACAAATAGGACATACAACAGACATACATTGTATGTCTACTAATTTTGGGGGTTTTTTGAATGGGTGAGCTCCATAAATATTTTTGTAAAAAATGTTTGTGCACTTTCTTTTCAAGTAAACTCTGGGTGTCTTGTCCTTGCTGCAAAAAAGGACGATATTTAAGGAAGGTCAGTTAAAGATGAGTGAAAAAGAAGACGAAATAATTGTTTTGCAAGGGAGCTTGAATGACAGAGGCCAGATACAGATCTTATGCAGCAATGTTGACGATATGAAATACCTTTTAGCAGTAGTACATAGAGCAAAATATCATGTCATGGAAAAAAGACGTAATTGTGCCAGGGCCCGGGAACTCGAAAAAAAAGAAAGAGAAAAAAATGTTTTTAATCCTGGAGAGCTTCTCTGATGATCTGGTCAATTTCTTCGTCACTGATAAAAAATCCTTCTTCAAAAAAAATTCCTTCGGACATAAATCGCACAATATCAAATTCTAGTTTAAAAAATATTGGAACGGAAGAGCCTAAGAAGTGTTTGAATACATATGGTTGCAAAAATGATGCACTTCCTGGACAAAATTTTTGCTCTGAGAAATGCAGATTAATTTACATGGGGGAGCTCCCACCTGATTATAGCAACTGCAAACCATACAAAGGTAAGGATCCTGATAAAAAACTTGTTGACAATATTTTCCAGAAATATTATGGTAACAAAAAGGAGCAACCTAAAAAACGCGGTGTAAAAAAAGATCAAAAACGTGGGCCCTATAAAAAACCCAGACTGGAAAGGAAACAAAAACGGCAATTAGAAATGCAGCGTAAACGTCTTCATCGCGAGAGATCTAAACGCCACAGACAGAAAAAGAAACATTTGGAATTAGAACGAAAGAAGGCTTTGATACGCCATGCGTGACGCTATTTTAAAACGAACCCTTATGCTGATATCAGTTTGTTTTAAATTTGGTTTTTTCCCAGATAGGAAAAACACGAAAAAGCGTCACGCTGAGCCATTAAATCGTTATCCTGGTGGGTGATTGATGTCTGAAAGTAAATTGAAAAAAATTGTTTCCAGGGTTTTCTTTGATCCACGGAAAACAAAACTGTTTGTTTTTTGTGCAGTCATTGTCATTGTTTTTTTGTTTGTGTCGGTTCCCAGCTCTGAAGTTAGTGAGACAGGTGTTTTATCCCGTGATGGATCTAGTTGGATCTTGACGAATACGAATCATGCAAGTTTTGTTCTTGTTTTGAAAAACAGTTCTTTGAACGAATCCGTTTTTTTGGAGTTTCAGAATTGTAATGTTTCGGTTACCGGGTTTTTGCAAAATGGAAATACAATCTTTGTAAACGATATTAAAAAAAGTAATCACTAACTAACTTCAAGATGCATTTATAAAACGAAAAAAGATTTATTACTTGAATTGAAAAGGGGGATTCTGTATGAATATCTTAAATGCTTCAGCAAACGAAATAAAAAAATGTATTGAAGAAAGTATAGTCGATGATGGATTCATTGATAAGCATCTTTATTTCCCCTGTATAAACACAATTAAACATGTAAAACTAAAAGTGATTGATGACAAAACCATTTATGGACCAATTACAATGTTTTTGATAAATTGGGGAATAATGGGCAGAGTTCTGAATAGAAAAGATAAGAAAGGTTGGGAAAAACGTCTACAAAACAAAATTTCAGAGTTAAGTGAATTATTGGAAAAATTTCGAAGAATGAATTTCGAGAACAAAGACTTTGAAAAATTCGAATCAGAAATTAAAAAATGTTATGGTGAAATTAGTGAGATTGTTGGTCCTACTTCAGCTAGTAAAACATTACATATCATTTGTCCATCTTTTTTTCCTATGTGGGATGAAAGCATTAGAGAAAGAACTGGAGTAACTGCTAGCAGGAAAGGATACTTTTTATTTATGAAGAAGAATTCGGAGTTTATTGATCAACGCCCAATATTGTTTGATCTAAGCGAAAAATATAACAAAACTGTTTTGAAAATCGTGGATGAATTTTTTTGGAATTCAACAAGAGACTAGAATAATATCAATTTAAGGGCGTCCAAATAAATGAGGTAAAAATATGAAGATTAAATGTAGCGTATGTGGAGCTGATACAACTAATCCAAAGTATTGCAGTAAAGAATGCAAAGACAAAGCATACTACCAAAACAAAGTTAAAGACGGAAAAAGTCGAACTAAAAGTCGAATAGAACCAGATTAGTTTTTATCTATAGATTCCCAGATTTTACGACTTTTAGAAACTCTGACACCGAAAGAGAGGAGAGCATCAAAGTTCAATAATTGTTAATAAGATATAAGCATCAAAGATCAGAAAGGTTATAGACTTTTTTCATTAGTTGATGTCAAAGAATTTGCTGAAAAACAAGGAATACCGATAGCATACGACTTTTGATAGATATAATCTCTGACTTCTCCGACTTTTTAAATGCTCGTGATGCGAGAGAAGAGAGTATAGGAAATAATGATTTTTAATTTGCATAATTAAAGAACAATAGATTTTTACAGATAAAATGTTTAAAAAAAAGTATCCAAACCACAAACAAGATAATTCAAAGATACGAGAGAAGAGAGAATGTACAATGTTGTTTATTCTTCTATTTCATTAGATTCTTATTTTAATATACGGCGTTCTAACAAAAGACGGTTATGGCATATGCCAGGACTCACCAGGATACTCTTCCCAAAAGCGGAAAACCTTATCCAATCCCTTCTTAGTGATCCTCAAATACAACTTATGGCCATGTTTAACTTTGATGACTAATCCTTCTTTAATAATCATCCTTGAAATAAACTGACTGAACATAGATCTCTTCCAAGGATAACACTTTAAAACCAGATGATAAGGTAAACGTGGGAATTGAGATACAAGCCGAGCATCGGGGCCTCTGGTGTTCTTGAAATCATCAACTAATCTAAGCAACAAAACCTTTTCATTAAAAGGAAGATCTATCTTTTTCTGATATTCTTTTTCAAACTGTTTAATTTTCCTGTCAACGAGTATTTCCATTTCACGATTTGGATTTCTAATAGGAGAAGCAAAACAACCTAAGCTGTCACGATATCGTAGATGACCATAAAGATGGGCCCCATTTTTTCCGCTTCTTACATTTACATAATCTCTTGCTAATCCTGTTCCGTCTTCATCTAGTATTTCTTCTTCATCGAGGAGCTCTTCTTTGTCTTCAAGTTCGTCTTCTTCATCAATAGAATAATGCATCATGTATTATTCCCATGTTTAATTCGAATGAACTTATGACTAGGTATCAACAGTATGTCTTCAGGTCTAACATCCAAAGGGATCTCTTTTACTTCTTTCCAAACATTATGTTTCATAATCAATTGGTATTTCCTACAGCGTCTTCATTCTCGATTGCTTGAGCTTTAACCGCTATAGAAGTTTTTTCAACTGGTGGTTCTTTAATTTCTGTTTTGACTGGTTGTCTAGGGATCTCATAGTCTTTCCTTTTCCCTTTAACTGTATACTGCCCTGGTCCTGGTTTTATTTTAGCCATTACTCGCTTCTGTTGATTACGTGGCATATCCTTAACTTTTCTGCTCATATATTTTCACATCCTTTTTTAATACAACAATACCAAGATTAAATAATGATAAAATTGCTGAAATTAACAACAGATACCACCCAGACGAAGGCCCCCAATTTAATCCTATATCAGCAGTACCTTGAAAATTAGTAAAGACCTCAGAAGATAAATTTGTCCATGGCTTTGAATATGAATAAGAACCAACTAACCCCCCATCATATCTATTAAAAAGTTCATAAGCATAAAAATCTCGATTACTTATAGAATCGGAAGCATCAAGTTTATTTGAATATGTGTCTAAGCTGTTATCTAATTTACTAGGGATTTCTACAGAAGAATAGATCAACGTAACAAACAAAAGCAATGTTAAAAACGAGAATATTACGATTTTAGTTTTTCTCCTAATTTTTTTAAACACAAAAACTAAGAAAACTAAAAACATCAGAATAGAGACAATGATCAAAAAAAGAACTGTATTAAACGAAGTTATTGCCCTATCAAAAAACCCTGTGTATTCCGCTTTTTGTGTTTGTTCCTGACGAAGTAGTTCTCCTGTGTTTGATGTGCTACTAGCTTCCAATTTGACTTCGCCATCTTCAAGATAAAAATCGATCTCAGCACGTCCATATATATCTGTTGACACATTGCTAACTGTATTAATCGCATTGCCTTTCATAGAAAAACTCATATTGTACCACGGCGATACAATCGATATAACCAACAACACTATGATTATTATTGATAACGCAGCTATGATTACTTTCATTTTTTCTCGCATCTATCTTTCTCCATTTCCTTCATTAAATTACTTTTTAAAACAACTATCTTTTTCATTGTACTACTAAATTAGATATCCCACTTGTCTCTCTAAGAAAACGATTACTTTCTCCCCAGTTCCACCACAAAATACCTGATTTTTCTACCTCATACAGATATATGCAGCCGGTGTAACTCCCAGAGGGTATATGATTAAGTTCAACAGTGAATTGCTTAGAACCTGTAATAGAACTCATCGCACCAATTTGTATTTCATTATGATATGTTTTTCCTTCTTGATTTTTAAGTTCCACGTGTATATATACATCTTTGGTTTCCCAAGGCATATACAATGCCCCGGGATTAAATGAGAGCCCTCCAGCTTCTCGAACTGAATAACCATTATATGTGACACCCCAGGCACCACCAATATGATAATATGCTGTTCCTTTGACAGTCACAGTATACCCACCGAAACCAATAGAACCAGTAAGCCACAAAAAGAGAACACTAACAATAACTATGGCCAAAATTATAATAATTATGATGCCTCTTTTTTTCATCTTTTTTAATCAACTCCTTTTTTTCAATGAATTGTGTTTACCATCTGATTTATCATAAATGTTCTAAGTTCATTAATACCAGGCAAAGTCTGAAGAAAACTAAAATCAAGATAAGCTATTTCTAAACGAAATACTCCCCCAGTAATAATTAAAATAATCCCAAGAAAGAAACACCAAGAAAAAGGAGAAAGCCAAGCAATCTGAATTTTACCTCTTTTTATAAAAACTAAAAAGACAGCAGCTCCGATCAAGCATATGCCTATAAATACAAAAATGCCTATAGAGACGACAACTATCAGAAATATTATGACTATTATCAAGAAGACAGCAGCTATTATCAGCAGTGATCGCATGCTTCCGCCTAGTATGTTTCCACCTAACTTCATTTGTGCATAGTTATTCTTCCATAGATTTCTCATATTTTTTTATCAACTCCTTCTTTTTTTTATTTTGATGGTGGGTAGCTTTTTTATGTGGGAAAAAATACCCAGTTATCACAAGCCACCCACCAGGTTGTAGAAGATGTTTGTGATAACACTAATTTTTTTTCTTAGGATTAGGATAGATAATAGTACAAAACTGCTATTACTAATCCTATACTAATCAGGATAATTCTTCCGATTAGTCCACCTGGGATTTTTATTTTAGGGATAACTGCTATTACTAAGAATATGATGAAAATAATTATGCTGATTACCAGTTTTATAAAATCAGGATTCAGATGGTATCCTGTACCTGAATCATCTGGTTCCCATGGTTGCCATGGGTTTGTATGTCCACCACCGTAGTCTCCTTCACCAGTATTTGACAGATCATCTTCATTGCTAGGATTGTTTTCATAGATCCAGAGAGTAACATACCTTGTATGCAATGACGCCCGTCCATCTGTATCATATGCCTTTGCATGGATTGTCACATAGCTTTTATATTTCGGAGTAAATGTGATTGTATAAGAATACTTGTCGTTGTTTTTAGTCGGTTGCGGTGTCTCGGCCCAGGGGAGAATATATTGCGAATCTGTTGGACTAGATGGAAGCAATACATCTCCAGTGCCATATATCACTGCTACTTTGAAGAATTTAATCGGCAGCTGCGTCTGAGCATTAACAGTTGCTGTGAGCGTTATCGATACCTGATTATTTGCTTTGTATTGAATCTGATAATTAGAAAAGTCTACATCACCAGGTGCCTTGGCCTTCAGATCAATTGTATCAACATAGAGAGTCCCCTTTGGTACAAGTGTGTTGTAGATCTCAAGTCGCCATGTATTATCCCCACCGATTACAAACATATCTGGTTCTACAGTGAAAGTAAAAGATGCATCTGCATTATCTTGGTAGTATTTGCTTAGGTATTCTGCTCCACCGCGACTTGTAGGATATTTAAGGGATACTTTCCATTTGTTTTCTGAGTCGGACATTACAGCGCCATAAGCGGTTTTAACACCGATATTCACTGTTTCTCCTATCTCAAAAGTTGAAACAAAACGTCCTTCGGAGTCTTTTGGAAGATACAGTCCGCCCCAACCAGAGTATAGATATGCTTCATCTGAAGATACTAGATACCATTTAGAGCCCTCAGTATCATGTATAGTATTATCAAAATGTGCCCATAATTCGACTTTTACTGCGCCATTGGAATATTTGTTGCCTTTTATTTCAAACTCATATACAGGAACATATGTACAATCAGGAGTCATTACCCCTGGGTTATTTACACTAATGTATGATGATGTAGATCCTGGTTCTGATGCTACAACATAAGATGAAAATTCGTTTTCTTTAAGATACACTATATATTTGCATTTATCGGGTGCGCTCCACCAATATGTACAATCAGCATCGTTTTTATCACATATTCGTCCTTGGATGCTTATTGTTTCGCTCCATTCTGTACTAATATATGAGCAGATGAAACCTTTCCTTTCTCTGGGTCCAATTAATTCTGACCCTCGATTACCTTGTACTTCTTCATATTTATAAGAAACAGTTGTTATACCATTATCTAGTAGTTGTCCGATTGGTAGTTTTCCACCTAGTCCAATGTATAATACAGCTATGAAGAGCACTACAATGCCTATTGCAATTATTTTTTTCTTCATATTTTTTTTCTCATCCTTTGTTTACCTTATCTTTTAAGAATTAGGCCCTAGCTTCGCACTAGGCCAGGGCCAGATCCAAAAAGCGAGGTGACGATGTTGTTCCCTAACTCTTTTTTTACAATAAATCTAAATTTTTTTAGGCGAACTGGCTGAGTAGCATGAATTCGACTTTGTAGACTTGGCTCCAACCTGCTCCGTTGCTGAACGTCACATAAACAGATAACGGACTGTATGTGTTCTCTATACGGCTCATACTATCCTGGTTGACTGTGAATGTGAGCGTGAATGATGTGCTTGCGTTGGTGAGCAGTATTGATTTGCTACCGGTAACGTAGGTTAGTGTGCTTCCATCGGCCCATATCAGCTGTCTGTTTCCACCGCTTAGAGTGAACATTTTGTAGTTTCCACCGCTGCTGATATCTACGCTGATATCTGCTGGTGAGATGGTGTAGTCTATTGTGCATCCTGTAGTGGAATCAAAAGTGACACTGGGTGGTATAGGTACAATGCCGAATGTTGCAACTGGAGATGCCCAACTTGTGCTGTTGTCGCTACGTTTCAGGGTATGTGCTGTCGTGTTAGCTGTTGCAGCTACCATGAAACCTGTTTTATCAACGTTCAGTACACAGTTAGTTGTCGCTGCTGGTGTTATCGAAAACGTTGCAGCTACTTTTTCAGTTATAACTGGTGAAGTTACCGCGCCTTGTTTAAACTGATCTATACAGCCACTAAAAGCAACTGCACATAGAACCACAATCGAAAGCACTGCGATCATCACTAGACCATTACTTGCTTCTGTTTTTCCAAAAAAATTTTTTCTTTCTCGCATAGTTTCCATCACCTCTTTAATTTTTTTAAGATGGGATTATTTTTTCTTCTTCGATTACAACGTAGACCCGTCTTCCAACTAAGGATCTAGGTAGGTTAATCCTGCCAGAAGTACCGCCTTCTCTAATCACCCCGGTAAAGTAGTGATCGGCTCTAACTTCTTTCAGGATAACAGTTATTTTGTTTTTGATTTCCTTCATATGAATCTCTTTTTTTCATGCGCATTAAATGACAGTTTATGCACATAAGATTATTATGAAAGAAGATGTATTTAACTGTTTGTATCGGATTTTTACAGGAGAAAAACTATAAATCATGCTATTGTGTAGCATTTTTAAAAGGTTTTAAAAGTAGGCACTTCAAAAAAATAAAAAAAAGAAAAATTAAGGATCGGATTCAACTAACTATTCATCAAATTAAAATATGGATCCATCTTGCTGAACTTTTCTTCCTTCAGCTCTCGGATCATAGTCCGCATATCTTCTCTTGCTTTTTCTACAGGCTTTGGTGCTTTCTCCCATCTGTCGCTAATTTCATATAGGTATTCAAGGACGTCTTCTGGCCTCATATCTTTTAATAATTTGTTTTCTTCTTCCATGTTTTTTTTCGTCTCCTTTTTTTCTTTGGTTCCTGTAATGGGTTAACCCATATATAAATATGCGCACAATATGTTTATATATGCGCATAAACATTATACATTTGTGATCTATAATGACCAGGATGCCATCATTAAACCTATATCTAGACGAAGAAACCAAGAAAAAATTAAAAGATGTAGCTGAAGAAGAAAACAGATCTCCATCAAAACAAGTCAAACACATGATGGAATTTTACATCAAGAACAAGAATAAGATTAACTGAAAAATAAGGATTACGCGCATTTAATTAGATTTAAATGCAAGAAATTTATTGCTTTTATAGGGGATTAATATTAATCTCAAAGAAAAAATATCCTTATCAATCGCATTATTGTTTGCAACTTTTGGAGCATATTTTATTATCTTTTTAAATTTGATACTGGCAGGGCTTTTTATTGGTATTTCTGGAGTGGCTTTAATGTTTATTATCGATAAAATACAAAGTCCCTCAACAGTAGCATTCTCCATGAACATACATAAACTATTTTCATTATTTTTTGTTACATTAAGTTTTGTTTCATTAGGAATGCTAGAAGTAGTACTAATAATAAAAAGCGTTTCTAACTTTTTTTTAATGGATATTTTTGCTGCCGGCGTTTTTGGTGCTATAATCTCATATGCTGTTTTTGAGATAAACAATGAAGCTAAATCTAATAAGGTATATACCTCAAACGAAAGTTACCTATCGTTTGCTTTCTTTCTGATTTCATTTAATGTTTTGATAATAACTAGTCAAATTTTAAAATAAAAACAGGGATTATTTTCAAAATTTATATACCAAGGATATCTAAAACCTGTTTGGATTTATCCTTGATTAGCATTAAAAATTTATCTAATTCATCAAATACGTGTTTATTTGAACCGCCCTGACTCGAATCTCTTGGATCTATAAATAAACTGGCGCATGGTAATGAACCTCCAGCTCTGAAATGAAAAGGATTATCTCCATGATGACATACTCTATGCCTTAATATCAAAATCCTGAAATAGCTGTTTTCATCAGAATATGGGTCACCTTGGAGTCTCCGATTCCTTGTTGTTGGATGAATTTGTATAAGTATTGGTTTAATTGGATCATCTGTCGATAAACTACTACAAACGGTAGTTGAAGATACAGCCTCTTCAGGAATATCAAGATGTCTCGATTGATTAACAACTTGAAATAAAAAGTCAATGGATCCGACTAAATGAAAAAAGAACTCTTGAATCAATTGCTGTCTTTCTTTACCATTAGCTCCAGCGATGTCACCGTTGTTTAACTTTTTAAGTTCGATTAATCTTTTTTCTGCAAAATATAATCTATTTCTCGTAGATTCCGCATTCGCCATAGTTTCTCCCCAAATAGTAATAGATTCTTACTTTAAAAAGTGATTTTAATGGATTCTTTTGTTAATGATGAATTAAACTAACGCTTTTCTTATCCTGTAAAACAAATGAAAATCATTGTAAAAAAATTAGAGTATTTGTTATTGATGCATTAGATCGAGAGAGATATACTAAATGGATTGGTTTTGATTTAAAATCTTTATTAGAATTGATAGAATTGGATTAACCCCCATTCAGTATCTCTCTGATGAAAGTAGTTTTAACCTTATCTGGGGGTTTTTTCTCCTGTTGAATAAGATATGATAATGGCTTAGAATACTACTTTTAATATAACAACCCTTAGTTTACAGGAGAAAAACATGGGTTATAAGAATAGGTTTTTAAAGGCAAACATGTTTTAGAATACTCTGAGGAGAGATAAGGCCAATATAATAACATTTAAATATAGTCTTAGTAATAATAGTATATAGGGGTTAGAAAATATGCCACAATCAGAATTACAGGAACTAATTCAATTACAAAAAGATACCGAGTATATGAAGAAATCATATAACGAATTTAAAAAACAGTATCCTAATCAATTTATTGCAATAAAAGATGGAAATATTATAGCACACCATGCAGATATGGATACTATTTTAAAAATGATTAGAGAAAAGAAAATCGATCCAGCTACAGTTTTTATAGAATTTTTACACCCGCACGACATGATCCTTATTCTTTGATGATGTGAAATAATGAAAATCCCTCTGGATGTTCGGCTACATTCTGAAGGGTTAAAACCATTTGTCAATATTCACTTAAAAATTCCACACCAGACAGTACGAGGAAGTACCGTAAGAGGGCTTTTCTCAGCATTTGTTGATACCGGCAGTCCTTTTACTCTAATTTCTGAAATGGATTCAAATAGACTTCGTATTCAACTATCTGGCAAACCTATGCTTATCCGTATAGGTGGATCTCTTCTTAATAAATACGATGTAACTGGAGTGGAACTGAAAGCGATATGCGATGATAAAAAAATTATTTGTAACATAAGTATACCTTCGATTGGTGTTATTAGATCAGTCCCTGGTGTTTCTAGGAGTCCTGAGACTTCAAGAGCAATGCCTAGTATCATCGGGGTTGATATTCTTAAACAACATAGATTGGCACTTTATTTCGATGTTGTTAACAAGATTTCATTTCTTGAACAAGTGTAGGGATACTAGTAAAACAACCGTGACACAAAATAACAATACACAAAAGACACGATAATAACTATTTTAAAACAATTTACGTTAATAGGTCTTAATTGGATGCTGAAAATACCATGATAACTATTAGCGAGATACATTTATATAGAATGAAAAAAACCAAAAATAAAAGGAGTTTCGAATATCTTAAACAACTGCTGACAGTTGCTTAACTATTCATTAAATATTCGAAAAGTTGTAAATGGAAGATATAAAACGTATTGTTATTCCAGTTGATGACACTGTAGACTCTGAAAATGCCGTAAGAAAAGGAGTTTTTTTAGCTAAAGTATTGGGCATAGATGCAAAGATAATAACAATTAATGACACACACCAGTTCATATCTTCGGTTGTAATCGATGAAAAATTAAAAAGAGAGGCAACTGCATTTCTTGAAAAATTTAAAAAAATCGCGGAAGAGTTTGGAGTAAAAATCGAAACTCAATTAATCACTGGTAAACCAGCAGAAGAAATTGTAAAATTCGCAAAAGAAGACGATCTCATTATCATGGCTCATCACGATAAAACAAAAGGCATCGATAAAATTATGGAGAAAAGCGTTGCAAAAGAAGTATTAAAAAATGCGCCTTGCTCTGTTTTTATTGTTAAATCAAAATAAAAGATGATTGTATGAACACAAAAGTAATGATTGTTGATGACGAGCCTGATGTTTTAGACTCGTTGAAAACTGTTCTCGAACATAATAACTATGAAGTAATCACTGTTGAAAGTGGATTTGAATGTCTAAAAAAACTAGAAGAGGGTTTTAAGGGAATAATTCTGATGGACATAATGATGTCTGATATGAGTGGATGGGACACTATTAGAGAAATTGTAAATAGAGGATTCATAAAGGATGTGGCAATAAACATCGTTACTGGTATAGGTACAAAGGATCACCAAAGCATGGGGATATTGGAGCCGTATATCTACGATTATCTATCCAAACCTGTTAATATCAAAGAATTGATTAGAAGCGTAGAGAAATGCAATATGTTTTTGCTTGCAAAATACGATAAAAAATAAATAAAAAAAGAAGAATGGTGATTTTAGTAATCCATATCTTCGCCCATGCCACCGCCGGGCATACCACCCATACCAGGTCCTCCTGGTGGCGAGCCTCCGCCTCTTGATGCAATGACATCATCTATTCTTAGTATCATTGTTGCGGCTTCTGAGGCTGCTTCTATCTCGTGCATGCTTACTCGCAGTGGTTCTAGAACGTTGTTTTTCAACATGTCATCTACTTTTCCTTCATACACGTTGATACCAGCGTATTTCTTACCTTTCTTGTGTGCACTTCGAATGTCAAGCATCATATTAATTGGATCGAGACCAGCGTTTTCAGCAAGTGTTTTTGGAATAACCTCTATTGCATTTGCAAAGGCTTCGATTGCCATTTGTTCTCTGCCACCAACTGTTGGTGAGTAGTCTCTAAGAGCCATTGCTATCTCAGCTGCAGCTGATCCTGCGCCAACGGTCATTTTACCGTCTTCAAGAGCAACCTTTACGACTGATAATGCATCGTGTAATCCACGCTCAAGTTCATCCACGACATGTTCGGTTGATCCACGGACTATTATCGAAACAGCCTTTGGATTCTTACACTCAGTTACAAAAGTCATCTTGTCATCGCCGATTTTTTTCTCTTCTACATTGCCGGCGAAACCAAGGTCTTTTGAGGAAAGTCCATCAAGGTTTGCTACCATATTTCCTCCAGTGGCTTTTACAAGTTTATCCATGTCGCTTTTCTTTGCGCGTCTCACAGAGTAAATGCCCTCTCGGGCAAGGTAGTGTTGTGCTATATCATCTATTCCTTTTTGGCAAATCAAAACGTTTGCACCGCTCTTTTTTACACTGTCTACCATTTTCTTTAGCATTCCTTCTTCTTCGTCTAAGAACGCCTGAAGCTGTGTCGGATCGTTAATTTGAATACGCGCGTCTACCTCGGTTTTCTTTACTTCCAATGCTGCGTTTACAAGTGCGATCTTTGCATTTTTTACTTGCTTTGGCATTCCCTCATGTACTCGCTCTTTGTCAAGGATAATACCTTTTATTATCTCGGTGTTGGATATTCCACCACCTTGTTTCTTCTGAATTTGAATGTTATCAAGATCTACGATTATTTTTCCATTACTTTTTTCTGCAACGCGAGTAACAGCATCTACAACAACATCCGCAAGGATACCTTTTTCTGAGCTAGCGCCCTTGCTTGCCATTGAGGTCATAGCGATATTCTTTAGCACTTTTTTATCGTCAGGTTTTACGTCTATAGCCAGTTTTTTTAGTACTTCTTTAGCTTTTTCAGCTGCAAGTTTGTATCCACCGCATATAATTGTTGGATGAATATTCTGCTCCAATAGCTCCCCTGCCTGTTTTAACAATTCACCCGTGAGGATAACAGCACTTGTTGTTCCATCACCGCATTCTTCATCTTGAGACTTAGCTACTTCCACGATCATCTTTGCCGTTGGATGCTCTACGTCAATTTCTTTTAATATAGTTGCACCATCGTTTGTAACTACAACGTCGCCCATAGAGTCGACAAGCATCTTATCCATACCTTTTGGACCTAAAGTCGACTTCACTGCGTCAGATATTGCTCTAGCTGCCATTATATTGTTTGATTGTGCTCCCTTGCCTTTTTCTCTTCTTGTTCCTTCTTTCAGGATAATTATTGGTTGTTGTGACATCATAATCTTCTATTGCCTCCTTCAAAAATTTCAATACGAAAGCAAGAACGCTATACTAACACTTCTATATATAGCTTCCCGTTATTTATAGGAGTAAATTAATCTAAATTAAAGGCTTTTTTCTCAACCAACCTAAATCGCTGATATACAGGTCTCTAATGTCATTTAAACCAAATTTCATCATAGCCAGTCTCTCAAGACCAAGGCCCCACGCAAGAACAGGATTCTTAATACCGATTGGCTCTGTGACTTCAGGTCTAAATATACCACTTCCGCCTAGCTCCATCCACTTGTCGTTCCAAAAAACGTCCACCTCCATACTAGGTTCTGTATACGGAAAGTATCCTGGTCTGAATCGAATCTTTTCGAAACCCATTCTTCTATAAAATTCCTTTAAAACACCGATCAACTGTCTAAAATTACTGTCCTCGTCATGAATAATTCCTTCGATTTGATAGAACTCAGGCAAATGGGTCATATCAATATTTTCCTTTCTGAAAACACGACCTATAGAAAAGACCTTGACAGGTGGTTTTGGATTGTTGTACAAGTAACGAATTGTATTAACTGTTGTATGAGTTCTTAGCAACACTCTTTCACTTTCAGATTTAGAAAACTTGTATCCCCAGCCAGTTGAAGATGTAGTGTCACCGTCTTCGTGAACCCGCGCAATTTTATCAACAAGGTTCTGCTCACTTATCTTAATTTTTGAAGGGGTTTTACAATAGAAGGTATCCTGCATTTCTCGCGCAGGGTGGTCCTGAGGAATGAAAAGCATGTCCATGTTCCAGAAACAAGATTCTACGAAATCACCCTGTATCTCCTCGAAACCCATCTCCAAAAATATCTGTCTTATCTTAGATATAAGATCTACCAGCGGATGAGCCTTCCCACCATATGCGGCGGGGGCAAATGCATCAATATCGTAAGGTCTAATTGTTTTAGTCTTCCATTGACCCGTTTTAATAACAGCGGATGTTATCTGAGATATTTCGTCTTTTAACTCAAGCCCTTTTTGGAGTATTTTATTTCCATTTTCAGTTAAAACAATAGTGCTAGTAATTACCTCTTTTTCCTTTACAACATTTTTTCTTGAAAGTAAAGATTTGATCTTATTTTTATCTAATTCTACCCCTGGATTTTCACCTAGCTGACGAAGGATTTTTTCTTCTTCTGTTTCTGATTTCAAGGCTTTTTTTCCTTCATCAGTTATCTCTAAAACTGTGTCCTTGTCTTTTTTTATATTTGCCCAACCATTTTTAATTAACCAACCTATTGCGACTGGGACATCCTCTTTATTCAAAACAGTTGATAAATCAGATAAAGACGCCTTTCCGCCTTTATTTGAAATCAATGTTAAAGCCTTCTTTTCTGGAAGACCTTTTTCTAAAAATTGTTTCCCCTCTCGTCCAAGTGAATAAACTGTTTTTATGTGATCCTCTATTTTTACAAGTTTTTTTGATTGTAGCCATGAAGAAGCGTTCATCACTTCTACTTCTTGAGAAAAATCACCATTTTTTAGAATTTCTTCAGGCGAAGCTTTTCCTTTTAGTTTTTCTAGTGTCAAAAGCACTTTCTTTTCGCTTTGAGATAGTTCTTCAATTGTTTTAGTTAAGTCCATCTGGCACAGGAATTAATTAGTTATGTATTAAGATATCGATAATGTATATCTCACTACATAAATAAGTCCAGATATGACTCGATTACTTATATCTCACGACATAAATAAACGATTAACATTTTTGGAGATTTTTACACTGATTTCATCTCTACAAACAAAGAAATAAAAAAGAGAAGAGAGGGTTAGTTTGCAATTTTGATTTGTTTATTGTATAAATATTTTTAGAATGCTATGTACTTATGGTATATCGAGGGTTCAATGCACAGATCAGCAATCTAAAAAGTATACCGGAGCCACCTACTGGCGGGTATAAAAGTCTTAATGTTGCTTTATTGTTATTGTCATTTGCCTCTGTTATTTCGTTATTAGGGTCTACCTGTATTCTTAGCAAATAAAACATTTTCTCTGCAGGTTTAGGTAACATGAAAGACTGAGTGTTATAATAGGTATAATCTCTGTGTGCTTGTAAAATTTGTTCTGATTCAGGGTAACCTATAAACCATATTTTTAATGAAACAGTGTCTCCTTCATAGTTTGCTCCTTTGTTTTCAACGCTAAAGGCAAGGTCATGTACATCATTACTTAAATCTCCCCCGAAACTGCAAAAAACAAAATCTGGTAAATCTTCACTGGTTTGATAAACAGATTTTGTATTTTCTGCTGACACAGCATTTAAACCAGTTAATAAAAACAAACAGATGATTCCTATTGCAAGTATGTTTTTCTTCATCTTTTTTCACCTCCCTCGCCTGTTTTCTATTTTGGGATTTTAATTGGTACCGGCGACATACCAAACACCTTGTTCTTCTTTATTATAGGACTTGATATATAAATTTTATAGGACAAACGTACTAATCTTATTTAAAACAAAAAAAATTCAAGAAATCTATTTAGAGATTCTATGCATAATAAGGATGCGGAAAAATTTCAAAAATACATTTTTCGAATTGCTCTATTTGTTGTTTTAGCGGTTTAAGTTTTTTAGGAGGGCCATCTGGATTTGCGCTTTCAGCTACATCCATAAGTGCCTTAGAAAGATAGCCCTTGTAATATTTATTATGATAGTATTTAATAAGAAACTTATAAATTCGTTGTTTACTTGTATAAATTATTTCATTTTTAATAGGGTCACGTTTTAAAATAGCATGGTTACTATAACATGTGTAAACTATTCCATTTTTTATATAAGCCGGTTCAATAAGATCACTTTTTAAGAGTTTTTTTAAATGAAACTTAACAGTTGTTGGATATATTGCTAATTCTTTTGCGATTTCATTTTGGGAAGCACATACCATTACAACAATATAAAGAAGAATATTCCTAGTTGTTTCTTGTCTGATTATATTTAGTATTATTTTTTCTTTATTATCAATATTTTTTGAAATAAAATATCTAACGTATCTTCCTTCTTTTTTTGTTACTAATAACTCATTTTTTTCAAGATATCTTAAGTGATAGCTTAGAGTAGTTTTTGGAATATTTAACTTTCTAACTAGTTCACGGAAATGTAGACCTGGATTTTCTAAAATAAATCGGTAGATTATATTTCTTATTTTTAGTTTAAGTAAATCTTCTTCTGTAAATTTTATGTTATTGTTATAAGTATTCATTTTATAAGTTATATTTATTATGTATAGTATATAAATTTTGTGCACCAATCATCTCGCTATCATTACAAAACATAGGTTTTTTACACTGATTTTCATTTTCAAAAAGAATAGATTGAGGGATATTTTACCCCTCAGATTTTAGTTAGACCTTTTCTACGTTCTGAAGAAAAAAAAGACATAGTTATTCAAAGTCGTCATTTTGCTGTTTTCTCCAAGGAATGTATTAAGATATCGATAATGTATGTCTGAAGACATCGTTAATCCCAGAAGGGAGTTCATTTAACGATGTCTGCACGGTTTCGTAATCGATTACGTTTTTGTTTTTTTGTTTAGCCATTTCGTCCTTCCTTAATAAATCACATAGACATTATATTTGCACATGACGAGCATACATCACCAACGAAGTCTTCGTCTGGATGCTCATCTCCACAAATGGGACATCTCTTCATAGCCAATAAACTCTTGATGTAAGTAAAGTATAACTCCATCTCTTAGGTCTTTTAAGCCTCCTTCAATACTTTTTCCACATACACTTCGGACATTGCCAGTATTTTGTTTTAGCCTCTTCCTTTTCGACCATCCCGTGTTTGCAGATTTTACAAATTTCCATATTTTTCCTCTCTCAAACTTCAATTTCAAAACAACTATTTATTTATAAGCTTATTATTCGTGCTTTTTTGTAACTTAAAGCCCACAACCTGTAAGTTCCCCTATCTTCTCATATTCTTGAGGAGGATCTTTTTTTGTCAATTTTTTCTTGTCTTTCTTCGTTCTTTTTTTCATTTTTCCTTCTCTGCTTTAACAAAAGATTATATAAACATATTATGTGACTATAATCACAAAATATACTTGTTTTCGTGATATTACACTGATTTCATTCCCCAAAAGTAAGGTACCATATGATAGGTCTATTTACTATATATCCCCCTATATCTCCTAGTACTATACCTCCCCTACTATACCTTATATTACTATCAACCCTCACCCACCTTAGCATTCATGTCTGAGGTCTTTTAAGCAACATACCTGATTTTCATTTAACAAAATAAAAAAAATCAAATGATTATTTACTAAGATAAAAAAGATTATTTTTCCTTTTTCAGTCTATTAAATTTGGTCTTATGCCTTATTTTTCTCTATATATCGCCAACTATAACCCGGGTATCTCATTGCTGTGAAACCTTCTAAAAATTCATTAAATGATATTGAGTTACGGAAACGGATTGTTCTTACTACATACCCTGTTTTTTCATCAAATAACTCGATTTTTTCCATATTTTAATCCCCCTTATTAAATTTTTATAAAATAAGTGTATTCTTAGTGTACTTTAATATTTATAAATGTTCCGGTTAGGTTTTTACACTGATTTTCATTCCCCAAAAGAATAGATTGAGGGATATTTTACCCTCAGATTTTAGTTAGACCTTTCTACTTTCTGAAACAAAAATTACATCGCTATGCGATCTCGTCATTTTGCTATTTTCTCTGAGAAATGTATTAAGATATCGTTAATTTATATCTCACTACATAAATAAGTCCAGACAGAACTCGATTAGCTATATCCCACGACATAAATAAACGATTAACATTTTTGGAGGTTTTTTTCTCACATCAAACACTACAATTCTAATGTCCTCTCAATATACCATCAAATACCTCTCGCACACTACCATCGTCATAGATATCATAGACAATAACCGTTACCATATCATCTTCGGTAGTAAGATTCAAGTTCGGAAGTATATACTTGACATCACCTGCATCCCAAGGATTACCCTGGTCGTGATAAGTAGTGTTATCAATTAACGTGCCATTAACATAGTATTTTACCTCTATTGTGTAGTTTATTAAAGGTGGTCCGCCAATATGCTCAATCACTATCTGTCCTTCATCAGTAACATAACCCTGCAAGTGTGTAACTTCAATTTCTTCAATTTTATCAGAATCATCGGGTTCAAATGTATATTCATTTGAATTATCAATTTTTGTAAGAATGAGTGGGTCTCCTGAAGGAGTTATAGGTGTCAATGTAAGTGTTCTATCATTGTTAGTAAAAGAATAATATGCGATATATACTTGAGTGGAGAAAGTTAAGAATATTTTCCCATCTTCAATTTTATATGTTCCTCTGTCAATTTGCTCATCAGAAGTGATCGAGGCAAAAGTTCCATCTGAATTGAATTGAAGTATACCTTCTGTTCCTCCTTCTGATGTTCCCACCCATGTTCCAACAAACTTGCTTTTTTCACCCTTAAACACCGTAAAAAATAATACAACCCCGATTACAACAATTGCTACAACAATAATAGATATCAATATTATTTTTGTTTTCTTTTTCATCCCATCACACCAACAATAAGAACCGCTTTGTTTGTTTTAACATTTTTGTAGGTTTTTTACACTGATTTTTATTCGCCAAAAGTAAGGTACCCTAAGACAGGTCTATTTACTATACATTGGCCCCTATCCTATCTATCATTACCGTATCATACATCCTCTTTAGATCCTCATGCACTTTTGAGGTAAGTAAAGTATAACTCCATCTCTTAGGTCTTTTAAGCCTCAAACTACAATTTCAATAATGAATATCTATATTGTTTTAGTAACAAATTGTTAGAAAGATGTTAGATTTTTCATTTTTTTGTTATTGCTTAAACATAATCTTAATATATAAACTTTAGACTAAGATAAAATGGAGTAAATTAGAAATTTAAAAAGGAGAAAAAAAATGAAAAATATGAAAAAAGGCATATTGTTTTTTGGAGCTGTTGTAGTTGCAATAGTACTGGTTTCTAGCGCAACAGGGCTTAATACAATACAAACAACACAACCAAATAAAACAACAAAATCGGAACCTGCTTTACTACTGTTTAATCAAATTCATGTTACTGCATGGGCATATGGCCCTCATATGTATTTACGATTTCCAGGTGAGTTGATTAAATGTCAGGATTTAAATACGGGAGCCGTGAAATATGCAACCACCAATTTATTTGGTAATTGCGCTTTTCTACTTTTAACAGCTCATCATAATTACAAAATTAGTGACACTCAACCGCCATACCATTATAAAATTGTATACAATTTGGTCGGGATTGTCCATATTGATCTTTATTTAGATTAGACCTTAGATGAGTGTGGCGGAGAAACGTCATTGAATATATATTTATTGCACACGATCCGGATGAAATGATGACAAGCGAATAATTCTCTTTTTTTTCTTTTTTTATTTCTTCAACTAACTGTGCTAATGATAAGTATTGACCCTTAAACGAGAGAAAATTTAAAAAACTTTTAAGACCGTTCCATTCATATAGGAAAACAATAATACGTGGTTTCATCGGGCCCGTAGCTTAGACTGGCTGGAGCAACCGGCTGATAACCGGTAGGTCGAGAGTTCAAATCTCTCCGGGCCCATCAGAGCCAACAGGAGAAATCTATTACTTTTTATGACTAAACTGGGGTTCAAATCCCTTCCCCTGCACTCATCTTTTTTACACTGATTTCATTTAGTTAAGAAGGTGTAAGTATATCATGTATCGCATTTAGTATAGTGTCAATTATGTAGAGTAACGTTGATATAATAGTTTGTACAATCGTAACTGGAACACTTATTAATAGTTTAAATATATAAACGATGGTATCTACTATAAGAAATAATATTTTTACTCCAAGATTTAATGCTATACTAATTAATTTAAGTATTATTTTTAATAGCACTAGGGTTAGAATTATACATTCTGGTTGTGCAGGTTGATTTTTATATTTTGATTCCTTATATAAATTAATCAAGTCTATTTTTTCTTTTAATTCTTTAATATTTATTTTTTCGTTTAATTCTATATGCTCTACATTTTTTAATTGTTCTTTTAAATCATTAATATTCATTTCTATATCTTTTATTTTTTGAATAACTTTTAATTCATTTTTATCTGAAATAGAATTGGATTCAATTGCAGGTATTGACGGTGACATCAATAAAATAAAAATTGCAAATATACTTCCAAATATTATTTTTTTCATTTTTAACCCCATAATTTTCCTCCAAACTCACTATTTCAAAACAACTGTTTACTTATAAATCTCTCCTTAACAATTGTTTACAGTGATATAAATCCGGGTATACACACAGGTTGAAAAAATAGATATGGAATAAACTAAAATTTTAGGTTATTGTGCAGGGGCATAAAATACCAAGTTTACAGTTAATCTGTTCTAACAAGAATAAATTGATCTCCTGAAGGAGTTATAGGTGTTAATGTAAGCGTATAGTCCTCATTGGAAAATGCATAATGAAAGCTTCGGGTTTCATCCGTAAGATAAATATATAGTACTCCTTCGCTAACTCCCCATGTTCCATGTGATCCAGAACTAGATAACCCATACCAAAGAATAAAAGAATTATCTAAATTAAATTGAAAATCTGTAGACTGTCCTAAATATGTCCCTCTAAAAGTATATCCAGAAAACTTTTCTGCATCATACGGAGAATAAGTAACTCCCGGTTTACTATTACTACTAAATAAAACAACGACCACAACAACGACAATGATTACTGCAATAATTATTGCAATTAATGCTATTATTGTATTATTTAATTTTCTAGGCGATTGAATTGTTGGTGTCAATCCTTGAGTTGAAACCATATTTCCTTCAAAATTTGTACCGCAACTTATACAGAACCTTGCTTTCTCATTAATTTTAGCTCCACATTTAGGACAATAATTCATATTATTTCGCCTTACCTCTACATTATGAAAACAACTATTGTTTTATAAACCTCTCCTTAACAACCGTTTAACAATAAAAAAACAAGTGATTATTTAATTTCTTTATTGCCAAAAATTAAAGAAGAAACAGATAATATCATTTGCTTGAAACATGTCAAAAATAAACTGGATAGATTCTATTAAAAAACTGTTGAAATATCCATGGTTTACTGTACCAATAACAGCAAGCATCTTAGCTATTATTCTGTACTTTTCCAACAGTATTGATACGGGTAATTTTTTAATAATTATTATTCTTGCATTTTTAATATCGGATTTTCTTACGTGGGGTCTTGTTAGCGGAGGTCATGGAATTTTTCAATTTTCACCAATTGGAAAAAAAACACAACCAAAAGGATACGCTTTTTTAATTTTTTTTGTTGTTATAATCCTTGTGGCTTATGTTGTTAATTTAGGAACACTAGTGATTCCAATTCTTTTTTCTTCACTCTATTCTGATTTTATAAACGTTCTAGCCATCTGCCTAATGCTTTCTGTTCTTGTTTATTTAGACATGTATATAAGATTCTTCGTCCACAAAAAAACATAAACCTCTCCTTAACAATAGTTTACACTGATTTTCATTTACAAAAAAATAAAGAAAAAAAGGTTTTAAAAAGATAGACTTAATATCCATAAAAAAACCGATAGGTCAAAAAAGGGCCTTCTATCGCCGGAAATCTCTCCTGTAAATCACTGCAGATTTCTCCGGGCCCATAATTATTTAGTGGGGAGAACGCTTTAAAACATGGCTGTTACCAAAATAGATAAAACCGATCCAATATGCGGAATGAAAGGTACAATTCCTGCGCATGGTCATTATTTTTGTTCAGAAGCATGTATTGAGAAATACGAAAAACAACATAACATTCCCCACGAGGAAACTTGTCCATCTTGTGCTGCTCCGGCAAAGAAATGGTACAAAGAACGACTCTACATCTTTAGCATTATTACCATTGCGCTAGCAATAATCACATATGTTGTTCCTCTACTGAACCCATTTTTTTACGCACTGAAAGATTACTTCCTTTTGATCTGGTGGGCAATACTTATTGGGTTTCTCATTGGTGGTATCATCGACTATTTTATACCACGACAGTACATTGAAAAATACCTCTCGCGACACCGAAAACGAACTATCATTTACTCAGTAGTTTTTGGGTTTTTCATGAGTGCATGCTCCCATGGAATTCTTGCGATTGCCATCGAGTTGTATAGAAAAGGAGCGAGTACAAGTTCAGTTGTAGCATTTCTTTTAGCATCGCCCTGGGCTAACCTTCCGATTACCATCTTATTGTTTAGTTTCTTTGGCTGGAAAGCAATCTTCATTGTTGTTTCCGCACTTGTCATTGCGATCATCACTGGGCTGATTTACCAAGCACTAGAACGAAAGAACATGGTCGAATGCAGACAGTGTGTAAAGGGAGAAGACCGACCAGTACTAACCGATTTCTCAATAATCCAAGATATTAGAAAACGTTGGGATGAATTCAAATTCACACGCCACAGCGTGTGGGAGGCAACCAGAGGAACACTAAAGGGGTCATGGTCTCTGACAAAAATGGTAATGTGGTGGTTGATTATCGGGATGCTTATGGCAGCATTCGTAAGAGCATTGGTGGACACCGGCATTATCACCCATGATATGTTCATGATGTATATGGGACCCTCAGTTCTTGGGTTGCTTGTAACCCTTGGTTTTGCAACCATTATAGAAGTTTGTTCTGAAGGCAGTTCTCCTCTTGCATTTGAGATATATAACCAGACACATGCTTTTGGCAATAGTGTTACGTTTTTGATGGCCGGGGTTTCGACAGATATGACTGAAATAGGACTTCTATGGAGCAATGTTGGGCGTAAAGCAGCAATTTGGCTGCCCATTATAACAGTTCCTCAAGTACTTTTAGTTGGATATTTATTAAATGTTTTTCTGTAAATTTATTTATCTAATATCTCATCGAAATGATAGTCTTCCCATTTTTTAAAACCTAGTAAGATCTCCAGTTCAACGGGAGTAATAATAGGCACCTTGTACTGCATGTAATCATCAATCGCAATCCTTGGGCATGCAGTTGAAACGAAACAATCAACATCCCTAAAACTTTCAAGATGAGATGGCGAAAAATGATTTGCGGCAAAAATGTAGGATTTCTTCTGTTTAGAATCAAGTTTTCCTTTTAAATTATACGCCAGTTCGATACGTTGTTGACCTTTTTTGGTTCCAACGAGAATCCCAAAAACGTGAGCCTCCTTCGACCTAGCAATGGCACCGTATCGTTGTCTTAGAATCATATCCTTCAGATCGTCCAATTGTTTACCTCTTACTTCGTTAGAATACGGGTCGCATATAATAACTGGTTTTTTTGTGCTAAGAATCAAACCCAGAGGATGAAAATTACCATCGCCAACAAACAAAAATAAATCAACTTTATCCTTTATCGAAGTAGCTGCTGAAAAATTGCATCCAAGAATTTGGCCTTTTAAAGCTACTCGACTATCGCCTTTGCCAATGATTGGTTCAAATTTATTTTTAACAAGTATATCACGAGCGGCATCAAGCATGTGAACATGCTGGGCAGTAGAGACCAAACCAACTTTTTTACCTTTAATAAACGGTATTGCCTTTTCTACAACCTTTGTTACATTGAGATCGGATATCGCATTAACAAATAAATTAGGAATCTTAGTATCTACAATCGTTGGAATTGGTGTGTGACCTATTTGAACAACAAAATCGACGCCTAAGCCCTTAAACTCAGAATTAACAACATCACACGCGCCGAAACACGGATCAGCAGAAATTATGAAACTCGCAGATGTTTCTTTTTCTAAGAAGTTCAAAAACTTCGAAAGATGGATCTTTAGTCCTTCTGGAATCTGCAAGACAACCCGTTTGTATTTATCTTCATTTATGACTTTTGCCACTTTTTCTAAGTCAATATCAAAGCCAGATATTTTCAAATTTAACCACCAACTCTTTCCAGAATTTCTCTAAAATCACAGCAGCGTAACCCCTATCTTTTTTTCATCCCAATGATGTACCAATCTGCAGGTGGATCTAGTTCTGTGTCCACAGTTAGATGTAAAATCTTGAGCTTGGGATAAAGGCTTTTTAAATCGTCTAAATCAACTTTTTCAAATTTCTTCAAATTGTTAAGATATGCCTGTTCTGTAAGAGCATTTGATACATACTTCTCTTTTGTTCTTTTCAATATTCGATTTATACTGGCAGCTTTAGAACAATATGTCTGTAAAATCACGAATATTTTGTTTTGTGCAGCAGCGATTCCAGCGGCTCTCCTCCGTAGTTCCTGGGTTACAAAAGTTGCATCTAAAATCACACCGTTATTTTTTTTCAAACTCTCTTCTGCTCTTTTGAACATCTCGTCATATACACGTTTTCGTATCTCATAATTGTTAGCCACTTTTTCGTCGAAGATATCCATATCTTTTAGTACGTCACGTCTAATTAAATCCGTTCTTTGTATAGGGTATCCTTTTATCTTTGACACTTCCTCTGTTGTCTCAGTCTTCCAAGTTCCTGGAAGACCGCATGCAATAAGAAGCGTTCCCGGTTTAAGTTCAATTTTTATAACTTTTGCAAAAGGTTCTTTCATGTCTTCACATCCTTATGACAGCCACTTATAACACCTCTCCCGAATATCATAATATGTATATATTATTAATCTACTAGTCTCTCCAAATAATTATTCTAAAATGTAAGAATGCGCTAATGCAAAGTATCGCTGAGCAATACTTCTTGCTTCGATTTTTTTATCGTCTGGTACGGCAGAATCTTTCAATATGAAACTTGTGACCTTTCCTCGTACATAAGCCCTGTATACCTTGTAGAATTTGATAAGACGACGGATGAGGTCGTCATCCTTTTCCCCTGCCTGAGAGAGATAGGTTTTACAGAGCTGCTCAGACCACCTCGCACCACCGTTGAACTCAAGATCCATAAGGAGAAATGCAATGTCAGAGAGGGTATCAGAGTATCTAAATCTATCATTGAACTCAATGCAGTCGAAGATGACGATAGGGTCAGTGAGACAGATGTGTTCCATATGCAGGTCACCATGGCAATCCCTGATTTTACCATCCTTAACCCGTTGTGTAAATAGTTCCTGATGCGCTTTATAAAACTCGCCAGTCCAATTTTTTAAGTCTTTGTATTGTTCCTTTGATATAGAATCGCCTATAAATTCTGCCGTCTGTTGGAAGTTTTCGTCAGTATTGAACTTTACAGCGTCTAGTTTACCAAATTCATCGATTTCTTTTGATCCGGCAGATATCTTGTGAAAAGTGGCAATGGCCTCACCAATTCTCGCGATATCCTCTAAAGTAATAGTTCCTTTTCTAAATCTCGATTTCATGAGGTCTTCTTCTGATAACTGCCTCATCTTAACCATATAGTCTACAACTTCCCCTTTACCATTTATGGCGTATTTTTTCCCGTCAAAAGTCACAGGGTAAACGCCTAAATAGACATCCTTGGAAAAACGGCTATTTAGTTCAACCTCCTTTTTACAATAATATTTTCTCTTATCAAGAGTAGAAAAATCAAGAAAGCCAAAATTTACTGCTTTCTTAATTTTATAGACATATCTACCGGTTAATACTACAAATGAGATGTGAGTCTGCAGAATATTTACAGATTTTACATCTTGGCCGTAAAGCGACGGTTTTTTTAAAGATTCAAATAATTTTTGCTGCTGCATCAAAATAAAAGAAAAGCTAAGCTTATAAAAGTTTTATCTTTATTAACAGCTCTAAAAAGAGAAGTTGGTTTTTTAAAGGAATAGATGTTATGGTATAGTGGAGGTAATACATGGCGGTTGGTTTTGTTTTAATAAGTACAGCACCTGCACACGAGCATGAGGTATACAATAAACTTTCCAAGGTACCAGAAATTGTTGAATTACATCCACTCTTTGGAGAATATGACCTCATAGCCAAAATAGAGGCAGAAAATTTTGACAAACTTGGGAAAATAGTAGTAAATAAGATCAGATCAATAGATGGGGTAATTGATACAAAAACGCTTACTGGTACGATGTTCTAAAAAAAGATATTAAAGATTTAGAACGTAGGTAACAAATTCTATTACAATTATTTGAATCGCTAACACTGAGATGGCCGCAGGGATAAGCATTTTGTACATACGTGTTGTATCAGTTTTTAGATAATCGCTGCTTAGAACATTACATAGATGAATAGGTGAAATAAGGTATCCTATCAATGAGCTCATAAAAATCAAACTCGTGAGACCAACGAGCGTTACAGAGTTTAAATCTGCAGGGAAAAAGGGTACCAATATAGGATAAGAAAGCGCTACGGCGCCCAAATTATAGCCTGTAAGAATTCCCAATACCAGTGGAATAATTATTACCATAGCGATCGCGGGAGTTAACGAGCCTGCAATAATATCACTCAGAGCCGTGTTTGCTTTTGATACTTCAAACATCTCCCGAAAAATCATAATTCCAATTATAGCTAACGCAAGTTTCAATGTAAGTGACCTCTTGAGAATTGCTAGATATTCCTCTTTGGTTTTATCTGTTAAATAGAATACAAGTATTACGCTAAGTACCACACCAATTATAAATATTCTAATCTGCGAAATTTCAAAGAACTGCAAAATAATGTAAAGAATCACTGGAAGTATTGGCGGAATAAGATAGACAAGCCCGGAGTAATCTTTTTTGACTTCTCTCTTTTTTATAGGCACATTTTTTGTTAATCTTTTAAGAATTAGAAGCCCTATCAAGATTGACGCAATAAACGCAGGGATATCAGCCAGTATCAACGCATAGATACCGATATTTGAGAATTTCTCACTGGTGATAATAATCATTGCAGATGAGATAGGATATATTGGAAACCAGATGTGCCTGAACCATATATTCAAAAAATTCTTCTGATTTTTGTCTAGATTGTATTTATCCCCTTCCTCATCAATTGTTGGTGCTGAGAATAACGCCCCACCTGGAACTGGCATAAGTCCGTAAACCGCAGGGATCACTCCAATTGTTCCGCCTTTTGTGAAAATTGTTCTTAGACTATCGATTAACTTCGTTATTGCTCCTGTTTCCTGCATGCATTTTGCAAGAATATAAATTAGGGTCATTAGTAGCGCTAATTCTATAGTTTCGGTGTATATCTCATTTTTATCAAAAGAATATATGGTCGCCTCGATTACTGCATTGCGGATATCAATCAAACCTATTGTTTGTAATGAAAAAACTCCAACGATAAGTGAACCCAATATCAGCGAAAGCCCAAATTTGTAATTTTCCAAAAGTTGGAAATTAAATTTTTTCCTGATTAAGAGAACAATTAGTATAAATGCAATGACTACTCCAATCAGGTTTAACATGAATGAAAGGAAAAGAAATAGTATTTAATTAATTAACTCTCTTTATGAACCGAATTTTCCAATTGTTTTAGTTTCTTCGGTTTTCATCTTTGTTCCTTCGTCCCACATATCGTTAAATTCTTTGTTCAATTTTTCAACGATATCCTTTTCAACCGTCCAAAATCCTATTTCGCCTTTCCTCATTGGACCTGAAAGAATCAATGCCCGGTCATCTCCGACAATGAAATTTCCTCTTACACCTTTGTTCTCTTTTACATCAAGTCCGGTCAGCACATCCTTGCTTCTGTATTGATTTACAACTAACTTTGAACCTTTTGGTAATTCTATATCTGATAAATACTCCGCCACGACCTTTGGATTAGTTATCTCATTTATGTCCCAGTTTTGAGTATGTTTTGAGGCCGGTGGGACCTGAGAGGTTTTCCTCATGCCTATCTCAATTGCTAAACTAACTATTATTACTCCAATAATAAAGCCTATAGCTAAAGATATAATTTCCATACGTACATCACCATCCAATACCAGTATATTCTATCATAGATATTAATCCTTTGGTTTCCCAAGGGCAATCTTTATTTTTAACCTCGCGATATGGGCAAAAGCTGGGGCTTCTTTATAATGAAAAAAGACATAGAAAAAAGGATAACAGAATTAAAGAAAAAACATAATTCAGTTATTTTGGTTCATAACTATCAAATCCCAGAAGTTCAAGATATAGCTGATTTTTTAGGAGACTCACTGGATTTAGCCACTAAAGCTAAAAAAACAGATGCCGAAAATATCATATTTTGTGGCGTTGATTTCATGGCAGAATCAGCAAAAATCTTGAACCCCGATAAAAATGTGATAATCCCAGATATAGATGCAGTATGCCCAATGGCAAATATGGTTGATTCAGAGGGTCTGAATAAACTAAAGGAAAAAAATCCTGGAGCTGAAGTCGTAGCTTACATAAATACCACTGCAGAGATCAAAGCACTATCTGATATTTGTTGTACTTCTGCAAATGGAGAAAAGGTTGTAAAAAGTTTATCCTCAAAAAAAGTTATTTTTGTTCCCGATAAGAATCTGGGAGCATACATCCAAAGATTTGTTCCTGACAAAGAATTAATTCTGTGGCCCGGGCTGTGTGCAACGCACCATAGAATTCGTAAAGATGAAATTCTGAAAATCAAGAAAGAACATCCAAAGGCTGAGATACTTGTTCATCCAGAATGCAGACCTGAAGTAATTGATATTGCAGATCATGCATTTTCTACAAATGGCATGGTAAATCATGCTAAAGAATCAGATACAACAGAATTTATAATTGGTACTGAAAAAGAGCTTTGCTACAGATTAAAAAAGGAAAATCCAGATAAAACATTCTATCCAATAAAATCGGCTATTTGTCCCAACATGAAAAAGATAACGTTGGAAAAAGTCTTAAATAGCCTTGAAACTTTAGAACCAAAGATAAAACTTCCAGACGAAATAATGGAAAAGGCCAAAAGGCCCCTACAGAGAATGATGGACATCAGAAGGGGAGATTAAAATGAAAAGAATTTACATGGACTACGCCGCCTCAACACCCGTTGATAAAGAAGTACTAAAAGAGATGATGCCCTATTTTGACAAGTATTACGGTAATGCGTCATCGATTCACTCATTTGGAAGAGAAGCTTTTGATGCAGTAGAAAAAGCTAGAGAAAGAGTTGCAAGTCTAATAAACGCTAATTCTGAGGAAATTGTATTTACTTCTGGAGGGACTGAATCAGATAACCTTGGAGTTAAAGGTGTAGCATTTTTGAATAAGAACAAAATAGGCTCCAAAGGCTACAATATAATAACCTCTGCAATTGAGCACCCTGCGGTGCTGGAAACTTGCAAATATCTTGAAAAACAGGGGTTCAATGTAAAATATTTACCAGTAGATAAGTATGGATTTGTAAAGCCAGATGATTTGGAAAAGGCGATTTCTAAAGACACATTCCTTATCACCATTATGTTTGCCAATAATGAGATTGGTACGATAGAGCCTATGGAAGAAATCGGAAGAATAGCGAAAAAACACGATGTTCTCTTCCACACTGATGGAGTTCAAGCTGTTTGTAAAACGCCAGTTGATGTAAATAAACTAAACATAGATCTGTTGTCAATTTCTTCTCACAAGATTTATGGACCAAAAGGCGCTGGCGCACTTTTCATAAGAAAAGGTGTAAAATTACAGACGCTAGCCCATGGAGGCGGACATGAAAAAGGTTTCAGAAGCAGCACATACAACACTCCAGGAATTGTTGGTCTTGGCAAGGCGTGCGAACTTGGTAAGGCTAGACTGAAAAAAGATGCAGAGCATCTTAGAAGTTTAAGAGATAATTTAATCAAAAAGGTTCTAAAAATTGAAGAAAGCTATCTCAACGGCCACCCTGAAAAAAGGTTATCCAACAACGCTCATTTCCGTTTCACCGCTATTGAAGGTGAATCTTTGAATCTCATGCTTGATGATAAAGGAGTCGCAGCTGCTACAGGCTCTGCATGTTCCTCTAAAAAACTACAGGCATCCCATGTTCTATTAGCTATAGGACTTAATCCTGCAGAGGCACACGGCTCACTTCGTTTATCACTTGGTAGAATGAGTACAAAAGAAGATGTCGAGTACGCTGCTGGAATTCTACCTGGAATCGTACAAAATTTAAGGAAAATGTCTCCGCTTTGGAACAGATAGGATGTTTTGAAAATGACTGATATGTATACTGAAAAAGTGATGGATCATTTTAGAAATCCTAGGAATATAGGTGAAATTAAAGATCCTGATGGCTTTGGAAAAGTAGGTAACCCGGTATGCGGGGATGTAATGGCTATTTACATTAAAGTTAAGAATGAAAAGATTGCAGACATAAAATTCAAAACGTACGGATGCACTGCAGCTATCGCGACAAGTAGCGTTTTAACTGAGATGGTTAAAGGTAAAACCATCGATGAAGCACTAAAAATAACTCGTGATGATGTCGCAAATGAACTTGGTGGACTACCCGCCATAAAGATGCATTGCTCGAATCTTGCCGCCGACGCATTGCGTGAGGCAATAAAGGATTATAAAAACAAAAAGAAGAAGTGAGAAAATGAGCTCATACATTACAATAGATGGTTGGAAATCAAATATACAGTTTTCATCTGCACATATTATACCTGAATATGAAAAATGTGGACGACTACATGGACATACCTATGCAATACATGCAAAGATCCATGGTAAACCAGACAAAAAAGGAATAATAATGGATTTTTCCTTGCTGAAAGATACACTTAAAAAGATTGCCAATGAATTAGATCACAAAATATTAATCCCTAAAAAAAGCGAAGTTGTAAAAATTGAAAAAGAAGGGGATCAAGTTAAGATTACGTCTCTTAAGAAGTACTATGTTTTTCCTTTAATTGATTGCGTTTTTTTACCCATAGATTCGACATCAGCCGAAAATCTTGCAAAATATATACTTGGCAAGATGTTAGATGAACTTTCTTCACAAAAACAAGTTGAGTGCATTGAGATTGGTGTTGACGAGGGATACGGACAGGGCGCTTGGGTTAGTAAAAATCTTGTTAACTAAAGAATTTAAAGAATAACTTTTCCAGCAATGGAAAACGCTCAAAGAATCTTAGGAACAACGTGTTAGTAGCAACTCTGCTTCTAGGCATAGTGACCTGTAGTGTACCCCACAGCCCCCACAAGTTATCCGTGTCTTTGGCTCTGGCTTTTATTGTATAGGTTCCCTTTTCACTCCACGTATAACTCAGCGTTATCTCTTCACCAGAACTATAAGGACCAACCCAACCAGTCCAACCACCATCACCCCACTCAATCCAATAATAAACATCCTTACCAAAGGGCGAATAGGCTCTGAAGGTGTATTCATACGCAATATTAATTTTTCCGCTTTCCAGGCCTCTTATTTCTGGTGCTGTTGGTGCATCCGGATCAAGAGCATTAATGGCATGAAGATAACCCAAAGAACCAGGATGAACTCCATCATTCCATGAACCAACATAAATAGTACCATCATTACCGATAGCCGGAGCAGACATAACCCAAGTAGTAGCAATCATTATCCTCCATCGCTCTGTGCCATCAGGATTAACAGCAATAAGCTCACCGCCATCATTCTCACCAATATGAGTACCGAAATAAATCGTACCATCAATAGAGTTACATGGAGTTGCACCCCTGATTTTACCACCTACATCAAAAGTCCATTTTACAGAACCATTAGATGGATTTATTGCATAGAGTTTATCGTATCCACAATAGATAGTTCCATCTTGACCAATGGTTGGAGATGTGCCAGCACCAACACTGGTTTTCCATTTCAAACTACCATCAGGATTAACCGCATGAAGATAGTTATCAAGAGAAACAACATAGATAGTTCCATCGTCACCAATACAAGGACTAGTGCGTATCCAGTCTCCTGTTCCATATTTCCATTTCAAAGTACCGTTGTTTGGATAAAGCGCATAAAGATAAGTATCATGTGAACCACAATACACAATACCATCTTGTCCAATTGCAGGTGATGAATAAACAACATGATCTGTTGTGTATTTCCATTTCAGAGTACCATTTGGATACAGAGCGTAAATGTTATAATCCCCACATCCAAAATAAATAGAACCATCATCACCAATTACAGGAGAAGAAAATATGCTGTCTCCTATAAAATATTTCCATTTTAAGGTGCCGTTATTTGTATAAATTGCAAACAAATAAGGATTACCATAAACAGTTCCAAAATAAATAACACCATTCTCATCAATAGTTGGAGCAGACTCAATATGATAAATAGTATCATATTTCCATTTCAATGTCCCATTAGGATAAACAGCATAAAGAGAAGTTGAACCAATATAAATTATACCTTCATCATCGATAACTGGGCTACCAGAACAGGCATCAATTGTATCAAATCTCCATTTTTCGCATCCGGGATTATTTGCAGTACTGTAGGGGCTTTGACCTGTGTGTCGTACATCATGGCAATACATCGGCCAAGCTGAATCCATAGGATCATCTAACAGCTGAATATTTCCTTCTGTATCACTAACTCCTTCTATCTGGAAATTAACGTAATTAGAAAGATTTTTGTAAATAGTATATTTATAATTAGATTGCTCAGATATATCATAACAATCATAATCATGCTTCTCGGCTTTTATCATCTCAGCAGGAGACCTGACATTAAACGCAACCATCATTGGATCGAACACTGAAATTATGAAGAAAGCTAATAAACTGATTATAACAATTTTTCTTACGTAACAAGCGTTCTTCAAACTTAATCCCCAATTTAGTCTAGTTATATTTTATTTAAAAACCTTTGCCAAAAAGTTTTTATGAGTATAGTGTATACATGTAGCATACAAACACGTAGCATTATTCTTGCATGATTAAAATTATTGAGAGAATGTGCTCTCGATGCAAGAATGATACTCGTGTTGTTATAAAATGGGATTTAGTGGGGGAGAAGAGGAGAAATGAATAAAAAAATATTTGTTTTAATTGTGACGCTGTTGATGATTTTAACCTCTATAGTGATTATCCATAGTGATCTGGAAGTAGAAGCTACTCTTGGTGGTAGCGAGGGTGAATCGGAAAATGAAACGGGTTTAGATTACAATTATATGTGGGATGTTGTAAAAAATCTCAGCAATGTAGTATATACAGCCTATAATGAAGGGGATATACGCAAAGGTCGCGATTTTGGATCCGCTGGTGAGCAATATACAGCAGAGTCCATTCTAAAACCTAAAATGATTGATATGGGCCTCGAAGATGTACATTATGAATATCTGACCAACATCACAACCAAAAAAGATTGGAAATACAACTACAACATAAAAGCCCTCGACTTCAAACTCACCATAAACGGCAACAACTACCCCTTCACACACACCATACCAACAAGCGAAATCTTCGCAGCAGCAAGCACATTCAAAAAAATAGCAATACTCCCATCACAGCATACCATGAACTACAACCATACATTCGAAAACATAAAAATAATACCAAAGAACCTATCTGAATGGCCAATAACCGGTAAAGAACGACTAGCAGATAACTACATCAAAAACGTCTCAGCAACCGCAATAAACAACTTCAATATAGTCGTCGGAAACACCACCTATGTCTCAGTCAACAATACACTTCCAGAAGATCAAGATGGAAGACTCTTCATACTGGATGAAGAAAATGGTTGCGAAGATCAACTAAACAATATCACCAACGCAACTGGGGTTATCCTCATGCACGATAATGCCAAAGGATACTTTGCAAACTACAACTTCTCAAACTCAACTGTCCAATGCGCAAGAGTAAACAAAGATGATAGTAATCTCACCGCAATAATTGAAATGCTAGAAAACAAAACATTCATACTGGCAGATAACTACTTTGACAATGACACGATTGTTTTTACATACAACCTTTCATGCTTTGACTGGCCCAACCAAGATTTCTTTGCGCTCACATACAATATAGCTCTTATCGGAGACATGCCATTCAATACAGCTGCGATATACGTCCTAAATTGTTTTCATCCCTTTCGTATATGCCATGGTGCCATAATGTACGATGACTACGCTGAAACCCACCTGATGTTCCCTGTAACAAAACAATGGCTAGGATGGAACCCATACGATGCCTTTAACCGCTATACATTCAGCAATGCCATACAGATCTTCTCAGTAAATAACTCCATAGGTACCTGGTTAGAACAACACTACAACAACCCAGATGTCAGCGCCAGCGGACACTTCGAACAAGCAGAAGAATGGGAGGATGACTCAAAAGATGTAGTAGGTTACCT
>Ga0315275_10000062_pt1 | contig 79082 bp, 127 predicted proteins | sample YL17G03_0_MG_FD_205557 | JGI IMG/M metagenome (GOLD analysis project Ga0315275, IMG submission 205557) | Sediment microbial communities from Yellowstone Lake, YNP, Wyoming, USA - YL17G03_0 | ecosystem: Environmental > Aquatic > Freshwater > Lake > Sediment | place: USA: Wyoming | collected... | reverse complement strand
GATCTTGAACACCGCGTGCGGCAGGTTCTCGGGGGTCACGCGCATCATGGCGTACATGTACCGGAACAGAATCTCGACTTGAATCGAGGACACGTCGAGGTGTTCTTCGTTGTGGGCCATCAGCTTTTCACGATGCCGAGGATGTCACTCTCGCAGAGCACGAGCGTCTTCTCGCCGCCCAGTTCCAACTCGGTGCCTGTGTATTTACCGTAGAGCACTTCGTCCCCGACCCTCACAGCCAAGGCTTTCACCGTGCCGTTGTCGAGCGTGCGGCCAGGGCCCACGGCGAGCACCTTGCCCTGCGTGACCTTCTCGGCCGCGTTGTCGGGAATGTAGAGACCGCCCGCCGTCTGAGTGGCAGCGGCGTTGGGGGAGACGATGACGTTGTCGTGCAGGGGCTGGATCTTCATGTTGTCCTTCTAATACGTTGGTATGTTGGGTCTTCGTTACTCTTCGGTCTCGCCGCTGGCTTCCTTGATGAAGCCGGTCAGTCCCTTGACAAGGCTCGGGTTGGTCTCGCCGAACACCCAGAGCACGCCGCGCACGAAGTCCGACGGAAGCGTGCCGCCTGAAGCCTTGTTGAGCTTGAGCACCTTGTTGATGATGCGCTTGCCAGGCGCGTAGCTCTCTTCGCCGTCGTCCTTCTTCTTGGCGGCGGCCTTGGTCTTCTTGGCCGTGATGCGCCCACCACCCGCCTCGGAAAGCAGCTTTTCCAGCTCTTGTTTCTGTTCCTCGCGGGCGAGCCCTGCGAGGTTCCACGCTGCCGAGGCTTTGATCTGCCCCTTGTCGATGGCCTTGACGACCGAGGTGTCCAGCTCCGAGATCTTGAGCCAGTTGCGGATGGACTGCATCGTCACGCCGAACGCGACGGCGGCGTCTTCTTCGCTCTTGCCAGTGGCCAAGTAGCGCACCAACTTCTCAGCCTTGGCCGAGAGCAGGTCGTCCTTGCGGATCTCGTTCTCCGTGATGGCCACGCCCATCACGTCTTTGCTGCGCTCCAGCATGCAGGCCACATGGATGGGCTCGTCACCTTGCTTCTTGAGGCGTTTATTGGCCTCACGGGCGTGCATGACGCGGCGTCGGCCGAAGACGACCTCCACGTTCTTTCCGTCCTTGCGGACCTTCACGGGCTCCAGCACGCCGTGTGTCATGATCGACAACACCATCGACTCTTCGAGGGGTGCGAGCACGCGCGGGTCATAGAGCGGGTGCTCGGGACCGTCCTTGGTGTCGAGCCCGATGATCGTCAGATCATTCGGATCCATGCCGAACGCATTAAGCCTGGTGCCTTCGAGAGCTGACTTAGCCATGAAACGTGACTCCTTGCAGGCCCAACACAGGCCAGGTGTCCAGGGGACGTTGGGCCGCCGTCAGCTATTCATATGCGCAAACGAAAACAGTTTCAAGAGAAAACTTTCTCAACCGTTGTTGAAAGAGTAACTCAAGACCTCGTCGTAGATTTTACCGACGCGCTGCGCGTGCTGGATGTCGATGCCTTCGTCCATCTCCAGCAGCAGTGCGAGGCCCATGACAAACTCACGGTCACTCTCACTCAGGATCAGCAGTTGGTTTTCCGCCAGTTCGTGAATGCGGATCTTCATCTGGACAGCGATATTGGCATTCATGTTGTACCTCTTCAGGCTTTGAGGACGACTAAAGGCTCTTGCTCTTCCTGAGCCTCCAGGGCGATGGCGTACATCTGGGGCATGTTCGAAAGCAAGTTGTTCATCAACTCTTGCAACGACATGGTGTCTTTGGCGGCCCTGAAAGCGATGAGGGACTCGGCAGCGAGCAGCAATGTCGGGGTGTCGATGTCCTGCGTGAAGCCGATCAGCTCCTGCAGGAGGGTGTGGACGTTGCGTAGAAGTTGCTTTTTTTGGTCCTCGGAGCCGTTGGCGGGGGGAGTAGGCGGATCGGCGGGGTTGTCCATCCGCCCCAGGATACCCAAGTATTGCGCTTTCGCAAGCGTATTGATACAGTCGCGCACATGGAAGCCTTCGCTCTTTGGTTTCGCGCCACGCGCGAAAAGAGAAACCTCACGCAGACGCAAGCCGCCGAGCAACTTCAGCTGTCTTCTCCGACGATCAGCCGCTGGGAGGCAGGCACCGAGCCCCGTGCGGGGCACCTGCTGAGAATCTGCGAGTGGGGTCCGGTGAAAGCTGACAAACTCTTGAGGATGATCTCCGAACCGCAGACGTAGAGGCCCTATGGACCTCCAGGAGAGTCTATCTCAGTGGCTCACGCCGCCGAGCGTGGCTGCCGCGTTCTGGCAGTGGTCCCGCGTGTCACCTGGCGACGTCGTGCTGGAGCCTGCAGCGGGGGAGGGCGCACTCATCCCGCTCGGGCGTAGCGGCGTACTTGCGTTCGAGCTGGACCCCGAGCGCGCTGCAGAGCTGCGCTACTGGCGGCCGGACGCCACGGTGGTCTGCGGCGACTTCCTGGCGCTGCCTGCGCCTGAGCGCCACGTCGCGGACGTTGCAGTTAGCAACCCACCCTACAACGACGCAGGCGAGGGCACGTTCATCGAGCGGGCGCTGCACTGGGCTCCTCGGGTGTGCGCATTGGTTCGCACCAGTGCACTGCACGGCGGCGAACGCTTCGAGGTGTGCTGGAGCAGCGTGGCGTTGACGCGCATCGCGTACTTCAAGAACCGGCCGAAGTTCCTGGGGCCGATGGGGCTGACGACGAAGTTCACGCCCGCGTACGACTACGTGGCCCTCGAAGCCGTGCGCAGGCAGTCCACGCTGCCTGACAAGCCTGAGGTCACGTGGGTGTCGTGGCGTTAGCAGCCGCGCTTGCGGTCCAGGTACTCATAGCACATGCGAGCCTTGCTGCCCGGCGCGCTCTTGCTCTTGCGGTAGCCTGCGGCCTTCGCCACATCGAGCACGATCTCCACTTCGCTGCCGCGCAGCGCGAAGTAGTCCTTCTTGAAGTCGATGCCTCTTGCCTTCAAGAGCTGCTTGGCAGCGCACGCGGGGATCTTCTTTTTCTTATCCATGCTGCACCTTAGTACGCGAGAACTTGGTTCTTCGCTTGAATGTCCGCAAAGAACGAGAACGCTGTGTTGGGGCGGACGTTGCCCGCCTGGATCACGATCGTATCCCACTTGTCGCTCTCTTTGAAGTCCCGGATGTTGAGCACCTGCCCGGTGGCTGCGTCCATGAATAACCCCGGCTCACCGGGCATAGGCACCATCCCCCCTGGCTTCTGCACCGCAGGGAAGTAGCCGCTGTGTCGCACGTCGCCCACCTGCCAGTAGCGACGCACGCGAGGCTCCTCCTCGTCGGGCATCCACAACGTGGACTTCGGCAGCACCGCAGCAGCCGCCACGGCCGCGCTGAAGAGCTGCAAGAACTGTCTGCGTGAGGTGTTCATAGGTCCACGCCTTTTCGCTTGAGCATCGACAGGATGTTCTGAATCGCTCGATGGTCAGAAGGGGTTGATGAACAGAAGACCGGGCCCTGCGGGGTCGTCACGCAGACGTGCGAAGACTTCGTGCGCTTGACCTTGAAGCCCTTGACCTGCAAGCGCTTAAGGATCCTCTTGACGTCTGTTTTGGTGCTCATGCGGGCCGTCCCCAAGGTAGCACACTCGCTCAAGTCAGAGGATGGGCCATAAGCGGCCTGACCAGCTCGAAGTGCATGCCATCTAGACGGCCGCTGTAATGCCCGCCCCAGTAGAACCCTAGCTTGTTCGCGGCCTGCACCATCTCCCGCACGCAGCCGTCGCTCCCGTACAGGGCCGGGATGGCACCCAGGGGGTTTTCGTTCGCATTGATGTCGAAAGCCGTGCCCCAGCTGTGGTTCGAGAGATCCTGCTGCGCGGCGCGCCCGCGCTTGAACCGAGGCACGAAGCTGCCGTCCCAGGACACGATGTACCCGAGCAGGCCCTGCTTCTGCCACGCAGCAAAGAGCGCCCGCAGCGGGTCCGCAGCGAGCTTGTGGATGCAGATCTCGCCCAAGTGCGCGTGTGTGTTGGGCTCGAACTCGGCAGCACTCACGACGACGATGTTGTCCTCCACCCACTTCGGATCGATGACGATGGCCTCGGGGTTACTCTTCGTGGGCTTGGCCGTGTACTTGAACTCACCGAACATCTTCTTGCGCTGTGCGTCCGTGAGCACCGCAAGGTTGGTCGGGCGCGGCGGCCAGTACTGACTATACTTGTTTTTGCTGTCCTCCTCGACGGCGAAGAGCGCGAAGCCTTCGGATGTCGCCGCGTTCAGCGTGCTGTTGCCGACGACGCCGTCGGCTATCAAGGTGTTGCCACGTTGGTACTTCTTGGTCGCGGTGATGGTGGCTGCGTCGTAAACGGCGGTGGCCTGGAGCGCGTAACCTCGGCCGATGAGGAACGTCTGCCAGCGCTCGACGTCGCGTCCGCGCAGCGTCGGTGTTTGGGGTCTGAGTTGTTGCATCTCTAGTTTCCTCTCACACGGGTTGTGGCGTCACGCTCAAAGATCACGCCGGGTACTGCTGTTGGTTCTGCGCCCTCGAAGCTTGCGGCGTACTCCTTGAGTTTCTTGTTGTCAGGCAGACGGATCACGTACTCGTCGGGCATCAGGGTGACGTCCTGGATGGTGGCCTTCCAGACGATCTTGATGCTCACGCCGTCCAGGTCTGTGGAAGTGGTCAGCTGCCCCATCACGGGCGTAACGTCCCCGCCCTCGGCGTGCGTGCGTGCTGCCTCCTGCATGAGCTGCTGGTTGCGGTCGTGTTCCAGCAAAGCAGCTTTGGCGAGCTTGCCGCGCAGCTCTGTTTCGGCATACGTCCAGAGCAGCTTGGCGGGGGCTAATAGCTCCCGGATGCGCTTGGCGACAGCGTTGACGGGGCGCGTGACTTCTTTCTCCCAGGTCTCGATGTCGTCGCGCATCGTCTTGACGTCGCGCACAAGGTCTGCGGCCTTCTCCATGTCGGCGTGGCTCTCGATGCTCAGCCTCTCGGCCTCTTTGAGCATCAGCTCGGCAACCGCTTGATCCCCCACAACTTGCGCGATGATGGCCGTGACGCGCTCCCCCCACGTCGGAGGTAAGAGCACGCCATCCACCGGAGCCTTCATGAGGGCCATCAATGCGGGCGTCCCAACGACCGGCGAGTAGTCTGGGTTTTGATCGGCGAAGGTTGCGGCTTGCGCGATATGCTTGGCGCAGAGGGCGACCTCTTCGCGCGCCCACAGGTCGCCGAGCACGGTGTCGTGCATTCGCTCCATGCAGCGGTTGGCCTCGCAGCACGTCTTGTCGGTGGTTCGCTTCTTAAGGTTGAATAGGATGGCGGTGGTCATTATCCGGCTTTCATCTTTGGAACACGTCATGGACTGCGTTAGGGTGTTGGTGCGCGTACTTCTTGCAACGTGAACACAGCTCGTCGTGCAGATACGGAACGTAAGGTCCGAGCGGTTGCTCCTGCAGCGCTGTCTCTCGGCGCTCCAGCACCTGCAAGAGCACCCAGTAGCCCACGAGATCCTTGATGGGATCTTCGCCTGCTGCTTGGCCTTTCACCAGCCGCGAGAGTTTGTCGTCCATGCGCACGCGGATCTGCTCGGCCGGATCAGCCTTCGACATGACGCGCATCGGCTTGAGCGCGCTGTCACCATAGGCCGCGTTTTTGGCGATGAGAAACTCGGCCAGCTCCGTGCAGATGAGAAGGATGTCAGGCGCGGCTGGCGCGGTGAGGTCCAGCTTCGCGAGCACCCCCGAGTCTTCTAGAGTTTCGAAGATAGACATCACGACTTCTCCGTCATCTTCTTGAGAACGTGCGTCATCTCGATGGCCGCACCCGCGAGCGCATGCGTGGCGCGCACGATGGCCTCGGTGGCATCGAGCGCAGCGGGCACGAGCGCCAGCTGGAACTTCGAGCGCAGCTCACTGGCCGCGCCGCCCGTGACGTCGAGCACCATGCGAACGCGATCACCTTGAAGCTGTTCGAGGATGGGCTCTCCGACGGTCCAGCCCAAAAAGCTCCAGCCGTTGTCCTTATGCAGCATGATCGTGGGCGGCATGTCCTTCCACCATTCGAGCGAGCCCTTCACGGTTTCCAGAAGCTCCAAGCGACTGCAGTTCTCTTTGTAGGTGACGGCTTGAAACTCAGCACCAGCACCTGTGGCCTGCTTGAGCTTCTGCATCTCGGAGTCGATCAACGACAGCGCCGCTTCGTAGACCTGTTTGTTTGTGACTACCATTTAACCTTCACCTCCGCGTGTTGATCAAAGTACACATCCCAGCGGCCTTCGCGCGCCAGATCCCAAGGCTGCAAGCGGCCGTTCTTGTCGAACACCGCCTCGGCTTCTTTGCACCAGTACTTCGACAGCGCGGGCACGCACTTCACCGGCACGTCAGGCAAGAGCGTGTTGCCCTCGTCGCACATGACCTTGGCCATCTCGAAGGCCTGCTCGTGGGCTATCTCAGCGAACAGCTCGGCCAAGATCTCGTCGTGAATGAAGCCGACAGGGCGTGCGCCGTAGAGAACGGAGCCCGGCACGCGCATGTAGCAGCGCTTGGTGACACCCCACAGGGCGCGCTTAGCTACATCCGCGCCTAAACCTTGGAAGAAAGTGTTGCACGCGGCTGTGAACTTGCAACGGCCTCGAAAACGACCTACGCGCAGTTGCTCAAACTGCCCGCGCATGTTGACCTTGAAGTTGTGCTCGTTGTCACTGTTGATCTCTTCGAGATCTAGCTCCAGTTGCTTGCGCACCCAGTAGAAGTAGTCGCGCCACTCCGGGTATTTGTCGAACCAGTCTTTCTTCAGCTTCTTGGCACCCTCTTCGTCGAGCCTGATGCCGTAGCCGTGCGCGTACCCTATCAAACCCCTCACGCCGAGGCCGCCCGGCAGCCCGAAGTTTGCCACCTTACTGATCTGGCGGTGGTGCTTCACGTCCTTGTCGTGCTTGCGCGCCAGCGCATCGGCGTATGAGATGCCCATGAGCGTCGCGCCGAAGTCCAAGTGCGGGTCTTTGCCAGAGTTGAGCGAATCCCCGAGCAGCGAGTAGCCCACGAGATCAATGCACGCCTGCGCGCCCGTGCACAGCTCTAAGCCCGAGAAGTCGTTGTCTCCGTAGAGCCTGCCCTCACGTGAGATGAAGCACTCCCGGATACCGATGCCTGGCGGGAACAGCGGCACCGGCTTCTTCTCGCCGGGCGGGATCCACATATAGGCTCTTTTGGGGTTCTGAAACTGAAAGCCGTTGGTGGGGCTCTTGACGCGCTTGCCGTCGTCCGAGCGGCTCTTGCTGCAGGCCGTGCGGCCTGAGTCCACCATCGTGGTGTAGCGCGGCTGGATCGGCGTGGTGGTGCCCTTGCGCAAGTCTTCGACGTGCGTGTTGAGCACGGTGTGCAGCTGTGATCGCAGCGTAAACGCCATGAGCGTTTCGTCGCCCGTCTGACTACACGCATCTTCGTCGATGGACGTGTACTTGAGCAGATCCTCTTCGGAGAAGACGGCCTCGGGCGTGATGTCGCGCTCGTCCTCGACACCTTGCTCTTGCAGAATCTTCAGGTACTTCTTGTAGCCTGTGTCGGTCAACTTGATGGACAGCTTGTTCTCACGGCACACCGTGAGCATGCGCAGCTTGGCAGCATGCGTGTCTTTCTTCCAGCGCATGTTGCGCTTGATCTCGTCGAAGCCGCGCACGAGCGCCACATCCGGATCTGCCAGTTGGTCCGACAGCTCCCAGTACTTCAACTTGGCGTGCTCGTAGAGCTTCTCGATCTTCTCCGAGGACGTCATCGCGCCCCAGCACATCATCAGCTGCAGCGTTAACGCTGAGCGCGTCTGCGCAGGCGCGTCCTTCATGTACCTGCGCTCGTCGGAGTTCCACTGGAAGTCTCCAATGTCGCGAGCGCCGATGGCGTCTTCGATGGCGTACTCCACAGCCTCACTCGGCCACCGGAGCAGCGGCACGTCGTACAGCTCGCGGTAACGCAAGCGCCAGATCTTCTCGCCTTCTTTCTGCGCGCTGCGGTCCCGGCGCAGCAAGCGTCTCTCAAGGCCCGCCAGCGAGTAGCCATAGAGCACCTGCATCGTCTTGAGCTTGCCGTTGGCGTTGTCGATGAGCTTCTGACACAGCTCGACTTCTATGATGCGGCCGTCTTCATACGCCTCGAAGACCTCTTCGAAGAGATCCGGCCACTCAGCCAAGCACACTGCCACGTCGTAGGCGACGTTCAGGCCGTAGGCGGTCTCCTGCTTGAGCAGCCAGCGAAAAGCTTCTTTGGCGGTGAGCGCGGGCGGTTTGGCGCTCGTGCTGGCATACAGCGGCACGGGCGCAGGCGAGAGGTGTTCGTTGACGTGGTAGAGCCAGACGCCGTCTCGACATGCGAGAGATAGGCACACCATCGGCGGGGCAAGTTGCCCTGGCCGGATGAGCCACGTCTCGCAGTCGAAGCCGACAGCTGAACTCATTGAGTTTTCAACCACTCTTCGAGGTTGATCAGATCGTAGAAGACCGGGATGCCACGCGCGATGCACTGCGCGTGCTCTTCATGAGCGCCGCTGGATTTCTCCCAGCCTGCGATGAAATACGCGGCGTCGCACTTGTACATGAGCGCGAGCGTGCCATCGAGCCAGAACTGATCTGGCAGCGCGCCGTGGAAGTAGCGCGTATTGGTATGGGGTATGAGCGGCATCGCGCCGAGCTTGGCCACTTCGAAGCCAGCCTCTTCGGCGCGACGGATGTTGTTCTCGATGGCCCAGGCATGCGGACCTCTGAAGGGCCCGGCGATATAGATGACCTTCATGATGGTTCTGTTGCCTCCGAGATGTCTTCACCGTCAATCCAAAGCTTGTTACCTTGCGGAGTCACGGCGTAGATGCCTGCGCCTTGCGGCGGTGTACCTGTGAGCTTCGCTGGGCCTGTGTAGCCTTTGCTGCGAACGTGGACGATCTGCCCAAGCTTCAACCCATAAAACTCGATGTTGTTGGCGCAGTTTATGCCGATAGCTAGAAGCTCGGCATCCAGTTCAACGAGTGTCTGCTTGCGTTTGCGCATCGACCTACTTTAACCCCTGCGCCATGATGTTGAAGAACTCCCCCATGCCCTGCGTGAACGCCGCATCCGCGATGCCATCTCCCACGCCCCCGAACGGATTCTTGTACCTCTGCCCGCCGCCGAAGTGCGTGGCCTCGTTGTTCAGCCAAGGCTCGCGATGTTCCAAGATGAGCTTGGCAGCGAGCACTTCTTCTTCCGGCGGCACCGTCCAGTCGTGGAAGTGGATGACGCAGTCGCTGTCGAGGTCGTAGCAGATGCGGCCCACGCGCCTCGCGATCTCGGTGTGGCGATGCGCGAGCAGAAACTTGTGGCCCGACATGCCTCCGGTCACGACAATCGTGCGGTCCTTGGCCCAGCTCTCGTGCTCCTCCTCGTTCAAGAACGTCAAGAGCACTTCGCGGGCTGGCTCGATGCTGCCGGGTATGCACTGAGGGCAACACGGCGTGTGCCGCTTTACCGTGACGGCCGCTTTGGGTTTCTTCTCAGGTTGCGTGATGACCTCGGCCTGCACGCGCTCGATGGTCTGCGATAGCTCGACGGCCGAGCCGCTGTGCGTGATCATCTCGCCGTCCTTGAGCAAGATGCCGGTGAGTACGGCCGGGCCAGGACGCATGAGCGCCGAGACCACGGGTCCGACCTTCTCCAGCGGCGCGTTGATGACGACGGGCTTGATGCCACGGAACAGCTTCTTCGAGAGCGTCAGCTCTTTAAGCCAGCCTTGCTCTATAAACACGTTGCCCATGCGCGCGAGCGTCTCTTTCTCGCGCTCGGTAGGCTTCTCGATGTGCAGGAGCGTCTTCTCCTTGTCGGTGTCGTCGGGGACCAGACGCAGGTCACCGTTCCAGCTAGGGATGTACCACTTCATACGTTTGCTCCTTCGGGGCCTACCGCCATGGCGTCGTAGTGCGCCATGCAGATGGTCAGCGGGATCCCGCTGCCACTGACGGCCGCCAAGTTCTCACAGCCTTCGTGATCACAGAGCTTCGGAATCTTGACGTAGTGCGCTTGCGGCGGAACGGCGGCGAACTCGTCATCCTCCAGCTCTTCAGAAAGCATCTTGTCGATCTTGGCTTCGATCTTCGCCACGAGCGCGGTGTTGCCATTGTTGCGCGCCATGGTGACGGCTTCCATCAAGTCGGATAGATGAATGCGCCCACGTCCCTGACCTGCAGCTTGCGCTTTGAGCGCCGGGATCAGCTCGCGGATGACAGCAGCACCGAAGGTCTCGGAGCCTGGCGAAGGCGACATGACCTCACTCATTGCGCCGCTGCTGTTGCCATCAAAGTCCTGGTTGTCTAGCTCGGAGTCGAAGTTCATGCCCGCGATGTAGCCAGGGTTCAACCCCGAGAAGCCGCCCACGTTGAGACGCTTGAGCAGCTTCTCTTTTGGCTGCTCCAGCTCCAAGAGTCTGCGCGCGAGTATGGCGGTCTTCTGCAACTCGACGAGCGAGCCGACGTTGATAGGTTTGCTCAAGATCTCCAGCAGCCGCTCTTGCAGCGCCTTGGCGACCTGAGATGGCTCGCGTTGTTTCACAGCCAGGTTGGTTGCTTCCACGTTCACTCCGCAGCAATAGGTTCAGGCTTCAGCCGAGGTCTGCGCTCCTGCGCGAGTCTTCGGCCTTCGTGCATATCAATCTGCGTGCCAAGGGCAACGAGCACGCGGTGCGCAATCTTCTCTTGTGCCTCTCCATACCTCTCTTCGAGTATGTCCAGCCACTGCGGCAGCGGTGTGCGCTGCCTAGAGCTGTTGCAACGGATGCAACAGGTGACGAGGTTGTGGGGCTCGTTCCCGCCCTCGAAGTGGATGTGGTCGAGCGTCAGCTTGTAGCCCAGCTCGTCCGTGGGGAACACAAGGCGACACCAGATGCAGTCGAAGCCGTCGCGCACGTAGATCGCCATGCGCTTGGCTATCCGAATCCAATCACCGCCGTTGTTGCTGGGCATGCTCAGACCTTTAGGATTGCCCCCGATTGTTCCGCTCGGGAGCCACACGGTTCTCATCGCCGCAGCTGTAGGGGCTGATGGTCGGCCGATGTGGAACTAGCTCGCGTTGACGTCGCGGATGCCCCAGACGTGCTTGGTGAACGGCTCGCCTGCCTTGGTCGTGATCTCGATACACTCCAAGTCCATCTCGACGTCTTGGAGCAAGTTGTCGCGCACCACGAAGTTCTCGACGATCTGCGGGAACGACGTGAACGCACGCTGCGGGTGCTGAGTCTGCCAGTACTTCTCGATGTCGTCGTTGACGGAGTCCAACGTAGGATCCACACCGCTCACGGCCGCCATGAAGGCCTTGAGGTTGGGGAAGCCCATGATGTTCCCCATGTCGATCACCTGCGAGCGATCCGCACCCACCGGGACTTCGGGGTTGTTGCTCGACAACACCACGCACTCGATGATGGTGAAACTCTTGTTGAGTTGAGACTCCACGTCTTTCACTGCCACAAGCCTCACATGGTACTTCCCCGGCTTGAAGTACTGCCCTGTCTTGGTGACCTTCGCGTCTACGATCTTGTCATACTTACCCATGTGTCTGTCTCCTGTTGCAGTTGTCTATAACCATTGGCTGTTTTTGTTTAAGGTGTTGAGGCGGTGATGCAGACTCGGAGCACGACCAACGAGGTTGCAGGATCCCCCTGCACGCCACAGCCGCCCCAACACTTGCGCAAACGTACACAAGACCGTCACCAAAGTCCACCGTCTGACGACGGAATCGAGAACGTCTGATCGATGGTCGCCACGGTCATCCGCTTGCGGCCGTCGATCTCTGCCGCGAACTTTGAATCCCGCATGGCTTGACGCCAGCACTCCCACTCGGTAGAGCAGCCGACCACCACTTCGACCCAGACCTCGTCAGCTTCTTGCCCTGTTCGGTGTGTGCGCCCGAGCAGCTGCTCCCAGACCGTGCCTGTAGGCGGCGGGCTGATGACGAGGTTGTCGTTCCACACTTGCAGGTTTCGACCTTCGCCGTTGGCCTGCACGCTGACGACAATCGATCCGTGCTTGGGGTCAATACTCTCGACGTACCTACCGATGCGGTCCTTGCCTTTTTCGTGAAAGTACGGCAGCCCGAGATCTTTCTCCAAGCGCTCGCCGAGGCCCACCTCGCTCACCCAGATGAGCCCTTTGTGGTGTTTGGTCCACTTCGCCACGCGCTCGATGATGACGTCGTCCTCCCACACCGGCACGACGTCCCACTTGTGCAAGCCGCGCACGGCTTTCCACTCTTCGTACAGCGTCTGGAAGTGCTCATTGATCTTGCCACTTGCTGCCGCTTTGGACACGAGTGCTTCGGATTCAAGGCCTGGGATGTGCTGTTCCAGGATGCTGCGCACGGACTTGCGCCACGATGATCGCATCGCGAGCCAGTCGGCAGGCGGCCGAGGATCCCAGTCGTACCAGAAGCCGCTCGTCAGCTGCCGCATGATGCTCCATTTTTTCTGCAGAGCTTGTACGCCTTCCTTGCCTTCTTCGAAGTAGACGTCGCCGTTAGGTAGTGTGCCCTCGTGCAGCTTCGTGGCGAGATCTCGGATGCGCTGGTTGTAGCTCTCCTCCAGCACGAGCTGGATGTTGAGCGAGACGTCCATCATCTTAGATTCACACGAGATCACGCCTGGAGTTTCTTGAATGCGGCGGCGCACTGCTCCGCGTATCCCGGCTCGGCCTTCGTTGCGCTCGACAGGATTGCAGAGCTTGAGCAGCGCACCTGGGTTGGCGGGCGTGCGCTTTTCGTAGTGTTTGATCTCATCCACGGCTGCTGCCCATACCTCCAGCTCTTCTGGGCTGCGGGGCAGCGGGTAGCAGTTGGGCAGCGACCATCGCAGCGTGTGCGCGAAGTCCAGGACGCTTCTCTTCACGCTGGTGCCGGTGAGGTTCAGCACTTTGGTTTCTGGGAACGTCTTCATCCACGCAGCAACCTTGCGCGTAACTGCTGCGCCCGTGTTCTTGAGGCGGTGACACTCGTCAAAAATGAGTAGGTCGGGGCGGTACTGCTGCAGCAGCTCCGTGCCCCCCTCGCGTGAGAGTTTCTCGTAGCTGACTATCTGCAAACCTGAGTGGCTCTTCCAGTGTTGCGCGAGACCTGCAAACTCTCGGATGGTCTTGTCGCGAAGTTTCGCTGGCACCACGAGCAGCGGGCGCTCGGCTTCGAGCACCACAGGTGCAAGAAAGCTCAAAATAGTTTTTCCTTCGCCCACGGGTATGGGGCCGTAGAGCCCGCCTAGGTCGTGCAGCTCACGCAACGCTACGGCTTGAATCGGAAACAGCTTTTGCGCGCCGGTCGGCGTTTTTAGGTAGCGCGTCGCCATCTCGACGAACGCATCGAGGTTCGGATCCTGCTCCCACACGCGACGCGGGAGATCCAGGATGCGGTGCAGCTCGTCGGTTGCGGGTACTTCTTGTCGCGCCATGCGCTTGAAGGCCTTGGACATCTTAGCGGCTGCGTTCGTACCGAGCGTCATGGTTCGTCGTGCTCTTCTCGCTCTTGAGCCTCGCGGGCTTCACGCAACAGGCTTTCAGCAGCTTGAATCCGGCCTAACATGTAAACCCCGTATAGCGCCACGGCGATAAAGACGGTTGGATTCCAGCCGCCGACAGCTGCACTGAACGCAAGCAGGATTATGCCTGGCGCAGCCATCGACAACTGCATCAACACCTGGATCATGCGCCTTCGACCTTGCCCTTGAACCACGCAATCACGTCACCCCACGGAGCTGCTTCGTGCCCCCAACCAGCGATGTCTAATAGCTGACACACGCGGCGGAGCTGCTCGTCGCGCTCTACCTTAACCGAACGTGCGGCGCTCAAAGCGCGGGCGTAGCGCAACTTGCGGCGCTTGATGCCGCGCTTTTTACACTCACGAACAAAGTCTGCGTGGCTGATCTCTTCGCCTGTCTCGCAGTGTTTGTAGCGGTTCGACCATGGTATCGGGTCAAGCTTCTCAACTTCGAAAACTTTCATGTGGCGATCCTCCGCAATGCGGCGCACGCACGATCTGCATAGCCTAGCTGTACCTGCAGGGCTTTGCGAACGGCCACCTCGATCTCTTCGACCTCTTTAGGGTGATACAGGATTGGCGTGAAAGGGGTCAGGTACTCACGCACGTTGATCATGCCGCTCTTGAACTGCTGCGGCACTTCCTGGCGCACGCAGGTGCTGACCTCGTGGGGTGTTACAGACACCAGCACTTGATAACCTTCTCCAAGATCCGCGATGACGGCGATCGTGCTTGGCTGCCGAGATTGAAACGCAGACCATGCGGGTCCGAGCTTCTTGGCCAGGTCTTCGGATTCTTGACGCACCTGCGGTTCGTCCAACATCACAGCCTCCTATACCTGCCGCACGCGCAGCGTAGATCCTCGCCCATACAAACACCCGAGAGCTTGTCACCCTCGGGGGTTTGCAGTTCCCCGATGTGTTCGTCTTCCTCGTGGCCGCACACGCACTCGTTGCGGAAACGAAAGTACGTGTAGCCGACCATGAGGATGATCATCCCTAGCAGCACAACCTGCCAGAGCAAGTCCATGGTAGTCACAGCTCCTCGAAGACGCGGGCCACCACGCCCTTGAGCAGCCCTAGCAGACGCTTCTGCCGCGCTGCAGGCAGCTCCAGGCTCGCAGTTATGCGCTTGACCGCTTCGTACAGGATCTTGCTCACGTGCTCATCGCTCATCGTGTCGAGCGACTGCACGGTGCCGAGCTTGAGGCCCTGCACCAGCCCCAGGAGCGTGCCCAAGCCCTTCACTTGGCCAGCGCTGCGAGCAGCGCGTCCGCAAGCTGCACGGCCTCTGCTGCGACCTTGACGGGGTAGCGGTTGTCGTCGGGCGAGTACACGCGCGCCGCGACAAGGCCCTGCGCCATGTGCGTGGCGATCTCAGTGCGGCCGAACGCCGCCGAGACACCTGTGGCACCGGGCTGCACCGCTTTGGTCGTGGCCGGGGCGTCGGGGTCCACACCTTTGCTTTGTTCCGGCGGATTCACCCTGGGTGCTCCAGTGGCCGGATCCATGCGCGTTGCTTTCGCTTCGGGCTTTGCGGCTGGCGCGGTCTCGCGCTTGGGCTCCTCGCTCGCAGCGGGTTTGTCGGCGGGCGCGGTGGGCCCGCCCATGCCCAGTTTCGCGCGCATCTTGTCGGCCAGTGACATCTTCTCGGCTTGTGCTTCCATGCTGATTATCCTCTCGCTCATCGTCAGTTTGCAGGGGTTGTTTTTGTAAGGGCAACCCCCGTACGCGGAGCATGCAGCTGCGTTGTACGGGAGTTCCATCGCTTTGGGTTTGTCGTGGTACAGGCTCAGAAGTTGAACTGCGGTCTCTTCTATTTCACCGAAACGATCTTGCAACTCAGGCAAGTACATGATGCCGAAGTGCTCAGGCTTCACGAGCTTCGGGTCGCGCACAGGCTTACGTGCGTTGGCCTCCAGCAGCACGTGCAGTTGCACCTTGCGGCTCTTGGGCTTCGCGGGATCCGCCAGGTAGTAGACCCAGTTCTGTTCTACTCGCTCCACCAAGGTGCCAGTGGCTTTGCTCTCGGCGATGGTCGCCGAGGCATAGATGTTGGCCTGTGGGTCGCGGCGCAAGATCTCGGGAGGCTTGAGCCACTTGAAGCTCGACGTGGTCTTGTGATCCCAGATGACTTGCAACGGCGACGCGAACGGCCCGCGCAGATCCATCTTGCCGTGGTACGTCGCGTGCTCCGTGCGGAACACGAAGTTGTGCTCGACGATGTGCGTGCCCGGCTGCGGCAGAAACTTGAGACCCGACGACACGATCTTGCCGGTGTCTGTTGTGAGATCAATCCCTTTGCCGTCGCGCTGCCAAACTTCAAGCATGCTGTGGCAGTCGGTGCCCCGCGAAGCGTACTTGTTCTCAGTCTTGGGGACGCGGTCGAGCTTTTCCAAGCCCCACTTGCGTAAACAAAGTCGCCCCGTCTCGACTTGAGACGGGCTGATGCGATGCGCATCACGAAACGCTGCGTCAATCATTGGGCCCCTACAAGAGCGCGACTATGCACTTGCGTAGTTGCACAGTCAAGCTTGCCGTGGGCGATCTCTCAAGCTATCGTGGCTACGTCGGGGCGGGGACACCGTAACTGAGGTCCCCCCTACAGCTGGTAGCGCCCTGCCCCGACCTTCCACAAGAGCAGCACCTACACGCGATCTTTCTTGACGCTTTTTTCAAGCGGGCGTACTCCTGCTCTTCCTTGTAGGGGGTACGTTGCATGCTCGTCTGGGCTGGCTGCCGATTCGTCGCTCATTCAGGCTTCATCGACTACCAAGAAGTCGAGCCCGACTTCGCTACATTCGTGGCGAGCAACCTCGACCCTACGACGTTCATCCCCGCTGAAAAGAAGGATGAGCTGCCGCTGATCATCCCAGCGGAGTTCATCCAAGGGCCCATCGTGCGCCGCGTTGCTCACAACGTCATCGCCGTGCACATGGGTGTGCTCGACCTCGACAGCGGCAGCCCTGAAGAGCAAGCGCAAACGCTCAACATCGTCAAAAAGTATGGCCACTACATCCACACCAGCTTCAGCCATAACCCAGACGGTCAGCACAAGCATCGCGCGTTCGTGAAGCTGAGCAGGCCTGTGAACGTGACGGAGTGGGCAAAGTTCTTTCCGAGGATGATCTCGTACTTCCAAGCGCTTGGCACAGCAGACAAGAAGTGCTCTGACCCCTGCCACATGTATTACGTGCCGGGCGGCGTCATCACGCACTTCAAGCATGAGGGACAAGACGGTCCAGCGCTCGACGTAGACGGCGTTCTCTCGCTTGCAATGCCAGAGGGCTTCAGCGAAGCGACCATTGAGAACTACGACGAGGTCTTGCCCGAAGAGGAGCGAGCGCCCATCGGCGACGGCCTGCGTGACTTGTGGAACGCGCGGCTCGACCACTTGATCAAAGAGATAGAAGAGAGGCCGGTGCCTGGCCCCATCTACGACCTGAAGGTGCACCGCGTGTTCGGCATCGCGCGGGGTGTGCCGCACATCATGTCGGCGTCGCGCTTGCGCAACTCGGTGCTCTTCGCACTGGAGCGTCGCTACAGAAAAGCTGTCGGCGAAGACGCGGACATGGTGCCGGTGTGGCGTGAGAAAGCGATAGAGCAGATTGAGAAGGCCATCGACGATGGCTCAGACACTCCTTGGTATCCTCCGGTCGTCAACGAAATACCATCTCGGCCGCTCACTGAGTTTGGGCTTGCCGAAAGATTGATCGACACTTATCACACGGACATCCGCTGGGAGCCGTCGTGGAAGACGTGGCTCGGTTGGAACGGCAAGTTCTGGAACCAAGAAGCGGGCAACGAGGTGGTGCGCGAGCGCATGTTCGAGGTCATCAGGGCAATCCCTAAAGAGACCAAGGCACATGAAGCCGAGTACCTCGCCGCCAAGGAACTGTACAACTCGACGCTCGGCGACGCGAACACCAGTGACACCGTCAGAGTGCAGTCTGAGTTCAAGTACGAAGAACTGCGCAAGCGCCTTGAGGACGTCTACAGCTTCGCACTCAAGAGCGAGACTCAAGCCCGCGAGCTGCACGCGGTGGGCATCGCGACACACAAGCCAAAGATCATCACCGACTTCCGCGCCTTCAACAAGAATCCGTGGCTGGTCAACTTCAAGAACGGCACGCTGAACCTCTCGACGGGTGAGTTCGGCCCAGCCAAGCGTGAAGATTTCATCACGCGCATGGTGCCGTACGACTTCGACCCCAAGGCTGAGTGCCCACGCTTCGACATGTTCATGAAAGACTTCATGCAAGGCAACGAACGCATGATCCAGTTTCTGTGGCGTGCGATGGGCTACTCTGCTTGCGGCGTGACGGACGAGCAGAAGATGTTCCTGCTGCATGGCGACGGCGCGAACGGCAAGAGCACGTTCCTGAACCTGCTCCTGGAGATCTTCGGCCAGGGGCCCACCGGCTACGCGATGGCAGCCAACAGTGAGAACTTACTTTCCACCAAGGGCAGTAGCAAGCACGAGACCTGGCGCATGTCTTTGGCCAGCGTTCGCTTGGTCGGCTGCCAGGAAGTTGATGAAGGCCGAGGCTTCGCAGAGAGCCTAATCAAAGAGCTGACCGGCAGCGACACCATCACCGGCCGCAAGCTCTACCAGGACGAGTGGAGCTACAAGCCAGAGTTCGCGCTCTGGCTCGCCATCAACCACTTGCCGCATGTGCGTGGTACCGACGAGGGCATCTGGCGTCGTCTGTGTGTCATCGAGTGCAACGCCTCGTTCAAGGACAAGCCAGACCGAGATCTGCCGCGTAGGCTGTTGCAAGAGGCCCCAGGCATCTGGGCGCGCCTGGCGAAAGAAGCGCGGATGTGGCGCAAGGAGCGCCTGGTGATGCCGCGCGAGATCATCGTGGCCAACACGTTGTACCGGCACGAGCAAGACCCTCTGCGCGACTTTGTGGAACGCTGGTGTGTGCTTGACACCGAGGCCTATGAGGCCCGGTCCACCGTCTGGGCCGCATATGAGGAGTACTGCACCGAGTACAAGACCCGCACGTTCCACGAGCGCAAGCGGTTCTACGCCGCGCTCGAAAAACAGTTTGCGCCCAAGAAGGTGCACGGCGAGCGGTTCTTTGCGGGCCTGCGCATCAAAAATCCCAAGGAGCGCATAGAGTCGTCGCCCAAAGCCGTGCTGCAGCGAGCCATCCAGCAGAAGAACGAGCCGAACTGAGGAGGGTTGCAGGGGTTTAGGGTGGGGGCTATTCTGCGGCTCTCTGGGTTTTCGCCCAGTTGCTCACTTTCGGGCCTGTACCCCATACACAAGGATCTGATTCATGAACCTCCCATTGCAACAACGTGCCGGTGCGAACATCGGCCTCATCCCCACGTACATCCCTCGCTCGCTCACGGCGACCGGCAAGACGCTCCCGCTGGTGCTCGGCGATCAGTTGCTCTTTTCTGGACCTGACGAAGGTGTGCGTTTCGTCGGCGCTCGCGAGGTGTTCAACACCTCGCTCGTGGCGTTGGCGGGCATCGACGTCGAGCTGCTCATCAAGGACGCGCTCGGCAACGAGATCAGCGTCACGAACATCGCAGTTGCGGCAGCGACGGCGGTGCCCGGCAACGAGACCAAGATCGGCAGCGACTCGCCGACGAGCGACCCCATCACGCTCGCTCCTGGTGAACAGCTCATCACCCGCACAACGGGCGTCGGCTACGTCGGTGGCGCGTTCATCCAGGCCGGTTACGCCGACCTGTACGGCGTGCAGAGCGTCCGTGCGATCTTGAGCACCACGCTGCAGACGGTGCTGGCTCTGCCGCCCGGCAAGAGCGCAGGCGGCCTTCTGGGCGGTGACGCCCCCGGCTTCGTCGCCAACTACGACACGGCGGCGAACCTCGTGGACGTTTACGTCAACGACGGTGTGACGGATCAGCTCGTGCTCAAGGGTTGGCCGGTCACGGCTGGCAACTTCAACCAGATCCCCCTCCCTGCGCTCGGCGCAGGGCAGTCGGTCAAGATGGCGCTGCGCGCAGCCATCACCACGCCCGGCAAGACCGTCACGTACATGGCGCTCTTCATGCTCAACGACGAGCCTTCTGAGGTCTGAGCCTCTCGCTGTAGGCAGTTGGGACGCCCCGTCGAGCTTGCTCGGCGGGGCGTTTGCCTTTCAGAACGTGTAGCCGAACGCAGCGATGTCCCTGGCGAACCTGTCGGCTACCAACTGGCGTAACTTGGGCGTGTAGTGCTCTCGGTAGTCGCAGCGAACGCTCGCCGTGTTTTGCGGCTCCAATGCGCCGGGGGGCAGATGCGCAAGGTGCGCTACGCGGTCTAGGTCTTCTTGCAACTGCTCGAAGCGGCCGATGAAGCGCACGAGAGGGTAGCCGCGCTCGTTGGTGAAGTAGTCGATCTGGTTACGCACCGCGCTCTTGGTGGTGCCGTCGTCGGGCACCTCTGCGGTGCAGTTGATCAAGAACTTCTCGAAGGTGTCCCCGTGCTCACGCACATAGCGCCAGAACGGTTTGTGCTCGTTCAGGTCGGGGTTGTCGTGGATCATACGCCACCACGACAGTTGCCTAGCCCAAGGGTTGCGCACGAACCCGAACGAGAAGTGATCCCACAGTTCAGGCCGTCCGCGCTGCAACGCTTCGCGCACGGTGAGATGGTGGTGCCCGACAAACGTCGCGTCGGGGCAGCGTCGCAAGAGCCACTGCTTGATGCTGATGCCACCAGTCTTGTGGTTGTGAAAGAAAACAACTTTGGCTTCGTGTGAGACGAGCATTCAGCGCCTCGCGTAGCTCGCCCACAACGCTCCTGGGCCGTCTGTCTGCACCGACGGCTCGAAGCGTTTGTCGCACGCCCAGCCTGAGCTGCCCTGCCAGCAGTGCTTCGCGTAGGTGAAGCCGTCGTCGAGCGTGCCCCGGCAGCCGATGGGGTAGAGACCTTCGCGCAAAGCTCTTTTGCGATCCGCTTCGCAGCCCCAGGTCTTTGGTGTGATGGGGCAGGGGTCTTCACTCGTGCGGTCGCCCAGGACCATCCAATCCACGTAGCGCAGGGTGTCTCGCCAGATGGGGGCCACGCGGATGTTCCAGACGTCGAGAGGGTGACGGCCGAGCGCGATGCCGTCGGGCATCGCGTCACTGCGCGTGAGGTTCGGGGTCCAGCAGCAGTTGCCGACCTTGCAGGGGCGCGAGCCGTGTACGCGGGGGGAGTGCTTCGCGAGCCATGCTGCGCGCTTCTCGGTGGTCTTGGCGCTGCTACGGGCCGTCTGCCAGACCAGGGCGGCCTCGGGCCGGTTGACGAACGCGCCCTCGTTGGCGGCCACGCGGGCCACCCACAGCGCGAAGTCGAGCAGCGCCGCATGGGCCGTGTTTGTGCTCGTAGCCTGCGCCACGGGCGCGCACAGCCACGCCGAGCACCAGAGAACCCCTGCCAGCAGCCAAACGGTCTTGCGAGCCATACGCAGCCTCCTGGGTTGGTCAGCTCGGCACCGCAAAGGTGGAAGGAGCCAAACGGCGAAGCGTGCAGCACACCCTCGAACAAGGTCAATAGCTGAACAAGTGTGTAAGGGGGCAGCTGGGGGCAGGTAGGGGGCAGGTCACCTGCCCCCAAAAATGTTCAATGGTTTCGCTGTGTGCTGCGTTTGACACCTTGAATGGTTCCGAGGGTTTAGCGAGGTGTAAAATAATGGGGGCAGCGGGGGCAGGTACTCAAGTTGGCTTTAGGGTCAATACCGCACCTTCTTCACATATACCTACATTGTAGCTTTCACTTCATAGGGACTTTTGAGATTTACCTGCCCTTTCTGCCCCCAAACACGGAATCATTGATGTATCTCATGACACTATGTTTGGAATCATTGAACATTCGGGGGCAGGTTGAGCTGCCCCCAAGCTGCCCCCACCTGCCCCCACTTTTTGCGGAATCTTACAGCACGAGTAAAAGCCGAGTCCTTCGGTATGTGACGCAGGTGCGCGATGTCGTTGAGAGATCTCAACATACGAACACGGCGGCGTATCCCAACTATCCTACATTTGGAACGCGGTTTTTGCTCGATGTAGTTTCGAGGTTTGATGCGCAAGCCATTGAAGTCGTTGCACTTCTAGCCCTTTACGAATGCGTTGAGTAAAATCTACAACAGTGTAAAAAGCGCAACGTGGCTGTTAGGCCGAGCGGTCAGTATGTAGACCTCTAAGACTGAACGTGCAACGGTTACGCATAGTTGCAGATCAAACCTCGAAACTTTCGAGGTGTAGGATAACCTCCTGGACGTTTCTAGGTTCGGCGTGTAACTGCACGGCATCATTGTCTTTCTAGGTTTCGGCGCATAAGCTCAACAGCTTCGAGGTTTGGAGTGCAACTATATGTAACTGTTGAATATATCGGTGAAACACTAGGTGTTTGCGCTCGTGCACACCTACAAATCGACCGAAGCTCTGCTTTTTCATTTTCTGAGGGGTCGGGTGTCAGATTCCGTGGAGAGTGGACGTCCTCTGGATATGCACATCACCGCCGCCTCTCACCTCGACCACGCCTTGACCCTCGACCACGTCCGGTGGCTCCTTGATCGCTTCCGGGATCGCGAGGCTTTCTTCATTGAGACCGTGGAGTTACCTCCCACGCTGCCAGAGCTGCCGTGTGCCCTGCGCGGCCCTGCGGCGGGCACTGCGCCCGTGCCGGATGACGAGGTCATCCTGCAGGCGCGCAACGGCCGCGCCTGGCCCTCGCGCCTGATGCGCATGGGCTTCGAGCTGATGCGCAAGCCCGGCCACGTCCCCTGGGCCCCGCTCTACACGCGCACCGTGACCGTCATCGGCGGTCCAGCAGGCACATCGCCGTGCGTGCTCTACACGGCATACGGCGGCCCGTGCGCGCCGCGCGAACCTGGGGATCCTTCGCTCACGGGCGAAGCGTTGGAGCAGGCCCAGGCGTTCTGGCGCGAGCACGCCTTGGTGCCGTGAGTCCAGCCCGCGAAGTCCGAAAAGCTAGAACGGCAACGAAGTCGAGTGGTTACACGTCGAACCTCGACGTCAATCTGAGATATTCCTCCGTGTCAACGGACAGTTGGAGGGGGTGATCGGCAAGAAGTCCCGGAGGTCAAACGCAGATGACGTGCCCGTTCGGCAGTAAATCAGAAAAAGCGGATCGCAAACCTAGAACGTCAACGAAGTCGAGTAGTTGCAAGTAGAACCTCGAAGTCGTCACGGACATGTCCATGAGGGTAAGGGACACGATGCGCGTGTTGTGTCCCCCGATTGTCCGCTTTTCTGATTTTATGTCCCTTGTAAAGCTCTTTTACTTGTGCTGGGGCCCCGCCCGCTTGAGGTGGTTGCGTTTGCGCAAAGCCAAAGGCACAGTGCACGCATGGCCCCGCACATCCCAGGCAAGGAGATCGAAGCGCAACACCGCAAGGTGCTCGAACGGCTGCTCCTCGTCTGGAACGCGAACCCGCACCTGCGCCTGGGGCAGCTGCTGCACCGCAGCGTGAACGGCGTACATATTGAGTACGCGCTCGACGATGAGCTGCTCGGGCTTGTGGAGGCGTGCTTGCCCAAGGTCCCGTGGCGTGCGCAACCTCGCGAGTAATCAGGCTACTCGACACCCTGAGGCAGCTTAGAGGGCCGGGGGAACATCGGTGGCGGAACGTCACTCGACGGTGGACGCAGCGGCGTGTCCAGCGTGTCCGTGTCTTCGCCGAGCAGAGCCTCGCGCTGCATCTCGATGCCGCTCTCGACAGCACGGGTGATGATTACACGCACAGCCTCGACAGACACGCCCGACTCCAGAACGTCGAGCGCAAGCTGCGTTTGCTCGCGCACCTCAGACACAACGCGGTGCAGTTCCGGCTTGGGGATGAGCTTCGGCACACCGAAGTATGCTAGTTTTCGAGCATGGAATGCAACGCGCCGCTCACCTTCTTGAAGCAAGCGGCGCGTTGTGTGCATGAATACTCAGTCGAGCTTCAACAGATCTTCGGGCTCCTCACCATCGTTGTTACCTTCGCCATCTTCATCTTCGTTGCCTTCTTCACCCTCGGTCTCGGCACCCTCTTGCGGGCTCTCGACATGCTCACGCACGACTGACACGACTACATCGAAGTTACGCTGCAAGGCGTCCATGATCTTGCCGCCCAGCTCGTCGGTGATGAGACCGATGGTGCGCAGCGAGACGAACATCGACGCCATGTACTGCAGGAACCTGGCGCGGTCGCTCTGCAGGATGAGCGCCACGATCACCTCGGAGTACGGCTTCCATTTTTCGTCGTTGGCCATGTCGAAGATCATCTCGACGGTCGTCTCGATGAAGTCTCCGTCGTCCTTCGCTTGGAGGTAGGAGTTGACGTGGTCCGCGACGTTGGGCGGCAACGTGACCTGATCTACAGGAGGCACATCTGCAACCACCTCCGTCGGTAGCTCGGGCGCGACAAGGGGCGCGACAAGGGGCGAGACAGTGGGCACTACGTCTGCCGCTGGTGTTGCAACTTGCGCAGGGGGTGGCGTGATAACAGGCTTGATGCCCAGGGCCTCTTCGCGCCTGGAGATCTCAGCCTCTTCGAGCCGCATCTTGCGGGCCGCAAGCTCACGCGCCTTTAGTACCAGAGGATCGTTGGTTTGCCCTGGGGGCAGAGCACGTACTTGCTGTGGGGGTGGCAGCTGTTGAGGGGCGGGAGCACCGCCCCCGTTCACCACGCCACGCACACGGGAGCCGATCACGGACGCGAGGCTGGGATTGCCGAGCGCCGTGGTCACAGCCTCCCAGAAGCCTGAGCTTGTGCCAGGCTCGGTTTGCGCACGCAGCTGTTGCACCGCGTTGAGCAACATGCCGACGTTCTCCATCGACTTCTTGAGGTCGTCGGTGCCGCGCTCCCCCTTGACCTGTTGCACCAAGCCAAGGACCTCGGCGGGTGACATGCGTTCTTTGAGCAACACATCCACCAACCTGTCGTCTTTACCGCCACCACCCCCGCTGTCGCCGCGCAAGTTTTTGATCACCTCCGAGAGGGAGAGCAACTGCGCCGTGGGGTCCACAGTGGGGGCAGGCCTCTTGTCGTCCAGGAGCTTGTTGATGACCGCGAGCATGAGGGGGTCTTGAGGCTTGGGCTGAAGCACCACGGCGAGCACCGTGCCCATCATGCCCATCATGCCAGTGACCATCGCAGACATCGCGTCCCCACCCCTGTTGCCGCCATTGCTCTCTTGGAGCTTGGGCATGACGACCGGCGGCGAGAACTGCTGATGCAGCTCGTGCATGTCGCGGAGCATCTGGATCGGATCTTTCTGGTTTTGTGCCAGCGCACGGATCTCAGAGGTTTGACGCTGGGATTCACGGTCCAGCACGCTCTGCAGAATGTCCATCGGACCTTTTCCGAGCACAGACGGCACAGTCTCGGGCGAGCCCGTGATGGTAGCCAACAGCGTCACAGAGCCGCCGTCGAACTCCCGACCGTGCGCGTCCACGCCCAGGATCTGGTACTCGCCGGGACCGTAGCCAGGCTTGACGTAGCGGTTCAGGAACGCCTGGATGTTTTGGGACTGCGAGATGTCCCTGGTGTTGTACTCCCCCACGTAGGCCAACTCGCCGTTGTCCATGCGTTTACTGACCTGAATATGCTCCGCACCTCCGAGCTTCTTGCCCAGCTCGCCGAAGCGCTTGAGGCTCTGAGTGGGCTTGTTGAGCGCGTCTTTTTCGGAGACACGGTTTTCCTTCTGCTGGTTTTTGGTCTCCTTCAAAGGGGGCAGAGGGTCACGACGAAAAGGGTTGAGCGGATCTTCTGCGGGTTCCTCAGCAGCGGCAGCCGCTTGAGGAGCAGACTCACGTTCGCGCGGCGCAGCGGCAGGCTGCTGCGCGGCCTGATCCAGCGTCATGAGATCGTCAGGCTCAGCGGTGTGCGCCGGGGGAGGTGCAGCAGAGGGAGTTGGCATCCCGAGATTTTCCAGCTGGGCCTCGACAGCTGCATTGGCGGGTGCAGCGGTGTTTCCACCGCCCCGGCGGCGCTGTGGTTTTTGCGGCGGTGTTACGTTTTCGGCTTCGAGTGACATGACGTCTCCTATGGGTTGTTGAGCAGGCGACCACCAGCGGAGTGGACGGACTTGGCTAGATCATTCTCATTGAGGTCAAGGTAGTGATCGATGAGCACCTGGACGTCACCGTGACCTGCGAGCTTGGCGAGGATGGTGGGCGTGATGCCCTGGCGGTACAGGCCAGTGAGATGCGTGCGCCGCATGCTGTGCGGCGTGTAGTCGTGGCCGGGCCCCAGGTGCTCGCGTACTTTCTGCACAGCCTTGCGCAGCGTGCGTGTGGCGAGGTGCCCCGAGCGACCAGGGAAGAGCCAGCGCGTGCTCGACTGCTCGCGACGCCAACCCTTGAGATACTGCACGATGGCGGCTGCACCCTCGTCGAGCAAGGGGACGATGCGCTCGTGACCTCCCTTGCCCACAATCTTCAAGAGCAAAACATCTTTCTTGCTCCCGTCTTCGAGCACCACGCTCAGGCGTTTCAAACAACCAAGCGGCAGAGAGACCATCTCCTCCGAGCGAAGACCTGAACACGGCAAAAGCAGCGCGGCCGTGCGCACAGGCTCTTCCAGGTACGCGGCCGTGTGGAAGAACTCCGACAACATGCCCGGTGCGAGCGTGGGCTTTACCTTTCGTTTTTTCGACGGCAGCTCGGCCTCGTGGAACACCGGCAGTTCCATGTCGGTCTTGTTTTGCAACCACTTGAGGTAGCGGTGTAGACCCGCCAAGTGCGAGCGGATGGTCGTGGGCTCGTAGCCCGCTTCGAGCAGCCCGGTGGCGTAGCGCATCAGCGTGTCGCGCGGAGCCTTGGACAGGGGCAGCCCAAGCTGCGCGTACCACGTCAAGAACGCCCTGGCGGCCACCACGTACCGACGGCCGGTGGGACCGCTGCGCGTGGTGCTGATGTAGCGTCTGAAGTCTTCGAGGGTGGCAGAAGGGCGGGGCGACACCCGCACATAACTAAGGATCCGTTCAGGAGTTTACAAGAGTTTTCCAGCACGGGAGCAAAACAAGTATTGTGCTTTTCCGGCAGCCGTGATAGACGCGACCTAGAGCGTAGCTCAACCGCGATACACTGTAAGTATTTAACTAAGTTAGACTTTGCGCGGCGTGCCAAAAAGCAGTTTTCTCAGCAACCGCAGTAGCTGCAACAGCACGAGACGCGCCGGGACCTAAAACTAGGTTTGCTTCTTGAAGAAAAACAGCGGTGGGCGTACCGTCTTACGGTCGTCACACCCAGAAACTGAGGAAACGCATGGCCTCCCAGAAACTCCCGCTCTTCGGCGGCATGATCCAACCAATCCACGTCGGAATGGGCCTGCCAGCAGTGCAGAACGACATCTTTACGCCGCCCGACAAGACCTCCAAAGCTCCACAGACCTACGAGCTGCATTTGTGGGTCATGGCAAGCGCGGCTGGACAAACTTTGGCAGTGGTGTCCCAGGAAAGCGCGACCGGTAAGGTGGGCTTAGCTTGGGGTGGTATTTCTGCGGGCGTGAATGTCGGGGTGCCTCAAAAAGTGCTTGACGGTTACCCTGTGCGTGGGGATGTAAAAATGGCACTGCTTGCATCTAGCGCAGCGGCTGACCCCTACCCTGTAGGGCCTCAAATGTGGGGCTATTATCTGCCAGTAGGGCAGGGGGCTTTGCGTGAAGACGAACGCAGGTTCATTGGTGCAGCTTTGCAAAAGTCCAATGCGGGTGTGGGTTTCGTCCTGTCCTCGGTGCAGCCGTCTCCTGCATCTTTCCCAGCTGGCAGTCCAGATAATGCCATCGTTCACACTTTTGAACCCAACCGCATCGACGAGTTGTCGTTAGCCTTCACCCCATACGCAGACAAAGGGGCACTGGCGAGGCTGACGTTTGAAGACGCAGCCAACCAACCCATCATCCCATTGCACTACGTTCAGTTCGTAGCCTACACAAGCTATGGGCCTGGGGCTCCTGCGTTTGGTGCCTTCCCTCCGAGCCCTTACCTGTTACACAAGATCCCGTTCGGCGGCGGCGGGATCCCAAAGCTGCATCACATTCGCGTCAAGATTGTGGCGTTCGAGGGGGACACAGGCCTCGGAGTTCACGGCTACTTCATTCGCAAGTAGCCGCAGCTATTGCACGTGCAACGGTGAGTGGCACACACACAAAGGACTACCCAGAATGGCCATCGACTTCCTGTTCCGCCGTGAGACCGCTGACGAGTACAAGGTGGCGGCCGACGCCGCCCACTTCGACTCAGTGGACATGATCGAAGGTCCCGACGGGATGCTCGGCATCGTCGCGCTGCACCACGGGCGGCGTGTCTGCCAGCAGTGTGGCAAGGGTTTCAACGCGAGTGACCCGCGCATGCGCATGACGCCGGTCTACCTGGAGCAGGGCGCACCCTGCGTGTACCTGCACGCCAAGTGCGAGACGCCGCCCGCTCGCATCTTCACCATGTTCCGTGGCCTCAAAACACGTCGTGAGGTCGCGAACGTCGTGAAGCTGTCGGCAGGCCTCGACAAAGCCGCCTCGGACACCGACACTGGCATCATCCCCTAAGGAGGCCGCGCATGTTCGCAGCAACGCCGCTCGATCCCTTCAGCGAGAAGGCCATCGCAGCGCAAGCAGGTTTTTCGATTGATGACTATGGTAAGGCCGACGAAGGCCCTTACCAGATCGTGATGCCCACGTACCCGGCTCCGGTCTGGCTGCGACGCTTCGCAGCTCTCGGCCCGGCGCTGCGCGAGTGCAGCACGCTGTGCGCGCTCAAGGGCAAACCTTTCCGTGTCGTGCGCTGGGGCCGAGAAGGCTCAGGAGCACGAGGCGGCATCCCATGCCGAGCGTGCGCCCGAACCACACCAAACACGGCTTCGCGCTTCCCCCGAAACCGGCCCCGAGGGCTCTCGGGCCTGGAAGGTTGCGCGAGCTGTGAAAAGAAGATGGGCTCAGGCTACATGCGCGACTTCCCCAACGCGCATCCCGTCGCCGAGTTCCGCAAGGGTCAGCGCCTGGTGTTCAACAGTCAGGGCGTGCCCAGACTTGTGGGAAGGCCGAACTACGTGGTGAGCCACAATCCGTTCCCGCGCACGTACAAGCGCGAGATCTACCCGCAGCAGTACCTGGAGGCCGTGCGCGCCGCGCAGGTGCTCACCTCCAACACCGGCAAGCGCCTGTTCGTCGTCGCAGCGGTGCCAGGCCAGGTCGGCACGCCTGTGGCCGTCGTGGACCCGCAGTACGGCCTGACGGGCCTGGGCGGCCTCGGCGGCGCGGTCGTCGTGCGCCCGGTCAGCCCCGAGTACTTCCAGGAGCTGGTGGCCGAGAGCAGAGGTCGTAGTTACCTAGGGCAAGGTGCGTGATGAAAATCGAGACCGTCAAAGACTTCGGCAACGCGCTCAAGCAAGGCCCTTACGCCTGGCCCGGAGGCTACCCTCTCTTCTTCGTCACCTCGGACGGGGGCGCGCTTGCGTTCGGCACCGCCTGGGAGGAGCGAGCGAACATCGCTCAGGCGATCCTGAACAACGACACACACGGTGGATGGCGCGTGATCGGCGTGGACGTCAACTGGGAAGATCCCGAGCTGATGGACGATCATGCAGGCGAGCGCATTGAATCCGCCTACGCAGAGGATCAAGCCCGAGGGGGCTACGTGAAGATTCCCGAGAGCTACCGTCGCTGGCAACAGCGTCGAAAGAAGGACTGATCATGGCTCAAGGACCACGCATTGGCGCAGATCCCCGTTCTCTCGGCCCCGGCGTCACAGCCGCTTTCGTCGAGCAGGCCTGGGAGGACTTGAAGACCCGCGCAGGGAAACTCGACGCCCCGAAAGAAGCTTTGCAGCCTCTCTACTCTGCGTACGCCAACGTGGCCGTGGCGCTCTCGTCCAACCAAGCGCTCAGCGACATCATGAACAAGTGGGAGTGGGGCACCTACAACTCCCAGCTCACGGCGCTCGAAGCGCAACACCCACAGAAGAAAAACCTGTGGCCGTGGGTCGCTGCGGCTGCCGCTGTCGGCGGATGGTGGCTGTACCGGCGCAACCGTCGGCGCATGGTGCTGCTGTGAAAACACACAAGGACGTCGAGTTCGCCGTCAGCGCGGGCGAAAAGACGCAGCACGTCAAGAAATGGAGCGAGGCCACGGAGCTTGCTGTCGCCATGTCCGCAAGCCGGGGCGGCGAGCTGGCAGTGATCGACGTGCTCGTCTACAGCGAAGCGGGAGCCCGCGCTTGGCTAGGGGCCGACGGTGTTGAACAGTACCGTCAAGACCCTGAAGCCTCGGTATTCCAGCGGCTGGAGATTCGAGCCAAAGACCGAGGAACTATCGCATGACCCCCGAGGCTAAGCGCTGGGCTCTCGGCGGCGGCGCGCTGCTCGCGTTGCTGTTGCTCATGAGCCGTCGTGAGTCTGACCAGGACGTGATCGCTCGCATCCTCTTGACCGAGACGGATCTCGCCCACCCCCGAGATGAGATGGCGCAGATCGTTTTCGTAGCGCTAAACCGCATGCGCACGCACAAGAGCAGCGCCATTGACGTCGTCACCAGCTCTACGTGGTGCTACACGAGCAAGTGCCGAGCACGCTTTAACTCCATGGGCCCGTCACATCCTCGGTGGGAACAGGCTCGGGCCTTCGTGAAGCAAGTGATGGACGGCCAGTACAAGAACCTCGGTTACACCGCCTTCATCCACCCGAGCGGCATGCCGACGCAGACGCCCTGCGTGCGCTCGGACCTTGTCCCCGCGTCCACCATCGCAGGCACGCGTTGCATTCCGACCTGGGCCGTGGGCGGAACGGTGATAGGCCAGGGTATGTTCGCCAGAGCGTGAAGGTTGCAACTTCGAATGCAAGTAGCAACTGCAACCGAGTACGGCGTGCACTTTGAGACCGGCGTGCCGGTCAAGTTCATCTTCGCCCGCAACACCGATAAGTCCCCGCCCGCCGCGCTCGGGGACCGCTACCAGCAGCGCATCGAGCCCGCCGGGCGTTACCTCATCCACGTCAAGAACACGCGCCACATACCCCGAGAGTGGGAACACGGCAACATCCGCTTCAAGCGCCCGCTCGTCATCCCGTTCAACCTCGTGCCCGGCAACCTCTACGACGACAGCAGCTGGAAACGGCAGTTGGAGTTGCACTACAAAAAGCGCGGCCGAGCATTGTCAAGAGCAATCGTGGTGGACGGGTACGACGGCATCGTGACCGTGCGGGACGGGGGCACTAGCGAAATCGTGGATCTCACCTGGATGATAGCGTAATACGCTTGCGTAAGCGCAATAACTACGCAATCCTAAACCCCTATGAAGCTTCAATGCATCCTCGGCCGCATCGCCGCCATCGAGCTTGCCCCAGACGCCAAGCTCCAGGGCGAGCAAAACTCCAAACGCTGGATCCTTGACATCGAGCACGACTCCAAGGGGGGCCTGGTCACGCTCCCCGTCCAGCTCCTGGACTGGCGCACCGGCAAGGTCGTGCCGTCGGGGCTGCTCAACCCCTCGGTTACCTACATGAGCCGGGAAGCCTCCATGGCGGCTGTGTTTTTTCCGGTCCTGGAAGGCAACAAGCTGTTTGTCGCCATCGACCCGGATCCTGAAGGCACCGAGCCCGTCCGCATCCGGCTAACCATAGACGCCTTGCACACTTTGATGCGATAGTCTCCGGCATGGTTTCCGGTACTGCGCCGAAAAAACGAAGCCCGCGAGCCCGTGCGGTATTGCTGACCTTCGACTCCTCAGGTGAGGCTGTAGCACTGCACATCCCCGTGCAGAACGCTCGCGGCTCGATCTTGGAGTTCGTCACGGAGAGCTTCGGTCTGGTGAGCACACAGGCGGGGCGTCTGTCGTGGCTGAAGGACGCGCAGAAGGTAGCCGATGAGTACGACCTGCCGTTGGTCGTCATCGACACCTCGAAGTCTTACGCAGCGTCCCAAGGCTTCCCCCCGCACATCACCAGAGGCTTTGTGTACTGCACCAAGAAGCGTGAGTGGAAGCCCGACCTGTTTGGTCGCTCCAAGCTCACCACAGCGCAATACGCCGCAAAGCATCTTTCAGCGCCTCCGTTGATGACGAAGCTCGCCGAGGCGGTGTGCATCGGAGCATGGGCGGAATGCGCTGCTCCGGTACGTGAGATTCTCAGAAAGACAAAGAACGGCACGATACACCTGCACCGTTCACAGAAAGCTGCGTGATAAATCATGTCGAACGCCCAGCGTCTCATGTACTCGAAAGCCAACCAGGCGTTCGTCTTCGTCTTCGGCGACCAGCTCTTGCGCATCGGGGACAACCAGATGTTTTACCGCAACAAGGCCGACGCTGTGCGCGCCGCGCTCAAGGCGGGGCTGGTGGTGGACGGTAAAGGCTTCGTGACAGCGGTGGACGGCGGCGAGCCGCTCAACGGCGCAAAAGGAGAAGGAGTCACGGAGCAGTTCGAAGGTATGAACCGTCCAGAGCACACCCCCGAGGGTTACACACACTTTGTGGTCGTGACTACACCGCGCGGCAAGAAAATCATGGCGGGCAACAGCTACGCCAGTGACGCTAAGGAAGCTGTTGAGAATCTCCCGCCAGCTTTGCAGGCAACGGCGCGTGTGCTCACCAGGACGGGGGCGAAGCGCGAGGGGTTGAACCCCGACGACGATGCAAACTGGGGCACGGGCACTGCGAGAGATCTAGAAGGGCTGAACTGGGCGCTCGTCAAAGCCGAGGGCATCATGGACGACCGCGTGTTGTCCACTCACAACACCAAAGAGGCCGCCCAGAAGGCGATGATCAAGCGCGGAGGCACACCCGACTCCATGTTCCAGAACGGCATGCGCATCGTGGACGTGGGGCCGGGAGGATCCAGCGAGATGATCGAGGTCATGGGCAAGCGCACCATCCGTCCTCGCTCGCGCTCGCGCTCGGACGGCCTCAGCGAGCATGCTCCAGATCCGGCGATGCAGGCAGCCATGTCGGATCTCATAGCTCTCGTTTCAAAAGGTGAAAAGTTCTCCACCTCAATGCGCACGGTTGAGATCGAACACCACCTATCAGGTGCCCGTTTGAGGGAGCTTCGGCACCGCTACGACGAAACCGCGCATCGCTTCGGACTGCCCATGCCGGACGGAACGCTACCTCGTGGCCTCGGTGAAGTCTCGGCCCGCTCACGTCAAGGCACCCGCGTGCGCTTCAACCCGTCGCCAGGCAGCCTCGTGCTTTACACGCACCACCCAGAGCCCGGCGAGGAGGGCAGCGTCACCACGATGCCAGGCTTCGGCAAGCGCACGTACCTGCCAGGCCCCGGCGGTGGTCTGCTCTACGTGAAGTGGGACCAGGCGGGCACCATCGGCGTGTCGCCGAAGGACGTGGACAAGGTCAGCGGCAGCAAGTCCATCAAAGGCTTCGGCGAGTGGGAGGGCGAGTTCAAGCGCTTGCCCTACGGGGACATGCCCACAGAAGAAGAGTTCGTGGAGCGCACCGAAGGCCACTACCCTTACCCGATGGAGCTGGTCGGCGAGGGGAAAAACGCGGTGCTTGATCTTGGGATCAACCTCAACAAGGGGGGTATTGAAGAGTTTGAATCAAAGTATTCGGACAAGCTCGGCATCCGTGTTCTCAACGCCGAGGCAATGTACCGTTTTCTCACCAAGCTCAAGGATAAGCACGATAGCGGGGAGGGCGAGGAGGAAGACGAAGCCGGAAACCTCGCCAGCTCCATCCTGTACACGCTCGGCTACGAGTGGGTGTAGCCATGAAGTACCCCATCCCCCAAGAGCACATCACGCTCGGCGACATCGAGTCTGACCCCGAGGTGCAGCAGACACGTCGTAAGCTCTGCGCGTCCACCAAGACGCGCTACGGCTGGATGAAGTTCGACACTTGCGTGGAGGTGCCGCGCAAGAAGAAGAAGTCTGACAAAGACCACCCGGCCATCGCTAGCTCGCGCGACATCGCGCGCCTACTCCACGAAACCATCCCGTACGTGGGTCGAGGTCGAGAGTTCTTGATGATCGTGTGCGTGGACTCCAAGAACGTGCCCGTCGCAATCGCGGTGCCGCACATCGGCGGACGCATCTTCGCCAACGTGGACGCCAGCATCATCTTTCAAGCCGCCGTGCTCTCGGGCGGCGTGTCCTTCATCGTCGCGCACAACCACCCTTCGGGTGTGGCCACGCCGAGCGAGGCTGACGTTGAGCTAACCAAGCGCCTGGTCAAAGGCGCGGACTTGGTCGGCATGACGTTGCTTGACCACGTCATCGTTACCGATGATCCGACCACGTACTACAGCTTCCTCGACAAAGGGATCATGCCGCGAGCGTGAGACAAGACCATGCGACACATCCCCAGCAAAGACATGCTCCACAAGCGGCTCCCCGAGCTTCAAGAGAGGAATAATCAGCTTCGCCACCTCTTCGAAGACTGGAAGCACGAGAGCATCAAGAGCCGCGACATGATGACCGAAGCCAACGGGCTGCTCGACGGCCACGGCGTTGAGCACTTACGGAGCAGGAACGGCAAAGCCGAGGCGTACTACGTGAACAGAGGCGACACGTACTCGACGACGATCCTGCTCGACATCGGCAAGGACCGCATCTGGGTCACGAGCTGGGGGCGACTGGTTGGAAACGGAAGAGCGCCAGGGCAATAGGTTCGACTGATGGGGTACGCCCAAGCCAAAGAGCGCCACGATCAGCTGCACGCCGAGTACGAACGTACCGGGCGCGCTCTGAAGGCCTTGTCTGGCGGCGGGCCGATGGGCGTTACGCCGGATAGCGTGCGAGCCACACCCAAGTGGCAAAACGCCAAGCATGCAGCCGATGCCGCCTTTGCCGCACTGCGAGCTTTCAACGAGGAGTACACCCGACGCTTCAAGCGTGAGATTGCGCAGGATCGCGATGCTCGGCGTTCAGGCCTCGGGGATTCTAGAGACGACTGCTTGCAGAAGCTCACCGCCCTCAAACACGGAGACCCCGTGCGCATCGGCGGTAAGAACTTCGAGGTCTGGCGACAGGCTTCTGATCGCGGCAGTAACCGCAGCATCACGGTCTTCGTCATCCGCGCCGGATCCAAAGGCACCAAGCTCTACAAGCTCGTCGTCAAGGGGCTGGAGCAGTGCGTCGTGGACGTGTGCCTGGTCAACGGCATGGGTGAAGTAATCCAAGGGCCCGTGGCGACAGGACCGCTGCCGTGATCGACGCGCACCGCATCGCACCGAAGCTCTGGATGGGCGGCCGACCGTCGCCCGAGGCTTGTGCTGCGTTCGACGTCATCGTTCTTTGTGCAGCGGAGCACCAGCCCGAGCTGCCGTGCCGCACCATCAACGCACCCATCGACGACTCCAAACCCACCAATGATGAGATGGCGCTTGTGATCAAGACGGCAAAGCAAGTGAACAAGCTCCGCGCTGAAGGCAAGCGCGTCTTGGTGACTTGCTACGAAGGCCGCAACCGCTCTGGCATCGTCGTGGCCTTGGCCATGATGCTCAACGGCAGCACAGCGCAGTCGGCCATCGGTCGCGTCCGTACAGCACGCAAGCCGCCGAGCGGCTTTCGGCCGTTGAGCAATGACTACTTCGTGCGCGCACTCAAGCGCATGGAAGAAGCTTTGGTGCCTAGAAAAGAAGCTCTAGAAAAGAAGCTTTTGAAGGGCAGCGTTTTTTACGCTGAGTGAGGCCATGAATGAAGATACTACCGTTGACGCCCGCCCAAGCATCGTTCGTCGAGGTCGAGCTGATCGGCCGCTACGTCGAAGACGAAGACGAGAGCATCGCGTCCGTGATCGAGACCGTGGCCGAGCACTTCGGACGTACTGCAGCGACCGGCACACCGGGTCTGGCTGTACCCGATGCTGAGCTGCTGCGTCGTCTCATCCTGGAAGAGATGAACGGCATCGACGATGCCATTGACAAAGGGCGCTCGGAGTCGGAAGGCTACGGAGACGCTCGCGCAGCTCGCGGCCTGCACAAGACCGCAAGCTCACTCTATGCGAAGCTCAAGAGCGCAGGACTAGGAGCCACCGACATGATCGTCGCGCAGACCATCTCCGACCAGATCGGCCGCAAGGCATTCTTGATGCTCGGGGCCAAAGACCTGATGGGCGACGCGAACTCGCTCACCTTCAAGATCGGGCGCAACGCCCAGGGCGTGACCCACGTCCGCGTGCAGCTCGACCCCGACGACACCTACACGATGCAGTTCTTGAAGGTTCGAAACTCCAAAAAGCCACCATACTACGAGCGAAAAGTGCTTTCTGAGGCAAGTGGTATCTACGTGGACCAGCTTCGGAGTATCATCACCGAGAAGACGGGGCTGTACACCAGCCTCTGACGGAGCCTGCCATGCCCAGTTACTGGTCCCCTAAGGACGAGCGACAGTACAAGCACATCGTGAAGAGCTGCCATGCGCGCGACAAGCGGCGCTCGGTCTCGACGTGCAAGCGCATCGCTGCGGCCACGGTCAACAAGCACCGAGGTCTTGGTATGGTCGGCGGCAAAGCACACGGCATGCGCCCGAGCGCGTTCAATGCCAAGCAGCTCAAACGCGGCACCGACGTTGAGATGGAGCACACGAACAAGCGCGCCATCGCCAAACAGATCGCGATGGATCACCTCGCGGAAGATCCGAAGTACTACGTGAAGCTCAAAAGGTTTCACCTCGATGGTTTTCCTCTGGGGGATCCGAAGTTTCACGTCGAGTTCAGATCCAGCCGCACAGACCGCTGGCACTCCATGTGCGAGACCTACGCGGACAAGCGCGACGCCAAGCAGTGGGCCCGAGAGTCAAAAGCCCACGCTGTCGAAGTGGGTAACCCGCCGGGACGGTACCGCGTGGTAGAGGGCCCGTCGTGGGAGTGTCTAGGGCGACGAGCTTCTGTGCCCGTTGTGGCCGCGTTGTTAGGCGCGCTCGGAATCACGTATTATCTCTCTCAGAAAGCGTAACGCATGCTTCCTCTCATCAAACCCCCCCACTCGGCCTTCCGTCTCCGGTACACCGGCCCAGTGGGCGTGGCCGGTGTCGGCGTACAACAGACCTGGGATCTCACGGCTCTACCCGAAGCCGTGCGGGCTACCCGTGACTTCAAGCAGAGCATCCTGGTGTTCGTGCAGCAGATTGACTCTGGCGTGTCTTCTGTTGCGTCAGCAGTTTCGTTTCTGCCCGTTACAGGCACCCCCACGACACTGGTGTTGACGCTGACGGCGGCGGCCACTACAGATGTACTGGCTCTCGACGTCTGGTACCTACACTCCATCGAGGGTCTGGCGGCGGGCAGCCAGGCGTACTTCGTGGCGAAGCCCGGCGCGGGCAGCGGGGCACAAGAGAACATCATCTGGCGACCCGGCGTGCCGTCGAACGGTGCGGTGGTTGAGACGTGGGCGGAAGTCGAAGCACGCATTGCAGCCACGTCGGGCAACATCATCGTGCAGGTGGACAGCAGCATCGCGCCAGCAATCATCCCTGAGGAAACGGACACTGAGTGTTTTGGCCGGGTGCAGCTCGTGGGGTACACACTGCTCCTGGGCGCGATAATGACGGCGACAATCACCGACGGGGGGAGACTGCGCAACCTCTTCACCGTCAAGTCGGTGGCGGTGAATGGTGTGTGTACGCAGCACGACATGTTGTTGCAAAACGTCGACGGAGGGGTCTTGATCTGTCGCGAGGGCGGGCAAGTCAACCTGGAGCTTGGGTCCACCAAGTCGGCCATCCGCATGGCAGGAACATTTTCAGAGATCGCGGCTTTTGAGGGGGCGACGTTCAACAACAACGCGGCCGACCCATCGCTGGCCATGATTGCTGTCGAGCCGGGAAAGGTGATCATCCACGCGATCATTTCGCAGGCGGGCTCTCAAGCGTTTTCGGGCGCGGACGCTTACTCACCACAGCTTTTCTCTGGCGACGCCACGACCACGCTGCTTGAAATTCTCGATTCAAGCGCACCCCAAGTCACACAGACACTTTTCCTCGGCACCGTAAACGCAGTGCCAATGTCCACCGCACGAGGCACGTCCTACGACGACACGCTTGTGCTCCCGCTGCTTGGTTCAAGTAACGTGCAGGGAGCGATTGACGCACTGAAGCTAGAGCCGGGTTTGCGGGCCCTGCAGGTGGCGGCGTCGCAGGCTATAACGCCGGGCTTCACGTATGCCGCTGTTGCCCCTCCCGCCTACGTGCTCACGCTGCCCGCTGGAGTAGATGGTGCCCGCTTCGCTGTCTATGATCCAGTCGGTTTCGGCCCCGGCACCGTGGTCGCTTTCGGCGCGGACATGATAGTCGATGACACCGGGTTGCTAGGAGCCAGCGCCCCATTGCCAGGCAGTGGCGACGTCCGCACATGGCAATATACGAGCGCAGGTGCCCAGTGGTTCATGCTTTCGCGCGAGCCAACAAACAAAAACCTGATCCCCTACACGCCCGCAGCACCCGCCAACTGGGCGGGCAGCCCGACCGACGTATGGACGGCACTGGACCGCCTTGCAGCAGCCGTCGCTGGTTTGCTGGGTGGACCCATCCCGTAAGTCACGCAACGTGACCGATCTCGCACAGGTGCTTTGGAGCGCAACCACCGTGGCTCTGCAATACCTACAGTTTTCATTCTCCTACGAGATTCTACCCTAGACTCCCAGAAAGCGGGGCACATGCTTCCACTCATCAAACCCCCTCACTCAACCTTCCGGCTCCGGTACAGCGGCCCAGTGGGCGTGGCAGGTGTCAGCGTACAACAGACCTGGGATCTCACGGCTCTGCCAGAAGCGGTGCGTGCTACCCGCGACTTCAAGCAGAGCGTCCTGGTCTTCGTGCAGCAGATTGACTCTGGCGTGTCTGCTGTCGCGTCAGCAGTGTCGTTCCTGCCTGTCACAGGCACTCCTACGACGTTGGTTCTGACGTTGTCTGCAGCGGCCCCCACGGATGTCCTGGCTCTCGACGTCTGGTACCTGCACTCCATCGAGGGTCTGGCGGCCGGGAGCCAGGCGTACTTCATCGCGAAGCCGAGCGTTCCGAGCGCACCGGCCGTCGGCACGACGAACGTCGCGCGTCTGGATTCCGTCCTGGGTAATGACGCCACAGCCGCTGTGGGCAGCGACATCCCGTACAAGACCCTGCAAGCCGCTGTGAACGCCTGCAAGGCCGCACACGACGCGCTGGGGCCGGTGGACTCGGCAGCGCGCTTTCGCTCAGGCTACGTGATCGACCCTGCGCCGTTCACGCAGTACGACGAGGACGTCACCATCGACGTCACAAACGGTTTCCATTTGCAGATCACCGGCCGGGGTGGGTGGATGCTCGGCGTCTTCGACGCGGTCAACTGGGCACCGAACGCTGTGAGCAACCGCTCCATCACGATCACAGGAGACTCTCGTGCGCTCACAGAAGACATTCGTCCCTCGGTGATCATCGGCTCTCTCGACAGCACGCCGTACTTTGGCACCAATCACCTCGCGTGGTACGGCCCACGCATCGCAGGACAGATCAAGATCGACCTCGTGACGGGCGGACAGCCGCTCTCAGGACACTGCGAGTTTGGCTTGAACTGCGAGATATTCGGAAACACGTTTGCCGAGTGTGTGGACATGAACGGCAAGAATCCGATCATCACGCTGCAGCTCGTGAACGCTCGCTTCCGCAAGGCCGCAAACTTTGGCACCGCGTCCAACATTTTCGGCGCTTGGCGCTCGCGCTTCAGTGGACTGCTGACGTGCAACACATGGGCCACGTTCAACATCTGCCGTTTCCAGGCAGGCTTCACATGCACAGGGGATGTTGCGGTGGCCTTCCCGCCAGCAGGCTTTTTCTCGTGCGGCATGGCGGGCACGTACACGGGACCGGCGGGCAAGTTCTTGCGTCTGGACCTCGCGAGCAACACCTCGCTCGTTGAGGGCGGCAACGTGATCGTCGGCTGGACAAAGAAGCTTCTGAACGACGCAACACCCTAGGCACACAAGACCGTGCTTCTTCTTATCAAACCGCTACATTCAGTCTTCCAGCTCCAGCTCCAGCTCCGGCACACCGTCCCAGTAGGCGTTTCGCATCGACGGCGTCAACGGATCTTGTGCCTGTAGTTCGCTTGCTTGCGTAGTACGTTTGTACGCTTGCGCATAAGCACGATCCCAACGCCGTCTGGACACACACACGCGGCCAAGCGTAGGCTCTACCCATGTCGCTCAAACTCGTCCTTGGTCTCGCAGGCATCGCGATGGGTCTTCGTCAGATTTCTGGTGGCGTTCGCCACCTGAAGGAGGCCTCTGGAACGTCTCGAAGACCCTCCAGAGGGCCGTCCAGACCCGCCTCGCGAAAAAAAGTGAGACCTGTAGGTGTAAGTAGTTTGGACGACGTTTTCGTCCCGACACCATCGGGCAGCATCCGTCTGCGCACCTATCTTATCAAGGACTTAGACGGGCGCATCGACTACCTCCGCGAACTGGTACAGGCCGGAAAACGAGACCCGGCTGTGTTTGAGTTTGCCCGCCGGGCTGTAAACGCCCGCTGTGGCGACAACTGGTGCGTGCCGGAAAAAAACAACTTTGCAGAGGCCAAGGCCCTGTTCGATGCCGTGCGCGCAAACGTCCGATACACCTCGGATATTGCCGGAATCGACACGTACCAAAAACCGAGTCACACGCTCGCGTTGCATACCGGAGACTGCGACGACTACTCGACGCTTGCGTGTGCTGCTGCTGCAACACTCGGTCTGCCTTGTCGCTTCAAGGTCATCCGAACCAAGGGCGCACCAACATGGAATCACATCTACGCGCAGATTGGTTTGCCGCGTGCACGACCGCGCAAGTGGATCAGCTTCGACGCGAGTGTTGCGATGCCGTTTGGATGGGAGCCACCGAAGTCGATGATCGCTGAAGCGCGTGTCTTCAATCTCTGATTCTATTGACTCGTGAAATCTTCCGGCGTTAGGTTTGCGTCGTAGCGACAGTTCATCGTCGCTGCGAACGCTCGGTCCCGTATGAAACGTGGACCCCTAACTGGAGGCAACATCACGATGGCATACGACGACCTGATGGGTTTGGACATGTACGACGACGGCATGGGCGGCCTGTACTCGGCCGAGATGCTCAAAGATCAAGTGATCGCTGCGGGCGCAAGCGCCGCGTCGATTCTCTTGGCAGCATGGGCGCTGCCGAAGCTGTCGGCTTCGGAGATGCTCTCGAAGATGGAGGAACCCAACCGTCACCGCGTGGCTGCCCTCGTCGGCATCCTCGGCGGCATGATTGGTGGCCGTCTGCTCTGGGACAAGAACCGCGATGCCGCGATGGCCATCGTGGGCGGCGTGTCGGGCCTCGGCCTGGCGCAGCTGATCGACAGTTACTTCGAGAAGAACCTGATCGGCGGCGGCGCGACGGCGGTGTACCCGCTCGGATCGTTCGCAGCTGCAGGCGACGACTCGCTCTCCCAGAGCGACCAAGCGCTGCTCGCTGCCTACGGCAGTGATGACAGTGGCATGGGCGCGACCAGCGTTCGTGCATCGCGCGGCGCGTTCGGCGGCCTGCACGGCACCGTCGTCAACCCCGAGGCCCTGATGGGCTTCAACGGTCTCGACGCAGCCGTCGTGGCTGGCGAGACCCTCGGCGAGAACTACAACCCGTACATGTCGTGATCTCGGCCCGGCCGAATCGTCCCGAACGCCATGGATGAGCGGCGTGTGCTCACAAAACCCCACTTTTTGACGAAAAGAGAGAAACCGTTATGGCAATGAACCCGATCGATGGCCAGCCGGGCCTGTTCAAAGACTCCGAGACCCAACAGATTCTGAACATCCGTGACTTTCGCGAAAGCGACAAGTGGGACACGATCGCCATTCCGGCGGGCGCGATCGTTCCTGGCACGCAGTTCATCTTCTTCGCAGACATCCAGGGCAAGCGCGACACCGACACCAACATCAAGACGCCGCGCAAGCTGTCGTCTGGTGAGTCGATGGTGCTCGACCGCATTGGCCTGTATTTCCGCTTGGCCCTCGGTGACACCATCACCGTGCCTCGCGACATCAAGAAGGTCGTGGACAACGCGTACTTCCGCATGAAGATTAACGATCTTCTCCAGGCGGAAGGGCAAGCCATCTGCTTCCCGAGCGGCTACGGCCTCTACGGCAACACCACCGAGACCGATGCAGGTATCGTCTCGGTCGGCGTGCCCGCGACGGCTTCAGCCTCGAAGCTCGTGAAAAAGCAGCTCCTTAACCAGAATCACGAGCTGGAAGGCCTCTTGCGCTTCGACCCGCGCCAGTGGCTCTCGACGCAGACCCCGCCCATTCCGTACGTGAACCCGACCACGGAGCAGCCCATGCTCGTGACCTGCTTCTTGCACGGCCTGGTGCGCTCGGCTGTCACGAAGTAGTCGCGCTCGCGTGTCGATGCCTCGGCGAGCGGTGTACTGCTTGCCGAGGCGTCCGCGCCTTTCAGCTTCTCTGCTACGTCACCTTCTCACCGCTTGACGGAGATTCCATGGCTCAGCCCAACCTCGCTCGTTACCGTCGCACGCCTGGCATCGCGCCAGCGGGTGCTCCCAGGCTGGGCGTCCCGGCCAACGTGCCGCAAGCTGACATGCCCGAGCCGGATGGCTCGCAACCGGTGCCACCTGGCCCGATCGTGCAGTACTACTCGGACCTCGCGTCAGGCGCGATTGCTCCCGAGGACATGCGCATCGAGAGCCTCTCGTACCGCGTGCAGATTGACCCGCTGGGTAACATCACGTTTGAGAGCGACAAGGTCTCGCTCATCAGCCGCTACAACTTCGCGATCCGCCGCATCATCGGCTTCGCCATGGACCCTGACTTCATCGGCAACGCGGCGTTCCTCGTGGGCGTCCAGGTCCGTGAAGAGGGCCGCAACTTCGAGATCTTCAAGCGCCCCATCAACATGGCTCAGCTGATCCGCAACGGCGCGGGCGGCATTGCCGAGTGGGACGGCGTGTACATCACGGTGCCCGGCACCGACCTCTCCACCGAGTGGTCCATCGACACGCAACGCTGGGTTGCCCTCGTCGGCGCTTCCAAGGAGTTCGGCATCCAGATCGAAGGCGACTACGTCGCCTGTGCTCCAGAGCGCTGAACACGAGGGGGCGAACGCCCTCAAACCCTGAAAGGTGACTCGTGTTCGACTTCAACAAAGATCCTGGCGCGGGCAACCTGAGCATGCGGGCGTACTTCGCCTCCATCGTCGGGCCGCGCCGGATTGCGCACGGACGTCGCAGCGTCAAGCGCGTGCCCATCAATGAGGCGCTGCGCCTGGTCGATCAGGTGTCGGGTCTCGAAGTCATGTACTTCGAGATCTGGCTGCCGCAGTCCACGCTCGCGGTGTTGCCCGGCAGCGGAGCGTACTTCTCGTTCTCCTCATCGGAGACCGCAGGCCAGAACGGGTTCCAGATTCTCTTGAACCCCACGCAGCGGTACCAGGGCGTGCTCCTGCCTGATGACGCACTCTACGCGCAGGCTGTGAGCGATGCGCTCTTTGCGCCTCTGGCGAACGATGTGTCGGTCGTTGTGGCCTCGGTGGTGGTCTGATGTCCTTTGGCAACAACATCCATGAGTACCTGGAAGAGTTCGCGCTCGGCGACTTCGCTGCCACATCAAACTCTCCGGTGCAGAGCGGCCTTGTGCGCCGCACTGTCGCGGATCTCCAGAACATCCTGATCGGTCTCGGCTGGAAGGCCACGACCATCCCGCGTCCAGGCAGCAAGGACTTTGGGCTCTTCGGCCCGAAGACCGCAGGCGCATGGGGCACATCATCGCAGAGCCGCAAGTTGAACCCTACGTTCAACCGTGCGAGCGCCACCGAGGCGTTCGTGGACCCGGCTACGCTCGCTGCTCTTTCTGGCGGTGCGCAGCCTCAAGCTGCGCAACCTGCGGCCGTCGTGCGTCCTGCGCAGACGGCCGCACCTGCCACCACGCCCACAGGCATGCTCGCCACGCACGCCGTGAAAGATGCTTTTGACATCCTGTACGGCCTGGGCTGGACGACCAAGAAGCTGCCGCGTTCCGGTGTGTACACGCCCATGCTCGCCAAGGCCTGGGGCATCTCGGCCACCACGCGCAAGCTCAACCCGGTGCTGAAGGCCGCCGAGTACTCCGATTCTGTGTACGTGGACCACGCGACGTTCGACGCGATGCAAGCTGCAGCACGCGGCAACGTCGTGTCGGTGGGCGCTCCTGCCAAGGACGTGATCGTGCCGGGCTCGGTCGTCAAGACCGTGCTGGAGTTGCAGGATCTGCTCTACGGCGTCGGCTGGACGACGAAGAAGCTCACGCGCGACGGCGCGTACGGCAAGCAGACCTCTCACGCCTGGGCCGTGTCTGCGGCCAACCGTCACTTGCCCGTAGCCTTTGATCGCGTGGACGGCAAGACGGCCCGCGTCTCGCAGGCCACGTACGATCAGATCGCCGCCGATGCCGCCAAGAGCGGCGTGCAGCCGGTGAAGGACAACACCATCACCGACAAAAAGGTGAAGGATGACAAGAAGCCCGCGCCCAGTGCGGACCTCGTAGATAAGTCGGTGGCCGATGTCCAGAACCTCCTCATTAAGCTCGGCTGGAAGTCCTCGACTATCCCGCGTCCTGGCTCGCGTGACTTCGGACTCTTCGGCCCCAAGACGCAAGGGGCGTGGGAAACTTCGACGAAGGGCCGCAAGCTTGACTCGACGTTCGTGCGTGTGGACGGCAAGACGGCGCGCTTGAATGCGAGCGCCTACGTCACGATGCTCGAAGAGGCGATGAAGGCCAAGCAGCCGAAGACCCCAGAGCAGAAGAAGACGCCTGAGACCCCTGAGACTCCTGCCAAGCCAAGCAAAAACACAGATACGCCGATCATCCCGATCGTTCTGGCGTTCGACATCCTCTACAAGCTTGGCTGGACCACAAAGAAACTACCCAAGAGCGGTACGTTCACGCCTACGCTCGCGCACGCTTGGGGGGTCTCATCGCGCTCTCGCAAGCTCAACCCCAAGTTCGTCGCATATCAGACAGGCACGGCTGCAGTAGATCCTGCGACCGTTGCAGCGCTCAGTGCCGCAGCGGACGCCGCAGCTGGCGGCAAGCCAGAGCCCGAGAAGAAGAAGGATGTGCCTTCGGGATCTGTTGAGATTCTCGTCGCCGAGATGCAGGACATCGTGCATCGCCTGGGCGTGCCGAAGACCAAAGGCACACTGGATAAAAAGTTTGGGCCCTCGACGCAGAAGGCGTGGGAAACCGTCGCCACAGCGCGCAAACTCAATGCAGGCGTGACAGGGACGTTGAACGCGCTCAAGGCATCGGTCGTTTCTGACACCTACAACGCCCTCAAGAACGAGGCTGTGAAGCAGCCAGACAAGCCGTCGGTGCTCGACGTCGAAGAGATCGCCGCGAACACGGTGCAGCAGGGCCTCAACACGCTGACCAAGAGCAAGCTCAAGGTGGACAGCACTTGGGGGCGCAACACAGAGCAAGCGCTGCGCACGTGGCTCAACAAGCAGCCCGGTGGCAGCACGGTGAAGATCATCGTGGTGTCCGCGAAAAAGTCGGCCAGCTCCGTGAAGCTGCCGAAGGCGTTCGTCGCAATGCTGCGTGAAGCGGCGAAGAGCGCGCCCGCTCCGAAGCCTGAGACTCCAAAAGATCAAGCGGACGTGACAGCGCTGCTCAAGGTGGCCACCGTGGTCGTGCCTGTGCTCGCGGTACAGCGCACCTTGGACATTGTGCGCAGGAAGCGCCCGGAGATCCCACAGGTTAGCTTGAGCGGAACGTGGGACCCCACGACACAGGAGGCCTTCTTGAAGGTCTTCGTGCCTTCCGCGACGCTCGCGCCCATCTGGACCATGGCGTTCCCTAAGCTCGTCAGCCCTGACAACACCACGGTGCGCGTGATGCCAGGGGATGAGGCGACCATCGTCACCGGGCAGAAGCTCTGGTTGGAACGGCCCACAGAGGGTGGCGGTACAACTGGCGGCGGTACAACCGGCGGCGGTACTTCAGATCAGCGCATCCCCGGAGGCGGGGATGGCTCCTCCACGCCCAGCGGTGGTGGTGGTGGTGGTGGCAGTGGCGGCGGTGCTCCTGACAGTGGCGGCGGTGGTGGCAGTGGCGGCGGTGCGTCCGGTGGTGGCGGGGCTGGAGGGGAAACCCCTGGCGGTGGCGGTACGACTCCAGAGCCTTCACCGGGCGCACCGACCGATCCTGGCGCGGTCTGGGATGGTCTGGTGGCGGCTCTACAGTCGCTGGGTTCTAAAGGTCCCCGGTACATCCAGACCATGCAGGCAGCCGTCGCTACCGGGGGCACAATCGCCCCGGAGGTAGAGCAAGCCTTTGAGGCCTGGCTCACGGCCGCCGAGCGCGTGAAGCTGCGCACCGCGCAGATCATCGCGTTGCCTTCGGTGGCTCAAGCGGTGGACGCGGCAGGTGCAGGAGCCTCCCCGGCAGCAGGGGTGTCCAGTCTGGAAGCCTACTTGGGGGAACTGGCGTCTACCTCTACCGAGATGGTGGACTTTTTGAAGGCACCGCTCTCGACGTCGCCCGCTGCGGCGCTCCAAGGCCTCGGACAGGCGGTGCAAGCAGTCGAGGTGGCGGCTCCATGGATCGCCAGGTTTGCAGGCGCAACGTGGACGGGGCTGCTCACACTGCTTCGATTGCCTGTGGTGCGGACGGCAGCCACAACAGGCATTGTCGTCAAGGGTGTCGGGGATGCGCTCACCAGCGAGACTCAGACGCTCGCTGACCGAGACGCTCAACTGGACAAGTACGTGACTGAGGGCAAGCTCACGGTGGAACAGCGCAAGCAGCTGGACAAACCCACCGGAACCGACTGGAAAACAATGACCATCCTGGGGGTTGTGGGCCTGGGCGGTCTGGCTTTATATTTGAGAAACAGAAACTCTGGAGGTCAGCATGCGATTCGGTGAAGAGATTGCGGTTTTGGATGGCCTCGGAGACATTCCGACGTACTACCAACGTAGGAATGTGATCGACGCTTCGGCGGGAGCCAACTACTCGGGAGGTTCGAGCTGGCCGGGCGACCTGCCGCTCACGCCGAGCAACTCGGGTCTCGCGGATGCGGATGAAGATCTGCTCACGTACTACGAGAAGATGAACGTCATCGACGCATCGGCGGGCGCGAACTACTCCGGGGGTTCGAGCTGGCCGGGTGACCTGCCGCTGACTCCGAGCAGCTCTGGCCTAGCAGGCCGCGACGGCATGTACGACGGGCATCGCGTCGAGGACATCGACAAGCACTACGGCAGTTCCATCGGTTCTCTGGAAGGCGAGAACAGCCGCAACATCCCCGGCTACTACAACCGTGGTCCCGTCATTGACGCGAGCGCAGGCGCGAACTACTCGGGCGGCTCCAGCTGGCCCGGAGACCTGCCGCTGACCCCCAGCAACGCTGGTTTGGCTGAGCTTGCACTCTCCGAGCCGCTCGACGGCGTGTCCGACGCTGCGTTCAAGACGCGGCTGTTCGCCAACCAATGTGCGGTGTTCGATCGCTTGGCTTCTCAGTCCAAGCTCAAGAACCTCAAGCGCATCGCGCTGCAGGCTCGCAGGTCGGGAGACATCGGCCGGGCCAACGCCATCGGCCGCACGATCCGCTCGCTGCGTGGTTTGCGACGCAACATCCTGTTCCCCAACAAGACTCCGAAGTTCGGCATGCCCACGTCGATGTCGATCACCCGCGTTGCGTAAGGCCTAGAGGACATGCTGGAGATCCTGACGGGCGAGGCGCTGGCCGGGTCTCCGATGTCCGCTTTGGTAAAAGCAAGCGGTGTCGGGGATCCGATCCAGAAAGCCATCGCGCAGAGTGGGTTGCCCCCCGAGGCTTTCAACTTCGCGCAAGGCATCTTGTCCGGAAAAGGCAGTGTCGAGGACAAGCTGCAGCAGGCTGCGGGCGCGGCACAAGCGGCTTTGAGTCAGCTCGCAGGCCCCGCAGGGCAGATCTCGGACTTGGTCAAAGGTCCGCTCATGTCAGCGTTAGGTATCGAACCTTCGGCCGTAGGCAAGATCTCCGGTGTTGCGGGCACAGCCATCGGGACCCTGTTGGCAGGACCGCTGGGTGGCGCGGTGGGTGGGTTCATTTCAGAGACTGTGGTCGGAGGCATCGCGGACGCGCTCAGCACCTCCCCCACTGAACGTGATGCCAAACGCTCGCGCGACGACCTGATCCGGGCCCTGCAGTTTGCGCACACGCACGGTCTAGATACAGAGGTGCTCGGCAAAGAGCATCAGTGGAAGAAGAACCTCGTCAAGTGGTCAACCTTGTTCCATCGCGGTGTGATCTCGGTCACGAAAGGTGTTCCCGGAGGCAAACGAGAGCGGTGGGGTTTCCGCTCTGGAAAGTTCAAGAAACTCTCTCCTGGGGAAGTTGCGTACGGGGATAAAGTGGCGAACACAGTTTTTTCGCCAACAGACGCAGGTCGCAAGAACGCGCGTCTCGTGCTCTCTTCGGCGCGCATGTCCGGGCGTTTTCTAGCGGCCATGTCCGGGGTGGAAGCGAAAGCCGTGGCGACGCAACGCGCCAAAACAGCTTTGGAGATTGCGCTGGCTGACATCAAGCAGCACAAGCAGGAGCGCTCAGCAGATCAAGCGCGGCTAGCAGCCACAGAGAAGCGCATCACAGCACAGATCAAGGCTTCTAAACCCTCTGCCAAAAGCTTGCGGGACGAGCGTGAACGCAGCCGCAAGCAGGCCGCGCAGTTGACGAAGCTGCTCGCCCATCAGGCCGCGCAGTTCCGAAAGCAGTCGAGCGCGCAAGCAAGAGCCCTGCAACAACAGATCGCAAAGCTGCAAGCGCAAGTAGCAACACCGCAGTCTGTGTCACCTCAAGAGCCCCTCCCCGGACTGTCGCCCTGGGCGCAACAGTTGGACATCTTCGCGCGTCAAATATCTGCTTCACGCCCTACAAAGTTTTAGGAGCCCACCGCCATGGAATCCGTCCTCATCCCGTTCGAAGATCTGCAAAGTCACTTGCGCGCTTACCGTGCTCAGTCGCTGCCCGAATACTCCAACGCCAAACGTCACGTGTACTTCGTGCCCTCGGCCAAGAAGTACATCACGGTGCGCAGCAAGGGGGGTAAGGCTGAGCTGGAGTTCACCGACGACTGCCCCTGCACGTACGATGATTGACAGGGTTTACACAGGGCCTCAGTTGAGGTTACGCTAACCGGGCAGGAGCTATTCCTGTCCCCTTGAGGAGAGAACGTCATGCGAAAGAAAAGCAAACTGCACTGCAAACACGGCGTGAACAAGCGCACCGGTCGCTGCTTGAAGAACAAGCGCGCCCGCAAGCGTCGGTAGCTCAGAGTCGTCGTTTCGCCTGGCCAAGAGGAGCTGTTAATGTCACTCGAATCCACCAGCTGGACGACGACTCGGGCTATGGCCCACAACGCACCGTTTGCAGGGCTCGCAGAGTCCACGCCTTCGGCCGGGGGTGTCACCCAGACCGGGGGCGTGGCTCTTGTTGTGCTGGGTCTCGGGCTGTGGGCCCTCTGGAGTGAGATCCGCAAAGGCGGATCGCGAGGAGCGCATGCCTGGCCTTGAAAACTTTCGGGGGACTCACACGGGCTTTCGACCGTGGGCATGAGTAGACCGGCGCGGGGCAGCGGCTCGATAAACCGCTGAGCCCCGCAGTTACGAAAGTTGTTTGTCCCCTGTAGGATTGATTCTGGATGCTCTTCCAAGACCTCAGCAGCTTTCTCATGTGGTCGCTCTTCCTGGGCGCGACGGCTGCGGGTGTGGTCCTGGCTCTGCGGGCTCTGCCGCCAGTGCACCGCGCCATCATGCGCCGTCAGAAGCCGTGGGCCTGTGACACCTGCATGGGCTTCTGGACGACTGGCGTGCTCGCCCTGAGCCTCGCACAAGGGCAGCACCAGACGCAGCTCGTGCTAGCGGCTGGACCGGCATACCCTTTAACCCTCTGGCTCCTGCGCAAACTGCAAGAGCCGATGAACCCCCCACAGCTTCCACCGTTGCAGGAATAGGAGACGAGTATGTCTGGAAACCAACAACTTCAAGTCCGCGCTGGCAAGAACTACCCTCCGTTCCTCTTCATCGAGAACGCGAACCTGACGGGCAAAAAAATCACACAGGCGGACACCTTACTGGTTGTGGGCCCGGAAGAAAAAGGCTCACTGGTGACTGCTGGATCTAGCAGTTTTTTCGGAAGTATTGATGCGGTTACGGTGTTCAACGACACCGGGGCCCCTCTGAGTGTGGCTCTCGTGTTCGTGGATCCTTTCGGCAGCGAACTGGTGGTGGACACCGCAGCCGCCATCGCCTCTGGCACCAGCGCCAGCATGAACGCCTCAGACCTTGTGGGGCAACTACTGGGGGGCGGAGAGAAAGTGCTGCTGCGTGTGACTGCAGGCAGCTTTTCAGCAGGAAGCGGCGCGCACTACATCGCAGTAGCCCAGTCGCTGGTGGAGTCGTTCGCAACGTCCTTGCGCGGAAAAGTGGAAAGCTCCGTCCTGGCTTTTGCGGCACCTCCTGGAGCATCCTCCTTTGCTGCTGTTTTTGGCGTGGTCAACTTCAGCTCAGTGCCGTTGACATACAATGCCTTCACCGTGCTGGCGGACGGGTACGTGGTTCCAGATCCCTCCAACCCCTACGTCCTCCTTCCGGGAGCGGAGGTAGATGCAAATCCGTCAGCGGTGTCGAGCCCCGACATCTCCTACAGGATCGTCTTTTCCGCGCTCCCTCCAGCGGCGGCAGGGTACCTTTACTACATGTTCGTGCTGGAGAACCTGCTTAACGCCTTCGACCCCACAGCGCCCTGACCTCAACTTTGACATGGCCAACAGTGATCCCCCCATCAACCTCGACGGCAAGGTGAAGCTCGGCATCGGCACACTCATGCTGATTGCTGCTGCCATCTTTACCTTGGCCGGGGTGTACGGGGGTTTGCCGTCGAAAGAGGACATCAAAGAGCTGGGTGAGCGTCACAACATCAGCGCAGACTCCCACCCGTCCCTGGCCAACAATCTGGCAGCCGTGCGCGTCAAGACAGAACGTATCGAGGCGCGCACTGAGAGGCTCGAAGAACGCCAAACCGAGACGCACGCCGACATCTCTTACATCCGTGAGCGCGTGGACTACTTGACCGAGCAGACGGTCAGGCAGATCGCGCGCACCGAAGCACTGCAGCACACCACGCCCGGCCGCGCACAGCAGGCCGCCAACACGGCCGTCGATAACCTGCGAGGGGGCTCAGCTCCAGGCCAGGCTGTCAAGGACTCTCTCGACAGTTTGTAGCTCACGCTGGTAAGCTAGCCGTCAAGGTCTACAAAGCAATGCCCAAAAAGGACTGGTCAGGTTGTGGTTGTCCGACTGGGACGAAGAAGATCTCGACCAAAAATCGAGGGCGCGGCTGGACCTGCCAGGCGTCGGGTTTCAAAGTCAACAAGAAGGGCCGCAAGTACAAGCCCTTCGTGAAAGCTATCTGCAACAGGTAGTAGAGGAGAAAGTCATGGCAAAGAAGCGAAAGAAGAGCGGTGCGAAGCGAAGTTGGAAGGGCTGCGGATGCCCGGCCAGCGCGGTGAAGGTGAGCACCAAGGGCCACGGCCGAGGGTTCGTCTGCATCAGCAAGCAAGAGAAGACGAGCAAGAGGAACGGCTTGACGTACGTCTCGCATCCGTTCGTCAAGGCCACCTGCGGTCGCCGGTAGTGGATGCGCACGCTGGGCATCGGTCTCCTCGCTCTTGGGCTCTGCGGCTGCGCAGAGTCCCAAGTAGCGCTTGATGATGCTCGCTCGGCTGTGAAGTCGAGCGGCGAGGAACTCTTGCGCATGTACCAAGTGATCGACGACGGCTGTCGAGAGCCGCCGCCCGCACCTGCGTTCTGCCCTGAGCTGAAGAGGCGCTTCGACGCAATCCAAGGCTATTACACGAAGATCAACAAGAGCATCCCGTGAGTGAAGCCCTCGACCTACTCATCGAGTTGGGTAAGAAGATCGCGCAGGCCGCGCTGACCAAGGTCAAGCGCAAGAAGCCTGGGCCGGACGTTCCACGTTTTGATGAGCAGAAGGACTTGAAGCGATGACGCAGCTTGCATACTCCAAAGGCACGTTGCGGTTCCTACGCGCGAACACAGGTTCGGTGCGTGTGGCCGAGTCGCTTGATGCGCCGCTGGCCCCCGACTGGGACGTTGCAGTGGACCCTACCGGCAGCGGCGCGGTGCAGAAGGTGTTTTTCGACATCGTCAAGGACGTGAGCAAGGTCATCCTCGGCGTACAGACCGACGAAGAGCTGAACGGCGCGAACATACCCGGAGTGCTCTACGTATTCACGGAGAAGGACATCGAGCCCTTCATCGCCCCGTACCACGTTGCGCCTTTCTGCATGTGGGATCTTCCCAACGTAAACAATATACAAATCCCAAACGCCGTCGTGTTTGAGACACGGGCCCCAGGTTTGAAGCCGCGCTACTTCGACTTGTTGGGGAGCAACCAATTTGCTTTCTCCATCACGCACTCCATCTTCCGTTGAGGTTCACCATGGCCCAAGACAACACGCCAGCACCCCTCGGCAAGCCCGCTGACAAGACCACCGAGCAGTGGTTGAAGGAACTGGCGGCGCAGGTGCAGGTTCCCAACCGCAAGAAGAGCGCGTGATGCGTCGCTCGCGCCTGGGCTTCATCCCCGACGAAGAGCCCGTCAGTGCGCCGTATGCGCACGGGCCGTCGTCGAGCGACGACGAGAGCCCCTTCAACGCCAAGGTGGTCGTCGGCGCGTTCTTCTTCGCCCTGGCCGTGGTGCTCGTGCAGCAGCTCGCACCCGCGAAGAGCTAGCCAATCAGACGCGCCTGCTGGAGCATCTTCGCCCAGTCTACACCCGACGCGCCGTAGTGCAGACCGAAGTTCCAAGTCTTGGCCGCATTGCGGTAACGCGCAAACTCAGGGCGCAACACGGCCTGCTCAACAGGCAAGCGCATGAGGTCTGCAGCGAGCGTGCTGTGGGGGTCGTCGCTGTGCGCGTACTTGTCTTGGAGGTACAGGTCCGCGAGTGCTGCTTCCCTGTCGTACTTGATGTCGTGCCACCACTTGCGAGGGCACGCAGAGGTTTCCAGCTGCACACCTACCTGCCAGATGCGCCGCACCGGCTCGACGGCCGCAACAGCGGCACCGAGGCCCAAGAGCTGAAAGAAGCTACGTCGCTGAATGATCATCGTGTCACCTCACAATGAACCGCTGACGCCCCTGCAGGCGCAGCATGAAGTGCTTGGTCATCTCCATCAGCGGGCCGAAGTCATCCGAGGGGCCGTTGATGCGCGCCCACAGCTCGTGGTGCTGGTTCAAGACCTGTGTGTCCAGCTTCCCGCTCGGGTTGCGTCCGTTGTGCTCCCCCAGCGTCGGCACCACACCGTCGCCGCGCTGCGCCGTCAAGCGCACAACCTCTTCGAGCTTGAGCAGACGGCGTTCTAAGTCGCAATCGGAACTACGCTTCAACGGCTCGGCGATGCGGAACAAAGGCATGGCATGCACGATCATCAGGTCGTTGATGATCAAGTCCACCGTGAGCGACGGCGGGATGACCTCGTGCCAGGGGTGCAACACCACAGCCCAGCGTTCCAGAAGCCGTGTCTCCCCGCTGGACCCGCGAAGCCGGTGCGCTATCTCGCGGTTGCGCTGGAACTGCGAGGTCAGCTCCCAAGGGTGGAAGTCCCGCATGTTGAAGATCTGCCCGGTGTCTGTGTGTTGGTAGAGATCAGGATGGTTGGGGTTAGGACGCAAGCTCATTGTTGTTCCTCGTCTTCGTCTTCGTAAGCCGCTGCAGCCTCGTCGGCTGCGGCCTTCACGTCTTCGGGCCGCGTGGACATGCGTAGCTCGCCTTCCGAGAACCGGAGCTGTTCGTACTGCTGCCGAGCACCCGTGGTCATGCGGTGCGCCGTCTGTAGGAAGTCAGCCAGCGCGTGGTACTTGCTCTCAGCGTCGCACCCTCCGAGATCCCAGAAGTGCTTGAACATCGTGCCCAGTTGATCCTCGACACGCTGCAGCTCCAAGTACTCCTCGTTCGAAGTGTTGGACTCCAAGCGCGGCACATGCACGTCGTTCGAGATGACTCTCCGATCGTTGAGCATGTCGAACCAATGCGGCGGGATGATGCGGCGGTCCACCAGATCGCGCAGCAACGCTACACGCGGCGAGACCTCCGGCGCTGGCTCGGGGGCAGGCTCCAGCACGCTCTTGAGGATCTGCACGACCTCGATGGCCTGCGAGATGCGGCGTCGTAAGTAGTCTCGAAGCATGGGGACAGCCTACCTTTACCTTTGCGCAAGTGCAACAGCCTAGTGTTTGCGGGGACCAGCCAGCAGGAACACCAGCGCCACGCCGATGCCCAAACCTAAGAGCAAGATCGATCGTAGTGGGAGCATCAGTCCAGGCACAGCTCCAGCTTGAACGGCCGGTCGCCCACGTACACCGCGACTCGCGCGTAGCTCTTGCGGACCTTCTTGCGCCCGCAGGTGCCCACGACGCTGAACGTCGTCACTTCGGCGGCCAGGCGCTCTGCGATGTGCTTGATGTTTCGAAGAGTCTCCCACTCGTCCGCTTTGATCGTGGGCGCGGGCTCCTCGACGTGGAAGCTCACCGTGTCTTCGGGTTCGGCCATGCGGTGCATGATGGCAAGCTCCTTGACGTCGTCCGGGTGCAGCCTGCGCCGCACGTGAAACCCATAGAACGGCCTCCACAGCTCGCGGCCCAGGATGCTGACCAGCTCGTCCTCGCGCAGCACACCCGCCTCCAGGCGCTCAAACTCGCTCTGCGAGCCGAGCGTGCCTACGATGTCGAGAGCCGCTTGCTGAAAGGTCTTCGTGATCATCCGATTGTCCATGGTTCCCCTTGGAAGTTGAACTGCAGGAGCAGCTCTTCGACTTGGTTCTTTGCGATGACGAGCTTCCGCTCCGTCTCGTCGTGCAGCCGCTCGGACACGTCTACATTGTGTAGCGCCTCTTGGAGCAGAGCGTTGACAGCTTCAAGCTCCCGCTCCAGCGCCTGCCTTTTTCCGTGCTCCGAGAGCGCAAACCACAGGAACACCCATGAGAGCAGCAGCGAGGGCAGGAACCGGAACACGAACTCGGTTACGTTCACAGCGCGCTCCGCATGTTGGCCACGATGCCTGACCAGATGTTCTCGATGCGCATCACATGCGCCTTCTCCCCATCCGCGCCCGCGTGGTGCGCCACTTCGTGCACGAGCGTCGAGAGCGTCTCGCGAGCGTCCACAAGCAACCTGCGAGCGATGGAAACACGGCCGCCGCTGAAGAGCCCATCGACGTTCTCGACGCGGAAGTCCACGACGTCCACCTCGGCAAGCGTCACCGACGCTTGCGCATTCACGAGCGCGATGGCCGAGGTCAAACTCTCACGTTCTGCGCTTGAGAGGTCTGACCAGCTGTAGGTGTGCTTGGGCAGGAACGCGAGCTTCTTTTTGTTGCTCTCGACGTCGCCCAGCTGGGCTTCGAGCACAGCGCGCAGGGAGTTAGGCACCACGATGCCGGTCATGCCCAGGTGTTCGATCTCGGCGCTCTGCGCCATGTTGGTCACGGGCAGCGCGTTGGCTCCGTGGCGCGCCAGAAACTTCTCCGTAATCTTGGCGCGAACGTCCTCGGAGAGCTGCTTGGCTGTGTAGCTGTCGAGGCCGTCGAGGTCCGCTGCCTGGTCGTCCAGCAGCCGGACGTACTCGGGGGTCATCTCGGGGTGCTCGTTGACGGCCGAGCGCCACAAGCTTGTGAGCCTCCAGCGCAGCGAGGCGGGATCGATCATCTTGCGGTCGCGATCGATGTCCACTTCGGTCAGATCGTAGCCGTACCGCAGCTCAGCGTTCTTGTAGACGTGGATGCCGCGCACGAAGACCGAGCCTTGGTGCTCTGGGCCGGTGAGGATCGTGCCGTTGTAGGCCGTCTTGCAGACGTGCGCGTCCTTGGTCTTCGTGAGGAACAAGAACTTGCCCTTGATGAGATCCCAGCCCTCTTTGTTGATGCCGACGATCTCCACCTGCACGCGGTTTTTCTCTTCGCGGTTCTTCAGGATGTCGAAGGCAAGAACGTCCGCGTTGAACTTGTCGCTGCGCACGATGCGCGGCACCCAGACCTCGGAGCCCGAGCGGATCTTAATCTTCGCGCCCTTGCGCACCAGCGCCAGGATGCCGAGCTTGAGCCCCTCGCCGAACTTGCCGATCTGATCGGAGCGTCCAGCCTTGCTCGTGAACCCGAGGAGCAGCGCCTCGTGGGGTAGTATGGTGCCGTCGTTCTCGATGACCAGCGTGTTGGTGTCCGCACGGTGGCGCACCGTCATGGTCGCGCCGAACTCGGTTTCCGCGTCCTTGGCGTTCTGCACCAGCTCGCGGATGCCTTCCCAGACGCCCCAGGAGGGCAGGTAGTCGGTCTTGATGGTGAGTTCGATACGCATGGTTCCGTGTCCTTCTAGCCCCGCCGGGGCCGGTTCTCTCGTGTCGCCCATGGGACGGGGCCCCTGGGCCGGTATTCACGCGCCCCGCGCGACGCCCGCCACGCCCGGCGGCGAGACCCCCGGCGGTAGGTCAGCCTGTCGCAGAATGTAAGCCTTTGTGGGGTAAGACAGGTGAATCCTGGCCGTAAACGTGCGACCCAGGCCGCGCCGAAACCTGCTTTGCAGCAGCCGAGTGTGGCGACGGACCTTGTTTCTGAGCTTGCGCAGCCGCACCCGCTTGCGGCGCGTCTGGTTGGGGCGTTCCTGCGACAGCAGGCCGGAAAGCAGCCCGAGTCCCGAGAACTGCGCGGCGGCCAGAAGCTCGGCACTCGCCAAGTCGAAATAACGCGGCGGACGCTCGAAGTGCATGCCCTCTTCACGCGGCGCGTAGTGCCCGTCCCACTTGATCAAGTGCTTGCAGGCTAGCAGCCGCAAGGCTTCGTAGATTTCCAAGTTGGCTTTTGACAATGCACGTGACTCATCTGAGATCTGCTTGGCCTCTTCGGTGTGCGAGACAAACCGTCGGCCGTACGTATCGCACGTGTAGCAGGTGAACTCCGCGCCGTGGCCGTAGCCGTAGTCGGGCGTCGTTAGGTGCACCAGGGTGCTCGTGTGGCAGTGCGGGCATTCCAACATCATAAGGTCTCGATCACAACTTGCGGGATGCTGAATGAGGCTGCGAACTCGTCGTGGCACGCTTCGCAGACGTGCGACAACGTCCTAGTCCCTTCCTTCTTGGAGTGGTAGCCCCAGTGGACTTTCAGCGTTACGCCGTTGATATGCGGCGCGTCTTCGGCGTCCACGAAACCCAAAAAACAAGACTTTCCACACTTGTTGCAGAGCACGTCATCAATGACTGTGACGTCCACGGCGCATGTCTCGTGATGATGTTTGATCATAGGACGTGCATGCTCCAGATTGTGGAGTACGGCACCTCGCGCTCGCTGCCGTCAGCTGCACGCAGCGTGAAGCTCAGCTGCCCGAAGGCGTTCAGGTGGCCCTTCAAGAACGTGGACCTCTCGGGCTTGCCGCCGATGATTATATCAACCTCGCGCCCTTTCAGAGGCTCGAACATGATCACGAAGAGGTACCAGTCGCGGTCTTTATGGAACGTGAGCTTCATGGTACTGCACCCTGCGTCTGCTCTTGGTAGTTGCGGAACGGTACGGCCTTATTGTGTTGGATGCACCACTTGAGCCAGTTGATCAAATGCTCTCCCAGCTGCTCAAAGAACTTCTCGCGGTCCTTGGTGCTAGGGTCTTTCCTGCTGAAGCGTGAGACGTCGTCGGCCACCACGACAGCATCTTCGAAGCTGTCGAGCGTGACCAGGACGATGCCGGTGTTGATGTGATCGACGATGTGCTCTCGAAGACGGACCAGCTTGCCGCTGCGCGTGATGGCGTCCACGTCTTTTTCTGAGCGTTGACGGATGGCAAAGCGGCCAATCTGAAAGCCTGAGACAGGGGCTTGGTACTGGTGTCCGAAGTCGTCGGTGCGCCAGATCTTGTAGGTGACGGTGTTCTCCACGTCAGCCCTACTTCCATAGGGGGTTGTTAGCCCCTCGCAGTTCCATCACAAGCTTGGCCCAGATCCCCTGCAGCCGCAGCAGGTGCTTCAGTGTGCCGTCGGTCCCCGCCTCGTGCGCCACCTCGTGCACGAGCACCTCCAGCGTATGCTCCAGGCTGTCGAGGATGTGCCTAGACAAGAAGATCTCGGCCTTCTCGTGCTTTCTGCCGTGGCAGTTGTTGCACTTCGGCTTGCCACAGCTCTCGGACTTGTACACGCCGTGTACTGCAGTGCCAATGTAGAAGTCGCACACCTGCGGCTGAGGGAACTGGGTCTCTACCAAGTGCACGAGCCTACAGGCTTCATGGTATACGCCGTGCTCCCTGTCGTTCAGCTCGTGCAGCTCGTAGCTGCGCTTGGGGCTCTTACCTTTGCCGGGGTCTGTGTGGGTCCAGTGGAACTCCTCCACGCTGGCGGTCAAGTCTTTGGGTGCGCGCTTGCTGAATGAGTACTCTTCACCTTTGGGGGAGTACAGAAACCACTGGCCCTGCTTGCGCAGCGTGTACGTCATGCCGTCCACCACGACAGTGCGCGTTTCGGTGACCTTGGGGCGCTTCTCCGGTGCGAACGGGCGAAAGAACTCGCTTGGGTCAAGGTCTGTGATGTTGCCTTTGCCGTCGAGGACGACAGCTCGCATCTGGACGTCATTGTCCAGGAAACTCCCGAGGAGGTCTTGCACGCTCTCGCTGAACTTCTCTTTCTCATCTTTGGCCATGGCGGTAGCTCCTGTTAGTGCCTTTTGCGACGTGCGCTCTGTGCACGCTTGCGTTGTGCGGCCATCACCTTGATGTCCTTCCGAGGGAGTCCAGTGCTCTTGTCAGTGACGATGAACCGACCCTCGCGCTTGGTTAACCATTCAATGGCTTTGTCGGCTGCATGCGCGTACGTCCTACCGATGAAGCCTTCCTGGGCTTTGTCGTGCTTGATGATGATCGCAGGTCCACCCTTGAGCACGGTGGCCACGACGCAGTCAGCGGCGATGAGCGTCTGCATCACGATGCGCTCGACGGCGCGTTCTGCCTCGGAGCGCACGGGCTCACCCTCGGCCAACTTGGCAGATAGTACGCCGCCGAGCCACCATTGCTTGAGACGTAGCCACAGGTGGGCGATGCGTTGGAGCAGCGTGGGCTTCACGGGGTTCTTGATGCGTGTGCTTGGGGGTAGAGGTTTCAAAGGCATCGTGATCTTCCTAGAACTGGACGTCGAATAGCTCGTGGTATTTTTTGGTGAGTTTCGTGATCGCGCTGTCGTGACGATCGTTCAAAGCTTTCAGCTCGGATTCGTACTTCTTTTGCAGCTCCGCGTACTGCGCTTCGGTCAACGGCTTCTTTTTCAAGATACCCCTTCTCGTGCCTTCTTCTCGGCTTTGATCGTCTGCTTGAGACGTAGCCAGAGGCTTGCGATGCGTTTGAGCAGCGTGGGCTTCACAGGGCGCTGAGTGCTCGGTGGGTGTTTGATCATCGTGATCTTCCAGGACCTTGAGGTTCGACGTGCCACAGTCCGTGACGTTCCACGTCGTAAGCTTCGACGTGCGTCACGTTGCGCGAGATGCTGCGACCTATGCGTGAGCCTCCGCGATTCAACCAGACGCTCACAGCCTCGACGGCGTCAGCGGCGCTGTACATGTCGATCATGAACTTAGCTCGCGTGTCCTGAGGTCTTGCGTCGATGTCGAAGTACTCGACCGTGACGACGTAGCGATTACGGCGGTCCTGAGCCGTCAGGGAGGTCAGGGTCGTCAGCATAAGCTCAATGGCTTCAGGGTAGGTCGTCATTCATTCTCTCGTGCGCGCTTCGCGAAGTCGGTCACCTGCTCCAGAAACCTTCTTTTCTCGAACAACTTTCGAGCCTTGGTTTGCTTGTCCCTGTACCTGGGGTTCTTCCAGCCCTCGCGTCCTGCCCGTTGGCGATTCGGATTGTGACCGGTGTACTGAAGGTCCGCGAACATGTGTGGAGGCTTTCGAGCTGTCACGTGCGCTTAGCTTTCATGGCCTCGTAAGGCATGCTGGTGTGGTCAGGGCAATAGAGGTGGTTACTCCGCTGCTTGACCATGACCTCACAGCGTGGAAAACGACAAGGCTGCATCATCGGGGCAGGTTTCAACTTGCGCTTGCAGTCCATGCACAGCTTGCTGCGTGTCCAGGTGCCGCAGCCAGGCGTAGCGCATACGTCTTTCACACGAGCCCCAGGATCTTTCGCAGGTCCCGAGTGTTGCCTTGGATCTGCACGCCGCCGACGGTGATTGTCACCCGATCAACGACGCCCAAACGCACAGGAGCTTCGACAACCTCCTGGGCATAGGACTCTTTGGGTGCCTGAGATTCTTGCTGGATCGGTGGGTTGTTGATGGTGGCGAGAAGACTCACCACTGCGGGGTTCTCCACGTAGGACGCCTGTGCGCGGACGGCGGACTGCCGCAGCGTCGCGGGCGTGATCCGCTTCACACCCCCCAGAGGCTGCATGTCTCGCATTTTCGCGAGCCTGGACAACCAGTCCACCTTGTCGTTCTTCTTCTCCAGAAGTACCGCGATGGCCAGAATCTCGTTTTCAAGCACTGTGACTTTGTTGTGCTCCAACGAAGAGATGCGGTGGGCGCTGCAACCTATGAGCTTGGCGAGCTGACGGCCGTTGAGGCCCAACGACTTGCGCCAGACTGCGAGCCAGATATAGAACGGTGCCAGGTCGTCCGGGCTCTGCACCTGCGACACCTGCTGTTTCAGTATACTCTGAGAGTCTCTGTCAATCCTGCGAGTGCGATAGGGGGTCCTCTGCTTTACGTCCAGATCTCGCATCCGTCGTAAAGTGTCCAAAGGTATGCCCTTGTCCCCTTGGCGCTCGAAGTAGGCTGCGAGCACGTAGAGTTCGCTGTCCTCGGCGGCGTACTTGCCGCGTATGATGTGCCGGATCCGAAATGCTGGGAAGATCGTGTCACCCCCCAGCATTGCACTCAGCCTCACAGCTGTGAACTGTTGCTGCTGGCAGTAATGCTTGAGCCAGTTGGACAGTCTCCAAAGACTCAGCTGGGCGGCGGCGGATGCAGTGACGGACATGGCGGTGGCTCCTTATCGTTTGCGCAAGTGTAACAAACTACCAAAACAGACGCAATGGGTAGCCGGTGATGCCGCCCAGTACCCCGAGCGCAAAACCAAACGCGCCGCCGACCAGAGGTCCAGTGTGCAGGGCACGCGCAGCAAACCCCGCGAGCGTGGCCACGATCAGAAGGTTCGCCTCGATGGTCTTCTCGACCTTGTCAGTTGCGTACTCGATGATCACGACGCGCCATTTGTTCTTGTCGCTCACGGCAGTTTCTCCACGGTGACTTCGAAGCCTTCTTGCTTGTCGAAAACTGCTTTGCACTCGTCGCACAGCGACATCGAGCCCAGCTCGGTCTGCCCCGGCGGCGGCTTCACCTCGGTGATGATCATCGTGGGCTTGCTCGTGCACCGGACTCGGCCGCCGTAGCGCCCGCCCAGCGTCATGAACGAGTCGCCGTTAGGCTTCTCAGCCTGGCAGCGGTCTTTGTCGGGAGGTGTCACGGCGTGCCTCGCTTCGCGGCTGACTTCTCGTAGTACCGCACCTTGCCGCGCCACTTCTGCACGCGGGCCTGCGCAGCCTTCAGCTGCCGTTCGTTCTTCGAGAGCATCTTGCGTGCGTGCTCTTCGCGCTTGCGCACTAGCTCTTGCCTACGTGAGTCTAGCGACACCGGCTCAGCAGGCTCCGTAACCTGTGCAGCTGACGGCGTCACTGCTCCCGCATTCAACAGCGCCTGAAGCTCTGTCGTGATCATGTGGTCAATGGCGTACGCACGCTTCGTGAAGATGCCAGGCGTGACGAAACACCAGCCGTCCAGCTTCACGCCCCACAGCTCGCGGGCGGTCTTGACCAGCTTGGCGCAGAAGGCCTCGCCGTGATGCTTGTCGGGGCAAGCGATGTGCGTCAGCTCATGCAAGAGCACCAGGAGCACGCGGGCCGCTGTGACGTCGCGGCCGATGGTGAGCAGGATGCGTCCAGAGCCTGCGCGAGACTTGACGAGCTTGCCTTTGTGCGTCTGCCAGTAGTAGCTCCAGGCGCGCCCGGAGCAGCCGCTCGTCCTGTCGGAGTGGCGGAACTTACACTCGGGGATCGTGATGCCTAACGTCCTGCAGTACAGGCGCATTTCCGTGCGTAGGTCGATGCCCAGGTGGACGTGCGGGGTCTTGCGACGCTCGGCAGCTGACAGCGTCATGGCTTCTCCGGTTCGGACCACCAGAAGCCGTCCCACTCTCGTGAGGCCGTGGGCTTGCCCATCGGGTTATTGAACACGTAAATCTTCGGACCTTCGTCGCCGAGGTTTGTTCGCGTGCGGTAGGTGCCTTCTCGGTTGGGGTGTGTCGTCTGCCAACCCGGTGTGGGTTCAGAGAGTGCAGCCGTTACGGCATCCTCGATTGTGGTCATGGGCTCGATGCAGAGCCGGTTGTGCAGGCGGGCTCGCCACCAGCCCCACGTTCCGTTGCCCTGCAGAGCCACAGTAGCGCCCGTACCCACGTGCCTGAAGGAGTTCTCGGTCACGCCAGCTTGCCAGCCTGCAGGCGCAGGAATGAGCGGCTTGTCGAAGCGCAGTGCGATGCTCGACGTGTTCGGGCCGATGAGGCCGTCCAGCTCGTGCATGCCGAGCAGCTTCTGCAGGAGCCACGTCGCGTAGTCGCTGGTCGGTCCCGGAGGTTTCCAACCACGCTGGCGAGCCATGTCCGTCAGCTGCCTCCGAAGTAAGGCGTCACGCTTCTCGTGGTGACGAAGATCGTCTGTCATGGTACACCCCGTAGACGTTTGGAGGCTTTGCGCATGGCCGTGGCCTGGTTGCCTGTCAAGACCCGCTCTTCAGGACTTCGCCCATCGCGGTAGACAAAGCAGGCCCGGTACACGTGCCCCTTGGCGTTGTGCAGCTCTACATACGAGCCGTTGGGTAGACGCCCCGTGCTGTGCAGCGAGCCGTGGACCCACCTCACTCGCCTCTTGTGACGTCTCATAAGCCCCTCGCATCTCGCAATGCAGCGAACATCGCCGCGATGAAATCTTTGTTCTCCCCGTCACATTGACGCGGGGCGTTCGGAGGGTTGAAGAGCGAGATCCTGGCGTGCCACTTGACACCGTTATTGTACATGGACAGCGACGCGTTGTTATCCTTGAGCCAGGTGCCCAGCTCGTCCACGGTCTGCGGTGTGTCACGGCTCATCGCGTCACCATCAGCTCTATGGCCTCGGCGTACTTGCCTTCCATTTCAGCGCGCAGCGCTGCAGGCGGGATCACCCGGCACTCGTGGTTCACCGGTTTGCCGGTGGCGACGTAGTGGCCGTGGTTGCAGTATTCGGCAGCGACGTAGGCGTGGGCGGTGCGGGCGGTTGTGTATGCGGCTTCGGCAGCGACGTAGGCGTCGCGCAAGCTTTCGATCTTATCTGCGTCAGTCATTCGGCACCGTCCTTCGCCTTCAACGCGTCTTGGTATGCCTTCCAAGCGTCGTAGGCGGCGGAGGCGGCGGCAGCAGCGGCGGCGTAGGCGACGCGCTGGGCGGCGTTGGCGACGCGCTGGGCGGCGTTGGCGGCGCGGTAGGCGTCGCGGTAGGCGTCGTCGGTGCGGGCGGTTGTGTATGCGGCTTCGGCAGCGGCGTCGGCGTGGTCGGTGCGGGCGGTTGTGTATGCGGCTTCGGCTGCGTCGTAGGCGGCGCGCAACGTCTCAATCTTCGTGTCAGTCATTCGGCACCGTCCTTCTCCGCTTCCAACGCGGCTTGATACGCATTCCATGCGTCGTAGGCGGCGCGGTAGGCGGCGTCGTTGGCGGCACGGTAGGTGGAGGCGGCGACGAGGTAGGCGGCGTCGTTGGCGGCACGGTAGGCGGCGTCGACGACGCGGTAGGCGGCGTCGTTGGCAGCAGCGGCGACGCGGTAGGCGGCTTCGGCGGCAGCAGCGGCGACGCGCAACTCTTTGATTTTTGTGTCGGTCATGGTTTGCCGCCCCTCTCTTTCAGCGCGGCTTGATAAGCAATCCAAGCGTCGTAGGCGGCGGTGGCGGCGGCAGCAGCGGCGGCGTAGGCGACGCGCTGGGCGGCGTTGGCGATGCACTGGGCGGCGTTGGCGGCGCGGTAGGCGGCGCGGGCGTCGGCGTGGTCGGTGCGGGCGGCTGTGTATGCGGCGGTCGTGGCGTAAATCTTCGGCTCAGGTTGCAGCAGCTGCATCTTCTCCCGCGCAAGCTGCTTGGCCTCCTCGAACGTGGGCCTGCAGCCGTGGAACCCGATCGCACCGTCCACACCGTAGTCCTTGAACACCTGCTTGCCGTAGATGCACACGTCCCAGTCGCCTGACTCGGGATCTTGTGAGACCACAACGACATCGAGCTTAGTACGTGCGACGTGTCCGAAGCTCTCTTTACGCCAGCGCAGCGTCATGACTCACCTCCGTCCGCGATCTCGATGAGCCCTTCGATCATCGCCCACTCCACCCCGCACACGCTCGACCCCCCGCAGGTCTCGCACGGATAGCCGTCGGCGTTAGGCTCGGTGTCCCCGAGCCTCGTGATACCGTCACAGTGCCTGCAGTAGCCGTCATGGTCTCGGCAGCGCTCGCGGAATGCCTCGATGCTCAGGATCATGAGCGCCCCGTGAGAGTTGCAAGCTCTTGGTGAAACCGCTTGGGTACCCGGCGTACACGTACCGCTCTGCCTGCGTCGTCGGAGGCTTCGGTGCACCACTCCGGGAGCTTACCCGCCTCTACGTAGGCCCAGCCGCGCTCCACCAGGCCGCCGCCCACCTCGCTGATGTCGCAGACCAGCACGATCTCTTGACCCAGACCTGGAGGCCCCAGGGCGGCCAGAGTGGGCGCGAAGTCTGAGTCCACGATGTCCCCGACGTCGTCTTGCGTCTCCAGGCACCACTCGTACGTGACGTTGACGTAGGTCATGGTGCCTCCACGTACGTGCGAGCCACGAGGCCCTCGTCATCGGCAACCAGCGTCAGACCGCGCTTGCGCAGCTCGGTCTCGATCTCGGCCAGGTAGTCGTCACCGAGGCCGCAGCGCGAGCCGGGATCCTCCTCGGTGGTCAGCCCTGATTCCTCGTACGTGATCAGGTAGTCTCCGTCGGAGGCGGTCTCGAAGAAGTAACGGATGGCAGCGTATCTCATGGTCGTGTCCTTCTGGACCTTCCCGGCCCGGTTACTTCTCAGACGCAGGGTAGCTGCGTCTATTCACTCTCGCAAACGAAAAGTCACAACTCTTCGGATGCGTGACATGTCAGCGCCAACCGCGCCGCTGCACTAGATCCTGTGCGTGATCCAGATCCCCGTGTACTGTCCGGGTCGTGCGCTGGGGTTGCGTGGTCGGCCGACCGGGCAGGCGCTGGTATACGATGGTGTACGTGTGCCCCTCCTCGACCTCCTGGATTGTGGCCACACGTTCGCCGCTGGCAATGGCGGCCCAGGCGTGATGTAGGTCCGGGCCTTGTAATCCGAGGTGCGTGAAGTAGATCATCGTGTCCTCCTGGACCGTCCCGGCCCGTGCAGTTCAGACGTGGTCGTAGCTCAGACATTCACGAGGCGTGCGGTCTTTCGCACGCACGTCAGCCAAGTAACTTTCCAGCTCGGCGAGCAGCGCAGTCTTCGCGGCCAAGCGTTCCTCGCGGGCGCGGAACGCCTGCAGCGGGCTCACTGTGAGTGACGAGGACATCAGTACGTCCCCTCGCCAGGCAGTGCCACGTAGCTCACCTGGAATGCCGCCCAGGCGATCGCGTCCTTGTCCTCGGCAGCTGCTGGTGCGGGCAGCCCAGCCTCGGCAGCAGCGTCCAGGCACGCGACGTGCGAGTAGTTGCGGCTCGTGCCGCCGATCAGCTCGCCTGCCGCAATCCGGCCGCCGCAGGTCACGCACTTACCGGGGAACTTCGCTGAAAAAGCCATGGTTCTCGTATCCTTCTGGACCATCCCGGCCCGCGTATCTCACACGCCAGTGTGACGATCTCCTGCTTGCCTGATTCACGAATCCCGAAAGAAAGGTGGGATATTGTGGGGGTTCTGTGCCGGAAAGTAGGAGTTTCCGGCATAAGATGTTTAGGAGCTAAGTATATGAAATCATTACGTTTTTCACGGTATTGACCTCTGGTTTTCCGGCCTATGTAGGTGCTTCTCCGACTAAAAAATCGGGATTCGTGAATACCCCTGAATGGGGCACGTCTGAGGAGAGACACGAAAGCACAGCGGGCCTGGATGGCCCAGAAGGACACGAAATGAAAGCATCTCCCGATACGATCGCAGCTGAGCAAGCCTGGAATGAAGCCGTGGCAGCGCTCGACGCGCTCCCGCTGAGCGGTCCCGAGACGTACCAGGCGCACCTGGCTGTCGTGCGTGCGTCGAAGAACTGGAAGCTGTACGTCGATCGCGACGCGCGCTGGGCCAGCGAAGACACCGACGGCACCTACGAGCGCGACTGCGAGCGCGACGCCGAACGCGCCTACGAGCGCCAGGCCGAAGAGGCGTGCGAACGCATCTACGGCGGTTGCGACTGAGCTACGCAGGCCGCCCCGGCGGCCCGCTGCTCTCACAGCCCGAGCTGACTCGGGCTGTGAGACAAGCGGCTGAATAAGCGCCCCTGGGGCTCGTCTGATACAAGACTGCGAAACAGCGGGCCTGGATGGCCCAGAAGGACACGGAACATGCGCGACTTGATCAACGAGAACACCGACGTGGACGGCTTCAACCTCGCCATCTTGCCGCGTCTGCGCGCTGAAGTGCAGAAGTGCATCGGCGACGCAGGTCAGATCGTGGACCTCGTGGCCTACGCTGCAGCCAAGGGCGGTGGCTGGGTTGCGACGCTCGACACCGAGTACGCGGCGCTGAAGCTCTTCTACGCCTACCGTCACAGCGGCGCACGCATGACTAAGTCTGTGGTCTTCGGTGCGACCTCACTGAGCTACCGGGTCAGCGTTCGGCAGGTGGCGTCGTGAGCTTGCGCGGCACCTGCGCCTGCTGCTTTCGGGACTTCGCCGCCACGTCGCGCGGCATCGCGACGCGCCACGGCTGGCAAGAAGTGGGAGGCCGTCGCGTCGGCCAGTACGGCCACGCCTGGCACAACGGCTCGTGCATGGGCACGCAGTACCCGCCCTACGAGCTGAGTGCCGAGGGCACCATCGCGCTGCGCGACACCCACCAAGCCGGTGTGGCACATTGTCAGCGGGCGCTGGAGCGCCTGGCCACGCTGCCGATGTTGGAGGTGACGCACTCCTACCGCGTCTACGGCCGCGAGAAGTGCGACGTGTTGTACAGCCTGCGGCTGCACCCCGGAGACGAGTTCAAGATCGTGCCGGATTCGACCGAGCCGTGGACACACCACGACTGGACCTACGATCGCACGCACTCTCAGCATATGCAGGAGGTCACGAGGTATCGCGATGCACACCTGAGCATGGTGGACTTCTGCAACGAGAAGATCGCAGCCTGGACGCTACAGCCGCTGCGGCAGGAGGAAGCCGTGCAGCCCACGGTCCACTACCGCAAGCCTGGCCTGAACTCACGCAACAAGCCGTTCCCGATCTGGTGCGGCAGCACGAGCTACGGCGTGCGCGAGAGCGACGACCCTGCCGCCGTGAGCTGCGCCAGGTGTCTCAAGGCGCTGGCTGCGGACGCTGCCGAGGACGCCAAGCGCGCAGCCACTGCCGAGAACCTCAAGCGCGTGCTGGCCGTGTTGGTTGTGGGCCCGCGCACCTCCAAGCAGCTCAAGGCCGAGCTGGGGCTCGACCAAAAGCAGCTCAACGCGGCTCTGGAGCTAGACGACCGCAAGAGTTTCGACGAGCAGCAGGTGCTGCAGAGCAACCACCGCCCCACGCAGTACAGCCACCGAAAAGCAGCTTTGGCGTGAAGCTCTGTCCAGTTTAGACGTCTGTCTTTTAGTAAATGACACGGGCCCGGCGGGCCCAGTTTGAGCGGATCAGCAGCTGGAACGTCTGTGACGTAACGCCGCTGGCAGCGGCAGAAGGAACGCAGTCATGAACCACGCTGTACTTTTGGGACTCTCGAAGCTCATCGAGAAAGAAGCCAAGCTCGCACGTCCCCACGTGGACGCTGGCGAGTACGACATCGACACCATCGTGCACCTGCACGTCTCGGGCACGCTCGACGTGGGCGAGGACGAGCAGTACACACCCACAGCCAAGATCCCGTGGAAGGCCACGATGGCCCTCTTTTTGCGCTACGCGGGCGTCACGCGCGAGCACGCCATGGCGTCGCTGGTGCTCGCGATGCAGGAAGCGCTCAAGACCGACGCAAAAGCTGCCGAACTGGTGGCGGCGTTGGCGGACCTCGACGAGGCCGAAGCGCTCGTGCAAGCCGGGCTCGACGACCTGCCCAAGGAATCACGAGCAGGCAAGGTCTCGGTGAAAGAGCTGGAAGTGGCCGAGGTCGGGCCACGCGCAAAGAGAGCAGCGTGAACTACCTCGAACGCAAAGCCTGGCGCGAGTCTCTGCTCTCGGCAGAAGCGCACTCTGACCTGGACCCCCTGGGCATGCTCACAGCTCTGCTGGAGCACGGCGAGGTCCGCATCGAGCGCCGCGACGATCGCTACGTCGTGCTGTTGATGTTCGGCGACAGCCACACCGGACAGCACATGGCGGACAGTGGTCGGCAGCCGTCCATCACAGCAGCTCTGGAGATCTGCTGCTGGTGGGCACGCAGCCTGCTGGACGACATGGGCATCATCGCGCGGTGCAGCTGCGGCAGTAAGTACAACCGCACCGAGTGGCGCAAGCTCTCGAACCCCCGGCCGTGGTTCGTCGAAGACGGGGAAATCCTCATCCTGCGCGAGTGTGCGTGCAGGAGTACGATCAGCCTCAGGGCACGAGACGCCATCCCGGAGGTGCAGCCGTGAGCGACCACGCAGAAGACGACGCCTCGCCCGCCGACCGGTTCTGGTACCAAGTGGTGTGGCGACTCGGCACGCTGCAGGAGATCATCTTCCGCGAGCGCATCAAGGAACCGGTGTGGCGCTCCTACAACGGCACCGTCCACACCCCTCGCACGATGGCTGACGGGCATTTATACAACATGGTGCAGCTGTGCTTGCGGCGACAAGCAGATGGTAAAGAACCTCTGCCGCTGGAGTTCCCGGCGTTCCAGGCCGAGCTGCAGCGCCGCAAAGGCCAAAGCAAGTTCCGAGCGGTGCGAGCACGCGCTACTCACGCAGCCATCGACGGTGGTGTAGCTCCTGCCGTAGACCCTGAGGTCGTGCGCCTGCTCGCACAGCACATGCTGAGCGAAGCCAAGGCCAAAGCGCAGGCTGCCATGGTCCTGGGCGACGAGCACTGCTGCATGGTCTGCGGCGCGAAGCCTCCGAACCCCCTGAGGAAGTATGGGATTTAGCACCACACCTCTATCAATCGAAGAGCTTCGGGCTACAGCCATAGCAAATCGAAGCGTCAACGTCCACCTTGCGTCCCATTGGTCTCTTCGATGGCATGACCCTTTCTGGATTGCTGCCTGGGAACGCTGGAACGCTGCCAAGCGGGCTTGGGGGCATGTGTGGCCTGGTCTCGACTGGAATCAGTACGGGGAGGTCTACAAGCCTGTGCCTGCGGGGATCTTGGATCCAACCCAACGGGCGATTGCTCAAGAGTACCTGGACGCCCGAACGGCATACCACGCAACCAACGAGTTGTACCCGGAAGACGAGCCACCGGATCCGTACCCGGAACCTAAGCCATGACCGCCAAGCGTAGTCCGCTCGACGGGGCATACCGCAAAGGGCTGGCAGCCAACATCAGCGGCGACCCAATCACATCGTGCCCATATGAAGACAAACGTAAACCAAGTGGCAAGCTCTCATGGTCACGAGCGTTTCAGAACGCTTGGCGTGATGGGTGGCAACATGCTCAACACAACCGCGAAGATGCCCTGATCACGTTGAGCATTGCCGCCACACATACTCGGCGTACCCACAACTCATGAGCCACGAAATGAGACTACAATGCAAACAAGACAACTTAGTTACATCGGGATCCGTGATCCCCAGACGAGACCTGCTCGCACAGCACATGCTGAGCGAAGCCAAGGCCAAAGCGCAGGCTGCCATGGTCCTGGGCGACGAGCACTGCTGCATGGTCTGCGGCGCGAAGCCTCCGAACCCCCTGAGCCCTTGGATCCCGAACGAGCCAGCGACGCTTCGCTGCTCGGACGCCAAAGGGTGTCAGTCACGCATGATCAACGGCAAGCTGGCAATGCTCGCGGAGATCCCGTGAGCCTCAACGGGAGGTGACGCATGTTCACGATGAAGTACCGAGTCGCCGAAGTCCCCAACGCGCTCCCCATGCTCGTCGAGCTGGAGATGGACGGAGGCTTTCACGTGAACAAGGTGTGGCTCGTGATTGGCAACCAGCGGGTTGCCTGCGTGTACGAGCCCAACCCCCCAGAAAGAGCTTTCGCTTGCGAGAGCGCAAAAACTCAGATAGGTGGTAGAATCCGCGACCTGGGCCACCGTCACAAAGACGCGACCCTGGATGGGTCAGGAGGACACGATGGCCGGGCAGCTCGATCCACAATACCGCAGGGATTACATCCTGGGCGGAAACGCCACGGTGACGCTGGTGTCCAAGCGCTCGGGTGACCGCTTCACCTACAAGATCAAGCGCGCCAAGCCGCGCCCCGGCAGCGGTGAGCCCCCGTTCTTCGTTTCGCTGCTCACCGGCCCGAACAACACCGAGGACTACGAGTTCCTTGGGACGATCTTCGCCGACGGCAAGTACCGCCACGGCGGCAAGAGCAAGATCGCGCCGACGGCCCCGAGCGCGCAGGCATGGGCCTGGACGTGGGGTAACCTGACTAGCGACCGCGTGGAGGTCTGGCACGAGGGCGCATGCTCACGCTGCGGCCGTGCACTCACGGACCCTGAGTCGATTCAACGGGGCCTCGGTCCCACGTGCGCCGAGCGCGCTGCAGGAGTGTGAACATGGCCAACGACAACGACGACGACGACTTCGCAGGCTTCGACGACGAGGACTCCCCGGAGGATGCCAAAGAGCACCGCAAGGCGCAGGTCACGAGCGTCGTGTACCAAAAGCCCGGCAGCGACTTCAAGATCCTGAAGATGGACGACGGCACCACCTGGATTGGTGTCGTGGACAAGAGCACCGGCAAGGGCTCGGTCATCGAAGCAGCTGGACACATGCAGCCGTCCAAGCGCTCGGGCTACGCCGACGACTTCAAGATCGACAAGGTGCTGAACATCCTGCCGTACAGCAAAGACGGCCTGAAGCTCTGGCTGATGGATCGCTTGCCTGACATCGGCGAGGCCCGCGCCGAAGCGCTGGTCAAGAAGTTCCCCGGAGAATCCTTGTTCGAGGTCATCGCGAAAAGCCCCGAGCGCTTGACCGAGATCAGCGGCATCACCTCGGCCCGTGCACAGAAGATCCAGGAAGCGTACACGATGTTCGCGCATGAGCGCGTGATCGTCGTGGAGCTGGTGACGTTCGGCTTCGCCTACATGAAGGCTCTGAAAGCCTCCAAGGTGCGCGGCATCAAGGAGCTACTGCTCGACGATCCGTTCGAGCTGGTGAGCTTGCCTGGCTTCTCGTTCCAGATGCTCAAGGACTTCGTGCTGAACTATGGCAACCCCTACGGCATGTCCGCCAGCGATCCCCGCGTGGTTCGGGCGTATGCTCGCGAGCTGCTCACGCAGGCCGCCAAGGGCGATCGCAAGTTCCAGGTGCCGGATCTGCGCGAGGGTGGCAACTGCTACCTGACGCGGGCGCAGCTGCTGCACCTGCTCAGCAACTACAGCGCGCAGTACTCCGCAGAGCAGCTGCAACAGATCGTCGGCAGCAGCAAGCACATCGTGTGGCTGCACCCGCAAGGGTACGTGATGCTCCAGGGGCTGGACGCTGCGGAGCGTAACGTCGCTGACATCATCGCGCAGAAGCTCTCGCAGCGCACGGGCCAAGTGCACCTTCTGGCGTTCGAGGGCACGCGCCTGGACGACTCGCAGAAGCTCGCCGCGAGCGCGCTGACGCAGTTGCCCATCGCGGTCATGACCGGCGGCCCAGGCACCGGCAAGACGACCACGCTCAAAGCTGCTTTGGACGTGATGGTTGGAAACGGCGAGGTCGTGAAGCTCGCGAGCTTCACCGGCAAGGCCGCCAAGCGCATGACCGAGACCACCGGCCGCGAGGCTACGACAATCCACAAGCTGCTCGGCGCGGGCCCTGTCGAAGACGAGTTCGGCGTGACGGCGTTCGGCTTCAAGCACAACGAGAACAACCCCGTAAAGGCGGACGTGGTCGTGATCGACGAAGCGTCCATGCTCGACATCGAGCTGGCGAGCAGCTTGTTCTCGGCGCTCGGCAGCGCTCGCATCGTGCTCGTGGGCGACGAAGACCAGCTGCCGCCTGTCGGGCCTGGGCAGCTGCTCACGGACGTCATGAAGCGCCGCACGGTGGACGGCAAGGAGCGGCATGTGGTGCCGACGTACCGGCTGCAGAACGTCTACCGCCAGGGCGCGGACTCGTGGGTCATCGACAACGCGCGCCGCATCATCAACGGCGAGATCCCCTCGCTCAAGAACCAGAGCGACTTTCAGTTTATTGAGGCGCGCAGCAGTAACCCCAAGGCTGAGATCATCCAAGCGGTGATCAGCATCTACGAGCAGTCCAAGGCCAAAGGCCAGCTCAAGGATCTGCAGGTGCTCTGCCCGATGAAGAAGCCCGACGCAGGTGCCAGCACCTTCGCGATCAACATCGAGGTGCAGAAGCGTCTGAACCCCGCGAGCACGCGGCCCAAGGACTACCCAAACGTCGCAGGCGGGGACAAGTACACCATCTTCGAGAGCGACAAGGTCATCTACACCCAGAACGATGCGGACCTGGGCCTGGTGAACGGCGACACCGGCTACGTAGAAGCTCTGGATGTGCCCAGAGGCGACGTCATGAACACCTCGCTGCTTATGCGCGTGGACGGCAAGAAAAACCCCAAGCGTGAAGATGAACTCTTTGAGCTGCGCGGTGCGAACTTCGGCAACCTGCTGTTGGCGTACGCGATGACGATCCACAAGAGCCAGGGCTCCGAGTGGCCAGAGGTCGTCGTCGTGATGGATCGCGCGCACGAGACAATGTTGAAGAGGCAGTTGCTGTACACGGCCGTCACCAGGACAAGTAAGTACCTGCGCATCGTGGGTCAGCGCTCGGCAGTAGAGATGGCAGCGCGCAGCAAAAGATCCAATATCCGGCAGACGCTGCTCCTGCAGCGCATCATTCGCGCGTCGCAGTGAAGATCACGATGGACTGCAGTCGAGTTGGTCTCCTCCTCAGGATGCTGTGGTCCTTTGGCTCGCTCTGGTCCCGTAGCGTGTGAAACACGGGGCACTTCTACCACCATGCACATCATCAGCTTAGACCTTGAACCCAAGCAGCTCTGCGAGCTGTCCGTTGTCTGGTACAACGCGCTGCGGCGTCTAGGGTTCACACCTGAAGAGATCTACTTCAGCCCGTACGTGAAGTGCAGCAAGACCCACCACGTCGTCTGGGGCATTGTGCTGATGGTGGGCGACAAGACGTGGACTTCGGCCATAGGCCGCTCCACCGAAACGCCGTGGCAGTTCTCCGAGCGCTGGGAGAAGTACGCAGGTAACGAGATGCAGCACATGACGGAAGATCAAGTGCATGCGCTCTGGACCAAGCACATGCCGCTGCAGTTGTTCCAGGATGTCATCGGCTCCATCAACGCCAAAAGTTTGCCCGTGCGCTCGCTCGGGCTGTAAGAAGGAAACTATGTCCACCGTCCAAGACCAAGCACGTGAAGTCTCAATCAAGTTTGCCAAGGCCGCCATTGATCTCATCGAGCGCGGCATGAAGCCAGACATCTGCGCTCGCAAGCTCGTGGCAGCAGCGCTCGTGATCTGCCCTCACGAGGTAGACGTCGAAGACGCGGCAGCTCTGCAGCTGCTGCAAGCACAGAAAATGATCGAGGAGCTGCAGCGGGATCTGAGTGAGGTTCGAGGCATGCTGAGCCAGGCGCTCACGCACGCACCTGCCGAGATCCACACAGCGGAAACGATGAGCCCGTGATGCAGCTCACCACGAACAGTACACGCCGAGTGGCCATTGTCCTCGACGGCCTGGAGGTGTTCATCAACGGCAACTTCTCGGACATCACCGTCGAGCCCTTGGGTCATGTGCTCATCAACGCCGAGGACGCCACGTTGCGACCGGTCACGCAGAACTGCGCCCTACGTCTCATGGGGCACCTGCAACACCAGCCGCGTGCCGTGTTGTCGCTCCTGGAGCGTCTGGAGCGCGTGGCCAAGACGGTCTACCCCGAGGCCGACACCCAGTTCAGCTGGGCCTGGGAGCTGCCTGCGCTGCCGGTGGAGGCCTTCTGCTGCGTGTGCGCCTGCTAGTCACGTGCCCTTGACCGGTGGGTTCGCCTGGGCAACCGGGCGTGCCCCTGGTCAGCGGTCCAGTTTTGCGAGAAAGTAGAGCCCATGCCGTCACCTTCTCAGATTCTGCGTGAACTAGCCGAAGCCGCCATTGTGTGGCGCAAGACCAAGGCGCAATACCTCGCCATGGCGGACAGCAAGACCGTCAAGGCAGACGAACTCACAGGAGCGCGCAAGGTACACCTGCAGGCCGTCGCGCGCCTGGACGCAGCCACCCTGGCCTTTGAACGGCTGCAGGCCCAGTTCAAGAGCGGGGCTCGCAACGTGGTCAAAAAAGCAGTACCTTGGAAGAAGATTGTGGACAGCATTGCGATGGCCTCGACGGTCATCAGCAAGGCCACCGACAACGGCGGCACACCATCCAGGTTCGTCGAAGCCAAAGTGATCGACATGCCAGTAGACAAGTAGGAGATCTATCATGCTCGATTGCTCATGCCGTTTTGAAGGTTTCGCTGGACTTGGTGACGTGTCGTCGTCGGACTTCGAGCAGCTCAACAACGCCATCGTGAAGGCGAGCATGCGCGGCGGCGCGTGGTACGCCCTGGCCACAGACTGGCAGGACCGGGTCGTCGAAGAACGCAACTGGAAGATCGCGATCCCTCCCCTGTGGTCGGCGCTCATGGAGGAGTTCTGGACGAAGTACGGCCAGCTCTACCGCGCCGAGTCCAACAAGACGGGCATCACCAACCCCTACAACGTCGCGCCGCACGGTATCTCGGGCGCTCTGCGGGATCTCTTCGCTCCGACCATCGACACAGCACGAAACGTCCAGGTGGCAGCCGAAGCCAAGCTGCAACAGCTGAAAGAATCCGCCCAAGCTCGCGTGACTGCCGCGTTGAAGGCGGCCGGGCGCGACGTTGCCGAGGGCGCAGCTGACAAGACCAAAGAGGAGACGACCAACTGGCTCGTCTGGGCTGCGGGCATCGCTGTGATCGGCGGGCTCGGGTATGTGGCGCTGCGCAACCAACGCATGGGTCGCTCTATGTTCGCGTTCTAGCAGCACCTCAAGCAGACGAGGATTGCGATTACGATCGGAATCTCGATCGCGAGTGCGACAAGCAGTCCGTTCCAGACTCTGGGCGGCAAGGTCACTGCGCTGTGTTACGCCACCATGCGTGCACGCTCAACAGCGGTTGCTGCGCGGGCTGCAGATTGCTCGGCCACAGTCACGCCTTGAATGTGCGTGCGGTCGGGCTTGGAAAAACGTCCACCCCAGGTGAGGCCCTCGCGCTCTGCTTCCTCGCCGAGCGCTGCCCAGAAGCCTGTCTCGGCGGCCCAGGGGTCTTTACCCTTCGCCCACTGTTTGCCGTCTACGACGTCCACCGCGATGCCGTAGGCGTGCAGTGAGTCCGAGATTCCGGTGCCCCGTGCAGCCAGTTCCGAGGCTCTGGCAGGCGTCCTGTAGCCTTCCCAGAGCATGGGTTCGAAGCCTCGCGCACGCATGGCGCGAAAAATCTTCTCGATGCGCCAGCCGAACGCTGGCACAAGCTTCTTCGGATCCCGGTCCACGCCTGCACGCACAGGGGCACCCCCGAAGCTGTAAGAGCCTCGCCCGAGCAAGAGCGCGCCTAGACCCCCAAGCCCTAGGATCCACGGCAACCAACGGCGCATGGCTAGACAGCTTCGGGATATGCAGCAGCCACGTAGGTGGCCGTCTCTTCTGCATTAAGTCCTGCCGACTTGAGCAGGCGCTGCATGTGCTCCACCGAGCAGCCTTCGCGCACGAGCTTGTTGACGGCCTCCTGGGACTTTTCAGCATCCCCCGTGCGGAGGGTTTGCTTGAGCTTGGAGGCGTTGCGCAGGGCTGCGAAGGGGGATTGAAACGGGAACTGGTTCAACATTGGGCTCTCACCTGTCAGACGGTAGTACACCGTGTTTTGGGCGTAACGTGCGGTAAATCAACAGCCCCGTACCGATGCCTGCGCCTACGCGCAGCGGCCAGTACCACCACGGCACGTTGCCGGTGATGTTCTCGGTCGGCAAAGCAGTACTGCCGGGGCCCGGCGTCACCTGAAAGTTGCTTTTCTTACCAGGGTATCGCCCCTCCAGCCCGGCTACGTAGGTGCTCTGCTCTTGCAGCTTGCGCGCCCATTGTACCCTGGCGTCCAGGGTCATCGCCTTACTGGAGGCGTCATCCCATGCAGTGATGACGTTTCCGACCTTCTCGAACTCTGCGCCAGGAGCGTCCGTGAGCATGAGCCGACGGTAGATGTCCTCTCGCAGGGCCGTGAGCTGCGCCACAGTAGGCACCACCGTGGCTGACGACACTGATTCTTGGGCTTCGAGCATGGTCAGTTCGCTTTGGGGTTAGGCGTAGGATGCTCGGACATTCTCTTTTTGGCCACAGGCACTACACGCTCTACGAGCTTGTCTCGGTTGCCCTCGTTAAGCGGCCGGACACCTCTTGGGAGTTTTTGGTGTACGGCGGTCATGACGCGAGACTTTTTCTCGTAGTTCGAAAGAGGAGCTTGACCTCGACCCTCGCGCGCCTTGGATTCTCTCTCGACACTCTCCACTTCCAAAGCCGTCACACGAGACTGCCACCAGGCACGAACAAAGGCCGCCGCCCCCAGAGCCATTGCCCCTAGAATCGCCTTGAACGACGACAGCAGCAGATCTTGAACAGCCTGAAACATTCCGCTCTCTCAACGACCTCGCTTGCAGCCGTTCTTCTTGGCAATCTTGCCGTACTTGCAAGCTCGGCCTTTACCCGAGGCGGGGGCCCGGCAGTGCGCGTAGCGCCCAGCGTTGTTTCTGCAGAGGTTGCCTTTGATGCGTTGCATGGTGCTCTCCTTGGGGTACAGGCCCCGTTGTAGTGAGGCTACCAACGGTAGCCGTGAGTGTCTAGCTGGCGTTCGGATCTGCCGTTTTTACGGTATTGAACGCGAACCACGCCCCGGCGAGCGCGAGGGCTCCAGCGAGCCACACGGGCACAGGCTTCGAGCCGAGGTCTCCGAGACTTCCGTGGCGCGACAGCGCGGAGCAGCCCTTCATCAAGGTGCGGCGTGCTTTGTTCTTCTTACCCTGCGAGAGCTTCGTGCCCTTGGGGTAGTTGATGGTGTTGATGGAGTGGCCGTCTGCGTCGTACAGCACGGCCGACGGCCCCAGACGATGCGTGGTGAACTTGACATGACAGTGACTCATGGCTTCTTCCTCTGAGCTTGGAGCTGTTCGAGAAGCTTACGCTCCTTCGGAGTGAGACGCTCAACCATGCGCTTACTTGCTTCAGCGAGCGAGCGAGGACTGCCAAGGTACTCGTGCATGATGTCGCCGAGCGTGACTTTCTCTTCGGTCTTGTCGTTCATGTTGCCGCCTTTGCGGGCTGTCGGTTCTTGACGAGCACGGCGGCCATCACGCCCATCGCGACGCCCGCTGCGAGCCAGGCCGGGTTTGGACGCTTGGACGCACGTTGGGTGTCGCCGAGACCTGGCATGCCCCACGGGCTCGTTGGGTGCGCTCGTCGTGCGGTGTCCACGAGGTCGGGAGCGTTCTTGCCGAAAAAGTCCGTGGGCCACTTCACGGTGGCCTTGGGCTTGTTCGGCCAGTTCTCGCAAGCCTTGCGTGCAAGGGCGTCCGCCTCTTCGGGCGTGCGCACAGGCACGAGGTAGCCGGGCTCCCCTGGTTTGACGCAGAAGCGCAAGTTGGGTTTGCCGTCGATGAACGTCAGCTGCACCGGGCAACCCGCACGAGGCTTCTTGGGGTCCCCACACGGCGCGGAAAACGCTTTGCAGTAGCCGCTCGGCTTGCCGTTTTTCAACCGACCAGTGAAGGTGCCTTTGGGTGTCTCTTCGCAGTCCACAGCTCTACGCTCTTTGGCTGAGCGCTTGGGGATCGCGGTGCCTGTCGTGTAGTGGAAACCTGGACGCAGGTTGACGTTCACGGGCGGCAAGAGCGCGCCGTGAGGGCCGTTCATGAACGTGCCGCACTCTCGATCCCCTGGCGCACAGAGCTTGAAAGGCTTTGCGCCAAGCGCGCTCTCAACAGTCTTCTGTCGTCCCTTCTTGGGTTTACGAGCGGGCTTGTCCTCGTCTTCGGTGTCTTCTTGGGCTCTACGTTTGGCCATGAAAAAACCTCAGTGCAGCGTGTAGTTGACGCGCAGGTCTGGACGCATCCAGCACGCACGACAACCTGTTTTTCCGTCGGGATTTTCAGCGCCGCGACAGCTCGGGCTCTCTTTGGTGTCGTAGGCCTTGCAGTCCCAGTCGAAGGTGCGGCCTACCGCTTCGATCTTGCCGTCGTGTGTGTACGTGACACTTGGCGATGCCCAACCAGGACCCAGCTTCTCTGGGCCGTGTTGATCGATGTGATACGCGCTCGGGCGAATGATGAGGTTGGAGTCACGCTGCCCGTTGACCTCGTTCACGATCTTGATGATGTGCGCGCCCAAAGCCCAGATGCGCGTCGGGGCCCAGAACACGATCGGCACAGGGTGCCGTGACGGGTGAAAGTGGTTGGCTACGTGCTTCCACGCTTTGAGGTAGGAGATGGAGAAGAAGTCTCCCGAGTCGTGCAAGCGAAAGAATCTCTTACCCGCCCAGTGCTCCGGCTCGTGACTCAGCTCGAAGTCCGTGCGGTTGATCGCGTCGATCATGATCTGCACGAACGCACAGTCCTGTGCCCCCGACTCTACGTGCTTACCTTGGAGGTTTTCGGTGAGCGCTTTGCGCGTCCACGCGTAGCGGACCATCTGGTGGTACTGCACCGACGCAGAGCCGTACTGGCCGCCTTCAGCGTAGCAAAATTCGCAAGTGGTCTTCGCCATGTTGACCTGCGAGACGTCTTTGAGCACCGGCAGAAGCAAGCGCGCCGCTTTGCGCCTATCTTCGTCGGGCACGATGCTCTGTCCCGCAGCTGCACCCGGACAGCTGCCACCCATCTGCGATGCGCCTGCGGGCAGGCTGAAGCTGGGCGTGCCCATCTTGCTCGTCCAGCTGAGCAGACCTGTGTTCTTGATGCCTCCTGGCATCGGGTTCCAGTTGGGCCCGGTGATGGGCTCGTCAATGGTGAGCGCCACCTCTTTGGCTTTGTAGGTCGGCGTGATGCTTCTGCCAGCCAGCTGCTCGACGATGATCTTGCGTGTGTACGCGACCGTCAGTAGCTCGGCGTGCGACTGGTCTATGACCTCGCTCGGCGTGGGGCAGAGCAGGTCCTCTACGTCCCCCAAGCCACGCCCACGGCTCTTGCTTGTGCTGCAACCCCAGTAACGCTCCTCCAACTCGGAAGTCTCGTCCTGGGCTAGGTGGGGCTTAATCGCGGCCATCGTGGAACCTTACCGACAAAGCTCACGGTCTGGAAGCCCCC